>Ga0209102_1000125_pt1 | contig 51915 bp, 54 predicted proteins | sample ConPoolayeHmetaG_FD_185483 | JGI IMG/M metagenome (GOLD analysis project Ga0209102, IMG submission 185483) | Hot spring microbial mat communities from California, USA to study Microbial Dark Matter (Phase II) - Cone Pool mat layer H metaG... ...
ATGGACATTTTTTAATCTGGGAACTTCAAAGATCTATTGTTTTGTATGGAAAAAACCCCTTTAGCGATATTAAGATAGATAAGGATTTGGTTTATCAAAGTGTTGTGGTCAAGTTAGAGAAAATTTTGACGGAATATAGGAAGTTTGCAATTAAGGGTATAAAGATAGATTAAAGGTTGCAAAAAGATGTTCTTAAGCATATTTTTAGGTGTGTTAGATATATGATTTTGGCAAAGGGAAAAATTGCCAATGCCAAAAGAATTTTTTTAGATTTAAAGATTTTATATCCTGGGCTTTTAAGAGAAATTGAATTGGTTTTTTTAGTTAGGAAGTATTCAAGCAATAATCCCAAATATTGGAAGCTTAGGGAAGAGGAATTTATGCTTTGTTTGAATATTCTTAGGAAGTTTTATTTAAGGCTAATCTCTTAATGTTAAAATAAAGAGATTAAAAAAGTGACTGAGTTATGATTAGTTGGTTTTGGCGAATATGAAAAGAATCTTAATCAGGGAAACTTTAAATAAAATTGACCAAAAAGTTAAAATTGGTGGTTGGATTTGTACTAAGAGAGATCATGGAAAAGTTTCTTTTATTGACTTACGTGATAGAAGTGGATTAATTCAAATAGTAGGATATGAGGGTTTATTTTCTGACCTTACGCAGGAATCTGTAGTTGAAATAGAGGGTTTGGTTAAAAAGCGCCCAGATAATTTGGTCAACAAAGATATAGAAACGGGAACTATTGAAATCGAGGCTGATAAAGTGAATTTGTTAGCAAAAGCAGATGTACTTCCTTTTGATATGGCCAAACCAGATTTGGGACTTCAGCTTCCTACACTTTTGGATTACAGGGCTCTCACATTAAGACATCCAAAGGTTGCGAAGATTTTTAAAGTGCAGGAAGCGATTATGGAGGGATTTAGAAGAGCGTCACAAGAATTGGGATGTACAGAAGTTTTTGTTCCAACAATATCAGCTTCTGCTACCGAAGGAGGAGCTGAAGTTTTCAAGATTAAATATTATGATAATCAAGCTTATCTTATACAGAGTCCTCAACTTTATAAGCAAATTTTAGTTCCTGTTTTCGAAAGGGTGTACCTTGTCTCTCATGCTTATAGATCTGAACCCTCGGTTACAACCAGACATCTTTCAGAATCAATACAAATGGATTGTGAATTTGGATTTGTGAACTTTAATGATCTTTTAGATGCGTTAGAGTATATTGGAGGCGAGATTTTAAAGTATGTAGCTGAAAGGAATAAAGATATTTTAAAAGAGTTCCATGTTGAAGAACCTAAAGTTGGTATGAAAATACCTCGTATAAAGATGAGAGATGCACAAAAATTAATAAAAGAAAGAACTGGTATTGACCATACAAATGAATTGGACTTGGACCCGTTTGATGAAAGGGAGTTAAGTAAATGGGCTTTGGAGGAATTTGGTTCGGATTTAGTTACTGTGACCCATTATCCTACGAAAAAGCGAGCTTTTTATACAATGCCGGATCCAAATAATCCTGAATATTCATTAAGCTACGATTTGATCTATAAGGGTTTAGAAATTTTAAGCGGAAGTCAAAGAATTAATAACTATGATCAGCTTGTTAAGACGATAAAAGAAAAAGGTATGGATCCCGAGGACTTTGAAATGTATCTTCAAGCATTTAAATACGGGATGCCCCCAGAAGGAGGATTTTCTTTTGGTTTGGAAAGAATGACCATGCAAATTCTCGGGCTTGGTAATGTCAGGGAAGCTTCTCTTTTTCCAAGAGATATGGAACGTGTTGATTTTCTTTTATCCCGAAAAAATGAAAAAGAGGAATAGATTTTATGATAATTTTTTAATGCGGAAACACTTTTTTTATCTCTGCATTTTCTCCTTTATTCTGATTGCTCAGGCGACATTAATGATTAGTGTTTTTGCTTTAGGAAAACATAAATCTGCCAAATATCGGGAAAAAACCGTAATGGTTAAGTCTTATAATAAATCTGTTCCAATTCCCAAATTAAAAGGAGAAGATCCCTTTCCGGAAATATCTGCTTTCAGTGTTTTGGTTACGGATGTAGAATCTAGATTTGTTTTGTATGAAAAGAACTCCTCAATTAGACTTCTCCCCGCCTCGACGACAAAAATAGTTACCGCTTTAGTTGCTTTGGATTATTATTCTTTGGATAGTATTCTGACTGTTCCGGAATTAAATGTGGAAGGCCAGAAGATGAACTTAATTCCCGGCGAGCAAATTTCTGTTAGAAATCTGATATACGGTCTTTTGGTTTATAGTGCAAATGATGCAGCGGAAGTTTTAGCTAGTAGTTATCCTGGAGGGAAGCAATCTTTTGTTAAGGCTATGAATTTGAAGGTTGAGGAAATGGGTTTGGAGAATACTTTTTTTGAGAACCCTTCTGGTTTTGATGGGGAAATGCAGTATACTACCGCTTTTGATTTAACAAAGATTACCGATTATGCTATGAAGAATAATTTTTTTAGGGATGTTGTTGGGACAAAAGAAATTATTGTGGGAAGTTATAATGCGGAAATTGCTCATAGGTTAAAAAATATTAATAAGCTTATTGGTGAGGTGGAAGGTGTTCTTGGGGTAAAAACCGGTTGGACGGAAAATGCAAAAGAAAATTTGGTCACCTTTTTGGATAGGAATGGAAGAAAGATTATTGTCGTGGTTTTAAATAGCCAAGACAGATTTGGTGATACCAAAAAGATAATCGATTGGGTTTTTAAAAATTATTCGTGGGATGAAGATTAGAAACTTAATGAATTATTTTGGATAATATTCACTGGTGACAGCTGGCACGTAAGCATAAAAGTCATTGTCTCCCTCAAAAACTACAACAGGTTGGTAATATTCTGAGTACTGCCCGGGATCGTAGTAACCCAAGTAAACTTTTCTTATGGTAATATTTCCGTCTGGATTTTCTCCGGGATTGGCTATAAATGCATTGTTTTTAGTTAATTCTTCCCAGGCTTGATCTGAAGTTATTATCGGATAGGTGGCGGGATTATTTTTGTCGACTGGATAGTAATGGTATTCTCCGGCTATGATTTGCTTTCCACGCCCGCCGGAAATAATAAACCAAATATTTGCCTGGGGCATTTTTGGAGTCACAGCAACCAGATTGCCATCCTTACCATAGGCTTTTCTGAAAATATTAACTTTTGTTATTTGTGCATCCGATAATGAGACAGCAGGAATAAATTTGCCACCTTCGACCTTGAGATATAGGTGGGTTGGTTTTCCGTTTCTTAGGTCATCATTCAAAAGTCCTCCAGCATTTAAAAAGTTGAGTGCTTGAGCAATGGCCGCTTCTGCGGAAGGTGGAATATCTCTTAAAACCAAAGGATCATCCTCCAGGTTATAGCTGATTGAGAATAATCCGGTTATTATATTCATGGTTAAACTGGAAGGAAGTCCTTTTTTGGAGAAGATGTAAACATTCGGTATTTTTTCATCCAGAAGTCTTCCATTCGGATCAAAGCCCAAACTTTGAGCTTTAGTTTTAGCATTGTCTAATACCTTGATATTTGATTGAGGTTTAGGCATTTTGTAAACCTCTGCTCTGTCAGGAAATATGGGGAGCTTGCCTTCCGGTAGTTCTAATTTGTATTTGAAATCATACTTTGGTCTTTCTGGAAAGGGCATGGCCGAAAGCTTGCCAAAGGAAACAGTGGGAGGTTCTGGTTTTGGGGGAAATAGAATTTTGTAAATTTTTCCTCCTATGTTTATTGAAAACCTAGCAATGATAATCAGGATTACTGTATATATGGAGTAGCGGATAATTTTGCGTGAGATTATTGAAATTTCGGTAAGAGATGCCATTTTAAATAGTTAGAATAGATCTTATCTTTGAGTATAGCGTTATAGTTTTCTAACTTCAATTTCCGATTTCGTCTAGATTCTCTTTTGAATCATCTATTAGAATAAGACCTTTGTTTTAAGCGCTCGGTTATTATAAATATTTATACTATCAGGAATAATGTTATGACAGTATGTTCTGGTTTATTTCCAAAGTCTTTGTTTTTGGAAAGTTCGGTGAGGTTTAAATTTTTTGACAAGAGAGACTGGGTTTTCGCCTATGATTTTGATATCGTCTTTGGGATATAATTTACCTAACTTTTTGTCTCGCATTAAGTTAAGATAACCAACGTCATCAATATCAAAGCCCATTAGATAGCAGGCTAAAGAATCACAAGCCAAGGCATCAAAACCAGTTACAACCCACCCTGATTTAATTGGATTTCCGTTAGCAGGGCCGTTACCTTCCATTCCAATAGTTCCGTCAATTATTGAAAGAGAGGGGAATGTATAATCTGCGATGTCTGCCATAATATAATTAAGTCTTTTGTCGTGTGGAAGTTGGAACCTCTTTTTGAAAAGTCCGTGTTTAATGGCGCCGATTAATAAATTTTTTATTGATAAAGTTACCACAACGGTGTCGTGAGTTTTTGGTCTGCAAATAGATACAACAAATGAAGGTTTTGTATAGATTTTTGCAAGATTTATCGTTTTTCTTTGTAGAGATATTTTTACAGATTTATCCTTTCCAGAATCAAAGGTTTTTATTCCTTTTTCTTTGGTTAAATTAGAGAATCCGAAGGTATTAAATCCTTTAGTTGTATCTCCTAATGTAGCTTCTTCTGCGATAATTATCCTGCCTTTGTAGAAAGGTTTTATAAAGTCAATAAATGCTTTCACAGATGGAAATGGGGTAGTTGCTAGTTCGTTTTTTGTAGTAACAAAATTTATTTTTATAATTATCTTGTTAATTTTTTTAAGACGGGATTTAACTTCCTGACTAATCATCTTTAGGGATTTTGTTACTCCATTATATGAATCTAAACTTTTGACTAGAGCTATCTTTGACATGGTAAAGATTATATAAAATTTCTAGGTGTTAAGAAATATTAAAATTGTAAATTATTATAAGGTGATCTAGAAATCCTTTATAAGAGATTGTAGAAATATTTGAGATTTGAAGATAGGAAGGAAATTGTGGATAATTTTAATATCTTTACTTTTTTTGGGTCTGGTTTCTTTTGCGAAAGTTAGGCTAATTCTGGCCAATTCAAGTGTTGGTTCTAAATTTAATCAAAGTAAAGGTGTAGATAATTGTAGTTTTTAATTGTAGAATTCATTTAGGATGAAAAAGAAGGTTAGAACGCGTTTTGCCCCGAGTCCTACAGGATTTTTGCATATTGGAAGTTTAAGGACAGCACTTTATTCCTATGCTTTGGCAAAGCATTTTGGTGGGGATTTTTACTTAAGGATAGAAGATACTGATCAAAAGAGAAAAGTTGAAGGAGCAGACATTGCTTTGCAGGAGATCCTTAAAAAATTCAAGCTATTTTGGGATGGCCCTTTATATATCCAATCTAAAAGAAAAGAGGAGGGAATTTATCAAAAAAAGGCGGAGGAGTTGGTTAAAAAGGGTAAAGCTTTTTTTTGTAATTGTCCTGCGAGAAATGCGAAAGAAGAAGGTTTTACAAGAATTCTTCGTGATCCTTGTAGATCAAAGAATTTTTCATCGGGTGCAATCAAATTAATGGTGCCTGATAATAAAATTGTTTCTTACTACGATTTTGTTCACAAAAAGGAAATTTCCTGGAATACAAAAGATGTTTACGATGCCACTCTTTTGAAATCAGATGGATTCCCTACATATCACCTCGCTGTTTGTGTTGACGATTTGGATATGGGGATTACTCATATTTTAAGGGGTCATGATTGGCTTCCTTCAACACCTATTCATCTTTTAGTTTTTGAATATCTTCAAGGAGAAAGACCTGAAATAGGCCATCTTACTGATATTCTGTCTGCAGAAACGGGTAAGAAACTTTCTAAAAGGAAGGATTCTGTTTTTGTTGAGCAATTTTTAGAGGAAGGATATTTACCAGAAGCTCTTTTAAATTTTGTTATGCTTTTAGGATGGGCACCTAAAGACAATAGGGAATTTTTTACATTGGAAGAATTTGTTGAGAACTTTGATATTAATGGTTTTCAGGAAGCCAATCCTAAGTTTTTGAAGGACAAACTTCTCTGGATGAATGGTGTTTATATTAGTAAATTGTCTGATAAAGAATTTGCAGAAAAAGTCAAAAAGTACGCTCCCTTTTGTACCTCAATAAAGGATTTGGAAATTACGGCACCTTTAGTAAAAACTAGAATTAAAAAACTTTCCGATTTCAGAAATATTGCCCTTCCATTATTCGAGAATCCAAAATCTCCAGATGATAACCTTCTTATAAAGGTAAATAAGGTACATCTGAGAAAGGCACTCGAGGTACTAGAAAAACTGAATGATAAGGAATGGAAATCTAAACTAGATGATATACTTTTGAAGTTGGTGTCTGATAGTGGATTTAAAACGGGAGATTTTTTTATGAGCTTGCGTATTGCGATTTTTTCAAGCGATGTTACTCCACCGATAAATGAATCGATGAAATTTATAGGTAAGAAAAATTCTCTTTTGCGCATAAAAAGAATCTTAAATTTATAGACAGAGGGTGATTTTTTGTAAAATACAGAAATTATGCCTGCTCATAAAATAAAAGTTAAAACTTTGGATTCAGAAAATTTAAGACGTAAGCTCAAATTAAAGAGTTTAGAATTGAGAAGTACTATTTTAGATAAGTATCCTCATGTAAATAATTATTTTCTTGAAAAAAATCTTGACATTTCAAAGATAAGGGAACACTCAGCGAAACTTTTGGGTACAGGGTTGATTACGGGAAGTCTTTTTTTGTTACCTCCTGGGGACGAAGTTAAGTTTTTATCCTCACCCCATGAAATAATTTTAAAATTAAAAGATGACAAAAGCTTGACACTTTCTGATGAAAAGGGCATATTGGTTAATATTTTAAAATCGGTTTTACCAGAAAAACCAAGACCTTTGTTAAGGAGCGAAGAAAAGTTTTTGGAACAAATTTTCAAAAATTTTTACAATATTTCAGCCAAGGCTTCTTTGGAAGGGGAACATCTTAATACCACCTATGGTTTTATAGGAATAGAACAGCATTTGAGACGTTATCCTAAAGATAAACTTTCATATCACGGGGAGGGAAAGGTTCTTAGAGAAGGTTTAGCTCCAGGTCTTTCGGCCTGGGGTTATTTTGCTCCTTCTAAAGATGAAATGGATGAGTATCTGGAAAATGTTGAAAGATGGTATGCAGTCGTTCAAACTCTGTATCTTCCTGATTGGAGTAAAAGACAGCCATATCTTAAAAACTGGTATAAGTATAGAAAAGTTATTATCGTTAATGTAGATAACGGTAGAGCGGTTGTAGCGGCAATTGCGGATTCGGGTCCAGCTGCGTGGACTGGAAAACAGTTTGGAGCAAGTCCTGAAGTTATGATTTCTCTGGGTGGAGATGACTATAAAAAGGGTAGAGTTTTGCTTTTTTTTGTAGATGATCCTGAAAATGAAGTTCCCTTAGGACCTGTTGAAGCAGAAAAAAAGTTAAGTTCGGTTATATCTTATTAAGTAAAGTAGTTATGAGTAAGTTATTTTTTGACCATTTGATTGTCCTCGAGAAGATTGATTTAGAGATTAAGAGAGTTGTTGTAAATCCTGAAGAAAGAGAAGAGTTATGGAAACTGATTGATGAAATTGTTCAATATCATGTTTTGATTTGTCTTTTTGAAAAACTTCCGGTTGAAGATCATAGTTATTTTTTAGACATGTTTTTTACTTACCCTTATGATCGCAAAATAATCGAGTATCTAAATGAGAAAATAGGAGAGGATATGGAGGAATTAATTGGAAATAAGTTAGTTTCATTGGAAGAAGAAATATTGGAGGTTTTTAAAACTCAAATCTGATGAAGCCAAATTATAAAGGTCTAATTTGGACCAGTCACGCGATTTATCGCATGCGTGAACGGGGTATTAAACAGTTAGATGCTTATTTAACTTGGCATAATCCTGAAAAATCGAAGTATATAAGAAGTAAATCTGTTTGGGTTTATTTTCAAAACTTGGGTGGTAGAAAAATCGAAGTAGCAGCCAGGAAAAATGAAAAAGGTCAATGGTTGATTTTATCAGTTTGGGAGAAAAATTGCCTATCTGGCAAAGCGAGAAATAAGAAAAGAAGTGGGTTGGGTGATCTATTAGCGAGATTTTTTAAAAGATAAGTTTTAGTCAAGGTAATTCTTTGTACCCGGTTCCCAGGGAGTAGGATCACCATCTGAACAGATAGTTCCCGTTCTTCCGTCCGCAGTGGAATAGACTATATAGGTATCACCGATGGGACATTTTTCTACTTCGATAGTTGCTTCGAGTTTTGAAAAAATTAATGCACCATTGTCATTTACAACATCCAAAGCGTAACAAAAGGTTGGATTAATTTCAGGTTCCGCATTTGTTATACATGGTGTTACCGAGTTTAGTCTATACTCGATTCCCGATGGAAAATTCTTTATCTCTCCTGTTTGCATTAAATCATTATTCCAAGTTAATGGATTTGGGTATGTTTGTTCGTGCATTACGAAATATCTGCTTATAGCTCTTCCCAGTTGGGCAACACTTGATATTCTTCCAATATCTCTTGATTGAGCTAATTTTTCACCCGGCTTAATTAATATAAGAAGCACAACTGCAAGCACACCCAATATCGAGATAACTATTAAAAGTTCTATGAGAGTAAATGCGGAAAGTGATTTTTGTTTTTTAGGAAATGTCTTCACTTTTTGATTATATGTTATTGGTTGCATAAGGGTATATTTAGTATATAATAAAATTGGTTAAAACTTAAGTAGGACTGATGAGTCTTCGTATAACCCCATTTCAATGGCAAGTTTTAGAAGATCAAGAAAGTTCCTAATAGTTTTGAACAAAAAGGGGGTGAGAAAAATGGCAACAAAACTTTTTGTTGGGGGACTTTCCTGGGACACAACAGATAATTCTTTAAGGAATTTCTTTTCGAGTGCAGGAAAGGTTATCTCTGCAAATGTTATTAAAGATAAATATACGGGAAGAAGCAGAGGCTTTGGTTTTGTAGAAATGTCAACTGAAGAAGAAGCAGAGGAAGCTAAAAAACTGAACGGTCAGGTATTAGATGGAAGAAATATTTCTGTCAATGATGCGAGACCACAAGCGCCTAGAGGAGAGGTTTCTTCTCAAGGAACTTCAGTTACTCCTTCATTAGCGGAAGAACCTGAAGAGAAAAGATTTGATGAAAATCTAGAGACTGAAGATGAAGTTCAAGAGCCAACGGAGAAGTAAATAAAAAATTGTATATTATATAAGTTACTAAACTTGATCTGAGACAAGATGATTAAAGGTATTTTAAACTTTTATTCCTTGTTATTTTTTTCTTTGATCTTTATTTTATTATTTGTTATGGTAATCATTAATTGAAATGAAACGCTTAAACTATTTTAGTTTGTTGTTTTTTATATTAATATCTCAATTGGCTGGTTTGATTGGAGCAGTCGCAACCACTCCTGCAATTAGAAATTGGTATGTTTATTTGAATAAACCCTTTTTTACACCACCAAATTGGATTTTTGCGCCGGTTTGGACGCTTCTTTTTCTGCTAATGGGAATATCGGCAAGTCTAGTTTACCAGAAAGGATTATTTAGGAAGGAAGTAAAGAAAGCACTTTATTTTTTTATAATCCAACTTACTCTAAATATTCTTTGGTCTTATCTTTTTTTTGGTTACAAACTTCTTTTTGTAGCCTTTATTGAAATAGTTGTTTTGTGGTTTTTTATTTTTTTAACTTTAAAGTCTTTTTATAAGGTTGAAAAAATTTCAGGGTTACTTATGATCCCTTATCTTTTGTGGGTTAGTTTTGCCTCGTTTCTTAACTTAGCTGTTTTTTTGTTAAATTGATTTTGCTAGTATCTTTAATTTTTATTTGTGGTAAAGTATATATAACGTACTCTCATAGTATGATTTCACCTTTATTTTAGGTAGGAAAAGATAGTTCTTCTTTGTAAGGTATTCTTTTTGACCTATTTAAAAAGTGAAGTTGAAGAAGGTGGTGATAGATGGTGTCAAAAAGATTGTTTGTGGGTGGACTCCCATATAGTGTTTCAAACTCTCAGTTGGAAGAAATGTTTGCCAAGTTTGGTGAAGTAATTTCTGCAGTTGTTATATCTGACAAATTTACTGGACGGAGTAAAGGTTTTGGTTTTGTTGAAATGGCTGATGAAAAACAGGCAGATGAAGCCATAGAAAGTCTGAATCAATCAAAGCTTGAAGGAAGGACTATTGTAGTGAATCTGGCTAGACCGATTGAAGAGAGAAAGCCTAGAAGGTTTGACTCGGGTGGTAGACGGTTTATAAAAGATAGAAGACAAAGGAGAAGTGGGTCAGTAAGAGGAGGTAGAATGAGAGGCAATTTTAGATAGAAAGAAATTTCAATGATTTTTGTTAAAAACCCTTGTATTAGGTGTGGAAAACAAAGGATAGTTGTAAAAACTAAAAGGGAGCTTATTAATGGTTCTTGGGTTACAACGACGACTACCCGGTGTCCGGACCCTGATTGTCAGAGAATTGTTGAAAAGCAATTAAAAAAAGATAATGATGCAAGAGAAATGTTGATAAGTCAATTTAAAAATTTAAATAGCCCTTTTAATAGAAGAAGTGATATTGTTCTAGGAAAGAGAAAGAAAAATATCTAAATTTATAAATTTTTTATTTATCAAAAAGTTTCAGCTGATAAACACCGATTTTTATTTTACTGATTGCTTTTTTTTCTATTTGGCGAATACGTCCTTCAGTAACTCCAAATTTCTTACCAATCTTTTCTAAAGTTAATCCTTGTGCTCTTTTGGATAGAATGTACTTTTCTTTTAATGAGAGAAAGGGCAGTCTTTTAATATAGGCAGTGAAATGGCGTAGCGTCCTATTTCCCCGCATGTTAATATGATTATATACTTTTAATTTATTATAATGAATTAGCTTATAAGAGCTAAAGATTATGCTTTGGTTTATTAAATAAATCTTTGATTTTTTAGAAATGATTTTCTTTGAATTTATTTTGTTATTCGCCGGATTCTAGTTGAAGAGATTTAAGGTCGGGAAGTGATTTTCCGACAACTCCCTGAAGGTCTCCGTACATTCCTTGGGTATGATCAATTACTTTTCTTAGTTGTTTTTCTTGTCTAGCCCATTTTGTCATAAACCATCTTTTTTCTTTTTCTATTTCATCTTGCATAGAGCCGAACGCTTCGACAATTGCTTCTATCCTTTGTTTGAATTCAGAACTGGTTACATATTGGTAGAGAATTTCTGTTTTTTTGTTTCTACCTATATTGGCAAGTTTTTCGTAATTAACCCTTACAAGATCGAATCTTAATGCTAATGCCAGGGGAACTATCATTTTTCTAACAACCAGCCAGACACCTTCTTTATATGAGAAAGTTTCCAAATCTTCTGGCGGGTCGGTTACAACTAAAACTGCTAAATCAGCCTTTGCTTGTCTTTGATCTTCTTTAAGTTTTGCAATCCAGGAATTGCTCCACTGGGCATTTTTAGATTCCCAAAGTATAGTTCCACAGTTTCGATTCCTTTTGTCAAAAACCTTCTGTAAGACATCAGCACCACGCTGACCCTTTTTAATTTCCTCGATTATATCTAATGGAAATTCTCTTTTTAGGATTTCTTCAATTTCAAGTTCTAAAACTTCTCCTTGCATTTGTGAAGAACCTCTTTGCATTTTTGCTTTTAATTCTTCGATCTGTTTTAGGGCATCTTTTAATTGTTTGTCTTTTTCTTTGTCTTTTAGTTCATGTTCTTCTAGAGTCTTTTTTCTTGCCTCCTGTCTTATATTTTCCTCCTCCTCCGCGAGTCTTTTTTTCATTTCGAACTCACGTTCTTCATCCTTTCTTCTTAACTGCCTTAATTCTTCATTCATATCTTCAAGTTGTTTGAGAAGTCTTTTGTTTCGTTCTTTTTCTTCAAGGGAATCCTTTTGCAGCTGTTTTAATTGAATCTCATATTCAGTTTTGATTTTCTCATAGGCGATATTTTCTGCTTCGCTTTTGACTTTTTCCAGTTCTTTTTCGTGTTTAGCTCTTTCAGCTGAAAGTAATTCTTTTTCGAGTTGATGTTTAAAAGCTTCGCTGGGCTCAAAATATTTTCCACAGTTTGGGCATTTAATTTTGGTTATTGATGTCATATCTTGTATTTTAACTCAAAAATTTCATTTTTTGTATTTAATGGATAAAAAATTAAATAATTCATTTGTTTTTATAATCGATTTAGTAGAATAAGTGCTTAAAATTATGCTATTTATTAGATGATATTTAGAAGGGATTTTATCGATTTTTTGGATTAGTTTATTGATCTTTTTTAAAAATGCCAATAATATAGCTGGTTCCTTGGAGGTCTAATTTTTCCGCGATTAAAGCTCCGTGGCTTTCGTACCATTTTTCCCATTTGGTTGCACCCAACCTTTGCATAATTTGAAGAAGAAGTCCTAAAGTAGCAGGAGAATCAGTATAATCGTCCTGAAATTTATATATCTTTTCATAGTTGAAGTTGGCAATTGCACTTTCCGACTCTTTGTTTTTATTCATAGCTTCTAAAAGCATTTTGTTGTGGGAGAAGTCGACACTCGCAACATATAGTGTATCCTCTGGTAAACTAGTTTTAAGAAATGTTGCAATTTGAGAAATATCGCTTCTGTCAAAATACCTCGGTGCAATTAGAGGTATAAAATTTGCATTGGGAAAGTAATTATGAAGGTATAAAATTGGAACCGTTATCGAGTGTTCACTTTCAACTGTTTCTTTGCTTAAAGCGACTAAGCTCTCATTTTGAAGTTTGTAAACAAATTCTTTTAGAATTGGGTAATTAAAAAGCTGGTCAGTAGAAATAAATCTGGTTTCTCCCTCTTGGAAGTGGTTTGGCCCGATAACAACTATGTTTAGTGGATTTTGAATTTGGGAAATTCGATTTAATGACTCTTCAATATATTGCTTTGCCAGATCATGATGAGGGATAATGACTCCTTTTATTTTCTGTTTTTCAAAATTTGTATTAACTCCGGCAACTCTTTTTTGATTATTTATTTGTTTTAGTGTTATCAGCGAAAGAGTTAGTATGATTATAACTGAAAGAGTTAATGCGATAATTTTTTTAAACATTAATTTTTGCTTTCTATTGTAACTTTTTCTTCTGATGTACTTTTGATTACAGATAAGTCCAAGTTAGATTGTATTATACAAGGTTCGGCAACATATGTTCCAACTGCTGTTGCTCTGGCATAATAAGTGAAGAATCTTTCACTGTATTTTTGCCACCAAGTTGAATTGTAGAAATTGTATTTAATTACGTTATTTGTTTCCTCTTCAGCCCAGCCCTTTTTTTCAAGTCCGTAGATTATGGGGTTTTTGATATATGTTAAACCTGAGGGTAGGTGATCTGTTATTGTGTAACTTCCAAGTGGCGCTTCTTTTGAATCTAGACCAAAACTTACTTTTATTTCAACTATATCTCCCGGATTAATGGTGTTCCCTTCTCCTTTAACTTTTTTATACTCTCTTTTTATTTCAAGTCTGTTATCTTGAGTAATTTGATTAAAGATATCAGGGGTAACAAAATAATTAACTAAAACTTCGGCCTTGCCTGAATTGATAGTTAATTTTGTCGTGTCAATTTCTCCTTCAAGAAGTAATATACTTTTACTCATCCCTTTTGAAAGATCAATTAACTCTTCGCGGGAAGCGGATTTGAAAATTATTTGAGTATCCTCAGCGGGGAGTTTACTTAACTCTTCGCTGATAAATGCGATTTTACCAAGGTCGATAACTATGTCTTCAACTTGATTTTGATAATCTCTAATATAGAGATATAATCCCTCGTTGTATTCCTTTTCAACCATGCTTCCTAAAAGAAGCATTAAACCTGTATTTTTGACATATTCATCAACGGTTTTGTTGTTATTAAGGGGAGTTTGAATGCGGATATAGGGTTTATTCGTGTAAGCAAAATCTGCTAATAAGTCATAATAAATCTCTCTGGGAATTTCTATTTCACCGATGCTTGCCAAAGCCAAGGCGCTTATTATCTTTTCCTGAAATTCTTTTGAATTTTGAGCCAATGTAAGTAGTTCATTTATATGTGGTTTGCCTAAAAGAGTTAGTCCCCATAGTGAATATATTTTCTGGATGTCTCCCCCTTGATTATTATTTAATTTTCCTTCAAAGAATTTTGTGAGTTTTTCTTTATCAAAGGCGTTTGGGTCAACTAAAACTGCCCAGACTGTTGTTTCAAGTACACTTCCTCCCCAGGGAACTTGCGAGATACCACCATCATAATTTTGATAAACAACTAAATCCTCACTTCTTACCTTACAGGGTTGTTCGTTAAATTTTTCTAAAATTAAAGAATTAGCTTTTGATTTTGCCAATCTTTTCTCAATACGATTGCTGTATAGATTGCAAAAAGTGAAAAGCTGGAGGTAATATTGTCCTCTGCCAATGTCACTTAAGATAAGTCTCACAGGTTTTTTACTATTTAAGGCTGGGATGCTTATACTCTCGAGTGAGTTTCCCTTTTCGATTTTGTACTTTTTGTTCATTTGCAAATCCAGCCTTGATTCGATTACCTTAAAAGGATAGACGACTCCGTCAACAAGATTATTTGCGGTTCCCTTCAGCCAAGCCCTATATTCGCCTGTTTGTAAGTAGGGAAGTTGGAATGATTTGTCTTTCAGTGTCTTTCCTTCGCCGGATTTTTTATCTATTTGATTATCGCCTTTTAATATCGTTACTTCATAGGAAATTGTTTGGTTTTGCTCTATGGCGTTTCCGAACCCGTTTCCCGTTATGAAACTTATGTCTTTTTGCAGATATTCTTTAGGGAAGTTGCTAGTGACAAAGAATTCTTTGCTCGATATTATTTTACCTTCAGTTTGCCCTGCGTCAAAGTTTTCTGAAAGTCCTTGGGCGTAAATTGACCATGTAGTTATATTGTCAGGTAGTTTAAATTCAAAATTGGCAATGCCTTCTTCATTTGTTTTTGCTGATCCAAAAAAAGGCGTGTCTTTAAAGATTTCTCTGTAATCTCCCCCTCCTCCTCCTCCACGTTCAGCTTCTGGGGGATACGGAAAGAATGGTTTATGAGAGTAATACTCGTAGTAGATTTCAGCGGGAACTGGTCTATAAAGACTACCTAAAATTGAAGGTTTTTTAACTCCTCCTATTGCTTCCAGTGCAAGGTCAACTAAGACTAAATTAACTTGTACATTGGAAACAAATTGACCGTCTTTTTTAACAGAAACGGATATTTTTGCGTTATCTCCCGGTTTGTATTTTTCTTTGTCTGAGGATAACTCTAATTCTAATTTGCTATCGCTGTTTTTATAATAAATTGCCAGAGAAGGGAAGTAATTATAATAATTGTAATTATACGAACACGCCCAATCCCAGGAACAGTAATGACTTACAATTTGGTAGTGTTTTCCGGTAAAGATCACGGCTGCTGCATAGATAGCGGGTATGTGTTTTTTCTCGAAGGTAAAACTGAATTTTGGTCCTTCTTCAACGAAAAAGTCTTGATTTCCTCTTTGGGCTAATATAAAAAGGAATCTATTTTTTTCATTGTCAGGGAAGTTTTCACCTTTTAGTTTAATGCTTAAGTTAACATCTTCTCCTACGGAGTAAGTGTTTTCTTTCTTATCTAAAGTAAGACCAGAATATCTGGACTCATATGACTCATTATAAAAAGAATAGTCTTGATCACCTTTATGGTAATAGTAATATTCATTCGCGTAAGTTTTGTGATTATCCTCATCACTAGTAGACAAGATTAAATGATAGGACTTATCATTTTCCATGTTAAACTCGAATGAAATTTCCCCATTTCCGTTTGTTTTTAATTTGGTGTCAACAATTTTTTCGTCGTGTCTTTGATATTTATAGGAAGGTCTGGTGGTTTTTTCGATGAAATCATAATAAGTTCCTTCTTCAATTTTCTCCCACCATGTTTTTGTAATATTCATACTGACTTCTTTATTGGGAATAATATCTCCTTTTACATCAGATGAGATTCCTTTATTTATGTTATCTAAGTTGACTTTATTCACTGTTGCGGAAAGATATGCCTTATTCCCTTCTTGTTTGGATTTTGATGTGATCATCAGCTTTGAACCATAAACGTAAACGCTTCCAAAACCTTCAATGTTGGATTCCTCCGCTAGCGCAGGACTAATTGTTATACTTTCATATCGTGGATAATATGAGTAATTACTGCTTTCTTTTTCGTATTGAGGTTGATAAGTGTATTTTATTTCTCCTTTTGCGTCAGTTTTTAATTCAATTTTATCTCCACTTGAGTATAACGATTTATATATGTTTAGAGGAACCCCTTTTGCTGGGGTTTCGTCGTAAAAGCTTACTTTTGCAGTAAAGTTGTTTTTTTCTGTTGAAAAAATGGCTTTCTTTTCAGAAGTAACCTCAATTTTCATTTCGGGTTTTTCATACTCTGTAATTTGAAGGTAACTGCTTTCAATCCAGACCTCATTCACTGTTAGGGAAAGTTCATAATATCCTTTTGGAATATTTGTCAATGTTATATTACCAATAAAAGAACCATTGGTATCGGGAGTAATATCCACGGATTTAAGCGGGAGATTTTCGTTTGGTGGGTAATAGTAATATCCGCTGGTAAGACTTACTTTTATATTTGAGGGAATAAGACCGGTGTCTCTTTCTTTTATTACTCCCCAGAAATAAACTGTGTCTTCCGGTTTATAAAGACGTCTTTCGTGGTAAAGATAGGACCAGTAATCATTGGAATTTTTTTCTTGTGGTTTGGTATATCCTTTAAGCGAATTTACGGGTAAAATTAACTCGCCTTTATCGGAAGCTACTTTAATATAATGAATTAGTTTGTCGTAAAAAATTTGAGGAGTTGAGAAGACGGCAATTCCATTGTCACTTGTTGAATAATTTAAACTAGTTCCAATAGGTATTATCTGAGCGCTTTTTACCGGTTCTCCCGATGCAACATCATTTACCCAGACAAGTGTTTGTTTTCGTCCTACGGATATATATCCGGAAATATTTGTTGATTGAAGCCAGAGCTGCTCGAGTTTTTTACCGTCTTCATACCAAAATTGGACAAGATACATGCCTTCAGGCAGAGTTTCTGGAAGTTGGATGTAGTCAACATTATCCTTTTCTTGGAGTTTGAGATCCATTTCAGCAACTTTGGCTAAGTTTTCGGTTGAAATTTCTTGGTCTTCTGCAAAATATGACCACCAATTTGAAGATGCTTCATCTATTTTTTTTCTAGATTCGATAAATAGAGTGCTGTTTGGAAATTTATAGATTTTTGTTTTAAGACTTAAATCGTTCTTCCAATTTGATGTGTAGACACTGACAGCTGGTGGTTGTTCATTTGTTGAAACTTGTATGAAGTTTTCATTTAAAGATATTCTTGGAGATCTTGTAGTCATTTGAGGATCAGCCAACTCTTGTGTCTGGAAGGAAAAAGTAAAATCCTCTCCAATTGGATCGTTTCGTGATTCCAAATTTAACCCCTTTTTAAGTGTTACTGTATAGATTGTTTTTGCTTTAAGTTTTTTAATGGGAATGATTGCGTAAGTTTCTCCATGTCTTTCCCCCCTCCATTCAATGTCAGGTGTAATCGTAATATAGTCTTTCGGGTCTTTGTAATCATCTTGACTGAAGACAATTTCTATTCCAGTATTTAGTGGAACGTCCTTTTTCTCGTTTCCGGGAATAGTGGATGTAACTCTAAATTTGCCTTGAGTCTGAAATGTCCATCCGTAGTTTCTGTCAAAAGTATGATTGCTGATTTTCTTGTTTTTAACCGGTAAGTTAAATGAAACAATTTCGTCATTTCCTAAAACTTTTTCGCTTGTAATTCTGAATTCGGTACTGGAAACGGATGTAATTTTAATTGGGATATTTGAGTTTAAATTCTCTTTTATGTAAGATTCCTCAAGAGCTTCTTTAGTTTTTAGTGTAAATGTCTCTTTGGGAAGGATGCCGTATCTGCTTTGAGTTTGCGGTTTAAGAGTGAAAAAAGCAGGTTCTCTTTGGGGAATTTGAAGTTTTGACCATCCTTCAGAATATTGTTTAATGATATCCTCTTGAGTGATTCGCCTTATGCTATCTATGGGTTTGAACTTTTTTGATACCAACGTGAGTATAAGTAGTGCAAGTGTAAGAATAATCAGCGGGGATATGATAAACCTAGTTTTTTTGGGTATACTCAGCCAGGCTGTTTTTATTCTAATGAAAGCTAAAGTAAAGATGTTTTTTATTTTAGAAAGTATCTTTTTGAAAAAATTTTCACTAGCTTGATAGTCTTCTTTAAAGATATTATTTTCTATTGATAGATTGTTTTCCGGTTGCATTTATATTTTTATTATAAGAATTTTCTCAACTTAATTACAAGGTCTTTTTTTATTATGTATAATTTCAGCTGTTTCTAAGAATTGGTTAATAGAATTTGAGTGAGGTAAATAAATACACAGACTGTATGAGAAAGACAATTATTGAAAAAAGAAATTTCCCTGTGAGGTTAATAGATAAGAAACTGAGATTTTCGTTTTGTAGAAAAATATTGGATTTTAAAGAGTTAATAGCTAAATCTTCTTGGAAAGGAGAGTATAATTGAAGTTGAAAAAAGGGTGCTTTCTTTCATTAAAGAGGTTATCCAAAAAATGAGAAATGAAAAGATTAATGTTTTGATAGTTGCTCACAGCAATTCCATTCGTCCAATAATAAAATATTTTAAGGGATTAACAGCAGATCAAATGATGAAAATTGAAGATTACAGGTTAAAGATATTCAACTTCAAAGTAAGGTATTAAAAAACTAACTACATTCAAAATAACTATTGCTTATAAATAATTCTTCACCTAATATATATGAATATGGGTTCATATAGTTGTTGTTCTTTATCTGCCAATAGTTCAAAGAAAGTTAGTTCTCTATCAAATCTTTTAAGATTAGTTTCAGAAGAAAGCAGATTGAAACTTTTGTGTATTCTCCAAAATGGAAAACATTGCGTCTGCGAGCTGATGGAGCATGTTGGCATGTCCCAAAGCCTTATTTCCCATCATCTCAAAGATCTAAAAAATGCCGGTTTGGTTACTGATGAGAAACGGGGCTTAAGGGTATATTACTCACTTACTATTAAGGGTAGATATATTGCTAATTTGCTGTTTAGCATTCCGCAGGAGGAGGTGGAACTATGAAAATTCAGGTATTAGGTTCTGGTTGTCCAACTTGCAAGAAGTTATATGAATTAACTCAGCAGGCAGTCAAAGAATTAGGTTTAGACGAAGAGATTGGGTATGTTACAGATGTATCAAAGATTGTGGAAATGGGTGTAGTAGGCAGTCCAGTTCTTGCAGTTAATGGAAAACCGGTGATGGTTGGCTTTACTCCGGATATTGAGAAAATTAAAGCTCTTATTAAGGAATCACAAGAGAAATGACCTATGAAGATTATTAAAATGTTTAAGAAAAACTGGGCTTTGGGGTTTTTGGGAGGTTCTTATTTAGTAATCTATCTTTGGCAAAGTCAGATAGAAAGCTTTTTAGCTTCCGAGCAAGTGCAGAATCTCATTGGTCAGGCAGTTTATCAAGGCTGGCTAGGATTAGTTGATTATCTTTCAGCTCATGTTCTTTTTTGTTTAGTACCCGCTTTTTTTATTGCCGGAGCGATTAACAGTTTGGTTGATTCTCAATCGGTTCTTAAATATCTTTCAGGAAAAACAAAAAAATGGTTGGCTTATGCTATTGCAGTCACAGCTGGCTTTTTAATTGAAGTTTGTTCCTGCACAATTTTACCGCTTTTTGCTGGTGTTTGGAAGAAAGGAGCTGGTTTGGGAATTGCCACGACCTTGCTTTATGCTGGCCCTGCTTTCAATATCGTGGCTTTAATTTTAACAGGCCAGCGTTTAGGCTGGAGTTTTAGTCTTGCAAGATTTGTCTTATCTGTCATCTTTGCTATTTTGGTAGGTCTGATTATGGAGAGAATTTTCGGCGATGGTAAAGAAGATGGAAATTTTCAGGTTGTTGCCCAAGATTTAGATAAACTTCAGGGTAAAAAAACTTTTTGGTTTTGGGGAACACTGGTTGCTATATTGGTAGTTGGTACTGCTCCTATTGACAGTAGTTTACGATACAGTTTAATTTTGCCGTTAGTACTTTTGCTGCTTTTTATGGCTTTTTCCTGGCTCTCTAAAACAAGAAGGACTGCTTGGTGGGATGAAACAATTAAGTTTATAAGTCAGATCATTCCCTTGCTTTTAGTTGGTGTGTTTTTTGCTGCTGCGATTACCCGACTTATTCCGAGGGAGGAGTTTCAAACCTTAGCAAGTAAGAATACATTGCTTACCAATTTTATTGCCGTTATGTTTGGTGCTTTGGCTTATTTTCCTGCTTTGGTGGAAGTGCCAATTGCTGAAAATTTCATGAAACTGGGGATGAATAAGGGACCTTTAATGGCTTATCTTTTAGCCGATCCTGTTTTATCTTTGCAGGGATTACTAGTTATTAGAAAACTTATAGGCTCTAAGAAGATGCTTGTTTATGCAGTTTCAATTATAATTCTGACTACTTTAGCGGGATTTTTTTATGGCATGGTTTAGATAATAATGTGAGAAAAAATGTTGTAGTTATTATTTTAATAATCTTGGGTATATCTGGCTTTTTTGTGATTAATAAAAATTCCAAATACAAAGAAATTAACAAAACGCAGCCTGTCTTGGGAAATTCCGGTCTAAATACAGTTTCTAACGCTCCGCAGTCTATTGCTCCTGCCGATAAAATAGAAGTTATCCATTTCCACGGCACGCAACAGTGCTGGTCATGTATCACTGTTGGTGAATACGCCTTAAAGACTATTAAAGAAAAGTTTCCAAACGAATATGAATCAGGAAAAATTGTTTATATGGATATTAATGGTGAATCGGTTGAAAATAAAGATATCGTAATGAAATACAAAGCTCGTGGTCCGTCTCTTTTTCTAAATGCTATTCGGGGGGAAAAAGATAACATTGAAGAAGATGTTACCGTCTGGAGGTTGGTTGGTAATGAAAAACAATTCAGTAATTATTTTGAGAATAAATTAAAGACACTATTGGGGAAATAATTATGGATTACATAAACTATCTTATTGATGTATATAACATTCCAGTCTTAACGGCATTCCTTATTGGTATCTTAACTTCCATTAGTCCTTGCCCCTTGGCAACCAACATCACTGCTATTGCTTATATTTCCAAGGATATAAATACCTCTCGCTACACTCTCTTGAACGGTTTATTTTATACGCTTGGTCGGGGAATTAGCTATACAGTTCTGGCAACTTTAATTTACTTTGGCTTATCTTCATTTGAGATTTCCCGTATCTTTCAAGGATGGGGCGATAAAATTTTGGGGCCTGTTTTAATTATCATAGGACTGATTATGCTCGGCGTTATAAAAATAGATTTCGGCAGTAAAAATGAGAAGATTGAAAAACTAAAAGAACATTTGGCTTCAAAAGGATATTTAGGATCGATACTTCTGGGGATGCTTTTTGCTTTGGCTTTTTGTCCTTATAGCGGTGTGTTGTTTTTCGGTGTGCTTATTCCGATGGTTTTGGCATCAAGTGAAGCGCTTTTACTTGCTCCATTTTTTGCTATTGGAACAGGACTTCCGGTAATTGTTTTTTCATTTCTTATAGCTTTCAGTATACAAAAAGTTGGAAAAGCTTTTTCGGTAGTGCAGAAAATTGAGGAGGCGAGTAGGAAAATGATTGCCAGTATTTTTCTTTTAACAGGAATTTATTATTTACAGTTTTTGGTTAAATGGGTTTTATTTTAAGTATGCCAGCATATAGTTTTATCTGCCAGAAGTGTAAAAACAATTTTGATCTGAATGCAAGTTTTGGAGAATATGACAGAAAAGATCCAAAAAAATTTTATTGTCCGAAGTGCCACTCTAAGAAGATAGTACAGTCTTTAAAAAATATTTATTTTATTAAAAAAGACGGTAAAAACCCCGTCCGTTGTAATTGCAATGGTTAAAACTTGAAAGGAGGTGAGAAAGTTCATGAAAGTATTGAAAATCGGAGCTGTCTGGTGTTCTGGGTGTCTTGTTATGCGTCCACGTTGGCAGGAGATTGAAAAGGAAAATCCCTGGCTGGAAACGGAATATTTTGATTTTGATAATGATAAAGAAAAAATAAAAAAGTATGATATTGAAAGCGGAAACTTACCCGTTTTTATTTTTTTGGATAAAGAGGGTAAGGAATTTTTACGATTAACGGGTGAAGTAGATAAAGAAGAACTAGTTAGGGTGATTAATGAGAATAAAGAAAAGTAAATTATGTTGAAAAAAATTGTAGTATTTATATTTTTTAGTGTATGCTTTTTGTTCCCTAATATTATTTTTGCCCGGGAAAATCAGGTTAACCTTTATCTTTTCTGGTCAAAAACGTGCCCTCATTGCGCAAGAGAAAAGGAATTTCTCCAAAAAATTTCACCTAATTACCCGAACTTATTAGTTCATTACTATGAGATTAGTGATCCGCAAAGCAATTTTATACTTCGTACAGTAGGTGAAAAATTCAAAATAGAAACGAGCGGAGTACCGATTACCATTGTTGGTAAAGGTTATTTTGTTGGTTATTATAATGACGAGATAACAGGAAAAACTATAACAAATCTATATGAAAAATATGTTGAGAAAGGTGACCCGGATCTTGTTGGCGCCATAATCCGGGAGCTTGAGGGAGTAAAAAATACACCCACCCCTATACTCGAGCAGCTGACAGACACCCCTATTCTTACAAGTACAATTACAGAAACAGTTACTCCAATTCAAGCAGACGATTTAGTTGAGGGTAATTCAATTGATAAAAGTATTCAGATACCTAAGAATATAAATATTCCCTTGCTCGGTAGTATTAATATCAAAGACCTTTCTCTTCCGGCTATGGCAATTCTATTGGGAGCGTTGGACGGCTTTAACCCCTGCGCAATGTGGACTCTTCTTTTTTTAATAAGTTTGCTTCTTGGCATGAAGGATAAAAAAAGACGCTGGATTTTGGGTAGTGTTTTTATTTTCTCTTCCGCATTTGTTTACCTTTTATTTATGGCCGCGTGGTTGAATCTAATTTTGTTTATCGGTTTTATTATTTGGGTAAGGGTTTTGATTGGTTTGGTTGCGTTGAGTGGAGGGGGTTATAACCTAAGGGAATATATTGTCAATAAAGATAGTGGTTGTAAGGTTACAAGTGATGAAAAAAGGCAAAAAGTATTTGATAGACTTAAAAATATTACTCAAGAGAAAAAATTTTTACTGGCTTTGGGTGGAATAGTTTTGCTTGCCTTTGCCGTAAATCTGGTTGAACTTATTTGCTCTGCAGGTTTACCTGTTGTTTTTACACAGGTTTTAGCTTTGAGTAATTTGACTAGGTTTCAGTACTATTTGTATATGATTCTTTATATTTTCGTATTTATGTTAGATGATCTTTTTGTCTTTTTAACAGCAATGGTAACTTTGGAGGTGACCGGGATAAGCACAAAATATTCCCGTTACTCTCATCTTATTGGAGGAATTTTGATGATAATAATTGGGCTTCTTCTAATCTTTAGACCGGAATTATTGATGTTTGGATAGATCAAAATGCAATCTTTTAAAGACTTTATAAAAAATATCTCTGTCAGCTTTTATTGAAATACTTCCCATTTTTTAGATAAGATTTAATTGTGGATAAAGATCAGATAGAAAACCAGCAGATATCTCAAATTGATATTATTGAAGCACCTTTGGAAAGACAAAGTGCACTTACCGAATTACCTCAATTACAAGTTTCCATTCGAAACAATTCTCGAAAATCCAGGATTTTACATTTTTTAGTTACTATTATTCTCGCTTTGATTGTTTCTATTTTAGTTATAGTTAAATTTCTGCAAAAAGCACCTGATGTAAAAGCACAGGAATATCTGCAAGCTGTTGCTGGTGATTTAAAAGATATTACCTATAAAATTGATTACTTCAAAGGTTCATTTATCGAAGTATCCAAGTCCTTACAAACTAGTAAAGGTGCTTTTTATGAAATTATTACACCCAGAGATTATTTTTCAGCGCTTGAAGATACGAAGCAGGACGTTATTGATATTAGTTCCACTCTTGACCTAATTCATAAAGCTCAAGAAACAAGAGAGCAGCTCGAAGTGCCAGAGGAATTGGAATCTTTTGATACAAAACTTAACGAGTATTATCATAAGTCGGAAGAATCGTTGAATCTACTTTACTCTTTCGAGCGTTTCCAAATGACAATGCTTGAAGCGTCAGGAGTGAATCTTAATAACAAACTTAAAGAACTGGATAATCTTGTTAAAAATAATGTTTCAGACAAAGAAAAATGGACTGAAATTCTTTCGGATCTTGTGGATCTTTCAAATGAAGCATCATTTAGATTTGATAATATAAAAGATATTCCCGAAACCGAACTTGATTATTATGAGCTGATGAAGGGATATCACAATGATCTTTCAGAGACAATGAAAAAATTGCATGGATACTTATTGTCAAATACTACAGAAGATGATGAAAATTTTATTGTTGAAATTATGAATTTTTCGCAAAGAAATGTTGAGCGGGACAATGCCAGACAAAGATTGACAGAAGAAAAGATTGAGAAGTCAAAAATAAAAGAGTTGCTTGTGGAAATAGATTCTCTTGAGAAGATAATTCTTGAAGAATTTGGTGCTCTGGCAGATGAATATAAAGTGGAATTTGAAATTACCCCTTAAAGATTAAAAAATTTCTCAATTTGGATTTTCACTTTCTTTTGAAATTTGATTACGAAATTAGCTCCCGAAAGGTTTAAACTTATTCAATCTATCAGGTTGGAACTTTATAGAATTTGAATGAGAAAGCAGACTGGTTGTTTAAATCTCAAAATGATTTTAAAATACTGATATGTCCGCTGAAAATCCATTTTTTCAATTTAAATCTGATGTTGAATCAGTAATTGGTAAAATTGAAAATTTTCCGGAAAAATTAAGATTTGGTAATAATTCAATAATTTTTTCTGATCCAAAAAGTAATTTTTCATTAGTTGTTGAGCAAAATCCAATGCCGGTTGGAGGAGAATTGGAATGGGCGCTTCGCGAAGATGATGAGTACATTAAACGTAGTGAGAAAACTGGTGAGGAATTAACTGAATTTGTTGCGGAAATAATAAAATCTATATTTGCATCATTTGGGTTAAGTTTGGTAGAAATTGATGCACAAACTGGAAATATCTATATTGTTTTCCCGTCTAGAAAGTATGTTTTTAGTGTTTATGGAGATGGTGAGTTGGTAGTTGGTTCGGTGGAAGAAGTGCCAGGTGAAAGTTGATTTTCTTTTCCTTCTATTGGGATAATTTTGGGTTGTTTACCTTCAGTACCTACCTGTAAAGCTACTCTGTTTCTACCTGATGATTTTGCCTGATACATTAAGCTATCTGCAATGCTCTTAAGCTGGTCAGCTGAATTAACTTCGTCTCTGTCTTCAGGGGTTAGTACTAGAAAACCGGAACTGCATGTACCTGTTTTTAAAACTCGTCGAATATCATCGATCAATTTCCTTTCTATCTCACGTCTTCTCGAAAGCTTCTGAGCATCTTCCGAGTCTGGATTGTCTTTGTCAATCTGAAATTCATCGATAACTCTTTCGTCAGAAAGATATTCTTCGTAGTAACTTAGGTCTATAGATTGAATAATTTTTAAAAGTTCTTTTTTTTCTTCTTCAGATCCTTTTCCGTTCATTACAACACTTTCTACTTCGTCTTCATTTGATCTCATTTGAAGAAAATTTTTCGCATATTCTCTAAGTACGACTGTACCTTCTCGTTCACTTAGTCTATTACCATTTTCATCCCATTTGTCAATCTTAACTCTTCTTTGACCGTTCAAGATATTATCTACCAGTACTCTATCCAAAAGTGTTTCCATTACTTTTTTCCCGAGTTCTACACTTATTCTTTCTGCAAGTTTTTCCGCCTCTTCCGGTGTTAGGTTTTTTTCCACGGATAACCTTATTACAAATTCTTCACCACCAAACCGGGAAACCATATCCTCTTCTCTTAAAATTTCCTTTAATATTTCAGCAAAACCGATTAACCCCTGATCTCCGAGTTTGTGGCTTCTGAAAAGATCATTCCATCTACTGAAATAATCAATGTCAGTAAGGCCAATAATGATTGTATTAACCTCTCCTTTTTTGAATAAATCTATTTGGTGTTCAATATCTGGTATCGCGATATCTCGTCTACTTAAACGGGTAAGTGTATCTTTTAGTGCTAATTCTTCGAGTTCTTTATTTCGTTTACGAGCTCTTTCAAGTAATAAGTCCCGAGCTGCAAGTCTTCGAGCGACATCTTCAGGAATTGATTGATTAACATATTTTGAAACAAGCTCCGGATGTTGAGTTTTATCTTTCAATTTATTTATTTTTTCTTGATTCCTGTTTGAGATTCCTATTTCTCCTGAAGGTTCTTGATCTGACATAAATCTATGATATATCTTTTTAACGTAATAGGGTATAGTTTGTAAAATTACACCTTAAATCACACCTTAGAGGTGAAATGGCTTCACACCTTGGGTTTGTATTTTCATTTCTCTTTCTTTCATTGAATATTTTTCTTTTTAGAATTAATTGGTGAGTATGAAGTCAAACTTTGTTAACACCCGAAAGGTTCAAACCTATTCAACCCGACGGGTTTGAACCTATTTGTAGCCTTCTTTTCAAAAGCTATCACCCCAGATAAATTCTTCCAATTCAGGGTATTCTGTTCTTAAGATCATGCTTGTTTTACCTTTGATAATCTGTACTACTTTCGAGATGCTTAATGTTGGTTGTATTCGGATTAACATATGAACATGATCTACCATGACGTTTAGTTCTTCAACCTACCATCTGTTTACTATACAAGCTTGATATATTGATTCCTTAATCTTCTTTCCTACCTTGCCTCGTAATACTCTTTTCCTGTACTTTGGTACTCAAACAATATGATACGAAAGCCTATGTTTTGTATGTCCCCCCATGCCAATAATTAAATCCCATCAATCAATTATGCCACAAACTATGCTTACTCCTTGAGGCTAAAGCCCGTGGCTTAATGCTTGGGAAGAGTCAAAAAAACAACCTCTTTAGATTCTGGGCTGACTCTCGAGTCCCCCGACAAAATTCGACACTCGAAAACATGGTTTTTCCTTTCTACACTTTTGTATTTATATTCAGCAATCTTTTTTACTATTTTTACTTTGTAACCACTTTCTTCAAAAACTTCTCTTTCCACAACCATTTCAGGAGTTTTGCCTTTTTCTATACCACCTCCAGGAAAAACCCAGACAGGGACATTTCGTCGTTTAACAAGAAGTAATCTTTGGCGATTATCAAATACAACTCCAATTGCTCCATCCATACGATATATTTTAACAGCTAATTTGAGTTTGTGCTTTAATAAGATTATAATTCCCCATAGTTTGAATTAAAATGGTATCGATTGAACAAAAAACAGAATCATTAGCGGTATAAATTACCTATAATAGTTGAAAAATACAATTAGTAACGATATAATTTTGCGTTAGAACCCAGTTGTATCAAGGGTTTGATTTTTTTAGTAATGAGGATGATGAAAAAAACATTAGACTTTACTAAAGCAGAGTCTACAGCTAAAGAACTTTTGGCGAATCTTGGCTTGGATCTTACAGATGCTAATTATGAAGGTACTCCTAGAAGGATGGTAGAAGTATTAGCTGAATTTACTTCATCGCTTCGAGAAGAATCAAAAAAAGAATTAGAAGAGCATTTTAGTGTCTTATTCCCAAAACATAACGGCAGAAAAGTCGAATATAAGGGGATGTTGGTACAAAGCCCAATCAGGGTTTATTCCTTGTGCTCTCATCACATGTTGCCAGTGATTTACGATATAGCTTTTGCTTATATTCCCAAGAAAGGAAAGCAAATCGGTTTTTCCAAGATTGTCCGTATACTACGCCATATTGCAAAAAGACCAATGAACCAAGAGGACTTCACTCAAGAAGCGGTTGACTTATTTTATAAAAGGCTTCAACCACAAGGATTAGCGATAGTGGTATCAGGTGTTCATCTTTGCATGAAAATGAGGGGTGTCCATTGTGAAGCAGTCAATAAAACATCCGCAGTTAAAGGAGATTTTAAGGATTATGAGAGAACAAGGGACGAATTTTTGTCATTAGCAACTAATTTTAATCATCCGCTATGAGTAATAAACACTATATAGAATTAGAATACAAGTTCTGGGTTAAAGATAAAAAAAGCTTTATTAAGATCTTAAATAGTAGGGCAAGAGCTAAAAAACCTCGCCAATATCAAAACAATGTTATGTTTGATAACCCTGCGGGGATTATGAAAACAACCAATGGCAGAATCCGAGTTAGAACCCTTGGCAATTCAGGGGATAAGACCTTAACCTATAAAAAACCACTTCCACCCCAAAATGGAGCGAAAAGGGAAATCGAATACGAAATAAAGTTCCATGACCCTGATGGGCAGATAGAAAAGATTTTAGAGGCAATGGAGTTTCGCCCAACAACTAGTTATGAGCGTTTTCAAACAAGATGGGAGGTAAATGGTGTCCATGTTACTCTAGATGAGTATCCATTTGCAGATATCATTGAAATTGAGGGTGAAAAAAAGGCTATAGAGCAACTAGCTCAGGAGTTAGGGTTCAGTATTGAGCAGGGTTTAACAAAACCAGTAGATACCTTATTTCAAGAATGGCGCAAGGAAAGAAGGCTAACTTTTAAACCCCACATGAGATTCGATGACTTCAATAAATAAATTGCTCAACAAATACCTTGAAGGTAAAAGAATATCGAAAGAAAAATTCGATGATCTGAAAATCGTTATAAAGGAGGTTGGTTACAATAAGAAGATACTCGACTGGTTCAGTTATTTGCAAGAATATGAAGTTGTGGGTTGGAGACCAAAGCTAGTCACTAAGAAATTGTGTCAAATACTTTTAAATTCTAGTAAAGAGAAGCCATTGGAATTTTATGCTTTGTTTTGCCCTTCATACAAAAAAGGCATTGATGCTTATGGGTTTAGAACTGATGATGTTGGAAATACTTCTCGATGGGGAATAATAAAGTTAAGCGAAATTGTGCAAAAATCAAGAGAGTTAGGATTTGCTTGTAAACCTGCTCGGGCTATTTTTTTTAATGTTGCTTTAGAACAGCCAGAAAAGAGCATGAGCAAGATTGAAGATCTGAGGAAAAATATTGAGAATCTGAAAGGATACATTCCTAAAGGGATGTCTTTTGAATTATTAAGCGAGTTGTTTCCTTTCTTATTTGACACAATCGGATATAGAGGAATTAAAATTCAACCCTGCCCAGTTCCTCAAATTACCTTAAATCGTATAATTGAGAGGGGAAAAAAATTCTATAAATTGTTTGGCTGGAAAAGTAAGCAAATAAAAGAAAGATCTGAGGTTATAGCTTCCAGCGAGGCCCTTGTAGGTAATACAATTAGATATCTTATGCCAAATTCCATTATGGTTTATACACCTACCATGTTGGAACGGGCGCAAGTTTATTCAGGACACAAGTTTGAAACAGATCCACTTCCAATAATCTTCCCTAAAAGGGATGAGAATATGGGCTCGTAGTTATATGTAGTTAAAACAGCCTGTTTACCAGGAAAAAGTTGGTGCGAAACCAACCGAGTCCACTATATAGATAATATGGAGAGATTAAAATTAAAGGAGGCAGATGCAAGAATATCTCAGTTGAATATAGTCTTAATGGGCCTTCCTGGCTCTGGGAAATCTGCTTTGGTAAATAGTATTACCCCAAGGCCCAATTATATTTCCCTTGGTGAAATAACAAGAACAGAATTGCAGACAGATAGCGAATTAGCAAGGCGAATTCGGTCTCAGTTTGCACACGCCAATCCTTGGTCAGCTGATTTTGTGGTAAGCATAGTTGTGCCACACATTCTCAAAACAAAAGATACCGGATTTGTGTTAGATGGTCTACCAAGACAAAAAAGTGAGGCAGAAAGTTTAGTTTCTTGGGCATCCGATAATGGAATAAGAATAGACTTGGCTTTATATTTAGATGTTAGGGAAGATATTGCTTTGCAAAGAATATATCAGAGAAGTAATAAGGGTAGACTAGAAACACCTGACCATTATAGGACTCGGTTCCTAACTTATTTAGAACAGCGAGGTCAATTATCAAACATAATTGATTCATATTCAATAAGATCACTTTCTATTGATACTTCTGATATTCCTGTTGACGAGGTAAAAAATAGGCTACTTGAATTTGTTGCATTGAATTTTTAGTTTGAGACAAAGAGAGATTATGGATGAAAAACCTAAAATACTTTGGGTAAAAAGGCAATTTCTGGAAAAAATTCTATAAATCACACCTTAGAGGTGAAATGGCTTCACACCTTGGGTTTTTATTTTCATCTCTTTTTCTTTCATTGAATATTTTCCTTTTTAGAATTAATTGGTGAGTACGAAGTCAAACCTCGTTAATACCCGAAAGGTTCAAACCTATTCAACCCGACGGGTTGGAACCTAGGGTTGGAACCTATTATTTTTGCAGAGGTAAGTATTAATTTAACCTATTAACCTTTGGAAGATTCAAGCCTATTCAATCTATTAGGTTGGAAACCCCATACTTTGAAAAATTTCGCCTTTTTTCCAAGGTAATAAACAAAAAGGCGGAAAAAATTGCCATCAGACTTCCGAAGATAAACGGCGCGCTGGCGCCAATATAAGACCAGATAACTCCCGCTATGAGAGAGGCTAAAAATGTGCACAAACCAATTGTGGTTTGGTAAATTCCAAAGGCCGTACCTAATTTTTCTTGAGGAACTAAAATAGAAATGTAGGCTTTACTCGCTCCCTCGGTAAGAGCCATATACATTCCGTAAGATGGAAAAAGAAACCAGAGAAAAAGACTAGAATCTGCCAAACCGAAAAAAAGATAAATGGCAGAAAAAAGTAAAAATCCAGCAAAGATAACCTTTTTCGGACCTATTTTGTCAGAAATAATTCCGGCAGGTGTAGAAAGTAGTGCATATGTGAGATTAAAAAGGATGTAAGTTAGTATGATCCAAGTCAGCGGTAAACCTAAACTTTGCGCCCTTAAGATTAGAAAGGCATTTGAACTATTGCCTAAAGCAAAGATTAAGCTAATTAGAAGAAAAATTTTAAAAGAAGGGCCGAAATTGTACAATTTTAAATAAGGGGGGGAAGAAATATTTGTTTCGGTCTTTTTTTCCTTTACGAAAAAGAAAAGTAAGAAAATTCCAATGCAAGCGGGTACAAAAGAGAGTAAAAATATCATTCGGAAATTATTATCTAAAAAATGAATTGACAAGAGGGCTATGATTGGTCCGACTACTGCTCCTAAAGTATCAAATGTCCGATGAAAACCGAATGATTTTCCCCGACTTGAAATGTCTGAGCTTTCAGAGATTAAAGCATCTCTTGCAGGAGTTCGCAAACCTTTGCCAAAGCGATCAATAAAACGGGCAGAAAAAACCCATGGCCAACTGAAAGCTAAACCTAAAAGTATTTTGGAAAGCGCGGAGAACGAGTAACCCATAAAAATAAAAGATTTTCTTTTCCGCCATTTGTCAGAAAGCCAGCCGGAGATGACCTTTAGGATACTGGCGGTTGATTCAGCTACGCCCTCTATAAAACCGACGATAGCTACGGGTGCCCCAATAACACTGGTGAGAAAAATTGGAACGAGAGGATAAATCATCTCCGAGGCTACATCATTAAAAAAACTTACCAACCCCAATATGAAAACATTTTTTGAGATACCAAATTTGTTTTTCATTACTTTCATATATTTATATTACACCTTAAGAAGAGCGCCAAGATTGGTTTGATGGTTTTGTCTTAAATTAAATCGAGGATAAGATCTTACTTACCTTTTCTACTTGAAGTATAATTTTTAATTTTATCCCTGGAGAGGTACGAATGGTATTGATAATCTATTCAACCTGTCTGGTTAAATGATATTTTAAGATTAAATTTTAAAACTAGACGTTTTGCAAGGTAATTAACCCGTCGGGTTGGAACCTAATTTAACAAAGTTTAGATGTCTTTTGGATTTTTTAGTTTTATCCAAGGGTATTTTTCAAATTCCTTTAAAAGATGTATTTTATCATCAATAATTGTGAGACTTTTATAATTTTTATTACCAAAATCGGAAGGAATCACTTTTGATAAAGGATTTTAAGAATTTGAGTTTATCCTGATTTATAATAATTACTTTATTAAAATATCTATCAATATTCCATTTTTCTTTTAAGACTTTGATCTTTGCGCTTTGAATTTTTCTATCGCCTAAGGTTAATAAAATTTTGATTCCTGAAAAATTTTTAACGTATTTTATTATTTTTTTCTTGAGACTTATTTCTTTAATTCTCTCATAAATTATAGATTCAAGAAGTTTTTCTTTTGCTTTTGAATTGGCACTTATTGCTTTACATAGTTTGGTGATCAAATTTTTATAACCATCTTTTTTAATGTTATCGTAAATCTTTTGGATTTCTTTGAAATTTAGACCTGATTCTTTGGCTAGACATAAAAAAAGAGTTTTTTTAAATAAAGTGGTATTGATTAGAGTATCGTCTAAATCAATAATGAGGACTTTATTTAGGTTTTTTAGATGAATTTTGCAGCACATAGAAAATTTGATGTTTGTTATTGTAACAAATTATTAATTATAATTTAAATATGAAACCGGTAATTCAAAAGATTATAGTAGCAGGAATAGTTGTAAATAATGGTCAAGTGTTAATTATTCAGAGAAGCACGAATGAGGATGTTTATCCGGGTATCTGGGAAGTTCCAAGTGGAAAGCGTGAATTGTTTGAGACTTCAGAAGAAGCGATTATTCGTGAGGTAAATGAAGAAGTAGGGATGGATGTGAAGCCAATAGTTCCAGTTGATGTTTTTGAATTTAGGGTTGAAAAGGAGAATGAAATTAGGGATGCGACTCAAATTTCATTTTTGTGTAAAACTATTGGGAAACCAAGTGTAAAGTTAAGTAGCGAGCACCAAAACTTTGCTTGGGTTAAAGAGAAAGAACTAAATGAATATAACTTAACTGAAGAAGTGAGGGAAGCAATTATTAAGGCATTTTCCATTCTGAAAAAAATAGGCTAAAAAGTTAGTTTTTTTATATTCGGTATTGGAGTTTTTTTACAATAATTGGCATACTAGTATTCAACCCGTCGGGTTGGAATTTTTTGTTAGGACAAATAACGCTACCCATCTTCTTTAAAAGTAATATTATTAAACTATTTATTATTAGAAGAGACTTTTAATTTTTTTAATTCTGTATTAAGAACTTTTAATCCTTCAGGTTGAAACTTACTAAGAGGAAACGTTTAATGATTCTGAATTAGAATGAAGTTTGCTTCAGGATTATGAACGGATTCAGATCTACTTCGCAGCTGGCCGTTTACAAAAAATGTCGAACTTCATTTGATTAGCTCGGCCTTCGGCCTCACTTGCTCCGGCGCGGCGCCCCCACCTACCGCGCCTCCGCTATTTGTCCTGAGTGAAATCGAAGGATTTTTGCGTGCGATTTTTTGCTCGGCGGAGTCGAGCATTTAACAAATTCTATAAACTACGAACAATGACATCCTTTAGATACTGATTATTGAAATTTGTTTTTTGCTCTATTTTTGCTTTACCATCAGAAAGAAATCTAACAGATAAAGGTTTATTGTGTTTGTTTGACAGGCCCTGAACCAAAGTCAAAACACCCTTTACCTTATCATGGTTTTCATCTATTCCTAAATCACACCTTAGAGGTGAAATGGCTTCACACCTTAGGTTTTTACTTTCATTTCTCTTTCTTTCATTGACTACCCCAAAAAAAGAATATCGAAAAGGAAATAGATAAATTAATACGTAAATTCTCATCTGGCAAAAATTTTGAAATTAAAAGAGCAAAAGGAGTTTTTACAGATCAGAACGGGAGTAAAATTTTATTAAATGCCACTAAAAATTATTTTGAATTTTCAAAAGTTGGCAAAAAAATTGAAGACGCGATCAAACCTATTCAACTCGACGGGTTGGAACTTACTTTCTTAATAATACCAAAAAGGGCAAATCCAAGCAATAAAATTACCAAAACAAAAACACCCACTAACAAAAAATTCTTCATTCTAGGTATATATCATTAAAAACTAAATTTCCTGTCGAGAAAATTCCCAAAAACGCCCAAACACTACCTATGAACTATTAATTCATCTATCTTCGGCATTATCTGCTTTCTTAGTATTGCAGGAAGCTTTGCCCAGCCGTTTTTAAATTTTGCCCCCAAGGCTTTAGACAAGATATATTCTCCTTTCGGATCTGAAAAAATATGGCTTTTTCTCGACTTTAAATCTATAACATTCACAAAAGCCCAATCCTGACCCATTCTAATTCTTAATTCATTTAAACTTTTAACAATATTATCTCTTTGGGAAAAGATCTCACTTCCCCAGACAACAAGTTGATATGATCCAACCTGCCATCCTGGTCCAAACTCTTTCGCATCACTTTCTAATGCGGTCTGTACGCTGGCCAAGATCTTCTGTGTAGCAAAATTAAACATTTCTTGAATTATACCTTTGCTTAAATCATAGTTTCTCTCAAGATATAAGGCTGCGCTTTTATCCCTTTCTGTCGTATTTGTGGCAATGAAATTTAAAGTATTATGATAAATTGCCCCATAAAGAAGCTTGGCGTGGTCTTTTTCTATTTTCTTACCCACCTTGATAAATCTCTCAACAATCAAGGTGGCTGCCGCCCCAATTATTTCGTTTTGAATCTTAGCGTTAGTAAACTCTTTTTCCGGTTCTGAAATTCTATGGTCGATAACCTCGATTACTTTTTCTACCTGAATCACCTTTGGCAGTCCCTTCATAGAGGAAGCATCAACAAGGACGAATAAATCCCAATCATCTGAAGACTCATCTTGTCTTTGTGGAATTTGAACATCGTGCTTTTCTATAAAATACTCAACTTCAAATTGTGGTGACCCAAAAATAGATCCTTCCGCATCTTGCCCCATCTTGCCAAGAAGGTTAGAATAGGCCAAGGTACAAGATGAACCATCCAAATCCGGATTAACCTTGGCAGTTACCAAAATCTTTCCCATAATTTAGAAATCTAAATACACCCAAAGGAATACTAAAACTACTACTAATGCTTACTTGTAAACCAGTCTTCCCTCAACTTTCCTTTTTGCATTCTGATTGTTTTTGAACCACTCTTCTAAAACCTGCTGGGCTGAAGTGGTTATAACTTTTGACTCACCTGAAGCCAAAAGCTCCTCCTGAGTAATATTTAAATAAGAAGCGCAATTATTGAAGTGATAACCTTGCATGCAGATTGTGTAAAACTTGGTTTTATCAACTGGCGCGCCATTGATAAACAAAGACTCAAGTTTGTGATTTTTGTCAGAGTAAATAGCTTTCACTTTACTATTCACCTGATAACACTCACCCTCCCCATCTCTATTTTCAGTCCTCATTATATGTTCGAAGATTTTCCAAAGATTCACACCTGAAATAGTAAATCTCCTTAAAATATCATCATAAGGAAAACAGGCCAAAAAATCCCTCAAAGTTACCAAAGGACCGAGCTCTTTTACCCTTATTGAACCGCTACCAACAAGCATTACATCCGAGTCTGCATTTTCAGCCAAAGCATCAGCAATTAAATTTCCAAGCGAAGTTTCAACTTCCCTTTTGGGGTGGGTTAACTTTTTTGCAAGTTTACATAAAATAACATTATACTTTTTGTCAACCTCGCTTTTGAAAGAATTAATATACTCCTCAAGTTTTTTGTCGGGTTTGGCCAACCTGTCATCAATGGGAATTAACTGCCACTTATAATCAATAATGCTATTTGTGTCATCATCAACCACAATATCAAACCTGCCGATTTGATCTGTTCCAACTCCAGCTTGAGCAATCAGGATATTATTTACTTTTGTGGGCTTATCAAGAATAGTGTGTGAGTGGCCGCCAATAATTAAATCAACTCCCCATTCCGGTTTTAAAAGCCTGGCAAGCTCAATGTCTGATTCATAGCCAATATGGGTTAAAAGAATTGTCAAATCAATATCATCGTTTTTATAGGCATTGCAGATTTTTCCAACTTCGCGGCTTGCTTCCTCTACCCCAACAAAAGTACCAATCAGCTTATCTTGCTTTATTGAATCCATAATTTTTTCAGTAATTATTCCCGTAAATAAAATATCAAAGCCCGCCTTTTTGATAATAAGGTAAGGAGTTAAAATCCTGCGGTTGTTTTTGGTGATATAAAGATTGGCATTAACTATTGGAAAATTTGCCATCTTTTCCAAAAACAAAAGATGAGGAAGACCATAATCAACCTCGTGGTTACCAATTGCCACAACATCAGGGGCCAAATAATTCATTATTTCAATAGTTGAACAACCTTTCCATTCAGAATCAATCAAAGAACCCTGAAGCATATCGCCTGAAATTACATACAAGACATTTTCTTCTTCTTTTCTTACTTTATTGATGTAGCCTGAAAGAAGAGCAAGACCTCCGATTAGAGATTTTTTATTTTTATTCCTCTTCCCGCCTGATTTTTCAATTTCTTTAACCTCCGCCAAAAAATCCCCATGCATATCGTTTGAGTGGAGAATGGTAAATTTTTTGGTATGCATAAAGTAAGGTGATGTTTTAGTTTCTAAATGATTTTATTTCTACAATCAACATAAAATCAATTCAAACCAAAGTAGAATAGTTTAAACAGAACCAAAAAATCATAGCATAAAGGCAGTATAGCCAGGCGCAGAATTGTGCCTGGCTGCCCAGTAGGGATTCGAACCCCAATTTTCGCGTTCAGAGCGCGACGTCCTACCATTAGACGACCGGGCAATATAACTTTTATTGGATTATTTTACCCTAAAAGCTTATATTTTTGAACACAGTTGATAAAATTAGGGTTAAGATGAAGATCGTTTCCTGGAATGTTAATGGTCTACGAAGTGTTTATAAGAAAAATTTTCTTGATTGGTTTTATAAGGAAGATGCAGACATTGTCTGTCTTCAGGAAACAAAGGCAAGTGAAAACCAACTTCCTTTTGATCTAACCTATCCTAAAGGATATTATTCTTTCTTTAATTCTGCCAGTAAAAGGGGTTATGCGGGGGTTGTTGTTTATACCAAAATTAAACCTTCTTCGATTGGAAATAATTTGGGTCTTGGTGCATTTGATCAGGAGGGAAGAATTTTGGAGTTGGAGTTTCCAGAGTTTATTCTAATGAACTTATACATTCCTCATGGGGGAAGAAATAAAGAAAAGTTGTTTTACAAGCTTGCTGTATATGAGAACTTGTTTAATAAATTAAATTTTATTCGAGACAAGCAGATAATTTTAGCTGGGGATTTCAATGTTGCACACAAAGAAATCGATCTGGCAAGGCCGAAGGAGAATTTGAATAATATTATGTTTACTCCTATGGAAAGAAAGCAAATTGATACACTTATAGAGGCTGGTTTTGTAGATAGCTTCCGTTATTTTAATAAAGAAGGAGGAAATTACACCTGGTGGCCTTATATGAAAGAGGCAAGAGAAAAAAATTTAGGCTGGCGTATAGATTATATTTTTGTTTCCAAGGGGTTGCTGCCTAAATTGAAAAGCGCGTTTATTTTAAATGACGTAAGAAGCTCTGATCATTGCCCGGTTGGAATAGAAATTGGTTGAGGAAAATTAATTCTTGGAGAATTATTACTTTGGAAAACTAAGTTAAGGAAGACATGTATGAGGATTGAAAAAGCAATTCTAGTAATTTCTGATAAAAAATGAAAGTAGAATTACTGACGAACCTTAAGTCATAGTTTAAGTTTAACAGGGTCGCTTCTGTTTGCTAATATTAACAAGGTGATGAGAATGGCGAAGAGATTTAGACAAGGTTTAGTATACGGAAAAGGGTTTGGGAGAGGATTTGGTAGGGGGATGATGAGATATGGAATTGGTCCGAGAAAAATAAAAGGGAGAAAGTTGGGGAGAGGTATAAGAAGACAAATAAGACGTGCTCAAGAGATTGAAATTACAGAGCATGGTGTTTATGAGTGGCTTGCAAAGAGGTCAAAAGGAAAAAATAGGCAGCTACTTCAGGAAATCGCCGAAGATGAAAAAAAACATGCGGAATTTTGGCAAAACTATACTGAAATTAAAGCTAAACCAAAACCTTTCAAGTTATTATTCCACAAGATTGTAGCAACTTTTTTGGGCTTTACTTTTTCTGTAAAGCTAATGGAAAAAGGGGAAGAGGCGGCTCAAGTTAATTATCAAAAGATAGCGAGAGAGATTCCCGAAGCAAAAGAAATTCAAAAAGAAGAAGATGAACATGAACAAAAATTATTGGGACTTTTAGATGAGGAGAACTTAAAATATGTCGGTTCGATGGTTTTGGGGGTTAATGATGCTTTGGTTGAGTTAACAGGAGCTCTGGCTGGTTTCACCTTAGCTTTACAAAATACTCGACTTATCGCAATAATAGGTTTAATTACAGGAATTGCAGCTTCGATGTCTATGAGTGCGTCTGAGTATTTGTCAACAAAAGCTGAAGGGCAAGAGAAAAGTCCTGCAAAAGCTTCGGTTTATACAGGTGGGATGTATATTATTACTGTAATACTTTTGGTAATACCTTTTTTTGTTTTTGCAAATGTTTTTATTTCTTTTGGTATAACACTTGTGGTTGCGATACTTATAATTTTGTTCTTCACTTTTTATATATCGGTCGCCCAAGACTTGCCGTTTAGGAGAAGATTTTTGGAAATGGCAGGAATTAGTTTGGGTGTTTCTGCAATATCCTTTGTTATTGGTTATATAGTGAGAAATCTTTTCGGAATTGATGTTTAAAACAATCCGGCCTGGGATTGAGACTCTTCCTTTGGAGGATAAGAGAAGTTTAACTCAACTTTACGTAAAGTATTCCATTTGTCTTTGAAAAGGAGGTATCCGTTTTTGATAACAAAATCGTAAATATCCCGGGTCAACAAAACATCTTCCTCGCAATATAAACGTAGTTTTTCAAGAGACTTTTTATCACCCTTTTGCCAGTAATAAACGGCGTTTAAGCCTGTGTCGGTTTTTTCTCTGTCTAAAGTTTCTTTGGCTATTGCGTCCAAAGGGACTCTTTTTCCATATATTTCTTTTATTTTCAGTAAAATATCGAAATGGGGAAGTTTTGCAAAAGGAAAATTAGTGTAAGGCTTTAAAGCAGGAACATCAAACCCTATTGAGTTATAACCAATTATTCTGTCCGCTTTTTGGAAAATAGGCCACATTTTATCAAAATCTTTTTCCCAGAAACTTTGCATTTTTCCTTCCGTTTCATTTAAATTTTCATCAATTGTTCTTGAATAGATGGAAACTATCGAAACGCCCAGAAGAGCAGGATCATTTTCAGAAACATCACCGAATAATTTTTTGGTTTCTACATCAAAAAACACTTCATTAAACATGGTAAGAAAATATTATAACAGTGTTTGATGTCTTTTTTTATTGTATAATTGCACTTGGTTTATGCTGAAGAAAAAATCTTATGATGTATTAATTGTGGGCGCTGGACCGGCTGGTGTTTTTGCCTGTTTGGAGTTAATCAAGTCCGGTAGAAAATTGAGAATTGGCTTGATAGACATGGGAAGAAAAGTGGAGGAAAGGTCAAAAAATGATGTGATGAGCGGTTTTGGGGGAGCCGGAACTTATTCTGACGGAAAACTTCAGTTTACTCCTAAACTTTCGCACGAAAGGGTATTTCATATTATTACCCCTGAAGAATATCAGAAGATTCTTGACTGTATAGATGATGTATTTACGAATTATGGAGTTAAAGGAGTGGAATATCCGAAAAACAGGAAAATAGTTTCGGAGATGGTTGAGGAGGCAGAGAGGAAAGGAATGGAATTAATTGTCAGACGCGCGAAACATGTTGGGACTGATAATTTGTTTAAGGTCATCAAAAAAATGCAGGATTATATTGAGGCTAGTGGGGTTGATCTTATTATGAATACGAAAATAGCAGACATTATTACTAGTAAGGGAAAATGTATTGGAGTCATTGATGAAAAAGGTAAAAGATTTTTGTCGGACAAGGTGCTTTTTTCGGTAGGAAGAATTTCGACTAAATGGTTTCAAGATCTGGCAAGTAAACACGGTATTAAATACCAGTACGATATGGTTGAAGTCGGAGTTAGAGTTGAATTTTTAGAATCGGTAATGAAAAGACATGCTGAAAATTTGTATGAAATTGTTTTCAAGGTAAGGACCCCTACATTTGATGATATTATGAGAACTTTTTGTACCTGTCCAAATGGCTTTGTTGCTGTAGAAAATTACAAAGAATATGTTTGTGTAAATGGGCACTCATACTCGGATCATAAATCAAAAAATTCCAATTTTGCCTTTGTCTGTGAGGTGAATTTGACGGAGCCGGTTGAAAATACAATAGCCTATGCTGAATCCATTGCTAAATTAACTTCAACGATAGGAGGGGGAAAACCGATTTTGCAAAGACTTTATGATTTAAGAAAAGGAAGACGCAGTACCTGGTCGAGGATTTCTAATTCTATCGTTACTCCTACTTTAAAGGATGTTACGCCTGGAGATATTTCTATGGCTCTTCCGCATAGGATTGTTGTGGATATTATTGAAGGTCTTGAAAAATTAGATGAGGTTATGCCTGGAGTAAATGATGGTTCCACACTTCTTTATGCACCTGAGGTAAAATTTAGATCTTCAAAGGTGAAAACTACTTCCGATATGCAAACGACTCTTCCGGGAGTGTATGTCGCAGGGGATGCTTCGGGCTTATCAGGAACGATAACAGGTGCGGCTGCAACTGGAATTATGGCGGCAAGAGGAATTTTAAAGACACTAAAATAATATGTTTGGTTTTGTTTAATTTTCAATTATTTATTAACGAAAAGAATCACATTAGGTATATTTCTTCCGGGTCCGACTTTGTAGCCTCCGCTCCAGAGGGCAGTTGAACCACCATCGTCCAAATTTAACGCATTTTCCATACCTAATGATTTTAAGACGCGTGCTGACTCGGCAACTGTTGCCGAGTGAACAACTCCGATATAGACGGTATTGCCTTTATTGGCTACAAAACTACGTCCGCCTTTGCTACCTTTTTTCGGATCGTCATCTCCTCCAAAGGTTATATTTCCGTTAAATAGCAAAAGTGGGTAATTGGATAAAACTCCGTTTGGTGAAGTATCCCTGCCCCATTGAGAGGCAGAAGAAACGAATCTGATATATCCGTCGCCAAATATAACTGCTGGGTTGTTGCTGAATACATTGTTTTCTGAATTAAAGTAGGTTTTTTTATGATTCATGACAAGAAGATCAAATGAATTGGTTTTTCCCGCGCATGAGGGATAGTCAGAAGGACAAAAGTATGTCCCGTTTATTCCTGCGAAAGCACCGTTTCTTGATATATAAGTTGCCAGAGGAAGTGTCGGGCAATTGTTACTGCAATCGGAGTCAGAGGCGGTGTCAACGATTACTTTGGTTTTTGTTATATCCGAAGCAACTAGGCTTACCATAAAACTGCCCAAACCTTCCACATTTACACTTTGTCTACTGAAACCTGCACCGGGAGGGGTATTTGATTTAGGAATGTCTTGGGGAATGGTAAACTTTTCTGCAATCTTTTTTTCTTCTTCCTCTATTTTGCTCTTAAGCGTGATTAAAGATGAGGATGCTGCGGTGAAATCTCTTTTTGACAATTCCGAAAGAGCCTTGGCAAAAAGAGAATCCAACTCTTTTGTATCTTTGCTTTTTGTTTTGAGATCTATTAAATCTTCATAGACAGAAACTGCTTTATCGTAAGTTTTTTCTATGCTTTGAATTTGGTTTTGTAACTCTTCGTTTCTTTTTAGTTGGTCTTGATTTTTAAGTTTGTCAAGTTCGGTTTTTATTTTTTCTAAATCATTTAAATTTTGGCTCCTTTCGTAAGTGATGGTTGTGATTAGGTTTTGAAGCGATGCAACTTTACTGTTGAAGAAAAGATAAACTCCACCAATCATTATCAACAAGCCGATGATGATGGGAATATGTTTGTCAGGGTGAAGCTTGGGAAATTTTAGTTTAGACATTTAAAATATCAGTATAAATTTAATATATCATATGTAAAAGTATATTTTTTTATATGATAATCTTTTAAGAGATATGTTGATTGGTGTTATATCAGATACGCATGATAATTTAGTCGGATTAAAAAAGGCAATTGATATATTTAAGGATAAAAAAGTTGAGATGATTGTTCATTGTGGTGATTGGGTATCACCTTTTACTCTTGAGTTTTTTGATGATGAAATAAAGGATTTTAATATTCCAGTTAAAAGTGTCGTGGGTAATAATCACGGAGATATTAAAAGAATAATATCTACCAATACTAAAATGAGAAATCCGATTGAATGGTCTAAAGATGTTACTCTGGAGTTTGAAGTTGATGATAAAAAAGCGATTATTTATCATGGTGATGATTATTTTATTCTGGAAGCTCTAATTGGTTGTCAAAAATATGACGTTATCTTTACCGGCCACACTCATACAGTAAGAAATGAAGTTGTTGGAAGAACTTTGGTGGTAAATCCCGGAGCTACTTGCTATTCAGCTAGAGGCAAAATTGTGGATAAGGCAAGTATTTCTATTTATGATTCCAAAGTAAGTAGAGCCGAAATAATTTACTTCATCTAATCTGTAAAGCCTTAACCTTTAGGTGGTGGATTTTTTACTTCACATAGGACGGAAAATTATCTTTATTGTAAAATTAAAGTAGTGATCTACCTTTTTTTATTTTTTTTGGAACTTTCTATCTTATATTATCTATCAAGGAGGGTAATAAAAGTTGTTTATAAGCTGTTTTATAAGTTAACAAGAAGGGAAACTTGCTCAAAATATCTTTTTTCAATTGTTTTCCTGCCCGGTACTTTTATTCATGAAATCTCGCATCTTTTAGCAGCGATTTTACTTTTAGTGCCTGTAGAGAAATTTGGATTTTTGCCAAGGTTAGTTGGGTATAATACGAGCAAGAAAAACTCGCGAAATCGGGGAGATTTTGTATTAGGAAATGTCGTTATTGCCAAAATAGATCCTGTGAGAAGATTTTTAATCGGGATTGCCCCTTTAATTTTGGGATTGGGGTTAATATTTATCCTGATATATTCTACTTCGATGATTCGAATCATCGATGCAAGGTGGAGGTATATTTTTCTAGGGTTTTTGATCTTTCAGATTGCCAACTCGATGTTTTCTAGCAGGAAAGATTTAAATTGGCTGTTCATTCTCTTTATCTTACTTTTACTATTGGTTTTTTTGCTAACTTTTTTGAGAATCAATTTATTTGCGACAATTTCAAATTTTAAGTTAAATCAGAATTATTTAGAATTGCTTAAAAAAGCCAACATTTTTTTGTTTGTACCTATTTTTATGGATTTGGTCGTTTTAATTCTAGTAGGTTGGTTAATTGGTTATTTATGAAAAATTTGTATAGTTTTTGGTGTATGATTTTATTATTAAATATTAAACAGGTTTCATTTGGAGAATGAATTTTTTTTGGCCAATAATATTGGGAATAGTTCAGGGATTTACGGAGTTTCTTCCAGTTTCTTCATCGGGACATCTTGTTATATTACAAAACTTTCTTCCGGGTTTCAACCAGCCCGGTATTTTATTGGATGTTTTCTTGCATTTGGGTACTGCTTTTGCAGTTATTTATTTTTTCAGGAAAGAAATTGTCAGTTTAGTGAAGGAATATTGGTTTTTTCTTTTTGTTGGCACCTTGCCCGCCGGCATTGTGGGAATACTTTTACAAGAAAAGATTGAATCGCTTTTTGTTAACCTCAAGCTGGTTGGCTTGGCGCTTTTAGTGACAGCTTTTTTTAATTTATTATCAGATCAAATTAAATCCTTAAATAATAAGATTAAAGTCAAGAGTTCCTTGATAATTGGCCTTTTTCAGGCGGTAGCTATAGTTCCCGGAGTTTCTCGTTCGGGGGCGACCATATTTGCAGGTATTTTATCCGGCTTGGGGAAAGAAAATTCAGCGAGGTTTTCTTTTTTACTTTCCCTTCCCGCAATATTCGGGGCGAATATCTTGGAACTCAACCACTTACAAAATTATTCTTTGGATTTGACAGTATATTTAGCAGGTTTTTTTTCGGCCTTAATAAGCGGGTTGGTTTCAATAAAAATTGTTTTAAGATCTTTGGAAAAGAAGAATTTTAGAATATTTGGGTTTTATTGTTTAATTTTGGCTATTGTGGTTTTTTTAATATGAGTTTTTAAAACTCAAAGAAGAAGTACTATCTTGGGTAGAAAAAGTACGAAACCAACGATAATGGAAAGAAAGGTGGCCAAAAGTACACATGCGGCTGAAACATCTTTTGCTACCTTTGCAAAATGCTGGTACTCGGGACTTACCAGATTCGTGAATGCCTCCATTACAGTATTTAATAGTTCTAAGGTAATTACATAAAAAATTGTAAAAGAAAGAATCAACCACTCAATTTTCGATAGTTTTAATAAAACTCCGATTGTGAGGGCAAGTATTGCCATGAAAATATGAATTCTAAAGTTAGGCTCTTGTTTTAAGGCTGTTTTTAATCCTTCGAAGGCATATTTAAAACTTTGGGGTGTAGAATGTTTAAGACCCATGATAAGATATATGATATATCTAGAAGGAGGTCTAAAACAAATCAAATGAAAAAAGATACTTTAATAGCCTTTGTTTTAGCAATTTTGCTGGTTTTGATTTTTGCTTATTTTGGGAGTAGAAACAAGAATATCATGTATTCTCAAGATCAAAGTTTGGTTTCATGCAAAGCGTCTGATTATACGGGATTAATTGATTTTAATGAAAAAATTGCCTTTTTTGAGGGTAAGAAGATAGATATTCCATCACTAGCTTATGTTACAAGTTCGGATAGTATGGTTTTGGGTTTGTCTCAAGAAGAGAAATGGATAGAAGTTGATTTGTCGGAACAAAAACTAAGAGCATGGGAGGGAGATAAACTTTATTTGGAATCTTTAGTTTCAACCGGACTTCCTTGGTATCCTACGCCACAGGGTGAATTTCGAATATGGATAAAGCTTCGCGCGACTAAAATGGAAGGAGGAAGCGGTAAATATTATTACTACCTGCCTAATGTTCCCTATACGATGTTTTTTTATAACGATAAAGTTCCCGCCTATCGGGGATATGGTTTGCATGGTACCTATTGGCATAACGATTTTGGCAGGCAAAGAAGTCATGGTTGTGTGAATTTGCCAACCCCTGTTGCTGAGAAGCTTTATTATTGGGCTTTACCCGTTCTTCCTGAAGGAAAGTCGGTTGTTCGGGCAACACCCGAAAATCCAGGAACAAGAGTGGTAATACATGAATAATTCGAAGAATATTATTATTTTGTATATTTAAAGTCATTGGAGGATTTTCTTTTAGATATTGATTGATATTTTATGAACCCGGCTGTTTTATCAGGAAATACTTCTTTTTTGGTAACCTTTATAGCTAGTTTTTTGATTTGGTTTATGTTTGCAGGTCTTTTGTTTTTATGGATTATTGATGGAAGAATTAAAAAGGAAAGGGCACTGCATGCTTTTTTTGCCTCTTTAATTGCGTGGTTGCTTTCACAAGTGATAAAAAATCTTATTCCCACTCTTAGACCATTTGAAATTAATGGAAGTATGCCTATGACTTTAACAATTCCTTTTGATTCGTCATTTCCTTCTGGCCACTCTGCTTCCGCGTTTGCCTTGGCAACCAGTATTTGGCTGCACAAGAAGAAAGAAGGTTTGTTTTTCATTATCTGCGCGGTTTTGGTGGGTTGGGGAAGAATTCTTGGAAACGTCCATTATTTGAGAGATGTTTTGGCGGGGGTTGCTGTGGGAATTACTGTTGCATATATCGTTGAAAAAGTTCATTTTTTTAAGCTGTTAAAAAAGTAGAAAAATAGATTTCTGAAATATTCTAGGTACTTGACAATTAGCAGATAAACATATAGACTGCTAAAACAATCTGGAATATCTGTTTAGAATTTTATGGAAGAATTAAAAATAGAAAAAATTTATAGGCAAGTCCCTATAGTGGCGATAAGGGGTTCAGTTGTTTTTCCTCATACTGATGCAGTTTTATCTTTTGGGAGAAAGAAAAGCATAGCTGCTGTAAATTCAGCTTTTCAGGAAGACAGGATTATTGGTATTTTTACCCAAAAAGATCCCAGAGTTGCGGATCCATCTTTAGAGGATCTTTACAAGGTGGGGACTATAGCGACCATTTCTCAGATGATGTCTACTGAGGGGGAAATTCATGCAGTTGTAAAAGGACAGGCAAGAATAAGACTGGTTGAACTTATTTCTCAGGAGCCATTTCTTCTAGGCAAGATAGAGGAAATACCAACTGAAAAGGAAGAGTCGAGTGTGATTGAGGCTACTTCGAGAAAAATTTCGGAGCTCTTTAAGAAAGCAATTAACCTTGGTAAGCAAGCGGAAATAATGGCTGTCATGAGACTAGTTTCGGGAGAAATAGAACCTGAAGAAATAGCCGATCAGGTGGCTTCGCTTTTGGATATAAAGACTAAAAAAAAGCAGGAAATACTGGAAATGAAATCTTTAAAAGAACGTCTTTTGACGGTTTTGGATCATTTATCTCACGAGGTTAATGTTTTGGAGTTGGAAAAAACTATTTCTACAAAGACTCAAAAAAGATTTGAGGATCAGATGAGGAAGGCAATGCTTCGCGAAAAGAAAAGGACTATTGAAGAAGAGTTAGGCGAGATTGAGGAAGGAGAATTAAGCACAGAGGAAGCGAATGAATACAAAAGAAAGATAAGGGAAGCAGGCATGCCTAAGGAAGTTAGAGAAAAAGCTGAAAAAGAACTAAAAAAATTGAATCAGCTTTCCCCTCACAATCCCGAAGGGGGCTATATAAGAAATTATTTGGATTGGTTGTGTGATATGCCTTGGAATAAGGTGACTCCGAATAATGTTTCCATATCCAATGCTTCAAAGATATTAGAGGAGGATCATTATGGACTTAAAAAAGCCAAAGAAAGAATATTGGAATATTTGGCGGTAATGCATCTTAAAAACAAAAATAAGTCCAAATTGAGTAAGAAAGATAAAAGTTTTGATTTAAAAAATTGGGAAAGCCAGCCAACGATATTGTGTTTTATTGGTCCTCCGGGAGTTGGTAAAACCTCAATTGGAAAGTCTATAGCTAGGAGTTTGGGGAGAAAGTTTGTGAGAGTTTCCCTGGGTGGAATCAGGGACGAGGCAGAGATTAGAGGTCATAGAAGAACTTATGTGGGTGCACTTCCGGGACGTATTATTCAGGGGATAAAAAATGCAGGTTCTAAAAACCCAGTCTTTATGTTAGATGAGATAGACAAAATCGGAATTGATTTTAGAGGTGATCCTTCTTCGGCATTACTTGAGGCATTGGATCCAGAGCAAAATAAAGAATTTTCTGATCACTATCTTGAAGTTCCTTTTGATCTTTCACAGGTAATGTTTATTGCCACAGGAAATGTTCTTGAGAAAATTCCGCACGCTTTACGTGATAGGATGGAGGTCATTAAATTTGCGGGTTATACTCAAGATGAAAAGTTTAACATTGCCAAAAGGTTTCTTTGGCCTAAACAGCTTAGGCTTCATGGTTTAGAAAAAGAAAAGATTGACCTTTCAAGTAAAGCTTTAAACGAGATTATCAACCGTTATACAAGGGAATCGGGAGTAAGGGAGTTGGAGAGAAATTTAGCTACAATATGTAGAAAAATCGCTAGAATTATCTCCGAAGGGAAAAAACCACCCGGAATTATCACATTAAGGGACGTAGTTAAATTTTTGGGTCCTCAGAAGTTTACATCTCAAATTGCCGAGAAGAAAGACGAGATTGGTATGTCAACAGGACTTGCTGTAACCGCAGCTGGCGGGGAAATTTTATTCATTGAAGTAGCTTTGATGCCGGGTAAAGGAAGACTGATACTTACTGGGAAGCTTGGCGATGTAATGCAGGAATCGGCAAAGGCTGCCTTTACCTGGGCTAAAGCACATTGGCAGGAATTGGGTTTGAGCAGCGATTTTGGAAGTAAACTTGATGTGCATATTCATGTTCCCGAAGGAGCTGTGCCAAAAGATGGTCCTTCAGCTGGAATTGCTATTGCCACCGCTTTGGTTTCAGCTTTAACGAAAATTCCAGTCAAAAAAGATGTTGGTATGACTGGAGAAATAACTCTAAGGGGAAGGGTTCTGGAAATTGGAGGAGTCAAGGAAAAGGTGATAGCAGGTCACAGAGCTGGACTTAAAACTATAATTCTGCCTAAAGATAACAAGAAGGATATGGAGGATGTTCCTAGAAATGTGCAAAAGGATATAAAGTTTGTTTTTGTAAGCTTGCTTGAAGAAGTACTAAAGGTTGCATTGAAAAAATGGCCCGTTGTGAAAAGAAGCAGAGTGAAGGATTCTTTTCAACGCCAATTCTTGGTGGGCTGATTGTTATTTCGCTTCAGGAAGTGTAAAATTACTTTGTTTAGTTATATATAATTTTCAACTTTTAAAGAGGAGTATTTTGAAAATAAAATTTATTTGTCAAAAGGCCCCATCGTCTAATGGCTCAGGACGTCAGGTTCTCATCCTGAAAATTCGGGTTCGACTCCCGGTGGGGTCACAAAAATTTTTTAATTATTGGGTTTTTTCTACTCTAATTTTCACTGCCAATATACAATATCAGAAGATTTAGGCGTCTATTTTGTAGTTGAAAATTTTAAGTCTGTAATTTTCTAATTTCATCATTTCATCTGGTGATAGATTTTCAAAATATCTGATTATTGGCCGGATGGAGTTGCTGTGGGCTACAATAAGCGCGTTTTTCTTTTCCTTTTTCATTTTTTCAATTACCTCCTTCAGGAAAGAAAGTACTCTTTTTTCAACTTCAACCATACTCTCCCCTCCGGGCGGGGGAGTTTTGTAGGATCTGTGATAAACAGGGTAAAGATCAGGATGTTCTTTTTTGTATTTTACCTTGCTTTTGCGGGATAATTTACCGTAATCTCTTTCAATTATTCTTTTGTCAATGAAGACTTTTGTTTCAGGATGATATTTAAGGATATGTTTTAAAGTTTGTTTAGCCCTTTTGAGCGGCGAAGTAAAAGCCAGTTCGATTTTTTTCTTAAATAATTTTTTTGCCAAGGATTCTGCCTGATTATGGCCCTTGGAGGTAAGTACGGAATCAATGTGTCCTGAAAAAAGTCTTTTTTGATTGTAACGGCTTTCTGTGTGTATTAGAACGTATAAATTTAGTTTTTTATCCCCTTTCATAATTTTTGATTAAAAACATCAAAAAAATTTTACTTTGAAAAGAATTGTGTAAGCAATTATCTCATAGTTTAAGTTTTCGGTAAAGATAAAGCGCTGAAATGGTGAATAAGCTGACAAAATTAGATGAAATTCTGATTAATTTTTTAATTTATAAATTTATATTCTTAAATGCGATTAAATTTTATAAAAGAAAATTTGAAAGGTAGATAAACCAATTTACAGCCGGTCTAAAGAAAGATTATGTGATGGGTGAATTATAATTGACGACTATGGAAATGAAGTTTTTGGGAAGTAAATAATATATATTTCATAATTTTTATTTGGAAAATTGTATTAATAGAATATTTATCTTATAATATTCAAAATGTCTGCCGAAATATCCTAATAAAGGATTAGGAAATGGAAAGAAAATTAGATCCGAATAAAAAATTAAGCCGAAGGGAATTTCTAAAAGCTTTAGTGTTAACAGGGAAAGCTTTGGTGCTGTCAGGTTGTGTTCCTCCACCTGGAAGTACTGGACCTACAGAACCTACTCCAGCTAGTGATGGAAAAGGACCGGAAATAGAAGTTACTGATACCCCTGTAAATACTGTAACTCAAGAACCTGGAAAAGAACCTACTCCTACACCACAAACTTTCACTGGTTCAATTTACGAACTGGAAGGTGATGTACAGAGTTCATTAGCAGATGAGTTCAAGGAAAATGTCCAAGATGAACCTAGAGATCCTACATTTTTTAATATTGTGGTTAATGAAGATTCTGTCTTTACTTTTGCCGCAGTTTCAGAATTGGTGGGAATAAGTGGTGAAACTTTGCTTAATGAAAGGCTTTTTCTGAGGGTTCAAGATGATGAGGGGGTTTTTAGATGGAAGGAATTATCAAGAGAGATACCAAGCGGGGGGGAACAGGATATAGTGGTTTGGAGTTATTCATCTGACGGAGAAAAAGACGGAGAAAAAGAACCCGTTTTGTGGTTATCTGGTTCTACATCCAAAGTTCCAAAACCTGAAGAAGGCGAAGAAATGAGTTATTTGGTATTTGCCCCACCTGCGGAACTTGAGTCTATGATACCCGGATTTACACGAGAAGATGGTAAAGGAATTGTTCTTTCAGAAACCCCAAATAAAGAAGGTGAAAGGGTCTTTCCTCCAGAAGCAAAAAATGCTTCAGATTATTTCCAAGATATAGAAGGTATTGAAGAGATAGTTTATTCTCAAGATATCCAAAGTTTTATCGCACTTAGAAAAGCTCCTGAGGTCAGTCAAGGGGATAATGCATTTAGTATTAAAAATGCTGCTGGTGAATATATTTGGTTAGACGAGAAAGAGGTTTGGGTAAGAAAACCACAAACACCTGAAATACTGATTCCATTCAAAATATATTCATTTGATGATAAAGAAGTTAAGGATACCCCCCCCTCCTATTTTAAAGGGGATTATCTTTATGTTTGGTCGGATAAAGATAAGAATTGGATAGTAATACCAACTAATATTGGCGAAGGTGATTTTGAGTTTAATCAAGAAAGAGATTATAGAGTTGAAAATATTGATGGAACTTTATATCTGGTAGATCAATATACAACCGGCAGAATGGCTAAATACGATACTGAGTCGGGCAAATGGATAAAAACAGATCTTGAAGAAAGATACGGGCATATGGTTGAGGGAGGAATTTATATCAATAAAGAAATGTTTTATATGAGACTAATTTGGCCAGATGTACACACGCAAAATTTACGTACAAAGGTTATATTTACGGGTAATTATAAAGAGGAAGATGTATCTATGAGGGAAAAAGAATATAAGGTTTATTTTTTTGAAACTCTCATGAGAGATGGAAGTGGTGAGATTGTGCGTTTTTGGGTACCTGTAGGATCAAATACATTAGATCCATCTTCGGCTATTAATATTAGTTATCCAAATCCTAAAGATAATAGTAGGAGGTATTCTAATAAAATATATAGGAGTGATGCTGATACTGTAGCAGGAATTATACCTCCTGGCACTGAATTAGATTTAATTTTTGTTTATAAAATATTAGAATGTAGCAATCTAATCAATATAAGACATGCAAGTGAATTGAAATTGGAAAATATTGAAAGAAAGCCTAGAGAAATAATTTATAGTGATAAAACAATTAAGATTGGAGACAATGTTTATTTGTTGCTTCAAATATATTATAATAATAAATCAGTTGTAGAAGAATTTGTCAACAAAATTACTGAAGGTAAGGATCCAGGATTAAATGATCTGGTTGTTTATAGAAGAGCGTTAATATGGTCTTTTAATGATTATTTTGAAATACCAGAAGAAATAAGAGAAAATCTGGAATAACAGAATTAGGACAGGTTCTTGAGATATCAGTGGGTTTGTATAAGATAAGATAAAGAAAAGGTTTTATCCTACATTCTAGATCGAATCGCAACCTTTTGATTATTTAACTTAGCAAAGAATACCTCATTAGGAGTGGAATATCCAAGACATTTTCTGGGACGGTTATTTATTTCGTTAACACAATCGTCTATTTC
>Ga0209102_1000126_pt1 | contig 51682 bp, 53 predicted proteins | sample ConPoolayeHmetaG_FD_185483 | JGI IMG/M metagenome (GOLD analysis project Ga0209102, IMG submission 185483) | Hot spring microbial mat communities from California, USA to study Microbial Dark Matter (Phase II) - Cone Pool mat layer H metaG... ...
TCAGCTCGCCAACCCCTTTCCTATGCGCGCGTGCTCGCGCAGAGCCATGGAGCGCCACGCGGGGGGCGCCGCTGCCGCATCTGACGATCTCAATATCCAACGGGTTGACGTAGAATCCCAGTGCTTTCATGACGCTCTCCTTGGCGGCAAATCGCGCCGCAAGATGCGGCCATGGATCGCTAAAAGCCCTGCAGTATGCCAATTCTTTCTGGGTGAAGATCTTTTCGAGGAAACGTTCGCCGGTTCGATCCCACGCTCGCTTCAGGCGGTCGACCTCGACCAGGTCCGTGCCAATTCCAAGGACCAAGGGAGCCCGCATCGCAATGCCTCAGACTGGGAGGCCAAGCATCTGCATGGCCTTCGCGACGATCTCCTTCTCCTTCCTGTGCGTGACCATGTTCAGGGCATCCCTTGCTGGGAACCACATGGCCCGGTCGAACTCCGTCCCCACATTTAGATTGCTCGACTTGGCCTTCATGAGGTAGAAATGGACCAGTTTCTGATAGGACGTCTCGGCGGATCTGCGGTAGAACGCATAGCAAATGGTGCCGATCTTCTCTCCGACCTCCACCTCGCCGATTCCGGTCTCCTCGAATACTTCTCTCTTGGCGGCTTCCACCTCGGTCTCATTCTCCTCAACCCTACCCTTGGGCAGGCACCAGTAGTTCCCCCGTCTTCGCCCGACCAGCACGAAGAACACGTTATCGCCCATCGTCCGGTAGACAACTCCCCCGGCCGAGACTATCTCTTTGGAGGTCAATGGTCATCACAGTTTAAGAACTCACCATTTCGGTCTCCTTACGACTCAAGCCTCTGCTCACGCGACGACCTTTGCAACGATTGGAGCCAAATCGTGAGTCTGATCTGAAACCAAGCTGATCGCTCGGACTAAAATATCTTAGGTGCGACCTTCTCGGCTCGAAGTCCCGGAATTCCGGGCAAACCGGATTCCGCCGCACGAGGTCGATTGTGGAGACGTCGGTCGCGAACCTAGGCGGGGCCAGATGCCAAAAGGGTGATCCATTTTATTGGCTCCCGTGAAGGCCTCCGCATGGCAATGGGGCCCAGATGTGCAATTTTCGATTACGACCTTACGCTTGCAGATTTGAAGCTCGACAGGCAGGTGATGATGCGCCACCTGCTCCACGCCTGCGAGGCCCTAGGTCTCGAGGGCCTCGTTCGAAGCAACGAGAGCTCCTTCGCGGCCTATCGAAGGATCGTCGACCGGGATTTGGCGGGCGACCCCGATAGGGAACGCATCAAGCGGCTTCTGGACCAGTCCATGGCCGCAGGCGAGTTCGAGGCCCTCAAGAGGGCAACCCTTCTCCAAGGGGCAAGGCAGGTGTTGTCGGAGCTTTCGGAGAACGAGTTCAGGATCGGCGTAGTGAGCTCAAACTCGGTCCGGGTCATACGCGCAACGGCGCGCAGGCTTCGCATCGGTAGGTTCCTCGAGGCAGTCTGGGGTAGGGAAAGCCCGGGGAGATGCAAGCCCGCGCCGGACAGGCTTCTCGGTTGCGGCCAGGAGCTCGGCTGCCGGGATGCGTTCTACGTGGGAGACGACCCCACCGACATGGAGACGGCCCTGGCGGCCGGCTTTAAGGGAATAGCGGTTCTGAGATTCACGGAACGACTACCCACCCCATCCGAGGAGGAGCTTTTGGGTCGGGGCGCACAGGCGGTCGTTCGGTCACTGCTGGAGCTTCCCTCCGTGCTAGGAATGCGATAAGCAAGCGGTGGTGACCGTCCTGCGCAATCAGAAGCCTTTCGGACGCGGTACCGGGTTACCTTTTTCAGTCCAGAAAAAGCATACGGATCAACAGGCAATGATCCGGTGGATTGCTCGTGACTTCCCTGATGATTGGCGTATCCGGCGTGCGGGGAGTTATCGGCGACACGCTCACACCGGACGTTGTCGCAAGGTTTTCGGCGGCCTTCGGCACCTACTGCAAGGGCGGGACCGTCGTGATCGGGAGGGACGCCCGTCGATCGGGCCTGATGATGAGGGAGGCGGTGACGGCTGGTCTGACGGCGGTCGGATGCCGTGTGATCGACCTCGGGATCGTGACGACGCCGACCATCCAATTCAACGTGAAGCGGCACAACGCCAGCGGCGGCGTGGCGATCACAGCCTCGCACAACCCGATCAACTGGAACGCCATGAAATTCATAGGGCCCTCCGGCGTGTTCCTCAACAAGGAACAGAGCAGCAAGCTCGTCCACATCTACAGAAGCAAGAGCATCCGTTACCTTCCGTGGGAAAGGCTTGGCGAGGTGCTCACCCACTCGGGTGCAGCCAGTGAGCACGTAGAGCACATTCTTCGGACGATCGATGTGGAAGCGATATCAAGCACGGCGCCCGCAGTGGTGGTGGACTGCTGCAATAGTGCTCCATCCGAGATCATGAAGATCCTGCTGAACAGACTCGGATGCGAGACAATACCGCTCAACTGCGAAATGAATGGGACGTTCCCGAGAGGGCCGGAGCCAACCGCGGGCAGCCTGAAGGATCTCTGCAGAAAGGTGGTCGAGACCGGGGCTGATCTGGGATTCGCCACCGACCCTGACGGGGACCGCATATCGGTGGTGACCGAAAAGGGGATCGCCCTGGGAGAGGAGTACTCCGTGGTCCTTGCGGCGGAGTTCGTCCTGGAGCACAGGCCAGGGCCCGTCGTGACCAACGTCGCAACCACCAAGGCCGTGGAGGACGTCGCGACGAGGCGAGGCTGTCCGCTCCTCAGGTCCGCCGTTGGAGAGGTGAACGTCGTTGAGAAGATGATCCAGACCGGGGCAGTCCTGGGAGGCGAGGGGAACGGGGGGGTGATAAATCCCGCCGTCCAGTACGCGAGGGATGGCCCGGCGGCCACGGCGCTCATACTTGAGGGGCTCTGCCACTTCGGGGGTAAGCTGAGCGTTCTGGCCGAGAGGCTGCCGAGGTACTACATGATAAAGAAGAACATACCGTGCGATCCGTCTCGATCCAAGCAGCTGCTGGACTTGGTCAAGGAACACTTCAAGGGTGAGAGGATCGACCTCACGGATGGAATCCGCGTCATCAGGGACTCGAGTTGGGTGTACGTTAGGAAGTCAGGGACCGAGCCCATAGTTAGGGTGATATGCGAAGCGAAGACGAAGAAGGAGGCCCTGTCTCTGAGCCGCGAGACGACGAGCCTTCTCCAAGGTTCCCTTTCCGCTGCTTAGAACAAGGTGGTCCAAGCTGGCAAGGCGGCTGAGAGTCGGCGTCATTGGGGTCGGCACCTTCGGGACCACCCATGCTGAGGCTTACCGGGCCTATGACAGATCGAGGTTGGTCGCGATATGCGACGTAGATGTCAAGAAAGGCACTGAACTGGCCCAAAGGCTTCGGTGCGCTTTCTACCCGGACTATGCTCAGATGATCTCGAAGGCCAATCTTGACGCCGTTTCGGTCGCGACGCCCGACTTCCTGCACAGGGAGCCCGCCATCCTCGCTATGGAGGCGGGGCTAGACGTCCTCGTCGAGAAGCCGATGGCAACCACGGTCGAGGATGCCAAGGCGATCGCGGATGCTGCCAGAAAGTCAGGATCCATGCTGATGGTCGACTTCCACAACAGGTGGTCGCCGCCCCTCATGGCGCTGAAGCGTAGCATCGATTCAGGCGAGCTGGGATCTCCGGCATTCGTGCAAGCAAGGCTCAACGACACGATATTCGTGCCCACCAGGATGCTGGGCTGGTCTGCCCGCTCCAACGTCCTCTGGTTCCTCGGTAGCCATTTGGTGGATCTTTGCAGATGGCTGCTCGGAAGCGATCCGAGGCGGGCTTTCTCGGTCTGCGGATCGGGCGTGCTCAGCGGCATGGGGATCCAAACGCCGGACTTCTACCAAAGCCTGATTGAGTTCCGGTCCGGGTCGGTTGCGTCCCTAGAGAACTGCTGGATTCTGCCCGAGACGCATCCTGCCGTCTACGACTTCCAGCTCGAGTTCGTGGGATCGGAGGGAAGCTACACGGTCAACGCTAGCCACAGCAACATGGCCGAGAAGTACTCAAAGCTCAAGCGGGAGAATCCTGACCTCTTGTTCTCGCTTGACATGCACGGAAGGCGGATGGGCTTCGGGCTGGCCAGCCTTTGGCACTTCGTTGACTGCGCGCTCGAGGGCAAGACCCCGTTGGTGACCGCCGAGGATGGCATCTGGGCAACCCGCACCATCTGCAGCTTGCTTGAGTCCTCAAGGACGGGCATGTTCGTCACGATCCCGCAGGACTGAGGCATTCAGGGGCGGAAAAGCTATATCAGATCTTGAGACGGGGTCACGGGCGGTGGTACATACGAACGTTCCCTCGGCCACGATCGGCATCATCGGCGGGACCGGCGTCTACGATCCGAAGCTGTTCAAAGACGTATCGGAGCACAAGATCTATACGCCCTACGGGGAAACATCGGATCTGATCCAGACGGGCGAGCTAGGCGGGCGGCGGGTCGCATTCATACCAAGGCACGGGCGAAACCACCGAATCCCGCCCCACGCGATAAACTACCGCGCAAACATATGGGCGCTGCGGGAACTCGGCGTTAAGGCGATTCTTGCGCCTGCGGCCGTTGGAAGCCTGCAGGAGAGGTATGCCCCGGGCGAACTGGTGTTCGTTGACCAGTTCATAGACCGGACGAGGGGAAGGAGAGATACCTTCTACGACGGCGGACCGGTCTGCCACGTGTCCACGGCGGACCCGGTTTGTCCCGATCTGCACAGGCTGCTGGGAGAGAGAGCGAAGGCGCTCGGACTCCCCTTCCACCCGGACGGCGTCTACGTGTGCATACAAGGCCCAAGATTCTCCACGAGGGCCGAGTCCAACCTCTTCAGGTCCTGGGGAGCATCGGTGGTCGGAATGACCATGTATCCTGAGTGCGTGTTGGCGCGTGAAGCCCAGATCTGTTATGCGACGATAGCCATGGTGACCGACTATGACTGCTGGATGACCGGCCGGGTCGTCGATAACCAGGAGGTCATCCGTACGATGAAGGCGAACGTCGACAAGGTTAGGAAGCTCCTCGCCGACGTGATCCCGAAGATCTCTGAGAAAAGGCCATGTGCGTGCGGGCGCGCGCTCGAGGGGGCCCTGATCTAGGGGATCCGGATGACGTCGAATGCGGATTTGAAGAGAAGGGCGTCGATGACCAAGGCAAGTCTTCTCGTTGGCAAGTCCCAGGTTAGTGAGGGCGTCATCGGCGAATTGGACCGGCTCCTGGAGGCTAGAGAACTCGTCAAGGTGAGATTCCTCGGACGCAATCGTCCTGCAGAAAGAGACCAAATGATATCCAAATTGTCAAAAGAGACTCATTCTGACCTTATCGAAGCGAGAGGAAACACCATTACCCTCTTCAGGCCCCGTGCGGCGCCGTCAGGAAAGATATATAAAGATTAGCCGGCCCTCGATCCGTTGAGCACCCTCGAGGGGTCGCGCCTGCTCAAGGTGGTCTGGTTGACCACTGTTTTCGACGTGAAACCCGATGCTTTCATAAGGCTCCTTTCGGACAAGCTGAAGAGCTACCCGGAGCTAGCCCCGCCTAGGTGGGCTGCCTTCGTCAAGACCGGCGTGCACAAGGAGCGGCCTCCGCAGGATCCCGACTGGTGGCACGTCAGGGCGGCTGCCATACTTCGCACCCTGTACAAGGACGGCCCCGTGGGCGTGGAGAGGCTGAGAACGAAGTACGGAGGGAGGAAGGACGTGGGAACCAAGCCCCCGCACTTCGTCAAGGGCAGCGGCAGCATCCAGCGCAAGATCTGCCAGCAGCTTGAGGCAGCGGGTCTCGTCGAGAGGACCGAGAAGCATGGCAGAACGCTCAGCCCGAAGGGCAGGTCGCTTTTAGATAAGTGCGCCGAGGCGCTTTCCGCCGGGTGAGCGGAATGGAGGACATCGAGGAGATAAGGCAGAAGAAGCTGGCCGAACTCCAGAGGCGATTGGAGGAGGAGAGGTCCAAGCAGACGGCGGAGGAGAGCGCGCAGATACAGAAGCAGCTAATCCTTCGTTCCATACTCACGCCAGAAGCAAGAAGCCGCCTCACCAATCTCAGGCTCTCTCGGCCGGAGTACGCGTCCACCATTGAAGCACAGCTTATTGCCCTTGCGCAGTCGGGTAAGCTGGCGGGAAAGGTCACGGATGCGCAATTGAAGGAGATACTCAGAAAGCTTGCACAATCTAGGTCGCGCACGACGACGATCAGAAGACTGTGAGATGATCACTTGTCAAGGCATAGATCCCGGGCAAAGAAGACGAGGCTGGCCAAGGCAAACCGGTGGACCAGAAGGGTGCCCATCTGGGTCATCGTCAGGACCTCAAGGCATGTTAGGAGGCACCCAAAGATGCGCGTCTGGAGAAGGACAAAGCTCAAGGTGTGACGGGAGGGACCGTGATTGCCTGAGGAAAGGATCTACGTTGTGCCGCTGAGAAAGGTGAAGCGGAAGTCGCGCTCTCAGAGGGCTCCCTGCGCGGTCAGGGAGGTTCGTGCATTCCTCAGGCGGCATCTCAAGACCGATTCGTTCACGATAGACGAATCCGTGAACAAGAGGATCTGGGCAGGGGGAATACAGCACATCCCTCCCAGGATTCGGATCAAGGTCACCGAGGAAGAGGTCGAGGGGGAGGAAGAGAAAGAAACCGTCTTCAGGGTTTCTCTGGCGGAATAGGGTCTCGGATGCACTTCATGAGAGCTCACCTGAACGGTAACCCCTACTTGGGGATATTTGCGTGCGCGAGTCAGTCACATCTATTTGCCCCAATTGGCGCGCACAAAAAAGCTGTGGAACAGATGGCGGAGGCCTTGGGCGCCCAACCCGTCTATACGACCATCGCGGGCACCGAGCTCATAGGGACGCTAATGGTGGCAAACTCCCAAGGCGTCCTATTGCCCCCCGACGTCACCGAGGCCGAGATCAAAACCATCAGCAGGGCCGTGAAGGGCAGGGTCTCAATCCTTGAAACTAGGCACAACGCGCTCGGGAACCTGATCGTGGCAAACGACAACGGCGCCGTCGTGGCCAAAGCCTACAGCAAACAGGAGATCGACGAGATAGAAGCGGCCCTCGGCGTCCGTGTGAGGAGAGGTACCATCAACAACCTCAACCTTGTGGGCTCGCTGTGCCGGGCAACGAATTCGGCGGCGCTACTTTCGCCGAACGCCAGCGACAAAGAGGTCAAACTAATCAAGGAGACGCTCGATGTTAGGGTGGAGAGAGGCACCGCAAACTTCGGAGTTAGTTACGTCGGGGCATGCATCTTGGCGAACTCTGAAGGCGTGGTCGCCGGAACGCCAACGACGGGCATAGAGATGGGGAAGATAGAGGAGCTCTTTGAGGGAGAGACGGGGTGATCCCACGGCGGGAAAAGTTCCGAAGGTCTACAGGGTCAAGGGAAAGTTCCTTATGGGCACGCGCATGCAGCCGTTCAGCGTAGAGATGGTCTCAACCAGGCCGGAGGAGGTAAGGGAAAGGGTCTATTCGGAATTCGGCAGCAGACACGGGGTGAAGCGGAACAGGGTCAGAATAGAGTCGGTGGAGGAGATCGCTGTCACCGAGGCCGTGGATCCGGCCGTCAGGTACATGGCGGGTGAGCAGGTTGGAAAATAGGCAAGAGGAATTGGCGCGGCTCACGGCAGAGATCGAACTTCTCCAGAACCAGGCGAGCGTGCACAACCAGAACCTGGAGCTATTGACGCTATCCCTCTCCGAGCTCAGGGCGACGCGGGAAAGCCTCGAGCAGCTCAAGAAGATTGAAGCCGGCAAAGAGCTCCTGATACCCCTGGGGTCGGGCTCCTACGTGCGGTCCTCGCTCAAGCAGAACGACAGGGTAATCATAGGAGTGGGATCTGGTTTCTCGGTCGAGAAGGACGTCGATGAGGCAAAGGCTACCGTCGACAAGAGGGCCGCTGAGCTGGAGTCCGCCATCCAGAAGACCCGCGAAAGAATCCAGGAGATCGCCAGCCGCCTGGACGAGCTGAGCCCCAGATGGCAGAAGCTCTACAGGGAGTCTTCCGAGCAAGCGTCGGGCACTTGAACGATCTCGCTTCGGTGTGGGGCTTGTTTGATAGGCTCAGGACAAGGGTATCCCGATTCACGAAGCAACTGACGAGGCAGGCCCTTACCGAAAAGGACGTCCAGGACATACTCTCGGATCTTGAAAGCGGACTTCTTGAGAGCGACGTCGCAGTGGAGGTCGTAGACAGGATCATGAACGAGGCCCGGCTGGTTCTGACGGGCCGGAGCTACAGGCTGGGCGAGAACGTCGCCGAGATTGCGATGGAATCCGTGAAGTCGGCGATACGCGCCGTCCTAGGCTGCGAGACATACCCGCTTCTGGACCAGGTGGCCAGGGCCAAGGCCGGAGGCAGGCCTTTCCTGATCCTATTCGTCGGCTACAACGGGACGGGCAAGACCACCACGATCGCCAAAATGGCCAAGCTTCTCATGGACAAGGGGTTCTCCTGCGTCATCGCAGCGAGCGACACGTACAGGGCCGCTGCGATAGAACAGCTTGAATACCATGCCCAGAAGCTCAACGTCAAGATGATCAAGCAAAAGAGGGGGTCCGACAGCGCGGCCGTCATCTACGACGCCATGGATCATGCCCGGGCGAAGAGAATTGACGTTGTGCTGGCCGACAGCGCAGGCCGGGTTCACACCAACGTAAACCTGATGGACGAGATAAGGAAGGTCGTGCGGGTCAACAAGCCCGATGCGGTCATCTTCGTTGGGGACGCCCTGGCCGGCAACGACATAGTCCAGCAGGTCAAGGAGTTCGATCAGGCGTGCAACATCACGGGGATCATCCTAACGAAGGCTGACGCTGATGCGAAGGGCGGGGCGGCGGTATCGGTGTCGTACACGACCAAGAAGCCGATCCTCTACATCGGGGTCGGGCAGGGATACGACGACCTGCAGGAGTTCTCCCCTGACTGGCTGGTTGACCTGCTGTTCAGGGAGCCCCACTAGGCCTTCCCGAAAGAGTGTAACATAAGTCCCTTTACCTAACACGCTTGGATCCTCGACATAGATTTATAACCGTTCCCCGCACATCGCACGGATCGTCTGAAAACGAGGTTGCCGCTTTGCCCGTGACTGAACAGGACTATCGGAACATAGTCGCAAGAATGAGGGTGGATCCCATCTTCAAGAGCCTCGTCATCCAGCTGATACGGGACAACCTTGACAGCATCACATATCCCTTGATGAAAGAGGTTGACCGTAAGATCGAGCAGGCCATCCAAGACAAGAAGAGGTACTACTGAGGCCTAGCTGAACTGGAGTCCCCGTCGCCGATCTTGAGGGAAGAGTTATGAGGTCCCTGATGGCTGGCAGGGTCTAGCGAGTTGACCGTCCTTGGTCCTCGAAACCCTCGGCAAGTCCCTTCACAGCGCGCTTGCAAGACTGACCGGTGCGAAGGACATCGACGCTCAGACCGTCGCCCAGTTGAAGAGGGATATTCAGAGGGCCCTGCTTCTCGCAGACGTCAACGTCCAGCTCGTCGGCCAACTCACCAAGGCGATAGAGAACAGGGCGCTGAACGAGAAGCCCCCCGCCGGCATAACCAAGAGACATCACGTTGTCAACATAGTTTACGAGGAGTTGACGAGATTTCTCGGGCAGGAGAGACAGCAGATCGCCTTCGCACCCGGGCGACAGACGACGGTCGTGATGCTGGTCGGGATACAGGGATCCGGGAAAACCACGACCACGGTGAAACTTGCCCGGTACTTCCAGAAGCGTGGCAGGAAGGCGGCCATCGTCTGTGCAGATACCTGGCGGCCGGCCGCCCTGACTCAATTGGAGCTGCTCGCCCAGCCCCACGGCATACCGGTGTTCGGAGACCCGGCCGAGAAGGATGCCGTGAAGTTGGCTCGCCGCGGCTTGGAACACTTCTCCGGCAAGGAGTATGACTTGGTCCTCGTTGACACTGCGGGAAGACACAAGGAGGAGAAAGGTCTCATCGCCGAGATGCAGGAGATAGCCCGGGAGATCAAGCCGCACGAGATCATATTGGTCATAGATGGCACGCTGGGCCAGCAGGCAAGGCCGCAGGCGAGCGCCTTCAAGCAGGCGACAAACATAGGGTCCATCATAGTCACCAAGCTGGACGGCAGCGCGAAGGGTGGGGGAGCGCTATCGGCCTGTGCCGAGACGGGTGCCCCCCTGAAGTTCATCGGCGTTGGCGAGACCATCGACGATCTGGAGCCGTTCGACCCCAAGGCTTTCGTCGGGAGGCTTTTGGGTTGGGGTGACATATCGACCTTGATCGAGAAGTTCGAGCAGGCCACGCGTCAGGAGGAGATCTCCGAGGAGTCGGTGTACAAGTTTCTCGAGGGCAGATTCAGCCTCGAGGACATGTATACGCAGCTGGAGATGCTCTCAAACATGGGGCCGTTCCGCAAGGTCATCCAAATGATCCCCGGAATGGGCTTCTCCTTGCCAGATGAGGCCGTCAAGGTCGGGGAGGACAAGCTGAAGCGGTTCAGGGTGATCATGAGATCGATGAGTAAGGAGGAGCTCAAGAACCCCAAGATCATGAACAGCAGCCGGATCAGAAGGATAGCGAGGGGCTCCGGGTCGACCGAGAACGAGGTGAGGGAGCTGCTCAAGCAGTACGAGATGATGAAGAGGATGCTTAAGGGCCTGGGCAGGGACAGGAGGTTCCGGTCACGCGGCATGAAGAAGATGTTCAGGGTCCGGCCGGTTTGAGGTCTCAGCCTTGGTCTTCAGCTGCGCGGCGACGTGCGAAGCAGTAGGTCGGCCTTGAGAACTTGGACCGCATGGCGTGGACCTCTTCCCTGACGCTAGATACCTCCTCGTGCTCGATCAGAACCCGAGCGATGAGGTCCGCGATCATCTCCATCTCGCTTTCTTTCATGCCGAGGCGCGTCACCTCGTTCGTGCCGAGCCTGCCAACGCAATCGATGATTATGTCTGCCTGTTCCAGCTTCTTCGCAACATCCTCGAACGTGTCCTCGTGTAATTCTCTCGCAACTTCCGGCCCGTCTAGCCCGACCTGGTGGGATTCAGTGTAGTCTCTCTCCCGGCACTGCACCGGGAATCCCCACCGATCGAGTGCCCGAGCCAGCCTCTTCGCGTTGAGGACTACTTGCCTTGCATAGGCTTCCCCGAAGCTTTCCATCTCGAGGAGAGCCTGCGCTAGGCTGGCGATCCTGTTCCAGTGGGCGTTGTCGATGGATTTCCAGTGCAGCGACCGCTCGATTGAGGCCATCATCTCCCGCCTATCTGTGAGTATTATGCCGCCTTGGGGTCCGAAGAGGGTCTTGTGGGTGCTCCCGAAGAGAACGTCCACGCCTTTCCCCAAAGGGTCGCCGAAGCATCTCCCTGCCACGAGGCCCAGGACGTGGGATGCGTCGAAAAGAAGGGCCGATCCGGCCTCGTCGCACGCCTTCCTGATCGTGGAGATCTCGGGCGGAAACAGCATCTTCGAGGCCCCCAGGATCACTGCCCGCGGCCTCTCCTTCACTATGGCCTCGACAGCTTCATCGTAGTCGATGTCCCATTTCCCTTCGTCGAATGGGAGCGGCCTGGACCGAAGGCCGAGCATGCCAGCCATCTCGTCCGATTGGTATCCGGGATAGCCTCCGTGGGCAAAGTCCTGGGCCATTATCAGGTCGTCTCGCCTGCAGACCGATGCCAGTGCGATCAGGGCCGAGACATGTCCGGATATTGGCCTGACGCAGGCGTACCTGCATCGAAACACCTTGCACGCGAGCTCCACGGCGCATGCCTCGATCTCATCGAGGAATCTCGCGCCCCGGTACGCGTTCTCAACCCGCCTGCCATCCATCTCCTCGATCCCGGGGAGCGTGTATCTGTGTGCCATGTCACACGACAGCAGCGATCTTGCCGCGTCGCTCATCACGTTCTCGGACGGGATGAGGTTGAGGCACCTTGCCCTCCAGGAATCGTGCTCGCCCACTATGGTCTCAGGATCCCTTGACCTCTTCAAGGCTCTCGCGCTCCAGTTCCCCAAAGACGATATCCACGGCTTCCCTCGGGCTTCGGGCGACCCTCACACAATCGCCTCGGCGGGTGTCCAACCTTCGACCCGCGATCTCCCTCGCGATGCCGCCCGAGGCGGGGAGTGCCACGACCGGCTTGCCCAGGAGCTGGGCGAAACATGCCTCGCTCAACGTCCCGGCTCCCCCGCCCACGACGATGACGGCATCCGCCGTGTTAGTGTTCACGAAGTTGCGCCCGTGGCCGAGCCCCGTTGCCACAACGATGTCGCAGAAGGGATTGGCCAGGTCCTTGTTGTCGCCCGGAAGGATACAGACAGTGGTCCCGCCCTTCTCTTTCGCCCCTTTGCTTGCTGCCTCCATCACCCCGCCGAGGCCCCCGGTGACGACGATGCACCGCCTTTGCGCAAGCTCTCTTCCCAACTCCAGGGCCAGGCATCTTGCCTCCGGGGTGCAGGTGTCCTCGCCCGAGCCCGCGACTAGGATGTAGGGCCGCCGTTTCGCTTGCACAGGCCTGCCCTTGAACGCTGTCTTATTTGTGCTTTGCATGGCCGAGGGAATGCCTGTTTGAACGCTGGGGGAGGCGATGTCGACACATTTATCAGAAAACCGTCGCGGCGCACGGGAAGGCGGTTGGATCCTTTGCGCCTCTATCTGGTCAGGCACGGCCAATCTCTGGGGGCCCTCCAACAGGGGCTGGCGGATCCCGATCTTACGGATCTCGGCAAGCGCCAAGCCCGCCTCGTCGCTGAGAGGTTGAGGCTAGAGAATATCGCGTTGCTGGTTTGCAGCCCGCTGAGACGGTCCTTGCGAACCGCGCAGATCATCTCAAGCATCCTCGGACTGCGGCCGCAGGTCTGGCCGGATCTGATGGAGAGCTACGACGGCGGAGGAGGCATGACTAGGTCAGAGATCGCGGCCGAGTTCCCGGGGTTCACTGTGAACATCCCGGAGCAATGGTGGCCCGAAGAACCCGAGGACGAGGAGCGTCTCTACGCAAGGGCTGCAGGGGTCGAGGCCAAGGTGAGATTGTTGGGACATGAGACCGACATTCGCATCGCGGCCGTCGGGCATGGAACCTTCGGGGCGGCGCTCATGAGCAACATCCTCGGTGCCCCGCCGTGCGGCTACACGAGGTTTAGCCAGAACAACTGCTGTGTGTCGATACTGGAGCTCCGGCCCGGAAGAGCCAAGCTCATCCGATCCAACGACGTGTCCCACCTCGGGCCGGATCTTTTGACCTGATCGGACTTACCATGAATGACCTGGAAGCAAGACTGAAGGAACATTGGGCGGATAGACGGCGGGAGATAGAATCCAGGCTGCGCGAGTTCAAGGGGCTCGCCGCTGCCAGCGAAAGGCGCATCTTCGAAGAGATGTGCTTCTGCATTCTAACTCCGCAAAGTTCGGCCCTTGCGGCGGACAGGTTCATGAGATATGCGGTCGGAACGAAGCTCCTCTACCAGGGATCCAGGGAGACGATCGCGGATGCCATCGCGAGATCGGGCATTCTCTACCCAGAGAACAAAGCGAGGTACATCGTCGAGGCGCGGCAGAGATTCGTCGACAAACCGTCCGGGGGAGCGTCGCTGCGCGCCCTGTTGGTCAAGGACCCGATTCAGGCAAGGGAGAACGTCGTCAGGAGCGTCAAAGGGCTCGGCTACAAGGAGGCAAGCCACTTCTTGAGAAACATCGGGTACGAGGGGCTGGCCATCCTGGACAGACACATACTCCGCACCCTCGTCGAAGCGGGCGTCATACCTGAACTGCCCAGATCGCTTAACAGGAGGACATACCTTGAAATTGAGCAGAAAGTGCTTGCATACGCGCGTCAGATCGGAATCCCGCCGGATGCCTTGGACCTTGTGATGTGGAGTTGCAGGACTGGGCACGTCCTGAAGTAGGGGGCGTTGGGATCGAAGCGAAACTCTTCCAGCGGCTGGGCCGGCTAGACTTGGATCCCAAGCGGCCAAACCGTCGGCCGGGTCCATCATCGAGCGCGGATTGGGACCGATAGCAAGATACGCTTTACCCACGCTGCAGCCCTGTAGCGAGTCCCACGAGGCCTGCGCCGATCCATGCGACGAGGGCGAAGGCCGAGATGTCACTCCTTCCGCTTGTCCAGGCTAGTTCGCCGATGGCTGCTTCGAGTCTGGCCAGCCTGCCGTCGAGCACGTTGATCCTGTCAGCGCTCTCGAGGAGACCGCTTGATCCAAGCGGGATGAGAAACTCGGCGAGGAAGTAGTACCTCGCCCATGCATCCGGCGCCCTCAGCTCGCCGGCGTAGAAGGTGTCCCGATGCTCGCCCCACACATCGAACATGAACCAGCCGCAGCTGTCTGCTCCGGCAAGGATGGCCCTCAAGAAGTCGAAGAACATCTGCGTCGCGGTCGTGGTGCCATATGGTGAGCGGAAGTGGGCATTGTCCGTGAACCACACTTCGGTGCCGTTGAAGGCGAGCTGGCGCATCCTGTGGATCGCCAATCCGATCTTCGTCGTCTCGCCCGAGTCGTAGAACCCCTGACCGCCCTGGACGTACGTCCTGTTCGGGCTGTTCACGTCCGTTGTGTCCTTCGGGAAGAGCCTCCAGTCGGTCATGCCATAGTAGTAGCCGAGGATGACCGAGAAGTAGGTGTAGTTCAGTTCGGGCACCTTCGGGACGAGCGATCCGGGGTCAAACCTGACATCGATCGATACCCCGAACTTCACGTCGGGAAACCTTTTGACGAGCCCGGCAGCCAGACGGTCCCTGAGCTCGGCGCCGTCCTTAGCCTGGGGATCATCCCAAAGGAAAAACATGTCCGTGACGCTACGCATTTCCCCTATTGCGCGGGAGAGGTTCTCCAACCATGCGTCGTAGTCGTCCCCTGCGCGCAAGTCCTTCCCGACCACGAGCGCCGTATTGCAACCTGCAGCCTTCAGCTCGCCGAACAAACGGAGCATCTCCGGAACGCTCACGACCTTCGGGTCGTAGTATCGAATCACCAGTCCACTTTGAACGCTGTGGCGTTCTCGGTGGGAATCCATGGCGTCATGACGTGCATCCTGGCGGCGCAGCTTTCCAGGAGTAGCAAAGCACACATGCCGAAAAGAAGCTTCTGCAAACCTCCGACCTCCTCAGAGCATGGGAAAAACATGTACCAACGTTAAATGTTGAGTCTTTCGCACACATGGCCGACCCGCTCTTGGTCCCGGACAATGTGGGGGGCGCGCTCGTAGGTCGAAGGAGCTCCGTGCTTGTCGGACTGGGGCGACGGTGTATTCCTCTCACTCTGGTGCCCGAGAGTGCCCGACGCGAGGCATCTCGGTTCGCAGCAATAGCTATATCCGGGAGACGTGTAGCTGAGTCCCTTATGAGGGCAGGTCCCCGCTCTTGCTGGCGGTCTTGCTTGCCTCTTCAGCAGCTGAGGCCCGCGAGGTAAGGGCGGACCCTGTGACCGGAAGGATCAGGGTGTTGTACATAGGGGATGCCGTGGGGGGTCCCAATCCCTTCCCCCTGCTCAAAGGGGACCCTCTCCTCGACTGCTCCGCCGTATACGCGTGTACGGTCGGCGCAGGCCCCGACATCATAAGGAAGAGCATGAGGAGCTACATGCCTAGGAGTTACTCGAAATTCCTCGAGAACGATGTGGTCGTGCTCAGCGATGCGAACAGGGAGGTGTTCCGCAACGAGCACTTCCTGTGGATGAGCAGCGGCGTCGTGGAAGGAGGGCTTGGCTTGGTCATGATCGGGGCGCAGAGAGCTTCGCAGGGGGAGGAGCCTACCCTTCTTGGGAACCAACAAGCGTCGCCGATGTCCTGCCGTGCGACATAGTTAGCTCCCCGCCCGATCGGCCCAGCGGCAGGATCAAGATCGTGGATTGGGAGGATGAGTTCATCAGGAGTTTGCCTTTCGATAGGCTGGAGAACTGCGGCCTCTTCTACAGGAGCTGCAACATCAAGCCTAGAACCGCGGCCAAACTGTTGGCCGTGCTCGACCAGGGCGCATTTGGCCAAGGGCCGTTTCTCATGTGGTGGGACATTGGCAAGGGAAGAACCTTGGTCCAGTCCGCCGATTGGACGCCAGCTGGCGGGAGCATCTTCATGCGGTGGAAGTACTACGGGGACTACGCGATCAATATGATGCTCTTCTTGGCGGGCCGCAGTCTGCCTGACGACATCGACAGCGTCTACGTCGTTAGGCGGCGGATGAGGGACGCAGACCTAGCGTTGACCACGTTCTACAACATGGTCGAGTTCGTTGAAAGGATGGGCGGCAGCAGCCTTGGCCTGACCAAGTTGGCTGCAGACATCGAGCAGAAGAAGAGAAGGGCGGCGAAGCTCTATGTGGGTTGTGAAATGGAGCAGGCACTGGAGGCCTATGCAGAGGTGTTGGACTTCTGTGACACGGCGATCGCCGAAGCCATCAAGGTAAGAAACGCGGCTACCCTTTGGATGTTCGTCGTCGAATGGTGCGCGGTCACCGCGACCTTCATCCTCTGTGGATCGGTTCTGTGGCTGGTTATGGTGAGGCGTCGCCTCTACAAAGAGATGAGGCCGACCAAGGACATACGGGCTGGCTGAGCGCAGGAACTGCGAGCGGAAGGAATCATGTCCCGACATCCGGCGCGCATCTTCCCTACGAAAGGTGTGTGGGCCTGCCGGGATTTGAACCCGGGTGTGCACCTCCGCAGGGTGCTGTGCTGGCTGGCCCCTCGGAATCCAAGCTACACTACAGGCCCCTGGGAACGGTCACCTTGGCGTTGAGCATCGGGCCGATCTGGCGAAGCACCTCTTGCGGCTTTACGCCTTTGCGGCACTCAACCTCGCATTCCAGGAGACCGAGCCTCTTCACCCTCAGGATCCTGGCCGTGTTTCCGGTTCTCTCGATCGCGTTTTTAATTCTTCCCCTCGTCTCCCCGCAAACGTAGAACCTGTTGCCCCTGCGCTCCAGGTGCCGGGCCTGCGCGACCGTGAGCCTTCCCATGATCTCCGATGCGCCAAGATCGACCTTCACGATCCTGGTGTTTAGCGGCAGATAGTCCATGAGTCCCAGAAGGCTGGCGATGCGTTTGACGCCGATGTTTCCCTGCACCCCGAGGCTTCTCTTGAGGGAGAATGCCGGAATCAGTGCATCCACAGGCGAGCCGCTTGAGTCAAAAGCCCCGACGTCAACGTAGATGCCGTAGCCCACCTTCCCGATGTCGATGATCTTTCCCCTGCGGATTTGCCCTTCGGCCAACTCCTCCAGCCTCGCCACAGTGCCCAGCCGGGAAGCGACGTACTTCGCCGCCACCTCCTCGTCTGGCCCCTCGAGACCGATCGTGGCCCACTCTCTTGCCCCCTTCGAGACGAATGCCACGGTGGCATCGAGTTCCAATAGCTCGTTCACCATCCTGGCCAAGCTTGCCTTGGCCTGCTTGGCATTCCGATATATCTTCTCCAGGACCGTGACTTCCCTCATATCCGTCCAGCCAGCCTTTCTATCTCATCGCCCAGGTCGATGATCCGCTTCACGATGGGGCTGTCCTTGCCAAACTCCCTCTCGAAGGCCCTCCGGCTTTCCTCAAGGGTGAGTATCCGGTTCCACACTAGGTTGTCCGCATGGGTGACGATCTTCTCCTCCAGGGTATCCGGCACGTAGTCGCGGGGCGGAAGCCCGAGCTTGGCCGCGTCCTCGGCCGGGATTCCGGCGCCCAAATGGCGTTCACAGATCCTTGCTAGGGCTTCCCGGTCCTCCTCACTGAGCAAAGCTGCGAACGCTGGATCGTTTCTTATCATGTCCGCGCCAGCCAACCCGTGCCGAAGGCTGTTCGTCTTGATCCGACCCAGGTCGTGGAGAAGGGCACCCAGATGCACGAGCTCGGAATCCAGCTTCACTCCCCTCGCTTGGATGTCGTGCGCGATCGAAGCTGCAACGTCGAGGACCTTCAGGCTGTGGTTCAAGACCTCTTTCGATGCTCCTTTCTCGCGCATGAGCGCGAGGACCTCCGACTTGGAGGGCCTCATTCGGATTCTCCGCCTGAGCCAGACTCAAGTCGCTCGATCTTGGATCTCAGGCTCATCACGATCCCCGTGTTGTCGTGGTGCTCGAGCATTGAACCGCAGTTTGGGCATTTGAATCCGTTGTCGGCCGCAATCTCGAAGGTGAAACGGGAGCAGTTGCCAGCCTTGCAAACGAAGAAGATGTTCTGCTCCTCGTATTCGAGCCTCGACCTTAGGACCTTGAGATCCCTTCGCCTCTGGTTCTCGAGCACCCTGATGCGGCTGTCTGGGTCAAGCCTCCAGTGATAGATGAACCACCCGGTCTTGGGGTCGCGGGACCTCCTGTAGAAAGCCAGCCTGTAGTCGTAGAGGCGGTAGAGCGAGCTCCTCACGTCGTTGATCCTGAAGCCGGTTATCTTTGATATCTCCTCGTCGGTCAGTTCTCTGCCCGAGATGGTATCCGCAACCCTCAGGGCTTCCTCCCCGATGTTTGCCCGAATGTATTCCCCTAAGTCCCTCTCCAAGGTAGAAGCCTCGAGGAGAAGTGGTTCTATCTAGAATTGATCGTCAAAAATATTTAAATGTTGCCAGACGGGCTTTCTAGGACGAAATAGCCTCTCTGGGGCCTTATTTCGGCGATAAGAGGCGCGTGGAATCGGGGTTTGCCTTGTGAAGGTGACTGTGCTTAGATTGGGTCACAGAAAAGCGAGGGACATGAGGATGACCACCCACGTCGGCCTGACCGCGAGGGCCCTGGGTGCACGGGGCATGATACTCTCGGGCGAGCGGGATGATCGGATCCTCTCGTCCCTGAAAAGGGTGGTCGACAACTGGGGAGGGGAGTTCAAGCTCGCCTACGAAAGGAATTGGCAAAGGTGCGTGGAGGGGTTCCGGGGGCTGAAGGTCCACCTTACCATGTACGGGCTGCCTATCAAGGACGTCATTGCCGAAATAAGATCAAGAGCGGCTCGGGAGGACCTTCTCGTCGTGGTCGGATCCGAGAAGGTCCCGGGAAAGGTCTACGGGCTCGTTGACTACAATGTTTCGATCGGGAACCAGCCGCATTCCGAGGTCGCAAGCCTCGCCATCTTTCTTGACAGGCTCTTCGAGGGCAGGGAGCTGGACGCCGAGTTCGCTGGGGCAATGCGGAGGATAGTTCCTCTTGCGCGCGGGAAACGCGTCGAGATGCTCGGTTTGCCAAAGACGAAGCCGACGCAGGCCGGTCGTCATCCAGGATAGCAGAGGAGCACGGGTCCTACTTCTTGGGAAGGTACTTCTGGATGACCTCGTCGGAGACCTTCTCAAACCTGGCGGTGTCGGTTCTGATCAGGGCCATCTCGACGTTCTCCCTCGTGAGTCCGCCCTCGATCGTGCTGCCCAAGGCCTCTAGGGAAAGGCTGATCGCATCGTCCAGGGAGCGAACTGAGGAGTACTTCTTCTCCAGAATATCGTTGACGGCCTTGTTGTTCTGTCCGATCGCCTTCGCCTTGAACTCGTAAAGCGCGCCGCTCGGGTGCGTCACGTAGACCTGTGGGCCGTCATGGTCCACGCCGCCAATCAGGAGCGAGGCCCCAAAAGGCCGGATGCCACCGTACTGGGTGTACATTTGCTTGAAATCGCCAATCTTCTTGGCCAACTCCTCCACGCCGATGGGCTCGCCGTAGGTCAAACGAAAGATCTGGCAATCGAGCCTGGCCCTGTCAACCAAGACCCGAGCATCGCCGATCAGACCGGAAGTGGCCGTCCCCACATGGTCGTCGATCCGAAAGATCTTCTCATACGACCTCGGCTCGATCAGCGGAGAAACGAATCGCTTCTCGACCAGAAGCACGACGCCCTCGGCACACTTGACGCCCACGGCGGTCGCGCCTTTCTCGATGGCCCTCTCGGCATATTCAACTTGGTACAGCTTGCCATCCGGACTGAAGACCGTAATGGCCCGGTCGTAACCCATCGCGCCCTCAGGCATAAAGGCCAACACAAACACCTCCCATCAAGCACAAACGAAATACCACTCAGTACGCTGAAACGGGAACCTTCTTCAGGATGCCCTCCACGCGGTCTCTATCGACCATCCTAAATCCAGCCTCGTCCACAATAGCAGCCTCGATCACGTTGCCCGTGGCCGCGTCCCTTTCGACGGCTACCCGGACGGAAGCCAGAGCCAACTCCAAGCCCCTTTCCAGGGACAGTCCAGGATCGTATCCTTGCTCCAGCACGCCTAGGGCAACTGGAGAACCGGAACCGGAAGAAGCAACCTTCTCCTCCGACAGACCGCCCCAGAGATCAACCGCATAAAGGCTGGGACCTGACTTGTCCATGCCTCCCATCAACAACTGGACAAGGTACGGAAAGTACCTCTGTGCATGAACGATGTTCGCCGTCAGGGTGGCCAAAGCCTTCACGGAGATGGGGCCCTTCGTCCTCATCCGGAACAGCCTAGCCTCCGCCTGCAGGAGCAGAACCAAGGCCTGGATGTCCCCTACAGCGCCGGCCGTCGACAGCCCCACATGCGGCTCTATCTCAAAGATCTTCTGGGCTCTCTTGGAGGCAATGAAAGACCCAGAGGTTGCACGAGTGTCAGCAGCGAAAACGACCCCGCCGTCACAAACCAAACCGACCGTAGTAGTGCCCTTCCTCAAACTCTCCTCAATTTCGCCCATCATAGTCGACCCCGCCTAGCCGCAAGAATTCGTTTGTTGAACCTTATGGGCCCGCCTCCGGCGTCGCTTTAAATGTTACCCATCGATCGTGCCCGGGTCAGGATCCAGCACGCATGGTCAGGTTGGGGAACCCTGAGCAGTCGTTCACGCGGTCACGGCCACCAAAAAGCTATTAACTCAAGCCCCCCGATCTTGGAGAGGTCGGACGGGTGGTTTCTCAACGGACGTTTCTGTCATTGCTGGCCGTCGCGGTGGGCATAGCGTACGTCGGCCTAGGATTAAGCTCAACGTACCTTCGGATGGGGACGGAGATCGGGGTCGTCGAGATTATGGGCCCGATCTATTCGTTCCGCGATATCACGGACCAGATTGGTGCGGCTCGCGACGACCCCCGGGTCAAGGCCGTCGTCCTCTACGTCAATAGCCCGGGAGGGGCCGCATTCGCGTGCATGGAGATCCGGAGGTACCTGGAGAACATGACCAAGCCCAATATCGCCATAATGGATGAGTTGGCCGCGTCTGGCGCCTACTACATTGCGTCTGCGGCCGACGAGATCCTCGCCCATGCCAATACCATCACGGGCGCCTTGGGAGTGATCTCGATCTGGGAGGATTATAGCAAGTGGCTTGAGAAGGAAGGGATAAAGTATTGGGTGTGGAAGACGGGTCAGGCCAAAGACCTCTTTGAGCCGTGGAGGTCTCCAACCGCGGAAGAGAACGAGACCATCCAGATGGAGCTCAACCGGACGTATGAGATCCTCGTCCAGGACATTGCGAGCGGTAGGCCGAACCTGACGCTGGAGAGGGTGCGAGAAATCGCTAACGGATCGGCGTACACGGGAGCCGAGGCCCTTGAGCTGGGCCTTGTGGATGGGATCGGCGACTACAAGCAGGCTATCCGCAAGGTTGCTTCGCGGGCCAATCTTGAGAGCTACATCGTCAGGAACATGGCAGACGGTGACGGGAAGGTCATTGCATCGCTGGCGGCATCCTACCTCTTTTCCTGGGCCACCGTATTCTTCGTTGGCGCACTGATCCTGATAGCGATCGCGAGGAATCGGCTGAGGAAAGCCGGACGCCAAGCGGGAGCAGAACCGCTGCACAGAGGCATATGACGGTTCCCGCAGTCCCATGAAAGATATCGTGTTGGATTCGCGGCCTCGGAAGCTGCGTGAGGTTGCTCGTTCCCGAACCCCTAAGCCCCCATGATCGATGCAAATACATTAATAGAAGGGTCGCTTGCAGCCCAAAGTTCGGGATGAACCCGATGCCGTACGTAGTCTTCGATACGGAACTTGATTTCGCATATGCCAAGGCGGAGATACGGGACCACATCAAGAGCTTCATGATGGGAAAGGAAGCCTCCCAGAAGGGATACAAGGTCAAGATGTGGCAGGTCCTCGTGGAGCTGGACGACGCCGGGATCAAGGTTCTCCAAGAGAAGAACATTGGGAACTGGAAACCCCTCAGTGGTTAGAGCGGGATCGCAATTGGACGAAGGCGAGTTGCTCAGCCTGCTCAAGCAGAGGTTTGGAGAAGACTTGGTCCGGAGGGGTTTGGACCTAGCAACCGGCGCGATTCGGCTGGAGAAGGACCACAGGCTGACTGATCCGGGCAGGGGCATCTTTAGGGACTACGGGGTCGCTTCAATCTCACGCACCGAGTCCAAGGTTGAATTTGACCTGAACGCGCTTTCTCCCCGATGCCTTTCCTGCGGCCTGGCGGCGGGGACGATCTGCCGTCACACGATCGCGACGCTGATCGCTGTAAACAGGCAAGGGTTCTTGCCGGACGACGGCATCCGAAGGATGGTGGAGTCCTCCTACGGGGTCGCAGAGCGCGGCTCCGACGTCGCCCGAAGGGTCTGCCCGAACTGCAGAAAGCCGCTGGACATCCCTTCCCAGATCGTATGCCCCAAATGCGGACGTGGGGTCTGCGCGGAATGCTTCAGGAAGGAGGACCGCATGTGCACGAAGTGTTACGACATGATCGTGCTCGGCAAGAAGCCCAAATCAGGCTTCGTAGACGTCATGAAGACGTTGTTCCGCATGAAGTGATCTAGGCTTTCCGCGGCCTTCTCGACTTCTTGGTTTTGGGCGGCCTTGAGACGGCGTATAACACGAGGACGAGAAATGCCCCGGCGCCGACGATGAGGTCCCAAGGCAGGGATATCTTCAGGTCAAGCTCGTCCGTTCCTATCGTGGCGAACCTCCCCGAAAACGAGCGAAGGCCCTTGAGGGCCTTGAACGTAAACGGGCCCCCTTCGGATATGCCATTGTCTGTTACCACGGATTCTATGATCGTGAACTGCGCCCTCCCATCTCCATCCGTTGTGGCCTCCGCGAGCTGGTTCTTCTTCGAATCTTGCACCGTGACGATCGCGCCGGAAACCGGATTCTTGCCGACGATCACCCGCACCCTGACCACGCGCTTAAGGGTCACGACTGACCCCGTCTTTGCATTTATCGTGGTCTTGTCGTACAAGCAATCGATGAGCGTAACCTTCGAATTCTCCACTCCCTCAAGATTGACCAAGGATTCCGTTATGTTGTCCCGCTCCATCTGTAGGCTTGCTGCCTTTGTGTAGACCCCATAGAGGCCGCCCTCGTAGTAGTTGCCCACGCTCCTTATGTTCCTGGAACCTGACACGATGAAGGCCCCAGCGCCGGTGTCGTTGAGCTTGTTATTCAGAACATCCACGCCGTCGCAGGCCTCAATGACGATGTGCCGGTCGGAGTTGTTCGTGAAAACGTTGTCCTTCACCACGCCCGTTGATCGGTTGAGCAGGAGCGCCGTCGAGGCGCCGGTTATGGTGTTGCCGGAGAAGAGCACGTTCCTGCACCCCTCGAACCTGACGAAGTACCCCGCGGACCCGTTGAGAAGCGTGTTCTGGATTACGGGGTTGTCTGACGTTATCCTGAATCCGCCGATCCAGTTCAGGCCGCTCGTCCCGGCGAAGACGCTTTCGATTATCGAATTCCTCACGTCAAGTAGCCCTTCGGCCAGGAACCAGAAGCCCTCGCTGGAGTTGACGGATGCAAGTCGGGAGTTGCTCACTACAAGCATTCCCCCCTTGTCGACCGTTATGCCGTAGCGCACGAGGCTCGAGGAGTTGAAGACCAGGACCGAGTTGGTTATGGTAAGCTGGCCGTTGGCCAAGACAGTTATGTTTCCGTTCCATACCTCGTCCACGTCGATGATCGTCTCGCTTCCGGTCACGACCCAGTTTCCGGTCGACCTTGCATCTGCGTTCTTGGCCGCAACCAGCCCCGTCTGCCCAAGCACTAGGAAGGCGATTAGGAGAAAGAGCCGAAAGGAGAACTCGCCCGAAGAACGCATCCCCATGCGCGCCCATCCCGACCTCAAAAATGTCTCGTGCGTCGTCGCCGGAAGCATTTTTCCCACTTGACCTTGCGAGGGCGGATCGATGCCCAAGGTCTTGGCCTGCCGAGTGTTCGCCCGGGAGCTACGGTACCTGAGGCCCGATCTCTCCGCCGACTATTTCGAGCCCATGTGCCACAGATTGCAGCCGGCGAAGTTTGCCGCCTACGTCGAGTCGCAGATCAAGGGCCACACGCTGCTGGTCTGTGGGGATTGCGGGGGCCTCGCTGCGGTGGCAGAGCGCGGTCGAATCCGGATCCTTCCCGGGAGAGACTGCATCGACCTTCTGTTGCCAGAACGCCAAGCTGCAACCGTCTATCTTACCGGCGGCTGGCTTGAGAACCTCGATGTCATATTTGGGCTGGAGGGAAAACCCCGGGTTGTGCGGGATGCCGTACTCCGGGCCCTGCTATCGGGGGTCCGCAAGGTGGTATACGTGCGGACGCTGGCGAGTAAACGGGGCGAAAGCAAGGCCGAGGCGCTGGCCAGAATGCTGGGCTGCAAATTCGAAAGCATTGAGGGCTCGCTTGACGCACTGTCCAAAGGCCTGCAGGAGGCCGGGGCATGAAACCGTGGGCGCTCCTCGCCCTGGACCTCGACGGCGTGCTCATAGAGGATGACAGCAGTTGGGCGCGTTACCACCAGCTGCTGGGCACAACCCACGACAGAGAAAGGAACATGGCCCTCTTCTTCTCTGGCAACATAGACTACGAAGAGTGGGCCAGAATGGATGCAGCACTCTGGGAGGGAAAGGACGCCTCCGCACTGAGCGGATACCTCTCGAGTCTTCGGCCCAGAACAGGAGCGTCTCAACTAGTCTCCCGGGCGCACTCGCTCGGGGTTGCGACGATGATCATAAGTACTGGGATTTCGGCCGTCGCCGAGCGGGCGGCGAGCATGCTCGGCATCGCGATGGTCGTGGCGAACGAGGTTGAGGTTGCGAACGGCAGGATCACTGGCAGGGTTAGGGTAAGGTGTGGCTTTGACCAGAAGGGGCTCGTGCTTCGTCAAACCGCCCGGGAGCTTCGCATCCCCCTGGAATGCTGCGCGTGCGTCGGCAATGATGAGAACGACGTCTGGATGTTCGAGTCCGTTCCTTTCTCCGTGGCGTTTAACCCGAGTTCGGAGAAAGTTGCCCGAAAGGCAACCGTCGTCGTATGTGGGCAGGACCTGCTGAAGGTCTCGGAGATCCTGGGCCGCCATTTCGAGTCTCTCAGGACGTGTACTGAGAGTTGATCTTGACGTAATCGTAGGTAAGATCGCAGCCCCACGCCGTGGCCCTGAATCGTCCTAGGCCCAGGTCCAGCTTGATCCGGAAACTCTCTCCGCCCAGCAGCTTGCGTGCCAGCTCATTTCTGTCATCCGACACCTGCTGTCCGCGGATAACCCAATCCAGTGCCCCACCGTCCAACGTCTCAAGGGAGATTCTCACCTTGTCCTGCTTGACCTCTGCCCCCGAGTAACCAGCGGCCGCCATGATCCTACCCCAGTTGGGGTCGCATCCGAAGATGGCCGACTTGACAAGATTTGAACCTGCGATCGTGCGGGCACATACACGCGCATCAGCCTGAGTCCTTGCCCCGGAAACCTCGACCTCGAAGATCTTCGTTGCCCCCTCACCGTCCCGCACCATCTGTTTTGCGAGGCTGATGCAGACCTGCGAAAGGGCCTCTCTGAAGACCCCCAGACCCCCGCCCTTGTCCCGGATCTCGGGGGCGGGCGAGAGGCCGCTGGCCAAGGCGATCAGGGTGTCGTTCGTGCTCGTGTCCCTATCGATGGAAATCATGTTGAAGCTCTCGTCTGCCACCTCCTTGAGGACTCGGGCAAGAAGGTGAGGCTCGATCCTAGCGTCCGTGGTCACAACGCCCAGCATGGTTGCTAGGTTCGGGTGGATCATCCCTGCTCCCTTGGCCATCCCGCCGATGGTGAAGTAGCGGCCTCGCACCGTCGCCCTCAGGGCCGCTTCCTTGGGTACCCTGTCCGTCGTCATTATGGCCGACGCAGCCGCCTTGGAGGCCGATCTGGACGAGTCAAGGTTGGGAATTGCCAGATCCAGCCCGGCAAGGACCTTGTCCACCGGCAAAGGCCGGCCGATCACGCCTGTCGATGCTAGAAGAACCCTCGAAACCGACGTGTTGAGCGATCTTGCACATTTCCTGGCAATGCGGTACGCATCCTCGATTCCTCTTCTTCCGTTACACGCGTTCGCATTCCCCGAGTTGATCACGACGGCCCGGGTCCTTCCTCCGGACCTCTTTAGGTTCCGGATCGAAACGATGACGGGCGCCGCCTTGACTGCATTGGAGGTGAAAAGTCCCGCGGAGGCGGCTCCGGTCGGACAGTCCACCACGACGAGGTCCAGTCCTTCCTTCTTGATCCCGGCCCGCACGCTGGATGCTCTGAACCCCTCCGGAGATGTCACCCCGCCGTCGACCCACTCCATCGATCGACCACCTACGGGTACAGGCCGAGGGAGTCCAGCCCGAGGGTCTCAGGGAACTTGAACATGATGTTCATGTTCTGGACGGCCTGGCCGGATGCGCCCTTCGTCAGGTTGTCGATGGCGGACACGACTACCAACCGCCCCGTCCTCCGGTCAAGGCTGAAGCCTATGTCGCAGAAGTTGGACCCTGGAACGCCACGAAGGTCCGGCACTTCGGATCTGACCCTGACGAACGGGCAATCTTTGTAGAAGGAGAGATACAGACGCCGGATCTCCTCCTCGCTCAAGCTCGAGGTTGGAAAGGTGTGGCAGGTCGTCAAGATGCCCCGCGGGATCGGCACGAGGTGGGGCGTGAAGTTCACCGTGATGTTCCTCCCCCCAACCAAGGATAGCTCCTGGTCGATCTCGGCGGTATGGCGGTGGTTGGTCACGTTGTAGGGTTTGACGGCGTTGGCGCACTCCGCGTGGCTGGTGAACGCGGACGGTTTCACCCCAGCGCCCGAACTACCCGACTTCGCATCTATCACGATTCTGTCGTCCTCGATCAACCTTTCTCGAACGAGCGGGGCCAGAGCCAGGACTGCTCCGGTCGGGTAACATCCTGGATTGGCCACCAGATCGGCTGCAGCGATCTCTTCCCGGTGGAGCTCGGGCAGGCCGTAGACCGACTCAAGCTCGGGACTCGTGTGCTTCACCTGGTATATCGTCTCGTAGAGCTTTCTGTCCTTGAGCCGGTAATCGGCCGAGATGTCCACGACCCTGCAATGCTCCAGCAGTTGGGGCACTATCTCCATGGAAGCGGTGTGGGGAGCGCATACGAACGCCACATCAGAATCGGAGAGCTCCTTGGGGATCGGCATCTCGTACTCCAAGTCCAACCAGTTGAGGTTCGGCAGCCTCTGCGCGACGGGCGTTCCGGAAAGTTCCCTTGAGGTCACATGAAGTATCTTGACGCGTTCGTGCCGCGCCAAGATCCTCAGCAACTCCGCCCCCGTGTAGCCGCTTCCGCCGATAACCGAGACTCCGATCTTGCTCAACCGAACCACCTCGTTCAGGCACCCCGCAGATAGTCATCGAGGATCTTGATCGCACACAGGTCCGAGCACATGCTGCAGACCCGAGGATCGTGCGATGGCCTGGCCGACCGGCGCCTAGCGGACTCCTGCCTGTCCACCGAGAGCTCCATTACCCTCCTCCAGTCGAGGTCCTTTCGCGCCCTTGAGATCGAATCATCCCAGTCCCGCCCCCTCCCTCTGGCCACCTCGCCGCAGTGGGCGGCTATGCGTGCGGCGATCACCCCCTGCCTTACGTCCTCTACGCTGGGAAGGCATAGATGTTCGGCCGGGGTGACGACGCAAAGAAAGTCCGCGCCCGCCCAGGCCGCAACAGCCCCGCCTATCGCGGCAGTTATGTGGTCATATCCGGCCCCCACGTCAGTCGGGAGGGGGCCAAGGACGTAGAAGGGAGCTCCATCGCACACGGTCTTCTCGATTCTAACGTTTGCCTCTATCTGGTCTAGGGGAACATGCCCAGGCCCCTCGACCATCACCTGTACGCCGCGCTCCCTGGCTCTCTTAACCAGTTCGGACGAAAGCATCAGCTCCTCCAGCTGGGCCCTGTCCGAAGCATCGTGGATGCATCCGGGCCTGAGGCCGTCGCCCAGGCTTATGGTGAACCCGTACTTCGCGGCGAGATCGAGCAGATAATCGTAGTTCTCGTAGAGGGGATTCTCCCGTCCCGAATGTATGATGGAGGCTGCAATGAAGGCGCCTCCCCGGCTGACCGCCCCCAGTATCCTGCCCGACTTCCTCAAAGCTTCAACGGTCTTCTTCGTGACAGCCGCATGTAAGGTTAAGAAGTCGACTCCGTCGGAGGCATGTTTCTCCACGGAGGAGAAGATCCGGTCCTCGTCGAGCTCGACGTAGCTGCCGTCCTTCCGCCGCGCCTCCAAGGCGGCGTCGTAGATGGGAACGGTGCCGATCGGGCAGGTGAACTCAGAGATTAACCTCCTTCTGAGGGATCCGGCGTCCTCACCCGTGCTAAGGTCCATCAGCGTGTGGGCCCCGCTCTCCAGGGCGGTCCTGGCCTTCGCCATCTCCTCATCGATGTCGCTGATGTCGATCGAGGTGCCAAGGTTGGCGTTTACCTTGACGCTCATGGCTTCCCCGATCGCCACCGGCACAACATCGGCCCTCAATGAACTCCGCAGGACCACGACCCTGCCCGTCGCTATCAGGCTGGAGAGCTTGCGGGCGGAGATATTCTCGGCCTTCGCCAGATGCCTAAGCTCGGTTGCAAGATCGTCCGTCCTCGCCTTCATGGCCAAGGTCGACAAGCCGTCCTTCTCCGATTCCGCTCACCAAGCCCGGATGAACGAATATATCTCTTATCCATCTGCCTTTTGGTTTCCCAGTCCAGGGAAGGCTGCTCGGTCTCCCTTCCTCCTGACCAAGATTATTAACGCGCAACGACAAGGGCATCCAAGATGAACGAGACCTGCAGGCCGAACGGATTGATGGTTAACTGCAGCCAGGGCGAGAGGTGCCGAAGGCTCCTAGTCTCACTGGGCCTTCTTGACGGATCAAGGAGGATCATCAGGCGCGACGGAGACTTGATCTTCCCGCTGAAACAGGTCGACGGGGACCGTTTGGCCGGCATCTGTCCCCCCGGTTCACAGCTCGTTAGATGCGAATTCGAGCCCAGGCCAGCTCGGCCAAGAAGCCTTCAGGAGGCCCTCGGCGCAATTCTATCCAAGGATGACATCTCCCTCATGGGACGGTCATACGACGTCATCGGGCGCATCTTGGTGATCGCCCTGCCCCCGCCCCTTCTCGGGAGAAAGCATGAGATAGGTGAGGCTCTTCTATCCTGGGCCCCCGTGGAGACGGTCGCCATGAAGGTCTCAGCGATCTCGGGAGAAAGGAGGCTCAGGGGCCTAGAGATACTGGCAGGAAAGCCGTCCCTGGAAACGATACACGCCGAGAACGGGCTGCGATTCAAGCTCGATCTGGCAAAAGTCTTCTTCAACCCAAGGCTGGCTGGTGAACGTGCGCGGGTTGCAGGTCTTGCCAAGGATGACGATCTGGTGCTTGATATGTTCGCGGGGATCGGGCCGTTCTCCATCTCCATCGCAAAGTCGCTTCGGCGCGACTCCGCCAGGGTCTACGCCGTCGACAAGAACGATGATGCCGTCAGGTACCTGTTGGAGAACATCCGGCTTAACCGCGCCTGGAAGGTATCCGCTAGGCAGGGCAACTCGCGGATTCTGGTTCCCCAGATCGCGAAAGAGGTTGGCAAGTTCGACAGGATAATCATGAACCTCCCGGAGTCATCGTTTGAGTTCCTACGATCGGCGTGCGCCGCACTCAAGCCTGGAGGCCATCTGCATTACTACAGGCTTGCGACAAGATCAGCGGCAAGACGCCAGATCCAGGACGAACTCGGCTCAGTCGGCCGCTTTGCCCTTGAAACCATTCGGGAAGTCGAGTCCTATTCGCCCTCGAAGTCCATCTTCGTTGCAGATGCGATAATGGAGTCGAGCTAGAGGACGAGGAAGGCGGCCATTGCCGCGATGCCGCCACCGATGGTGGAGGCGAGGTTGACCTGAGAGTTCGACATCCTCCCCTTCAACTCGAAGACCGCCCCAAGGATGCTGTCGAGGGTGCATCCCACCATCCCGCCCACCACGCAGGTCAGCATCACCACGGGAAAGCTCCAGTCGGTCTCCATTCCTAGCACCCAGGCAACGAAACCGAGCGCCACGCAACCAACTAGGCTGGCGAGAGTTCCCTTTACCGATATGGCCCCGTGCGTCCCGGGCTTCACCCTCTTGAAGGTGGTGATCAGCCAGGGGTGGCTCTTACTGGTCAGCCCTATCTCACTGGACAGCGTGTCCGCCATTGCCGTTGAGACAGCTCCAAGGTAACCGGCAAGGAAGATGGCCCCCGGTTGTAGGAACTCGGAGACCACGAAGAGCAGCGGCGACATGCCGTTTGCCAGAACGTTCTCCCACGAGCGCATCCCCAACCTCTGCTCGGCTGCGCCCAGCTTCTCCTTCGCCTTGTACTTGTACCTCGTTGCAGCAGCCCCGGACACGAAGAAAATGAGGATCAGCAGGAACCATGATACGTCGCAAAGGAGAATTATGAGAAAGCCGAAAATCCATGAAAGCGCCGCGCCGCTCGCATCCAGCGCCTTCTTCTTGTAGCCGCCGTACGCTAGGGCCGTGCACATCGCGACCCCCAGGAGTACCTTCGCCCCAATATCCCCTAGTAGAACCCCCGAGGCCAAGCACACCACTGTTTGGCGCGTCGTTTCCCTGGAGACACATATAAAGGTTATTTTGAACCGGTTCGAACGAGTGGCGAATGGAGAATATCGCTTCGGGGGAAGACCAAGACTACGTCAAGATCGGGCTCGAGTGCCACGTCCAGCTTACCAAACTTAAAACCAAGCTTTTCTGCGGCTGCTCAGCCGACTACAGGGGACTTGAGCCTAATACGAGCGTCTGCCCGGTATGCCTTGGGCTTCCGGGAACGCTTCCCGTGCCAAACCGGAGGGCCTTTGAGCTCGGGCTGATGATTGCGAACGCGCTGAACTGCGAAATCCCGGAGACATGCTCCTTCTACAGGAAGAACTACACGTACGTCGACCTCCCGAAGAACTACCAGATCTCGATGTACGAGGCCCCCGACGGCTCCAGGACGCTTGCTAGGGGCGGCTACCTGACGCTGAAGGCCGACGGACAGAGAAAGAAGATCAGGATCTGGAGGATCCAGCTTGAAGAGGATCCGGGAAGGAACGTCTTCAAGGGCTCGATCACAACTTCCCCTGAGACCCTGGTCGACTACAACAGAAGCGGGATCGCGCTCTGCGAGATAGTCACGGCCCCCGACATATCCTCACCGAAGGAAGCAAGGCTGTTCGCGCAGAAGCTGAGAAGCATCGTAGAACATCTGGGCGTTACTGACGGAAGCCTCGAGGGATCCATGAGGTTCGACGCCAACATCTCCGTCGGGGGCGGCAAGGTGGTTGAGATCAAGAACATCACGAGCTTCAAGGCAGTCCAAAGGGCACTCGGCTTCGAGGTCACGAGGCAGAAGAGCCTCCGCAAGAGGGGCGTCGTCGTTGGCAGAGAGACCCGGCACTACGACGAACTTAGAAAGATCACCGTCTCATTGAGGTCCAAGGAGACCGTCGAGGACTACCGCTACTTCAGAGACCCCGACCTGATGCCCATCCGGATCACCAGCGAGATGGTCGAATCAGTCAGACGGATGATGCCGGAGCTGCCAGACTCCAGGGCGGAACGATTCGTTTCCCAGTACGGTCTACCTGAGTACGACGCCGGCGTCCTGACGGCCAGCAAGCGGCTTGCCGACTTCTTCGAAGAATGCGTGAGACTTTACAACGAGCCGAAGAAGGTGTCGAACTGGCTCATGACCGAGCTGTTGGGCTTCTTGAACAAGAGGGGCCTTGAGATCGATGAGCTCAAGATCACCCCCCGCCATATCGTCGATATGCTAAGGCTCATAGACGATAAGACGATCAGCGGGAAGATAGCGAAGACGGTCATGAGGGAGATGCTCGAGACCGGCAGGGAACCGCGCGACATCGTCGAGGCGGCAAAGCTCACGAGGATCACGGACATCGCGGTCCTGAAGGAGATCGTGGATGAGGTCTTCGCCGAGTTTCCCTCAGTCGTCCAGCAGGCCTTTTCTGACCCCAAGATAAGGAACCACCTCGTCGGCCAGGTCATGAAGAAGAGCGGGGGGAGGGCCGACCCGATCCTGACGAACCGCCTCATAGCCGAGAAGATGGAGCGGATGAAGAACCCTTAGCGATCCGCGGCCTCGCCTGCAAGCCGTGACATGGTGGCTCATATCCTCCCCGCGTCCAACCGACCCCTGCGCTGCCCTGCCTTGGGCAAAACATTTCAAACCAGACCTATGCTCCAATCCCGAGGGCATGCCCATGAAGAAGGCGATGAATGCGTGGGGCTTTCCCAGCGGCACGGGATTGGACGAGATGCTCCGTCTGACCAAAGACGCAGGATTCGAAGGCATAGAGCTGGCGATATCTGAGGAAGGCCTCTTGACGCTCAACACGGCCAAAGCCACGATTAGATCCTACCGGGAGAAGATAGAGAGCTTCGGACTGGAAGCACCGAGCCTCGCCAGCGGCCTGGGCTGGAGGTACCCCCTCTCATCGCCGGACGCGGCGACGCTGAAGAAGGGCATGATGGCTGTGGAGAAGAGCCTTGAGGCTGCGTCGGTGCTTGGGGCGAAGACGGTGCTCGTCGTTCCCGCGGTCGTCACCGAGGAGGTCGGATACGCCCAGGCCTACGAGAGGTCCCAGAAGGCAATCAAGCAGTTGGCTCCGAAGGCCGAGGACCTCGGCGTAAACATCGGGGTCGAGAACGTCTGGAACAAGTTTCTCCTAAGCCCTCTGGAGTTCAGGAGGTACTTGGAGGAGATCGGAAGCGAACATGTCAAAGCCTACTTCGACGTCGGAAACGTCCTCCTCTTCGCGTACCCCCAGGACTGGATACGGGTACTCGGGGAATACATCTCGTGCGTCCACGTGAAGGACTTTTCCACCAAGATAGGCAACATAACCGGTTTCACCTACCTCCTTCAGGGGGACGTAAACTGGCCTGAGGTCATGAAGGCATTCAGGGAAGTGCGCTACGACGGTTTCATCGTTGCGGAGCTGGGAGCCTACAAATTCTTCCCCACGAAGATGATCTACGACACTGGATCCGCGTTGGCCAAGATCCTCAGCCTCTAGCGGCTACAGGGCGTGTGCGTTGGAGACCCACGGCCGGGAGGAAGTCTTGGCTTGCATCGGCGCGAAGGGAACGATCTTCCCTTTGTCTAGGGATCGCGCGCACAAGGACCGCGTACACCACCTCGTGGTCCGAGTGCTTGCGATGGACGCGCGCGGAAGGTTCCTAGTCCAACGAAGGTCGCCAACCAGGGAATCCTACCCGGGGGCCTACACGGACTCCGCCTCAGGGCATGTGTCGTTCCGTCTGGGGCTGCTCTTCGATCTTCAACGGGCACTACTCGAGGACGCGGCCCGCGAGTTGGAGGAGGAGGTCGGCGTGACCGTGGCCAACAGGAACGGACCTCTCATACGACCTTTCGGCAGGCCCGTCTACTCGCCGGATGCTTACGAGACTTCCCACTGCTTCGTGGCGAGGGTGGGGGGCAAGATCAGGCCCAGCGACGAGGTCGATCCGGCGAAGACGCGATTTGTGGGAAGACCCAGGCTCGAGAGGATGTTGGAGAAGGAGGAGTTCGTGCCGGTTGCCCGGGAACTCTGGCGGGCTCTCCTGGAGGAACTGGGAAACCGGGACCCGGAGGATGTTTTCTTTCACCGGATCTAGGTTTTCCTGACCATGCTGGGAAGAAGGACGAGCAGTTCGCGGAGATCTCGTATCAAGTGGTCCGGCGCTGCCTTGCGCAGCTCGGATATGCCCTGGACGCCGCCCGAGAATGCAACGGTCTTCATGCCCGCGGCCCTTCCGGCCAAGACGTCGTAGGCGGTGTCGCCCACGGCAAGGCACTTCCCTGGATCCAAGCCGAGCTTCTTGGCCGAGAGAAGCAGGAGATCCGGCTGGGGCTTGCCCCTCGTTACCTCATCTTGGCTCGCGATGGAATCCACCAGTCGGTTCAGCCCCACGGCCTCAAGGCTTCTCGTGATGACGACCGCGGGATTCGAGGAAGCGATCGATATGCGGTAGCCCCTGGCTTTGAGGGACGCCAAGGTGTCCACGGCCCCACTGACCGGTTTCAACTCGGTTGAAAGGATCTTCAGATAGATCTCGTCCTTCAGGCGGAAGGCCTTCTGCACATCCTGCGAACGCTCGCCAAGCAGGGCACGTGCTATGTCTTCGCTTGATCTGCCCAAATGCGGCCGGATATCCTTCTCCTCGGCACTTACGCCAAAGGAGGCAACGGCGGCAATCCAAGACTTGATGTGGGCCGCATACGATTCCACAAGGGTCCCATCCAAGTCGAACACGAGGCCGACGATATCCTCAAGGCCGGTCTTCAAGCGCACCCTCCCGACAAGCGAACTTCCGCGCAGCCCTCTAGCGAGGGTTGAGAAATGTTTGCCGTCGGGAGCGGCTATCGATCGCCTTGGAACTTGGCCGGGGCGTCCTCATGCTCGAGCGAGATCGCGAAGCGAGTCGGCTACTCTTCCAGCCCGAGAATTCGGCGGACGGGTTGCGCATCCCTGGCCATGCGCTCCCAAGGATCCCCGATCTTTTCCAGGCGCTCCGGTACAGACCTTATGTTGAAGTTGCCAGGGTCGACACAGGACTCGCACTCGTCCCATGTTATCGGGGTTGAGACGGTGGCGCCCGGCGTTGAACGGAGGCTGTAGGCCGATGCAAGCGTCCTGCCCCAGCCATTCTGCGCTGGGTCCAAGAATACCTTTCCCTCCTTGTCATTCGGTCTTCGGCTCATCGTGAAGCGGTCTCCAAGATCGGATGCAAGGTGTTCGCCCACCCGGGCCGCGAAGGATCGGGTCTGTTCGTAAGTCAGCTCATTCTTTATCGGAAGGTAGACATGGAGGCCGCGCTTGCCGGAGGTCTTCACGTATGTGCGGAATCCGACATCCGACAGGGTGTCCCTCAACAGGAGAGCAACCCTGCAAGCATCGCGGTACCCGGCCGGGGCAACCGGGTCGATGTCGAACACCACGAAGTCGGGCCTGTCCGGCTGATTCCATCTGGACAGCCAGGGGTGCAGCTCTATGCAGCCCATGTTTGCCAGCCACGCCAGGGTCTCGGCATCTTGGCAGAGTATCGAATCGACGCCGGCGTGCTGGTCGCCCTCGATCTGCTTGGATACTATCCATTCCGGCGCCGAGGCAGGGCGGTTTCTCTGGAAGAAGCTCTCGCCGGCGATGCCATCGGGCTGCCTGTACAACGTCAGGGGCCTATCCCTGAGATGGGGAAGGATTGCGTCGGCCACCTTCATATAGTAGTCGAAGAGGTCGGCCTTCGTGTGGCCCGCCGCCGGCCAGAAAACCTTGTCCGGGTTGGATACCGATACCCGTCCCCTCGTTGAGACCCGCTCCGGGGGCTCGACCGATGGCTCGACCGGTAGCAGGACGTCTCTTGCCTCCTTGTCCGGGCGGAGGCCCAAGAAGACTGGGAATCTGATGGCGCCGTCCGACCTTCCCGAGAACCTCACCTCGCATACCATGCGCGGCACAGCCCAACGGGCATCCGGTTGCTTGGGGTCGTCGGCGAAGGGCCGAGCGTCCGTCGACAGGTCGTCCAAGCTCTTGCGGATCTCGGCCAACTGCCTCCCGTCAAAACCTGTCCCAACTTTTCCCACATAGCGGAGCTTGCCGGCTTGGTATTGGCCCAGCAGCAAGGCACCGAAGAACCGGCTTCTGCCCCTCTTCCCCGGGGTCCAACCGCCTATGACGAAGTCGTCCCTCGTCTCGATGCGTATCTTCAGCCAGTTGCCGGATCTTTCTCCGGGTTCGTATCGGCTGTCTTTCCTTTTCGCCATGATGCCCTCGATCCCCATGGCCTTGGCAGCCGAAAAGCAGGCCTCTCCGTCAGCCTCGATATGGTCGGAGTACTTGAGCCGAGGCGAATCCACCAGGATCTTCCGCAGAAGGCGCTTCCTTTCGTCAAGTCTCTCATTCATCAGGATCCGGCCATCCAAGTACAGGAGGTCGAACGCGTAGATCGTTGCCGGGGTTCTCGCCGCAAATCTCTTGATCTCGGATTCCGAGGTAAGGTTGATCCTGCCCTGCAAAAGCCTGAAGGACGGCTTGCCGCGTGCATCAAGGGCGACGATCTCTCCGTCGATCACGGCCAGACGTGCACTGATCGCGCGGGAAAGATCCGTGAACTCGGGGTAAGTCCAGGTGATGTCCCTAAGACTCCTGGATTGGAGCCTGATCTTCCCCGAGTAAAGGTGCAAGAGGCATCTGACGCCGTCCCACTTGATCTCGAAAAGCCATTCGGGGTTCGAGAATGCCCGGGCTGCAGTCCGCGCCAACATCGGCTTCGTTGGCCAAAGGGGCCAATCTTCAGCCGCCACGCTGCATTCCCCGCGCTTGTCTCTTGCTGCGAAGCTTGCGTGCGAGATCCTGAGCGGCCTCTAGCAAGATGGCCTCGGTTCCTGGACCAACCCGGCTAGAGCGGGCCAGCGTTGTTTCATAGCCGCCCTCCTGAAACGCCCTGTCGGTCGGCAGATACCCTACGTAGTCGTTGGCAAGCTCCGCTATCGCTGTATATTCGAATGGGGATCCGACCTTCAGCCTTAGTCCAATCTCGACGAATGGTTCGCCCGGGATGCCGACGAACACGGTTTCCCCGATGTTGATCGCTTGGACGACAGTATCGATGGAACGTCGGCGGTCATGCGACAGATGCACGATCTCGCGGGCGAAAACGACATCCGTCCCCCAACCACTCTCCCCTTGAAGGATGGTCATCGCGCGATCAAGATCGGCCGAGCGAACCCTGCGGACCGGGAGCTTGACCCTCTTGGAAAGTCCCCCCACGTCGGGCTGAGACCAGGGCCCGTTCTTCCTGACCATATCGAGGAGATCCCTGAAGAGCATGCTCGCCATCATTCTTGCCTGGGAGGGTCCCCCTTGGGTCCGCGCGCCGCGGATGTTGATGTGGTTGACGTCGCCGCAAGCGCCGTTGAGGTAGATGAGGTTGGAGGAGGGGCCGAAGCGCTTTCTGAAAAGCTCAGCGAGCATCCCCGGATAGTCGGGACTGATCATCGTTCCGCCTATGACATCGACGTGGTTTGAATAGTTGAAGATGCAGCCCATGATCTTGTCCCTGGAATCTCGGATGATGATGGCCAGGATCTCGGGGTCGACGGGGCCGGCCGGCTCGACGACCTCCGGGTTTCGCACCCCGGGGTTGGTCCTGACCGATCCGTCCTTCATCCTGAAGCGCCTGTTGAAGACCAGGGAAGCCTCACTATCCCTTGCCGTCCTGAGGGTTGCGGGCTGCATCCCTGCATGGGCACCCGCCACGCACCTTTCGATCAGACCCGGCAGGCGGGATAGGTAGTCCTCATCGGCATTGGAGGAGAATATGCTGGTTGTGCAGGGGCCTGTGTGGGTGTGCGTGCAGGCTATCATCACCGCGTCGGGTGGAAGACCGGTCCTGTCGTAGACCAGGCGCTTGGCCTCATCAACCCAGATCCGAGGCAGTCCTATCAGGTCACATGAAACGAGGGCGACCGTTCTTCGCCCCGAAGAGATGACCGCGGACGTCGCGTACAGTGGAGCAGCGACGCCCGTCGATACCCTGGGCTGGAAGTACCCTATGAGCTCCGAGCCCACCTTCGGGGTTATGTCGACCCGGGCCGTGCCCGCCAGAAGCCCTTCGTCCAAATCAACCCACCAGTCGCCAAGACTCCGCCAAGTTTGGAAGCGGACCGTGCGGGATTCGGTGCCAGCCGGCGCTGAAAAATGTCGGTCCCACGTGAACGATCATCCGGGAGGAAGCGGTGGCCCAGGCAAGTCTTGGGATCGTTGAGGCGATCGGCTCGCATATTTCAAGCGGAATCTCCCTCTTCCGCCCATGAAGGTAGGCGCAAGCAAGGTCCGCATCACGCCTCCCGTGGGGTCGCCCCTGGCTGGGTATTCGACGCGATCCTCCTTCTCGACGGGCATCCACGATCATCTCAATGCGCGCGTACTCCTTCTTGACGACGGCAAGACCAGGGGCGGGATTGTCTCGTGCGACCTGATAGGCGTGACGCCCGAGACGACCACCGCGGTGCGAGAGGCCGCGGGAAGGCTTGGATACCCAGCCAACAACATCATGGTATGCGCTTTCCACACCCACTCCGGCCCAGTGCCAGACCTCGGCTACGGGAGGATGGGGACCTGGATGACGGAGATGTCGTCTGCGATATGCAGGACGTTGACGCGGGCCGCTTCCAGCATGGCAGAGGCGAGGTTTGCCTTCGGTTCCTGCATCACCGAGGGGCTGACCATAAATCGGCGAGACCCCAAAGGGGGCCCGCTAGACCCAGAGCTCGTAGCAGTAAGGTGGAGATCAAGGGATGGGAACACGACGCATCTCCTGAACTTCTCGTGCCACGCCGTCGTCCTAGGGCCTGACAACTACCTGGTCTCCGCCGACTATCCAGGGTACGCCATGCGAGCGATGGAGAGAAGAAGCGGCGGAATATGTCTCTTCACCAACGGTGCATGCGGGGACGTAAACCCCTTCACACGCAGCCTGAGAGCTAGGCTCGAAGCGGGCGGCGACGTCTACGACAGGTCGGGGGGAACGTTCTCTGAGGCGATGAGTTTGGGCCAAAGCCTAGCCTCAGCTGCCCAGTGCGTTCTCTCGAAAGCCCGTGTCCTCAGAGAGCCAGAGCTTCGTTTCGCATCCGAGGAACTCGAGATAACCGTCCAGCCAGCCGTCTCCGAGGCAGAGATCTGCCGGCGCATAGCCGAGCTTGAGCGGAATCTACCGGTATTGGAGAAAAGCGGGGGCCTCCCCGAGCAGCTCTACAAAGCAGGGTTGGAGCTCTCGTTTGCCAAGAGGGCTCTCGCCTACGCGAAGGAGGGCTTCGCAAGAGCCGAGGTCCAGGGAATCAGGGTCGGCGACATTGCTTTGATCGGACTGCCGGGCGAGGTTTTTGTCGAGACGGGCCTGAAGATCAAGTCGCGTGCCAAGTCCCGGGGAATCAAGGCCGTCGTTGTCGAGCTGGCCAACGACTACCTCGGTTACTTGCCAACCGACCGGGCATTCTCGGAGGGGGGATACGAGGTCGGGGTAGCTAGGAGCCTCGGATTCGGACCCGGCCTTGAACGCTCGTTGCTTGAGGTGACGGATGCGGTCCTAGGGGATCTGATCTAGTCCCCAGCGCGCAGACGCGTCACGAGAAAGCGGTCGATGCCAGACGGATGCGCCTCTTCTGACCCAAGAATATCGTGCCTGCGCAAGACCCGAGAGTTGTGGGGCGCGGCAGAGTCTCCTCGTCGATCGCCGACTGCAACCTCATCCAGCTGTAGGCATAGAGGCGACCCGACTACCCCTCAACGACGAGTGCCTGCCTTCCCGCTCCCTTTGAAAAGTCGGAACTAACATGCACCTTGCGGTCTTCGCGATCTTGCGTGGAACGATGATGATCGGACGGGCAGTGCCAGCCCTCGTCTCTCATCTCCTCATACAGGCCGTGAAGGGACATGAGGAAGTGCAGGGAGTCCGGCCTCTTCTTCGGCACCAAAACGGGCTGGTTGCCTCTCTTGTAAAGGGCATCGTTTCCAGGGCCCCTTTCGTTGGGTTTCTCGCAAGAGGCCTAGATCAAAGGAAGATCGATCGTCCTGCCCGTGGCGGCGGACATATTGGCCGCGATGCATGCCTCGTGCGTATTGATGGAATCCTCCAGGTTGCAGTGGCTTTCCCTGCCGGCCTTGATGCACTCGACGAGGTGGTTGATTTCGGGTTGGAACGGATGGTGCGTGACCTCACCGCTGTCCGGCAGTATGGTCGGGATCGTGACGAAATCAGTCTGGCCCGGGAACTTGTTCGAGTAGACTCGGTTGTCCTTGATGGTCCCCTGGTCCCCGAATATCTCGATGGGGAATCGGTAGGGCATCACGCAATCCCAGTTGGAGGAGACCTTGGCTATCGCGCCGCTCTTCATCTTCATTATGGCCACGATGAACCCGTCGTAGTCGATCTCGCCCCTCTGGCGTCGGTAGCCGCCCGAATAGGCGTGTACCTGCACGATGTCCATCGTCTTCTCGGGCCCCTCGCCTGCGAACCACCTCAGGGCATCGACGGCATGGCACCCGGCGCCGAGCAGGCTGCCCCCGCCCAGATCGAGCTTGCTGTACCATTTCCAACCCCTTGCCCATGGACCTATGTTATGCTGGTAGTCGGCCTCCTCGTAGTATATGCGCCCTATGGCGCCGTCGTTGATCAGGGCCTTGATTACTTGGAAGAGCGGATTCCACCTGAGCACGAAGCCAACCACCGTCTTGACGCCGGAGGATCTCACGGAATCACGGATTTTGGCCAGCTGATCTAGTTCCAGGCTGGCCGGCTTCTCGATTAGCATGTGTTTGCCCGCGGCCGAAGCCTTGAGAACCTCCTCGAAGTGGAGGTTGTTGGGTGTGGCTATCGAGACTATGTCCACGTCCGGCCTTCGAAGCATCTGATCGTAGGTCTTGCAGACCTCGGCTGACAGCTTCATCTCCCGGACCTTTGCCCTCGCGCTCTTCAGGGAGCTGCTGCAGATGGCGACGACCCGGCAATCGGGGTTGGCCTGGAAGGCCCTGATATGTTCGGTTGCAACCCAGCCCGCGCCTACGATCCCGACTCCGTACACGCGATCACCTTGGGACCCCCCTCGGGTGTTTCCTCTCTTAATGATTGTGTATCGAAGCATCACCGAACCTCGGGAAGGGGCTGCGAGTCGCGCAACCGATGCGCCGCAAGTGCGGGCCTTATTTAAAAGGACGAATTCCTGCCTAGACGGCATAGGATGGTTGTCTTGGATTTCCATGCGACGGTTCTTGAGGTTGTGCTCATAGCCGGGGTGGGCGCATACATCGGGTTCTTGATAGGTCTAAGATCTGGCATATATCTCGCCTCAACGGGCGGCGCCCATCAACCGCAGGCCAAGGCGAAAGCAAAACACTCAAGCAAGGCGAAATCTGGCGATCATCTGACCCCCAACGCAAGCTAGACCCCGTTAGGGCTCTCGGGCCGAGTTTTCGCATCGGGATGAAGCTTTCTTAGGGACCCGTCTGCTGGTCCGCCTCTAGGCCCGTCCTACGTTTTGCAGTCCGCACCACCTGCGAAGAAACTCCAAAAGCGCGCATGCCTCAAGCACCAGGTCGCCGACCCTGATCCTCTCCCCGTCGGAGTGGGCCTGTTCGATCTGGCCTGCACCGAAGACTACCGTCGGCATGCCGCCCACCTTGTTGAACAGCCTGGCATCGCAGCTTGCGATAAGGCCCCGGATCCTGGTCGGGATGCCGACAGCTTTGCAAGACTCAACCATCCCGGAGACGAGCGGGTGCCCGACTGGGGTCTGGTAGGAGTCGTTGTGAAGGGCTGGGAACTCGATGGTCGTATGCGTCGCAAGCCACTGGTCACCCCTTGCGGGGATACGGAGCAGCTCTCTCTTGACGGCCTCGAGATCCTTGTTCGGCAGAAATCCGACGCCGCCTTCCAGGACCGCTAGGCCCGGGACCGTTGAGGGCCAGTCCCCCGCCGTGAGTCGCCCAACGTTGACCTGTACGGGCTGCTCGTACTCGGCGAAAAGCGGCTGATCCTTGCTTGCTTCGGCAAGCTCGCCTTCGAAGATGTAGAGGAGCCGCACCAGGTCGATCGCCTTGTCGATGGCGCTCACCCCCGAGCTCTTCCTGGCCATGTGGACCGGCCTACCGCGTACGGTGGCCCTGAACCAGACCGCCCCCCGATTGGCGGGGCAGACGGTAAGGTCCGTCGCCTCAAGGACAACCGCGCCACCAGCGGAGTAACCTTGTCGGATCAAGGAGAGTGTGCCATTCCCCCCTATCTCCTCCTCCACGACCACCTCCAAGGTCAGCCGGGAACGTGGCTCGAGCCCCAGCTCCTTCATCATCTTGAGCAAAAGATACATGGCCGCGATCTGCCCCTTGCAGTCCACAGCACCCCTCCCTGTCACGTATTTCCCATCGGTGGTCGGATGAAAGGCCGCGGACCAGGATCCTGCGGGAACAACGTCTACATGGGTGTTGAGTATGAGGGTGCGGCCGCCCTTACCATGTCCCCCCGCCAGGACGACGATGTTGGGCCTCCCGGTGGGCCGAACCGGTCGCTCGGTATGGGAGTACTCAGGATCCCGTTGGAGACCCTCCATAATCGGCACTTCACGAACCTCAAACCCGGTTTCGTGGAACCAATCGCGAACGCATCGCTGTGCCTTTGCCTCCTTCCCATACACGCTTGGAATCCTGATGAGGTCAAGGAGGAAGCTCTTGGCCTCTTCAAGGTTAGATTCGGCGCATCGGCGCAGCTTCGAGCCTGGAATGTAAGGCATAGTTGGTGCTACCAACCCGCCTTATTCTTGCTTTCGGCCGTTTTGATCTGCCGCTCAGGACTGGCCACGTGGCCGGTACCGGTACGTGATCTGGCGAACGGTTCAGCGAAGACCTCTTGCCCGTGTTGCCGCGACCTCCCGGTAAAGGCGCCTCTTGATCATGAGGGTCCAAAGGATGGAACCAGCGACCATGCCAACCGCCGTCACCGCCAACCATTCGATCACGTAAACCCAAAGCAGAGCCGCATCCTTCAGCTTGAGGGCTCTTTGGCCGACCTTGATCAAGGCCTCCTCGCCTTGTGAGATGTACTGCTGGGAGTCGGAGAACTCGTGAACGAGGTAAGCTTCACTGGCCCGCTTCTGCAGCTCGTTTGCAGCCTCCACGTCCCTCCAGAGGGAGGCGGTGTTTGCTTTGAACCTTTCAGCGAATTCGATCAGACCAATGCTCACCGCCTTTCTGTCATTGAACTCGAGGAATCGCCTGCGGAGGTCGTGGAGCATGAGGATGTCCTCCGGAAGCGGCTTTCCAAGGGAGTAGTAGATGATGTTGCATAGGATGTCCACGCCGTAGGGATTCTGGGTCGGCGGATGGTAGAAGCCGTACCACCACTTCACCTCCATGTCGTCGGCAGCAACCCAGAAGATGGTCTGCTTTGATCCGACCCTCCACGAGACCAGCCAGGGCCATCCGCCCGGGGGCGGGTTGGGTATGTTCGTTTCGTAGAGCGTGGCCCATACCGTGGTGCCCTCTTTGGGGTACAGCTGGCCCACCCACTGTCCCTGAAACTTCTCAATGCCGAGGGGGAGGAAGGGCGTAAGGACCGGCGGGAGGTCTGGGTTCCGGCTGAGCCTGACCTTGTACACGTACTTGGAGTCCATCTGCCTTGGTTTGGTCAGATCGACAGGGTAGTACTCCTCCATGGTTGAGGCCAGGATCCCCTTCACCATCGTGGTTTCGGAACTCCATATTCCGGTCGCGTAGATCGGCATCCCAGCCTCGCCGACCGACCACTTGATATCGTCCACCTGCTTGGGGGTGAGAAGGGGGACCGAGCTGTCCCAGCCGGTGAGCCACGAATCGATGAAGATGTAGAGGTCGTACTTGCTGACCAACTGTTCCCTGTTTCTGGGAAAGTAGATGCGTATCCATCGCTGCATCTCCTCCGCGGTCATGACCACAACGTCCTGTTTGGTCACGACCAGAATGTAGTCGATGTCGGGGACGGCCGAGAACCAGGTGTGGAGCGGGCAGTCCTTGGGTCCCACCTGCCCCATGGCGATTATGCTTATCAGGTCTTGTGAATGCGCTGGGCCTGCGCTCATCAGGAGCGCAAAGGTGGCAACGATGGCCGTGAAGGTGATGGCCGCTCTCAACGGTCACTTCTGGGATGCTCCAGAATAAAGCTTTGCGCCCGGCTATTCTGGGCGAGAAGCCTTTCGTTTCAAAGCTCCGGAAAGCCGCGCCTCAGCGAATACTTTTTTCAGCGTAGGGATCCCGTTCCCCCACATGCGCGGCCTTCCGACGGTTCAGATTGGCGGCCTCGCGATCTCGAAGGTCATATGCGGCACGAACCCTTTCTTCGGGTTCTCCCACTTCACTAGGGCACGCGACCTGTGGATGAAGCAGTACTTCACGGACGACAGGATCAAGGAGATCATGGGCAGGGCATGCGAACTTGGCGTGAACGCCGTCGTAAGCGGGATTCAGGATCGACTTCACGCCATCCTTCGCGACCTGCGGGCCGAGGGGCTGGAGATGCACTGGATATGCACCCCGGGAGGGAACAACGCAGAAGAGGTTATGCAGGGGGCCGTCTGGTGCCGAGACCACGATGTGGAAATCTGTATGCCGCACCAGATGTACACGGACAACAATCTCCTTCCCGCGCAGAACGACCTTCTGGGTTATGACCGCATCGCCGAGAAGATACGATCCCTCGGCATGATACCCGGTCTGAGCACCCATAGACCCGAGACCATCGTGACGATGGATCGAGCGGGGAAGGATGTGGAAGCCTACATCCTGCCGCTGAACCCAATCGGCTTTCTCTGTCCGTTTGAGGTCGAATGGGTTCAGAGGATCATCTGTAATAGTTCCAAGCCCGTGATCACGATCAAGACCATGGCGGCTGGGCGCGTGACGCCCGAGATCGGCCTGCCATTCGCCCTGCGGGCCGTCAAGCCCACTGACCCGCTGGCGTTGGGTTTCTCCAGCGTCCAAGAGGTGGAGGAGGACCTGCAGCTGGTGCGTTCCGTGCTGTCGGGCCGTGCGGAGGACATGCCCCTAACGACATCCAGGAGCAAGGCCGTGCTCGGAGGCTAGGATAGCTTGCTGCCTGGCGCCAGCCGGACCGGTCCTTCTCGGGAAGTAGGCCTTCCTACGATTCCTGTTTCTCGAACTCGTCCTTTCCGGCGCCGCAGACCGGGCAAACCCAGTCGTCAGGCAGATCCTCGAATGCAGTGCCCGGCTCTACCCCCGAATCCGGGTCGCCCTTCTCAGGGTCATAGACGTATCCGCATACCGTGCATACGTACTTGTCCATTCTATTGCACCAGCTCTCATCGATGCTGCGTGTCCGCTGGCTCCGCGGCGCCTCTCACCTTTTTAACATTTCCCAAATAGGGCAGGAGTGCATTATCTCGCAAATTCGCGCAGCCGGCGCCCTTCCCCCTCCGCCGGACTCCGATCTTGCCTGGGGATCCTCGCTACCTGCAGTACGTCCCAACCAGCTCGCCATCGGCGGACATGACCTCAACGACTAGAGGCATCTGACCCACTGTGTGGGTCGAGCACGAAAGGCAGGGATCGTAGCAGCGGATCGCCGCTTCGAACCTGTTGAGGGTTCCCTCGGAGATCTTGCCTCCGTGAACGTGTTGCTTGGCCACCTCCGTCAATGACCTGTTCATGGCAAGGTTGTTGTGGCCCGTCGCAACGATCAGGTTGACGCGGGTGATCACCCCCTTCTCGTTGGTGTAGTAGTGATGTATCAGGGTACCCCTGGGAGCCTCGGTGACCCCAACTCCCTCGGTGTTCTGGGGATGGCACGATCGGACGATGTCGGTGCTGCAGATCGATTCATCCTCCAGGATCTGCTGGGCTTTCTCCACGAAGTGCAGCAGCTCGATCATCCTTGCCCAGTGGTAGAACATTGTCGAGTGGACTGGCCGGCTGCCGCCGACGCGTTTAAACTCCTTGGCAGCCTCCTTTGCAAGGGGGGTATCGATCCCGTCGCAGACGTTCAGCCGGCCCAATGGGCCGACCCTGTACATCCCGCCCGCAAAGGACTCCTTCGAGTAGTAGGGGAATTTCAGGTATGACCAGCTCTCGACTCCTTCGCTGATGATGGAAGCGTACCGTTGTGAGGGAACCTCCTCCAACACCTCGCCATCAGCGGACTTGAGCCGGAGGCTCCCGTCGTAGACCTCGAGGTTTCCTTCTTCGTCGACAAGCCCCATATACTTTGACGGGAACTTGGAGAACCGTTCTACCTCTATGCCTCCTTTCTCAATGTAATCCCGAGCAAGGTCCAAGCCGGTCTGCGCTGCCCCCAGCTGCTCCCTGACGTGGGCCAGCAGATAGTCACGATCCTTTGCGCTCAAGGCCCCGCTAACTCCTCCGGGAATTGGGTAGTCGATGTGTATCCTGGCTCCGCTCAACCTCTCGAATATGGTCTGGCCGAACCTCCTCAGTCCTATCCCCATCCTGGCAAGGTCGGGACGCTCGTCGATCACGCGAAGAACGTTTCTGTGCTGCGGGTCGGCATCCATGCCGAAGAGCAGGTCGGGAGCCGCCAGGTAGAAGAAATGTAGGGCATGGGACTGTATCAGTTCGCCGGCCTGCAAGAGTTCCCTCAGCTTCCTGGCGGTCTCGGTTATCTCAATCCCCAGTATAGCGTCGCACGCCTTGGCGGATGCAAGGCCATGGCTTATGCTGCAGATCCCACAAATCCTCGGCATTATCGAGGGCATCTCCCAGAAAAGCCGCCCCTCGCAGAACTTCTCGAATCCTCTGAACTGCGTCACATGGAACCTGGCAGTTGACACATTGCCCTTCTCGTCGAGCTGGAGTGTGATCTTGCCGTGCCCCTCGACCCGCGTAACTGGGTCTATGACGATCTCCCTTGCGGTCATTTGCCATCGCTCCTGACCTTGATTCTGGAATCGAAGTGCAGCAGCTCCCGAGGAAGCTTGGGATCCTTTCCCTCAAGAAGGCGTGTGACCACATGCAGGATCGACTCCGGGTGGGGAGGGCATCCCGGTATGTTGACGTCGACCTTCACATGGGCGCTTAGCGGTGTCGCTTGCTCCAGAAGCCTGGGGACGGGAGGGTCCACTGGCACGAACCCGTCCTTGGTTGTCTCGGTCTCGACGTATCCGCGCTTCAGGACGTCCTCGGCGTCGAAGAGGTTTCTCATCGAGGTCATCCCTCCGAACACGGCGCAGTCTCCCAATGCCACGAGGATCTTGCAGTTTGCTCTGAGCGACTTTAGCGTTTCGAGGTTGTCCGTGTCCGAGACCGCGCCCTCTACGATGGCCACCTCGCAGGGCCTGAACTCTTTTGCGTCGACGAGGGGGCTTCTGACGAACTCGACCTTGCTCGCAACCTCCATCAGCGCCTCGTCGATGTTCAGGAATGACATGTGGCAGCCCGAGCAGCCCGATAACCATGCGGTGGCGATCCTGACCTTGTTCAAGCAATCCCTCCCTTGCTTTCGTCCGGCGCACCCTGCGCCCAGCGTCGCGCCAGCTCGTGGATGATCTCCTCGTCCGAGCGGACCCCATCGGGCGGGACGAGGACTTGGCTGATCTTCCTCACTTCCCCATCGATGTCGGTCATGGTGCCGGATCTCTCCGCCCAGGTCCTGGATGGGATGACGACGTCGGCTCTGCTGGTAAGATCCGACTCGAAGGACGCTTGGGTGACGATGGCCTCCAACCCCGCAAGATCGATCCGATCAACAGTCCCAGGATCTTCGTCGGAAAGCAACATGTACGCCGCCCGGATGCCGAACTTCCCAAGATCGGTGGGGAGGCTTCTGAGATCCTCGCCGAGTAGGTCAAGGGCGCCCCTGGCATTTCCCCCTGATCGAAGGAAGATGGCGGGCACCGGTCCATTGTCGGCCTTGGCCAGGGCCGCGGCCAGGAGGGCGACGGCCTTGAGGACGGCGGGATCGGGCTCGATCTCCCCGCCTGCGATGGTCACGACCTTCTTCGCCCCGCGAACGTATGTCAGGAACGCGGACATCTCCTCATGCTGGAGATCCGACGATTTTCGCATGGTATCCTGAATGGATCGCTCGTCCCCCCTGGCAGCCGCGCCGACGAGGCTGGCCAGAGTCTTCACGACTGGTGCGAGCCTGCCCTCATCCGCGCTTATCATCAGGCTGGCGCGCGCGGACAGGACGTTCTCTGAACCCGCGACGATTATCAGATGGGCGCCTTTGTTGAGGGCCCTTCTTACGTTGGATGCGATGATGGGATGCGGCTCCGACCGTCCAAGTCCGATCGCCACGATCAAGTCCGCTTGGGCAAGCTCTGCCGTCCTGCACTCGGAGAATCGACCTAGACCTTCTTTCTCCATCGCCTTCAAGATCCTGTCGCTCAAGACCCCGAATGCGGACTCGATGATGAACACGTTCTTGGTCCTCAGCGTCTTCTCGACGAACTCCTTGAAGGCCATGATTGCCTCGTTTGTGCATCGCGGCGATATGATCCCCGCCACGCTGTCCTTGCCATGCCTGCGTTGGACCTCGCGCAGTAGCCTGGATGCCGTGGCTAAGGCTTCAGGCAGGTCGGCCTTGATCTGGGAATTGCCTCTAACGATACGTGGTGCAACTATCCTGTCGTAGCTGCGGGACAGCAGATCGAACCGGCCCCTCTTGCAGAGCTGCCCCCCAAACCGCGACTGCAGCCCGCCGCCCGTGATCATGACGATGTTATTGTCGCGCACATGGACAGTCAGGTCGCAGGCCATCGGGCACTCGCAACATGTGGTCCTTAGCACCATGCACTGTGCCTTTCTACCCCTGTAGCTGCTCAGCTTCCCGAAGATGGCCCCCGTCGGGCAAACCTCGACGCATGCACCGCACTGGATGCAGTTGGACTGACCGAGAGGAAGGAGGTCGGGCTCGTTTATGACCGTGTTTGACCCGCGCCTTGCGAAGTCTAGGGTATTGTTGCCCACGATCTCGTTGCATACCCGGACACACCTGCCGCACAGGATGCACCTGTTGTTGTCTATTGCCAGGGCCTCGGCGGTCGCGTCAAGGCCTAGGGGAGGGAACATCCCCGGAAACCTCGGGTGGTCTATGCCGAACTCGTAGCAGAGGGACTGAAGCTCGCAGTCCCCGCTCTTCTCGCAGAAGAAACAGAAGTGGTTACGCTCACTCAGGAGAAGCTCGAGGACCATGCGCCGGTAGCTTGTCAGCTGCGGGCTGTTGGTCACGATCTTCATGCCCTCGGCCGCCAGGGTCATACATGCGGGAACCGGCCTCCTCTGGCCTTCCACATCGACCAGGCACATCCGGCATCCCCCGTTCCCCGAAAGGCCGTCCAAGTGGCACAACGTGGGGATGTAGATGTCGTTGGCCCTACAGAGCTCGAGTATGGTGGCTCCCTTGGTGCCCTTTACAGGCCTTCCGTCGACGATGGCGGTAAACTCGTCCCCGGACACGCTTCACACCTCGAGATCACACCTGAGGCACCGCGACGCTTCCCTGCGGGCCTGCGCCTCGGTATAACCATGGGCGACCTCCCGGAAGTCGGAACGTCTCTCCCGGGCAGGGCAGACCGCCCATTTCACATGGCGTTCTTCGGGTACCTCGTCCTTGATCTCACCCTGCGGGATTTCGATCTTGAGGGGTATTTCCCTGGAAACCCTCTTGGGTATGGGCTGATTACGGAGATAGCTCATCACCGAATGGGCTCCCCTCTGTCCCGCGGCTATCGCCTCGACCACGGTTGATGGTCCGGTGACCACATCGCCTCCCGCAAAGATCCCCGGAACATTGGTTTCCAGTGTTCTCTCATCCGCAAGGATCAAACCCTGTCTGTCGGTCAGGACCTTGCCTTGGAGGAAGTCGTTCTCGGCAGCCTGTCCGATGGCTTCGATCACCGTGTCGACCTCGAGCAGTATTCGCGAGCCCTCGACCTCGTGCGGCACCCTTCGGCAGCTATCATCGAACCCGCTCAAGGACATCTGGGCGCACTCAAGGCCCGAAACCCTCCCGTTGGAACCGATGATCCTGCGCGGATTGGTGAGGGGCATTATCTCTACGCCTTCCTCCTCGGCCGCCTCGATCTCCTCGGCTATTGCGGGCATGTCCGCCCTTTCACGTCTGTAGACTATGTAGACCTTCTCGGCACCTAGCCGCAAGCTTGCCCTGGCGGCGTCGACCGCAACGTTGCCCCCGCCCACCACTGCGACTCTCTGTCCTACCTCGAGCTTCTCTCCCGCATTTAGCTTCCTGAGGAAATCAACGCCCTCGTATACCCCATCGAGGTCCTCTCCCGGGATGCCCATCTTGCGCCCCCTTGGCAGCCCGCTGGCAATGAAGACCGCGTCGTAGCCCTGTCTTAGGAGCGACTCGACATCGGTCACCCTGCTGTTCAGCTTGATCTCAATCCCCATCCTGCGGAATACCCTAAGGTCGGCCTCGAGCGCGGCCCTGGGCAGGCGGTAGGCCGGTATGCCCCAGACCATCATTCCCCCGGGCTTTGATGTGGCTTCGAAGACGGTCACGCCGTATCCGTTCAAGGCAAGGTCGTATGCCGCCGACAGGCCGGCGGGGCCGGAACCAACGATCGCCACTTTCTGTTTCTTCTTCTCCTTGATCTCGGGGACGTATTCGATCCCCTTTTCGATGGCATAGTCGGCCACGAATCTCAGCAGGTGGTTTATGGATAGGTGCTCATCGATCTGGGACCGGCGACACTTCCCCTCGCAATAGCGAACGCAGACCCTTCCGCAAACCGATGGCAGAGGGTTGCGCTGCCGAAGCAGCAGATAGGCGTCCTCGTATCGTCCCTCTTTGACAAGCGCCATGATCGAGGGTATGTCGTTTCCCAGAGGGCATGCGTGCTGGCACGGGGCAGTGAAGAGAGGCTGACAAACGGCGGCCGGACATCTGTAGTCGATGATGTGGGCCACGTACTCGTCCCTGAAGTGGCGGAGGGTGCTTAGGACGGGGTTTGGGGCAGTTTGGCCCAAGCCGCACAGGGAGCACTCCTTCACCATCTTGCCCAACTCCTCTAGGACTTGGAGGTCCTCCAGCTCGGCCCTTCCACTCGTCACCTTATCCAAGATCCCGAGCATCTGGGGGATGCCCGCCCTGCATGGAGTGCACTTGCCGCACGACTCGTCCTTCGTGAACTCCATGAAGAACCTTGCCATATCCGGCATGCAGGAGTCCTCGTCCATCACGATCATTCCGCCGGAGCCCATTATGGCCCCGAGCGCCTCGATGTCGGCGTAGTCTATGGGCGTGTTCAGGTACTTGCCCGGGATGCACCCACCGGAGGGGCCCCCGAGTTGGACGGCCTTGAACCGCTTCCCGGCCGAAACTCCCCCTCCGATGTCGAAGATGACCTCCCCAAGTGTTGTACCCAGGGGTACCTCGATCAATCCGCTTCTTCTGACCTTGCCTGTGAGGGAGAAAATGACGGTGCCCTTGCTCTTCTCGGTTCCAAGGCTTGCGAACCAGTCAGCACCATGGAGGAATATGAGGGGTATGTTGGCGAGGGTCTTCACGTTGTTGATGACCGTGGGCTTGCCGTAAAGGCCCTGGTTGGCCGGGAAGGGAGGCCTCGGGCGTGGGCTCCCTCTCTTGCCCTCTATGGAGGCGATGAGCGCCGTTTCCTCGCCACAGACGAATGCGCCCGCTCCAAGACAGACCTCGATGTCGAAGTTGAACCCGCTTCCCAGTATGTTCTCCCCGAGGAGGCCCAAATCCCTGGCCTGGTCGATGGCGTTGGTGATGACTTCGACGGCCAGCGGATACTCTGCCCGGATGTAGACAAAGCCCTTGTTGGCGCCGATCGCGTAGGCGGCTATGCATAGCCCCTCGATGACGGAATGGGGGCATCCCTCGACTATCGCCCTGTCCATGTAGGCGCCTGGATCCCCCTCATCGGCGTTGCAGATCACATATTTTGGACTTCCCTGGGCTTTCGCCGCGAAGGACCATTTCAGGCCGGTC
>Ga0209102_1000127_pt1 | contig 51622 bp, 54 predicted proteins | sample ConPoolayeHmetaG_FD_185483 | JGI IMG/M metagenome (GOLD analysis project Ga0209102, IMG submission 185483) | Hot spring microbial mat communities from California, USA to study Microbial Dark Matter (Phase II) - Cone Pool mat layer H metaG... ...
TCATTACTAAAAAGGCTGTTACATTACTAAAAAGGCTGTTAAATAGTATGTTAAAGGAGGAATATAGTTTGTCAGGAAGGATCCTATGATAGTGTCGAAAGCTAAGATAGCTGCCAAAAGCTTTAAAGTCTTCTTTCAGGATAAGCAAGTTCGACTAGAATTATGGGAATGCTTATGCTAAAAATTGAATGATAAATTGTAAGCATTTCAGCCCAAACCCAATTTACACCTAACCACCTACCATAAACGCCTAATATTCCCAAATCAACCCAGTTAGGGTCAAAAAAGCTCTTAACAACTAAACCTTCCTCTAGAATTCCGTAGGCAGCACCCAACAATACAACAGCTCTAAAATCTTTCCTCCAAGAAACTTTCAACTCATGAACCACGATCGCGCCACCACCGTATAATGAAGAGAGGAACAATAAGGAGAAGGGATTAAAAAATTCCAGAGGAGGAGAAGATCCAGAAAGTAGCTCGCCTACAGCAGGAGCAAGAAAAAATAAAACCAAGGCTGGCGAAATATTAACTCTTTTCAAACTATGCTCCATTAACCCATTGTTCTTATTAAATTTTTAGTACCTTAAAGTATTTTATAAGTGTATGCTTTTAATTTTAAGCCCTATTTTTAATACGCTGGGATATGCTACAGCCCAGCACAAGAACATCACCCTGATTAATGGCGACCAGCACCCTAAAGACCTACCCGGCGTGGAAACAATTTGACATCACGCTGAGTTATAATATTCGTGAGTGTTGACTCCAAGATCGAGCAGGATGCCCATAATCAAGCCTCGTAAGAACCTAGGCATTTGACAATTCATGATGGCGATGAGCCTAGTGCCCATGATTGGCAAGAAGCTCCTTCTTAACCATTCTCACTGTGTGTATAATGTTATGGGCAACTCCTTGCAGGCGTCGATCATCATCTTGCAGGCAGAAAGCATCCATAGCACTTCGTCCCTCGAAACCGGCTGATCCAAGATAGAGCGAAGCCGGATAGAGTTCATATGTTGAGCTGGCTCGACAAAGGAGACCTTAACACCCTTACTGAGGATGATAAAGGACATGTCGACAACATTGACATCTTGGGGAAGAGAAACATGTAGGTAGTTCAAGATTTTCGCCAGAAGATCCTTTACGGCTAAATGGCAGTTTGCTATCGCACCCTTGTAGTCCATGTTATCGAAGCTGCTCTTCGCCTGATTATATGACAGGATTGAGTCGCTGACGTCGATTGTGATAAAATACTCCTTCAGAGGAGAAGCGGGCTCTTGCCTTGGAGGCTGGTAGAGGACCATCTTCTTCGCAACGTTGTAGGTTACTGCTACCGCTACCATCACCCCGAACGAGACCATAGCCCAAATGAGTATCGCTATAAAGTCTATTTCGAACACTTTTCTGGTCAACAGATAGACGGATGCGATGCTAAAAAACTTTTATATTATAATGTGTGGAAAAGCATACGGCGTCGATGAAGAATCAGAGTTATTGAAGACAGTAATGATCGTAAGGCATTTGTCCGAGACGCCAGCCGTCAGATTCTTCCGAGAACTATATCCCATAAGATCTCGATGTCCTTTAGGCACGCCTCTTCCGAATCCATGGGAGTCTCCATTATTATAGGCAGATCTCTGACCTCCTTCCTTGAAAGGAAGGATCTGAAACCCTCCAAGCCGATCTTTCCGAATCCGATATGCTCGTGCCTGTCGAGATGGCAGTTCAGATCCCCCTTTGAATCGTTTGCATGAATCATCTTCAGACAGCTGAGACCGATTATCTCGTCGAAGGCTTCCATGAACGAGTCCACGCTATCTTTTGAACGTATGTCGTAGCCTGCTGCGAATCCATGACATGTGTCATAGCATATGCCCACCCTTTTCTTTTCCTTCACCATCTCAATGCACTGTTTCAGCTGTTCGAGGGAGTGGCCTACACTGTTCTTCTGTCCGGCGGTGTTTTCAAGGAGTAATACCACATTTTCACCGGAGGCTTCGAGGGCAATATTACATGCCTTGGCCACCCTCTTTATGCCCTCATCCTCCGACGTCCCCATGTGGCTGCCGAGGTGCGTCACAAGATAGGGGATTCTGAGCCTGCTGCATTTCAACATTTCTTCCGTGAGAACCTCTACGGATCTACGGTAGCCTTCGGCATCGGGTGATGCTATATTTGGAAGATATGGCATGTGGGCTATCGGAAGAAGCTTTGTCGAGTCCAGCTTCTCCAAGAAGCTAACGTAGTCGTCGTCTTCAAGCTTCTTCGTCTTCCAGCCACGTGGATTTCTCGTGAAGATCTGGAAGGCGGTGCATCCCATCGACTTCGCCCTATCAAATGATAGACTGATGCTGCCGGAGATAGATACGTGAGCACCTATAAGGGGCATTATGTCTCTTGTGGGCCTCAGAGAATATTTAAGTCTTAAAGCGCAATCCTAGAAGAACTCGCCTGCAAGCTTCATTGCCTCAACCACCCTTCCTACGCTCAAGATCAACGCCGCCGTCCTCAGATCTACGTCCTTAGACTTCGAGATATCATATACTTCAAGGAAAGCTTCACGCATCTTCTTTTCAAGCCTCTTGTTGACTTCTTCCTCTGTCCAATATAGACGTGATAGGTTCTGTACCCACTCAAAATAGCTCACGAGCACACCCCCACCATTGGCCAATATATCTGGCACCACCATAACGCCTCGATCGAAAAGGATTCTGTCAGCTTCAGGCGTAGTTGGACCATTCGCTCCTTCAACAATTATCTTAGCCTGTATCTTTCCTGCGTTTTCACTTCGGATCTGGCCTTCAAGCGCCGAAGGAATAAGAATATCACATGGCACTTCAAGCAGCTCCTCGTTTGATATCTCCTTTGTTCCCGGAAAGCCTACGACAGAGCCTGTCCTCTCTTTATGCTTGAGCACATCCAGCGGATTAAGTCCCCTCTCATTGTATATTCCACCCTTTGAGTCGCTTACGGCAACGATCTTTGCACCATATTCTCTGCCTATGATCGCCGCATTAGCTCCAACATTGCCATACCCTTGAACGGCTATGCCACGTCCAGCCAAACCCCTCCTAAACGTCTTCGCAGCCTCCTTCGCGGCGACTATGACTCCACGGGATGTGGAAGTGGCACGCCCACGTGAACCACCCAAAGATATTGGCTTACCGGTTACAACAGCTGGAACCTGGTAGCCGACCATCTTGCTGTAGGTGTCCATTATCCAGGCCATTGTCTGAGGGTCTGTGTATACATCTGGAGCTGGAATGTCCGTGTATGGCCCAATGATCGGAAATATCATGGCCGTATATTTCCTTGTCAGCCTTTCCAGCTCGGGCTTCGACATCTCCTTAGGATTACATGTGACCCCACCCTTTGCGCCACCATATGGAATGTTCAGAACTGCAGTCTTCCAGGTCATCCACATGGCCAGAGCGCGAACTTCGTTTATTTCAACAGCAGGATGATATCTTATCCCCCCTTTATAGGGCCCACGTGCGTCATTATGTTGAACTCGATAGCCTGTGAACACCCTCTGCTGGCCGTTGTCCATCTTGATTGAAAAGCTCACCTGAAGCTCCCTCTTCGGTCTACTCAGCACATCTAAGGTTGCCATATCGAGATTCAAGTGTTCTGCGGCCACTTTCAGCTGCTGTGACGCTGTCTCATATGCGCTCAACGTTTTCACTCTGCCTCGAAAATTGCTCAATCACAGGTTATAAGCCTTTCTGGCTTAACATCACATTCAAGTCAACGACTCGTCTCCAGCAGCTCCAGCAAGTTTGGGAGGTCGCTGAGGCTTTGGATCAAGTAGTCAGGCTTCTGCTCCAGCACCTTTCTAAACGGGCCATAGCCACCAGCCACGATGATGGACTTTAATCCTACTGTTCTCGAAGGTATGATATCTATCGCCCCATCGCCTACCGTAACACATTCATCAGGCTTTAGGCCGAAGAGATTCAACAGAAGACAGATTCCCTCCGGAGATGGCTTCATAGAACTCAGCTCATCGCGTGTTAACACCTTATCGAAGTACTTTCCGATATCGAACCGCTCAAGTATGAGGCCAACGGCACGTCTACCACTATTTGTGAGAAGCGCGATCTTCTTCCCTGAAATCCTGAGATACTTTAGAACGTCTAAAGCGCCCTCTCTTAAACTTGTTTCTTTTGCAGCCTCCATCTCATATCTGTCGAGGATGGCGTATGCCGATGCTTGAATCCTCTCATATGTCTTGGAATCGACAGATTTTCGGACCTTATCCAACATAGAATAGTAGCTGCAGGTCTCATTCAATCCTTCGACACCAGGAGCCACAGATCTGATCAGGCTCAAGACCTCCGCCTTTGACCTCCTGACATCCAACTTGAATTCTACCAATGTTCCATCGAGGTCGAAGAAGACCGCCTTTATCATCGACCGACATATGGAAGCATACATTAAAAGAATTTTGCGGAAAAGAAGAATAGGAGCAGACATCAGGTTTTGAATTGATTGGTCAATCTCCCGACTTAAGTCATAAAGAAGACGTCAACTTAAATGAGTCCTTAAGGCAAGCTCATGTCGGATCCGGAGAAGAAAAGGCAACCCTAAGCGAGCCTTCCACAATTCTGCCATCAGTATTTCGTAGGAAGGCATTCAGACTCTGACATAGACGTCCCCATCTTCTAAACTCACCTTGACGAACTCTTCCATTCGCCCTTCCACTTCGCCAACAAACGACTTTAGAGCGCCACAGGCTACAACAGGGACTCCTTCATAGCATTTGACATATGATGGCAATAGTGTGACAACGACCGGAATCAGGATTAGGTCCCTTGGCAGACTGCTGTCATATGCCAGCAATGATTTAGCGCGATCGATCTGCTTTCTCACGATATGTTCCAGGTTCGAGGGGCTAAGTATCTTGTGCCACTGCTTACAGTCTATGAGTAGACCGACACGCCCCCTTCTTGCGAATACATCTACTTCGATCCGTGGCTTCTTAAGCCTGTAGTTTTTGAAGGTTTTGTACCCATATGCGGCAAGTACGATGTCTACGAAGGATTCGAAATCCTGCCATCCGACAGCCTTCAACACTTCTTCGAATGATGCGCCTGCCTTTATTGCCTCGATCGCCAAGGAGACCGTTGCACCCTTAAGGCACCTGAAGCATCCTCCTTCTTCTGTGGTGCAGCCTTCTTCTTTTAGGAACTCCAAGATCTCTCGAATGGTCTGATATGGGACGCCAGTTTCAATGGAGATAGTTGGCAAGTCGACGAAGTCTCCTCTCAGATAAGGCAACACCTTGAGAAGCGTCTTAGAGTTGAAGCTCAAAATCGCCACTGCAGCTCTTTGATTCAATTAGCCTAATAATCTTTCGAGCATTCAATAAGGTAGCCACCGACAGAATATTATATGTCGGCTAGTGGAACAAGAGAATTGAAACCAGAACGAGAACCAATATGATTGCGACGATCATCGGAAACAGCACTTTGATGAAGGCGATCGTCAGAGCTAGGAAGTCCTTGTAGTCGGCTTTCACTTTCGAAGCCAACATCTCACCAAATGCTCCCTACCAAGGTCGATGTCAGGAGGCATCTTTTCCCTACATATGTCCATGACATACGGGCACCTGTCTTGGAAGGGGCATGCTTTAACTTGGTCAATTGGATTAGGCGGCTCACCCTTCAAGATTATCCTATCCCTCTTAAGTGAGGGATCAGGGACGGGAACCGCGGACATCAAAGCAATCGTGTACGGATGCTGTGGGCTATTAAAAAGATCGATCGTCGGAGAAGACTCAACCCAGACACCACGATACATCACAGTTGTGTGATGGCTGATGTACTTTATGATCGCCAAGTTGTGGGTTATCAGTAGATAAGAGTGCCCATATTTCTGTTGAAGTTCTTTGAGGAGATCGATGACCTGAGCCTGAACTGACACGTCAAGGGAGGCGGTTGGCTCGTCGAGGACGATAAATTTTGGGTCAACGCTAAGTGCTCTGGCGATCACCACCCTCTGTCTTTGGCCGCCTGAAAGCTCATGCGGGTATCTGTAAAGATGCTCTTCGCTCATGCCAACCCTTTCCATCAGTTTAACGGCCTGCTCATACTCTGAGCCCCTGTTGATCGAATGGGTTCTCATGACCTCCAGCAGCATGCTCTTCACTGTCATTCTGGGATTCATCGAAGCATAGGGGTCTTGAAATACCATCTGAACCTTCCTTCTGTAGTCCTTTAGTGCGGCTCCCTTGACTGTGGTCACATCTGATCCGTCAAAGAATATCTTACCCGAGGTAGGCTCTAGGAGCTTGACGATTATCCTACCAACTGTCGTCTTCCCACTTCCCGATTCTCCGACAAGCCCGTAGGTTTCCCCCTTCTCGACGGTGAAGGAGACATCATTTACCGCGTAGACGTAGCCTACGGTCTTTTGGAGTATGCCGCCGAGTATTGGAAAGTGTTTGACGAGACCGTCTACCTTCATTATTTCCATGATCATCACCTAACGTAAAGGTAGCATGAGACATTGACTCCATCTTCTGAGAAGTAAGGAGGCACCTTCGTCTTACACACCTCCATTGCGTGTGGGCATCTCAGGTTAAAGGGGCATCCTGTGGGGGGGTTAACGAGATCCGGTACGGTGCCTGGAATTCCAATAGGCTTGACCTCCTTGTCTGTCCTCGGCAGAGCTCTAATAAGGCCTTGAGTGTATGGATGCTTGGGTGAAATCAGAACTTTCGTCACAGGCCCGAATTCGACCACACGCCCCGCGTACATTATCGCGACCTTCTGACAGTTTTCCGCTATTATGCCTAGATCGTGGGTTATCAGGAGTACAGAGACATTTCTTTCCCTCTGGAGGTCCTTCATTATTTCTAGTACTTGAGCTTGAATCGTGACATCCAATGCCGTCGTCGCTTCATCTGCTATTATGAGCTTTGGATGGAGCGAGTATGCCATGGCCAGCAGCACTCTCTGTTTCATTCCACCACTTAGTTCATGTGGAAACATCTGCATGATTCTTTCAGGCGCGGGCATCTTAACCTTCTTCAGCATTTCAACAGCCTTCTCGAAAGCGATCTTCTCCCTCTCCGTCTTGCTCTTTCCCGCGACTTCTGGGTCATGTTGGGCAAGAATATCTATAAACTGCCTCTCGATCTTGAAGACTGGATTAAGATATGTGTGTGGATCTTGGAATATCGTGGCCATCTTCTTTCCCCTGATCAGCCTCATTTCTTCTTCTGTTAAGTCGAGAAGGTTGACTCCGTCAAAGACGACCTTGCCTGAAACGATTCTGGCATTTGATGGGAGAAGCCTTTGGATTGAGAAGGCTGTCACAGACTTTCCACTTCCAGTTTCACCAGCCAAACCCAAGACTTCGCCGTAGTCGAGATCGAAGGTGACCCCATTCAGAGCATGCACGGTGCCTCTGTAGGTGTAGAATTCGACGACAAGATCTTGGACTCTGAGGAGCATGATGTCACCTCCTTAGCCTCGGATCTAGAACGTCTCTGAGGCCGTCTCCGACGAGGTTGAAGCCTAGGCTTGCAAAAAGTATGGCCAAGCCTGGGAAGAAGATGATCCATGGCGCCTGCAGAAGATAGGTTGCACCTCTAGATGCCAGCGACCCCCATTCGGGCTCGAAGGGTGAAGGGCCTAGCCCTATGAAGCTGAGGCCTGCCGCTGTCAATATTACGCCACCCATGTCCATTGTCATGATCACCAACATCGGATAGATCGCGTTTGGCAGAATATGCTTAAACATGATCCTCCAGCTTGGGATATTAAGTATCTTTGCTGCTGAAACATATGGTTTCTCACGTTCAGAAACATATTGGCCTCTCATTATCCTTGCATACCCTGACCACCAGACAACTATTAATGCGAGCATTAGGTTCGTGAACGACCTGCCTAAGACTGTCGCTATAGCCATCGCGAGCACCAGACCTGGAAAGGCCAGAAATATGTCTGTTATTCTCATGATAGCTTCATCTATCAATCCGCCGAAGTAGCCGGACACCGAGCCGACGACTATTCCTATCACGATAGAAACGCTTATGACAGAGAATGCAACCGCCAAGTCGTATTTGGCGGCAAGCACGACCATTGTGACTATGTCTCTTCCGTTATCGTCTGTGCCGAATGGATGCTGCCAAGAGGGAGGCTTATTTGCGTTGGGATAGTCGACGACCTTCGCTACACCAGGATCCACGATGAAGTCTCCGAAGATTGCCAGAAACAGGAAGAAGCCAACAAGCACAAATCCTGCGACAACGAGCTTGTTTCTTCTGATCAAGGAAAGTGCGTATCTGACATCCATCCAGAACATGCTCGTCTGCTTCTTGTTCATGGCATCGCCTCAGTATCTGATCCTTGGGTCAAGCTTTGCGTAAAGGAGGTCGACAACCAAGTTTATGATCACATAGATGAATGAAGCCAATACGGTAAAGGCGAGAATTGTGTAGGAATCGTTTGAAGATATGGCAAAGACGGTCAGCTGCCCCATCCCCGGAAACGCGAATATCGTCTCAGTGATCAGCGCCCCACCGAGCAGGCCTCCGAACATTAGACCGCTCACCGTCGTTACTGGGATCAACGCATTCTTAAGTGCGTACTTATATATGACGACTCTTTCTGACAGGCCATACGCTCGCGCCGTCGATATGTAGTCTTGTCTCATGACTTCAAGCATACTGGACCTAGCCACCCTTGTGATCTGTCCCACGCTTAGGAAGGCCAAGGTTATGGAAGGCAGTATCAGATGTATGAAGGTATCGGCAGCCATAACCAGGTTTCCCTGTATCAGGCAGTCAAAGATCACAAAGCCTGTGTACCTTGTAAACGGATAAGACTGTGCGAGGATCGGGTCGAATCTGCCACTTGATGGAAGACTTGGTAGACCATTGACTTTAGGCAGATAAGACAGCGAATACTGGAGGGTGAGAGCCAGCCAAAAGACCGGTATCGATATTCCGGTTAGAGCAATTATCCTTATAATGTGGTCGATGGCCTTATTATTCTTTAGCGCGCTCAGGATCCCCAGAGGCACACCTAATGCTATCGTGATAAGGAAGGCTGCGATGGCCAATTCGGCTGTTGCAGGAAACCTGTACCATAGGGCTTCTATTACAGGCATGTGAGCCACCCTAGACCAGCCCCAATTCAATGTTACGAGGTCTTCTAGGTATATGGTGTATTGTACAAAGAAAGGTTTATCGAGCCCAAGCCTTTTCTCGATTATCGGGATGGCTTCAGGCCGAGTTCTCTCTGTAACGTAAGCTCCAAGCGGGTTCAAGACCACTCTAGACAAATAGAAAGTGAAAACGGTCACACCTAACAATACAAATATCAATAGGAATAATCGTCTTATCGAATATTCATAAAGCCTCAAGACGATTCACCTAAAAAAGAAGAGGAGAGGGCGTATCACCCTTTAGACAAGTAGGCGAAGAGGTAGGTAGTACTGCTGTATGCTGGATTATAGAACCAGCCCTGCACCCAGGTTCTCATACAAGGGGCGGCTAATGGTTGGTCAAGCCAGACGTAGGCACAGTCGTCATTTATCTTTGTGACAATCTGGTCCAACATCACCTGTCTCTTGGCTGGGTCAGCTTCTTTGGCCTGCGCCTCAATCAGTGCATCCACTTCAGCGTTCTTGTAGCTCATGATTATAGGAAATGTTCCCTTTTCTGAGTGCCCGAAAGGTATGATATAGTCGTCAGGGTCCACGTAGTCAGGCGCCCAACCTACAACAAAGAATGGAAGCGCTCGAGCTCTCTGCTTTGCAAGGAAGGCTGGCCAGTCAAGAGGCACGACCTGTATCGTCAGACCTACATTAAGTCCGTTGATTGCACTGGCAATAAGCAGCGAAGCCTTTTCTCTTGCGAGGTTGCCTGTGTTATAGTATAGGGTAAGAGACTTGGGGTTTTCTGGGCTGAAGCCTAGGTCTTTGCCCGCTTCCAGAAGTAAGGCTTTCGCCTTCGTCAAGTTGTATTCCTGTCTAGGTATATTTGGATTGTAGCCGAACATTCCCTCAGGAATTGGACCATTGGGCTTGGTTGCGAAGTTCTTTAGGACATCTCTCAGATAAGTTTGTGTGTCGAATGCCAAAGCAAATGCCCTCCTGACCCTGACATCTGCAAAGGGCTGGAATGCAACAGGCTGTTTAGTTATTTCATCTTTGATCTTCTGGTTGAACATTATGGCGTCGATGGTCAAGGTTGGATATGGACCTGGAATCTTTATCTTGTCAGCAAGCTCAGGCTTCACGACTATCTTCCTTTCGTTCAACCATACAGACATGTCCATGACCTGGTCTCTGATCACAATCGGTATGTATGCTACGTCCGCATCTCCCTTCAGAAGGTCGAGAAGTCTCGTGTTCGCATCCGCTACCCCTCTGATAATTATGGTCTTAAGCTTCGGCTTAAGGTCTCCCTTCGGCCCACCCCAGTAGTTGTCGTTCCTGACAAGCGTTATCACGTTCGGCTCCCATGACTGAAGCATGTAGGGGCCTGTGCCCGCGTTCGCGTGCCTATCCATCCATTCATTGTGTTCTCCTATCTTTATTCCGCCGTGTGCTTCAACATACGATGGAGAGACTATCGACGATACAGAGTATGCTAGGACCGAAAGCCAGGGAGCGTATGGGTAGTCTAGGTTGAACCTCACCGTGTAGTCGTCGAGGACTTCTATCGGCTTGCTCTTGAGCCATCCCGCGACATCAGCCTGAGTTGCGTTCTCTTGTATAGCGTACATCAGCTCTTCAGCGCCTCTCAATGGCCCCAGCATCCATGCAGGCCCATTTGGATCAGCTATCAGTATCGCTCTCACAATGGAGTAGTTGACGGCTTTTGCGTTGAAGACTGTCCCATCATGGAACTTTATTCCTGTCCTAAGTTTGAAGGTGTAGCTCAGGCCATCCGGTGATATTGTATAGCTTTCAGCAAGCCAAGGCACCACCTTCGAGGCGTCTGTTCCCTCATACCACATCAGGGTTTCGTAGCAGTTCTGTATCACTTCTCCACCAGCTGACTCATAGTCAACCGCTGGGTCGAGGTAATCGGGTTCGCCTATGGTTTCTTCGACAAATGTGTCCGGGTTCTGAGGCTTAATCGTGGTCGTAGTAGTAGTGGCGGATGTTGTAGTTATGATCGTCGTCGTAGCCGACGTCGTAGTCGTAGCAGTTGTCGTAGCAGTGGTAGTGGCAGTAGTCGTTGCAGTAGTAGTTGAACCGGTCGTCGTCGTTACAGTCACAGTCGGAGCAGGCGGCTGCATCAGTACAGCCACCGCCCCAACTATAACCACGAGAACGACTATCGCTATTGCTGTGATTGTTCTTGATATTCCTCTCATGTTTTATACTCCTTATCTTTGGTATTCGACGACTCACCGTATATAAACATTCTGGCAGAGCCGCAGATTTCCGTCCTAGCCAGAGCATCGGACGCCCCAATACGTACCAGTCCCGCATTTTTTTGAAAGAAAATCGATGGCCTTCCCTTTGCATATTGTGGATGCAAGTCGGAGCTTCTCTCAAATAAGATGTGGCTAGACCTGGAGTAGATACTGATGGACACACATCAGAAATACGAGAGAAACCCATTTCTCATGTCGATATCGCGGAAGTCTTGAAAGACTTCGGCCCAAACCAGACTGGAGAGACAGAATCCAACTACCTTGATCTGAAACAACGTTTATTAGATCGAATTATGGGGGAACAAAGCATGCCCTCATCTCCTGCAAAACTTTCATGCAGTCTTCGACGCTTTGAGAAGAAAGCTGCCAGCGGATTCCTTTCGACAGTGAACGCGGAAAGGAGAAAATATTTTAGTTCAAGCGCTTTGAAAATGGGATGGTAACCTTGGACGTGAAAGGCTTCTGGAGATGGGGAACAAAGAAGCTAATTGTTCTAATGATAATTAGCGTCGTCCTATTAGCTTGCACGTTGTTGCCCTTTCTCCCATGGGCAGTGGAGGAGGTGTCGTCTAGGACCATAAAGGAGCAGCTTATACCAATCTTTGCAAACAGCGGATTCGAGGACGTTCAGGGTGACAGGGTCAACGATTGGAGCCTCGGTAATGGGTCGAAGGTCAGTAGGATCGGAGGCTATGAGGGTAACAATGCAATCAACATGACGCCCTCAACCCCCCTTATGGTCCCTCAGATCGTGTACACGGGAAAGAATGCTACAACCAGCTACATTGTGGGGGGAAACATGGTGATATCTTTGGCTGCGAAGGCATCCAAACCGCTTTTCGGGGCGAACTCATCCTATCTGGCTGTGAGAACGGTGGTCTTCCACGTTGGAGCATATAACACAACCGCCTTCCTCTTCAACCTTGTCCTGTTCAGGAAGATGAATAATGTAACTCAAGGTTTGTCTTCGACCAACTATGGTGTCATAGCGTACAAGAGCCTCGAAGAAGGCGAAGAATGGAATGAGTACTGTATCCAACTTTCTAGGATAACGTGGGCATTCGCAGAGTATTTGAGCAAATGGAAGGGTGTAGACGCCCGACCCACCGACGACTATAGAATTGCAGGCCTAACAGTCTGGTGTGAAAACCTGGAGGCGTACGTTGACAAAGTATCCCTTTATCTGGTTGAGCCCAAGTGGCTGATAATCACTATCAGGTCGAATTCCATCATCCCAATGAACACCTTCATATCGGAGGTCAAGATAAACGGTAGCAGCCCCTCAAAGTTCTATACCACACCAGATCTTGTCGCACCTTTTACAACATTCGAACTGTACACGTTTATCCCCTATATTCCAGCAGACGGCTCAAAGAACATCGTCTCGATAAAGTTTGCAACTGGGCAGATGATCCAGTTCCAGTTCATCGAGGAGACAAAAAGGGTATGGATAACCTTCTAGCAAGACGCAAAAGGATAAAAGAGATCGCAGAAGACATCATCCTCGTCCTACTGTTTGCTTCTCTGCTCATTCTGCTCGCTACCATCATCCTCGGAATATCTCCATTCTTCTACGTCGAAGGAATAAGTATGCATCCAACATTAGAGGATGGCGACTTGATCATCATCGATAGGACCAACTACGACAACTTGAAGGTTGGAGACATAATCATATTCAACAGCTCCATCTACCACACGAGGATAGTCCATAGGATAGTGGATGTCAAAATCAGCGACGGCGAGAAAGCATTCATCACAAAAGGGGACAACAACCATGCCCCTGACCCATCCTATGTTCTAAGAGAAAATTATGTGGGGAGATATGTAGGCATCAGGGTACCATATGCAGGCTACATAGGCAAAGCACTCGCACCACCAGTCAACTATGTGATCATAGCACTCTTGATCATATACCTGGTATATGTCGACTTCTACATACCTAGAAAAGGCAGACGCTAACCTCCTCTCAGCATCCTCGTCGGTTGAGACACAGACATACTACACGCTATCTAACATAGGTGCCAGATGCCGATATCTCAAGAGAGTCAATTTGCCTACACCGTCCTGTCCCAGTAATCTTTGCAGCCACAAACACCAGAGGAAAGAAACCTTTTCCCCCATTCAACTCTAGCGACTAAGATATGACCACCCAGCTGACTGCCATGACAGAAGAATTCTTGAGGTGACCTACTCCGCGAAAGTCGGGAACTTCCAGCTTTCGCCTGAAGCTTTTCGCCTTCAGACACATCTGCTGGTTAAAGGGGCTCACGGCTCATGCATTTCATGCTCTAGGTTTTCTGGACATCCTACTGTGTAAACTCTTTTATATACCCCATTTATAAGTGTTCAACGAGATAGAATGTCAAAGGGAAAACGTATAGTGAGCATAGAAAATGTGGTTGCTTCAGCTTCTGTTAACCAGAGCATAAGTTTGATTGAAATAACACGTAGGTTCACGAATGTCGAATATAGGCCAGACCAGTTTCCTGGGCTGGTGTTCAGGTTGAAGACGCCCAAGACAGCCACGCTTATCTTTAGCTCCGGCAAGATGGTGTGCACGGGCGGAAAATCTGAGGAGCAAGCCTTCAAGGCAGTTCACACAGTTGTCAAGATGCTTAAGGAAGGTGGAATAGAAATCGCGAATGAGCCGATCATAGAAATACAGAACATTGTCGCATCAGCAAGTCTAGGGGGAAGAGTTGATCTGGAGGAGGCTGCCATGAAGCTGCCCAGGTCTATGTATGAGCCTGAACAGTTTCCTGGGCTCATTCACAGGATGCTGCAGCCTAAGACGGTCATACTTTTGTTCGCCAGCGGCAAACTGGTCTGCACTGGTGCCAAGAAGGAACGGGAAGTCTACGAGGCTGTCTCTAACCTGCATCAGACGCTCGAACAGTTAGGGCTCATGGTCTACCAGTGAAATAATTAGGTACCAGCCGGTCCTGTGTTACCGACTTCATCCTCTCCTAAATTGGTAGGTGTGGCCTTCAATAAAGTGAAGACTGTAAGTCTATGGGTGCATCTATGTCTTTCCTATCTGTTTCAAGACAGCCTTGTATTCTCCCTCACTTATGATATTGTTGTCGTAGAGTTCTCTCGCCAGCTCCGTGACTTTAGCCACAGAATGAAGCTTGACTCCAACCTTTTCGAGATTTTGGACGCCACCTTCTTCTCTGTCAACCAAGACAACTGCGTCGGTTGTTTCGCAGCCTTCGGCCGCAATCAGCTCTCTTGATGTAATCAAAGAGGTGCCGGTCGTTATCAGGTCGTCCACTAGTAGGACTCGACCCCCGGGCTTAACGAAACCCTCTATGTTCCTCTGCGTCCCATGTGGTTTAGCCTCCTTTCGCACATATATCAGTGGCTTTCCTAGAGATAGGGCTATCGCGGTAGCGAAGACCAGGCCTGAAGTTGGGATGCCGCAGATCGCATCGAAACTGGACAACTTTACATGGTTCATTATCACATCTTTGTACATTCCGACAATCTTCTTGAATATTGTCGGATAACTGGGTACAAGCCTGAGGTCGATATAGTAGCTGCTCATCTTTCCACTTGTCAAGGTGAAGACGCCGAATTTCAGCGCTTGAGTCTTTACAAGTGATCTGGCAAGCTCTCTAACATATGAAGGCCGCTGCGAATTCCAACTCATACTTCCACCTGAGTCTCAATATCTCTGGGTAAGATTTGTACCTTTGTCCTCGGTTCCCTGGATTCAACCAACGACTTGAAATCATTGAACCTCGTCCCATGCATGGGCACAGCCACCTTCGGCTGTATTACGTGAACCATTTCGCTGCCGCTTTTGGGTGAAGCACCTGGGGCTATCCCAATCGGTATGAAGGCCAAATCGACGTCCATTTTTCCTATGAGCGAATGCTCCCCTGATACCAAGGAGTCGCTTGCATAGAAGATCTTTGCGCCATCAGAGTACTCTATCAGGTATGTGACGGGGCTAACAGCTGGATGAACGCTCTTGTATGCCGATATGGTAACCTTCGAGTCCCTGTAGGAGTCTCCGGGCTTCATCACCCTTAGACGCTCTCTTTGGATGTACTTCTTCAGTCTTGCACCCGATTCCGTGTCTGCCAACACGAGAGGCGAATACTTTGAAAGCTCACCGACAAGCCTCACATCCAGATGGTCTGAATGCTCATGTGAGATGAGTACATAGTTTATAGGACCTATGATGGAGGCCTGGACTTCGCAGGGGTCGGTTACCAAACTGACGTCTCTATAAGTGATCCTTATTCCACTGTATTCGTTAAACCATAGAACCTTGAAGGCTTTGCCGGCCATATGGCGCTAGATATGCTACCTCCAAGATAAAGACTTTTTTGGAACATACTCCCTGAACGCAAGAATTTATCTATATCCTGTTTATGGTTGGTGACAGAGAAGATGCCAGAGGTGTGGTTAAGATATGGCAAGGTTGAGGTAGCGTTAGAGATCCAACGTGAGAGACTCGGCCAAGTCATCGAAGATCCCCTGCCAGAATTGATGATGGAACGGCTGGAAAAGGAAGTTCAGCCGCTAAAGATGTTGAATGAGGTAAATCTACTTGTAGGCGACACCGAAGCATCCACAGTCAAATTTATTCAATATCTCATAGGCTACTTAGCTCCGACAAAGACGAACATCTACTCTAACGAGAAGGCGATCAAACACTTGAGAAGAGAACTTAAGGATGTCGCCTGCCCACTTCTTAAGGTAGACGAGGAAGTGGTCCCCGTTTCGGTGGTAGACGGTGTGCCACTTAAGCTGCCCACTGTCTTTACAAAGAGAGACCTACATTTTGTGTCAAGCGTCGGATTCAGCCCACTATTTGGGTTCTCAGGCGGTTCGGCTGCCTTGACAGAATTCTTAGGAGCAGACCTCAAGTTTGAAGCGATCAAGCGGGAAAGCGACCTTAGGCCGAATCCTGGAAAGGAGACAGCCGCAAGCTGGTTCGCTGACAGAGTCGCCCAAGAAATCAAAGAGCTCAAGGGCATCGAAGTGTTGCCTGGCAGAGATGGATTCAGCAACGCCTTCATCGGAAATTTGGCTGAAGTGCACAAGAGGGCATGTCAGGAGCTCTTGAAGTATTCGTTGAAGAAACTAAATTCTAAGATCCCGCTGGCGATTGTGACACCAGGCGAAGAAGAAAAATGTCGCACGCTGGATCAATCACTCAACGCCCTTTGGAATATTCTCTCAGCCTTGGAGGAGGGGTCTTCAGCCATCCTGTTGGCCGAAGCAGCAGAAGGCTTAGGGTCTCAGGCGCTTTCAAAGTATGTTTACACCGGGCTTGACATAAAGGACGCAATCAAGAGAAGGACCTACGTGGAGGGATTAGAGAACCTACATTACCTGCTAGATGTTGCGTCAAGATATGATCTTGGATTTCTAACAACCTTGCCCAAGTCGTTCATTGAAAAGAGATTCGGCTTCAAGAGCTACCTTACCGGAAATTCTGCAGTGAGCTATCTGGTAGAGAAGAGTGGAGATAAGAAGAAAAAGATCACAGTCTTGGCTAGAGGAGACAAGAGCCTACTTTTGGCGGACTAGATCGATATAGGCGCGCAGAGGACAAGGACAACGATCATCAAAACAAAGACCACCTTACGTGACCTTGAAAGTGGAGACACTCCGTCAAGAGGCTTCACCTCCATCTGGCTCTGAGAAAAGAATAGCACGAGCAAAGCCATAAGGAAGAAACCGAATAGCGCCATCACCAACGCCGAGAGAATCGTAGCTATTTTTTGCTGTCTCGGAGACAGTACACTTCTCGCCATGTGGCCGCCATCAAGTTGCCAGGCTGGCAGAGTATTTAAGAACGTGACCAGAAAACCGAACCATGCCGCGTGGGCAAGAGGAGAGAAGACCACAACCGTCTCCCCAGATGACGCAAACCTGCCTGAGGCGGACATCATCAGGTTCATTATCAAAGGCACATCAACAAAGACTGCCTCTCCAGGCCCAAAGATCCGGTTGAATTCTTCCAAAGGAAAAGATACAGAAGTTAAGACGCCAAAGAAGCCGACCACTAATGCTGCTATAAAGCCAAAGACTGGACCAGACAAGCCTACATCAAATTGCATATCACGGTTCGCCATAGGCTCTGTGGCGAAGATTACCGCTCCAAAGGAGGGAATGCCTGTTCCAGGAATCCCTGGGATAAAGTATGGCATTGTGGAAGACATTCTATGTTTTCTGGAAAGAACCAGGTGCCCGATCTCGTGTAAGCCAAGAATCCCCATGAAGGCTATAAGATATAAGACGGTTGCGAACGCCGGATTCCAGTCAGGGAAGATCTTCTGGCTTACCTCGGAAGAGTTCCTCAACCAGCCGTCAATCAAGATCGTTGACACAGTGGCCACCAGCATCGCTAACGCGATCTTGACGCTGTATTTTTTCCGTCTAGAATATGGTGCTACATATAAGGTGAAATGTTCTGCTCCATCTTTGAGAAATGGAACATAGTTTCTCTCTTTAAGTACCTCCCAGAGTTCTAGAAACCTTTCTTTAGCGTCCTCCGTCATGGAGACCGTATACTCCATAGCGCCGTCAGAGCGAATATATGAGTCAACAACGTTAAAGTGTCTTCTAACGATGGCTGTTACGTCCTCAAAGTATGTGATATTCTGCTGGGTGGAATCTTCCATCTGGAAAGGCATAAGGCATCCAACTTTAAAACTTATCTACGATATCGCCAATGCTTTGTCTGTGCAGATATCTATACCTTCAGGCTACATTCTGAGGAAAGCGAGGGAACAGGATATCGATGGAGTCGTCTACGTCAACAGCGAGTCACTTCCAGAACACTACACGATGTCATTCTACAGTTCAATATTCACAACAAACCCTGACACCTTTCTCGTAGTAGACCTTGACGGCAAGATTGTAGGATATCATATGGGGAGGATAGAGTACGGGTTTTCAATAAGAGGACGGCCTCAGCTCATAAAAAAGGGGCATGTCATATCCATTGCGGTCTTGAGGGAGCATAGGGGAAAAGGCTTGGGCACAGCCCTTATGCAGATGGCACTAGACGAATTCTTGAAGAGTGGATGTGCAGTCAGCTTCCTCGAGGTAAGAGTTTCCAACGAGCAGGCCATAGCAATGTACAAGAAGATCGGATATACCATTGCAGAGCGCATTCGCGGATACTATAATGATGGAGAAGACGCCTACGTCATGGAAAAACAGCTTCTAAGATGATCTCGTAGCCTTAGGATAAGAAAAAGAAGGATTTTCGCTGTGTTTGCGCAATTGACCTTTAACAGCTTTTATATCCGCCCCACTTGACATATGGTATGCAAGACATTTTAAGGAGCAAGATAGAGAAGTTACTTGAGAAGGTGTATGATCCTGAGATCGGAGTTCCCATTACCGAGATGAAGCTCGTCGACAAGATAGCTATAGACGATGGAAATGTCACAATTGAATACCATCTATCTATGCCCTATTGTCCGCCAATGTTCGCGATAAAGATAGGCCAAGATATCAGGAAGGCAGTTCTCAACCTAGAAGGTGTAAAGTCTGCGAAAGCGGTCCTGAGAAACCATTATCTGGCCGACCAGATAACAGAAGTCGTCAACGGAGAAGACTAACTTTCCAAAGCATGGACAAGAATAAGCTTTTTATAGAATACGACCAAGTCCCCTGTCTAGGCAGGGCAACGGGATAGGCGAAATAGGCCGCCTACATTGCCCATTGCAGGTGACAAAGTGAATTGATTTGGAGCAGCAAAGTGAACTTAAGAGAGAAGTTGGAACATTTGGATCCTTCAGCATGGGATACGCGGATGTCGGAGCCGACATCTATATCTCATTAGGGCTTATCGCATTATATGCATACGGTGCCGCACCAATCGCCCTAGCGATCGCGTCCATAACATATATCACAACTGGACTCAGCTACGCCGAATTGTCCTCCACATATCCAGTGGCAGGAGGCGCCCAATACTATGCTTACAAGGCTTTTGGAAGACTACATGGCTTCATCGCGGGATGGGGGCTAATGCTTGACTATACCGTGGATATCGCCCTATTCTCTCTAGCTTCTGTAGGATATCTAGGCTTTCTGGCCAAGGCCATCTTCGGCACAGGAATACTCTTAGTCAACCCATATTATGGTGCCTGCGCCATAATCCTCATTCTCGTACTCATAGTCCTCAACATCGTCGGAATAAAGTACTCCTCCAAGTTCAATGAGCTCTTCGTCATGCTGGACTTGGTTACCGTCGGCGTCGTCCTCTCCCTTGGCGTAGCCACATTAATCGCGTCAGGAAAGATCATCTCCTGGGCGAATGCGCTGAGCAATATTGGCAGGGAGCCCAGCTGGAGCAACTTTGGCTACGCGATAACATTGAGCATGGCATCATTCATTGGCATCGAGTCCATATCGCAGGCTGCCGAGGAAACCAAGAACCCAAAGAAGGTAATCCCGCTCGCGACCAAAGCCGCGATCGCCACTGTACTTGCGGTTGCGCTAATAGCCTCCCTATTATCGGTTACATTATTGGATCCTACGACAATGGGAAATAGGGCACAAGATCCGATGGTGGCATTATCCTCCACCTTACCATACATAGGAGGCTGGCTTTCCATGTGGGTTGGCTTCATGGGCCTGATGATCTGCTATGTGTCCACCAACACGGGAGTCATAGGAGTGTCAAGAGTCACATTTTCTATGGGAAGACTGGGACTTTCACCTCAAGCATTTAGTAGAGTTCACAAGAGATTCTATACACCATATGTTACGATAATCCTATTTCCTTTGATTGCAGCAGCCATAATCGCCGCCAACATATTCATGTCAAGTCTAGACCTACTAGAACTCGTCGCATCACTCTACAACTTTGGTGCACTGATCTCATACATGTACGTCAACCTCGCACTCGTCTTTCTGCGGAAGAAAGAGGGAGGAGAAGGCTGGCGTGTACCTGGCACTCTGAGGCTGAACTTCCACAGGAGAAGACTCGAAGTACCTCTATTACCCTTGATCGGTTTCATCTCCTGCTTTGCCATATGGTTGATGATAGTCTATTCACATGAGGTAGGAAGGTTTTTAGGCTTCTCATGGTTCACCGTAGGCGTGGTCATCTTTTACATCATCCGCTCAAAGCAGGTGAGAAAGAAGAGTGGCTAAGGAGCTAGGTTGGGAGCAGGGAAGGATCCTACTACCGGTATCTTACACCTTCTATGAACTAAATGCCTTCTACATCGCCTTCTACATTTCAGAATGTTCGGGAAGCCCGATAACAGTCTTCCACGTGAAGGCCCCCGATGAGAGGCAGCAGCCCACCCTCCTCGATGAGATACACGACTTCGCCGCAAGACTAAGGTTAAAGTATGAAGTTAAAGAGAAGACCTTGGATGGAAAGTTTTCTCATAAAGCAGTTGCATCCTGCATAATAGAGGAAGCAAACAAAATGGAATACGACTGCGTTGTCATGTCCGCCCACAGAGAAGCATTCTATCTCGAATTCTTCGGGCGGGTAGCGGACAGGGTCGTCAGAGAGGTGAACAAGAAGATCGTCTTAGTCGAGTCACCCAAGGAGGGGCTCAAGATACCATTGAACCCGAAAAGAATCCTCGTGGCCACATATAGTAGTAAAGTGTCCAAAGACGCGGTCTCTCTAGCCACACTGCTGACAAGCTCCGCCACCACAACAGACGCCGAGATCAGCGTCGCCGAAATAGTCGAGCTGCCGCCAACAGTGCCTCTTGACATCGTGGTTGAATCAAAGGACTTCAAGCAGACACAGAGGACATTCTCGCACGATATAGGTGAATACATAAAGTTGCTTGGCAGGCCGCTTAACCCCATAGTACTACCGATAAGAGAACCAGGCGACGCCATCAACTACTTTAAAGAGAAGAACATAGACCTCGTCCTAGTCTCTGTGACAAGACCCAAGATCGCCAGAAGCCTCCTAAGTAAGAGAGAATATGGGATCATAAAGGACTCGCCCTTCGTGACACTAGTGGTCATATCACCTCAATAGGGAAATATGCACCAGAGCATCTCACAGTCAGAAGACTAGATTGACAGACCGAAGCTCTTCGCGAATTCATAAAACTGCTCATAGACTTTAAGGTACTCGAGGCCAGCCGGTGTTATCTTGTACCTTGTAGACTTCTCTATCCGCACCTCCTCTATCAAGCCCACGTTAACCAGCTCTGCTATGATCTTTGTTGCCCTAACATAGGAAAGGTTGGCCTTCCTCATCAACTGAGCTATACCAACACCGTCCTGATGCCCGTCTTTTACAGCGAAGAGGACGTCGGAGACGATTCGGACTTGATGTCGGTAGCTCATCATCTATGAGTCAGCACCTCTATGATATATCCATATCGGAATAGAAAAGGCGGCAACGCCCACAATCTGGAAGACTAGAGAGGAAAGTTGATAGTATATTGGGTAACTGACGAACTCTGACAGCCAACTCAGGATAGACTGTACAGCGAAGCTCGATAACCCCACAGCGGTGACGAGGACAACCTTTGACTTAGACTTAGAATATGATATGACGGTTTCTAATGCCGCATACAATATGAAGTATAGAGACAGCACCTTGAAGGCAGCAGCCGGGTTGAAAACCACCATAGATGCTGCGGCTAACTTTTGCTCCTGATAGACCTTAACCATGTGAGAGAAAGCCAAGAAGAAGAAACCCAGCATTTCGAAAAAGGACGCTCCCAGTCTAAGGTAAGGCGAAATGCCTTCGGAGCCGGAAACAGCCAAGATGTCTGCGAAAAATAGGAGTAGAAAATTGAGTGAGAGACCTCCGAAAGCCAAGGAAAGACGGGCGAAGACAGGCCTCTTCGTCCCCGAATAACCCTTGTAGGAGACAAGGAGGGCCATCATGGTGACAGCTAACGCAATAACCTCTAAGGCGATCTTTGCCACCACATACATGTCGGAGGCCAATGAACCTTTCCTGGATCTGAGGTTTGATTGCGGACTTAATTAATTTGGTGTGAACAAAAGTTAAGTCTCTATGCAAAAGTTTTTGGTCGAATGGTAGAATAGAGTTTCAGCTCAAAGATTTAAATACAGCCTTTAGGATATTCTGGCCAGAGGCAAATTTTGGTGGATATTTGTCCCGTTTGTGGATTACCTAAGGACCTTTGTGTCTGCGAACAAATAAGCAAAGAAAGTGCAAAAATCACCGTGAGATTGGAAGTGCGAAGATTTGGAAAACAGACCACCGTCATAGAGGGCATAGATCCAAAGTACAACGACCTACAGAAGGTCGCACAACAGCTGAAGACGTCATTGGCTTGTGGGGGAACTGCAAAGAATGGAGCCATCCTACTGCAAGGCGATCACAGGGATGTCATCAAAGACAAACTGGTTCAGTTGGGCTTCAACAACGATTCGGTTGAAGTGCAATAGGGAAGAAGATTGAACGAACAACCGAAGATTCGTAGAAGGCCAGTCGGCAAGAGAAAGATCAAATACTGCCCAACCTGCTTGGGGAAGCTTAAGCGCGTCTCAGGCCTACATGGCTGGCTGCTGCCCGAAGAATATGAATGCCCATCCTGCGGCTACCGTGGACCAATCGGCCTAGAAAAAGACGAATAACCACATAGTCCATCGTATGAGGCACAATGTCCTCGACAAAACATAGAGGAGGGTATAAAATATGCTGTGATAGAGAGTCTGCAAAACATTCTTTAAGTATACATCCTTAACAGATACAGTTGGAGACTTCACATAAGCGACAAGAGATGGCGAGGAGACTTTTGGGCATAGTGGTCTCGATCTTAGTGGTATGCCTTGCTGCAGCGATGGCACTATCCTTCGTTCTAGGACCATACATCATCTTCAACACTGAAGACGGAAGAAGCATCGAAAATGAGACTCAAGAGTATTATGTGTTCATAATCGGATTCCTAGTGTCGTTTCCATTTACTGCCAGTATGCAGCAGCAGTTCATGGCAGAATGGGTGGTTTACCTCTCGATCTTCACAGTCTACGTATTCTCTGGAAAGAGAACCCTGCCTCAAGCCTTAAAAGGTGGGTTAACGCGAAGACTTGAAGAACTGCCAGAGAATAGACTATCAGCTACGATAGCGATATTCGCCGTTGCCGCCGTACTCGTTCTCATCATCGACACGTTACAGGGCAGCATTGGGATTCCCTCCGGATCCCTGCCAGAAATGAATTCCGCCAAGCTTCTTGCGATAATAACACACGCACCTATCGCGGAAGAGATCGGCTTTAGGCTGTCGATAATAGGGTTCTTCTCGCTGATCGTCGTCCGAGGATGGAAGACTAGAATATCGATCATAGACTATCTCATTTCTCCGGTTGCGACCTTGAAGAATGGTCTCCACACCCCTGTGAGGGAAGAGAGGATAACAGGCCTATTTCTCCCATTGATAGTGGTTTCAGCCGCGCTATTCGGCCTCGCTCACATTACACCAGGCTCCACATGGGAGATCGGCAAGTTCACAGAAGCGATGGTCGCAGGAATAATGTTAGGTTACGCCTACGCCTACTATGGTTTAGGGGCGGCGATTCTAGTTCATTGGGCCTTCAACTACTACACAAACGCATTGTATATCTTCGAAGAACAGGTCTTCAACATGAATATTTCGTTCTTCAGCGATCTGATAATAGAAGCCTTAGGAGCCACACTCATCATCTATTATGTGGCAACATTAGTTTCGAAGAGAAAGGGGAAGAATGGAAAATAGTTTATATTTTATCTTCCTCTGTCTCCGTGGGGATATAGCATGAGCATACTTGGAAAGAGCGAGATATTGAAGCTTCAGAAGGAATATAGGATGATACATCCTTTCGACGAGAAGCTACTGGACGGAGACGGATACATACTGACGGTAAGAGACAACGTCACATTGAACTATCTAGAGCATAAGAACCTCATATCAAATGAGATAGTAATGTTGCCCACCCACGTGGTCGCACACTTGACCGCAAAGAGCCGATTTGGAAGGCTTGGACTCTCTTTCCTTAACGCCGCCAAGGTGCACAGCGGTTTCGTCGGAAGACTGGCTCTAGAAGTAGTCAACCTCTCAAACGAGAGATCTCCGATAACAATAAGGGAGAGAGACCCATTCATGCACATCGAGTTCATACTCCGTGTGGGAGACCCTGAGCCATATGATGGCGAATACCAATTCCAGTTCATGAACAGAGAGGAGACCGAAGAGGCGATCCCATTCTTGGAGAAGATGATCCCTGACTTCAGAAAGTATGGCTGGGCAAAGGCGGTATCCCAGAAGTAGCCAACGGAGAAATGTTAAAGCAATAAAGTCACAGGCCCACTGTATAGGAGCAAAAAATGGAATATTCCCGCATGTTTGAAGTCTAAACTAAAACCTAGGCACATGCTTACGTTCAACTTTACGTTATCGCGCTCCTATTCCACTACCTTCAGTTCCTCAGGCGTGAGAACATTTCTCAGCCCTTTGTATCGGTTCCTTATCGTAACTTCCGTTACTCCTGCTGCTTCAGCCACATCCTTCTGGGTCTTGTTCTCACCCTCTAGGACGCATGAGACATAAAGGGCTGCGGCAGCGAGACCCATCGGATCCTTGCCAGCAGAAGACAGACTCTGCTTCGTCCTCGTAATTATATCAAGCGCTCTTCTCTTCGTCTTCTCAGATAGCCCAGCTGCACTAGCGATCCTAGAAACCGTCTTGAGAGGATCAGCGACAGGCATCTTCTTTTCCAGTTCCCTAACGAGGAGACGATAGCATCTTGCAATATCCTTCTTCTTGATATTGCTTGCGGCACTGACATCTTTTAAGGTACGTGGAGTCTCTGTCTCCCGACACGCTGCATATAATGAGGCGGCAATAAGTGCGGAGATCGAACGACCCCTCACAAGCCCCTTCTCAAGAGCCTGTCTGTAGATGTATGCTGCCCTCTCTACTACAGCATCACCGACACTAAGCTTGTCAGCGAGTCTATCGAGTTCGCTAAACGCCTGTCTAAGGTTGCGGTCAACAGGCTCATGGACCTGGCTCCTGCCATCCCAAGTCCTCAACCTGTCGAATGTCGTCTTCATCGCAGATGAAATGCTCTTTCCTGAAGCATCCTTGTCTACTTGGCTGATTATGGTTGATAACCCCATATCGTGCATGGCCAGCGAGGACGGCACCCCCGTTCTACTGCGGCTCTCCTTCTCCTCCTTGGAGAAGGCACGCCACTCTGGACCAGCTTCCTCAAGTTTCTCTTTTATCACGAAACCGCAGTGGCTGCAGAAGATCTCTCCCCTAGCGTTGTCAAGTATGAGTTTGGTACGACCACATCTTGGACATTTCTCTGTCAGATAGGTCAAGTTGCCTCCGGTAGGCTTGTCTTCACTCAAAAACTATCACCAAAATTTATATACAACAACAGATTAAAATATTCTGTATTTAAGCTTTTCTAATCTTGCTGTTAGGTAAACCTTTTTTTTGGACGCAGCCCAACCATCAATTGTGCAGAACAAAGTTGAAGAGGTCAAAAAGTTCCTGGTAGGAGAATTTGGAGACAATCCGTCAATCCTTGTAGGATGCAGAACTTCCAAGTGGTCGTGGCCTATCTGCGGATATGACATAATAGTATTCACTAACAGAATGAGTGGCTATCAGCCTAAAATCCACGGCGACGACACAGTCAACATCTACTTTCATTCTCTAAGCGAACTCGATGACCCAAAAGGCTATGAGCTTCAGACCTTGCTGTCTAAAGGATTCATAATCAATGACCCTGACATGTCGCTTAGCGCGTACAAGAAGCAGGTAACAGAAAAAGGGGGAAAGATCTTTTCTGAAGCATATGAAGATCGAGTGCTAAGGCTGTTGAACAGCCTTACCTACGCAGAAGAAGCCTACGGCCTTGAAGCCTACACCTCTTCAGCGTTCTGGATCCTGTGCATAGGATACGATGTGGCTGTCTCACTCAACCTCCTCGAAAAGACGCTCACATCTCCCTCTCATCTGATGCAGCAGGCCAAAGAAAATCCAGTATTCAAAGAAGGCAACTACTTTGTCCATGTCGCAAACTTTCTAGGTCTAGAGCATGTGACAACAACTTCTCACAGGAGAATATTTTCCACGCTGGAAACGTTCCAGAAGATGGCAGACTTCTATGGCGCCAGGATACTTCAGTCCACGGCCGCACATACAATATCAGGTCAACTCTCTCATGTAAGAATGAGGGAACTCGATCGCAAGTGTGATTATGCGGTGGAGCAAAGGATGCCCTTGAATGCACACATAATATCTACAAGGTGGTTTACTGATTCAACGCTAGAATTGTATCGGATCGTATGTTCGACAGAAAACATATCCCAATTTAAGCCGAAGATCTTGGATGAACTGGAAAAGAGAAGAAAGAACCTTGCTCCTTCCAGCGCCAGCCTATCCAATGCGATCCTTCAGGAGATCAACCCACTGTATCTCAGGAGGAACATCGAAGAAGCCAGAAAGGTTGTCTACTGGTTGAAGCGAGCCAAGCCCTAAAGCTTGTAGCCTATCTTCCTCAGAAACTCTTTCCTCTCTTTTACGTCTTCAACGGATTCGATGCCAAGGGATGTGAAGCCGTCGACGACGCCTAAGACGCCTCTGCCCTGTTCCGTCTCCGCGACGATCACCTGAAGAGGGTTAGCTGTCGCAGCAAACACACTACATACTTCATACACGTTCTTTATCTTTTCAAGTACGTTAACGGGAAACGCGTTCTTCAAGTAGACGACGAATGTGTGGCCACAAGAGAGGCTAAGTGCATTCTTCTGGGCTATGGCCAGCAGCTCATCATCGTTGCCTTCACTTCTCACCAGCCTCTTGCCTGACGCCTCACAGAATGCGACAGCGAATTTGGCATTTGGAACGCTGTTTGCGACAGCTTCGAAGAGGTCTTCAACCGACTTTATGAAATGTGTTGCTCCGACGATGACGTTCACGCCTTCTGGTACATCCAACTTCACTACCTTTAGCTCCAGCATGCCATTCTTGGATGACGACTGCGGAAATAAATTTTTCTTGTCTAACATGAGAAGAGACGTCCAAGATACCATGTTTCGCTTCATCTACGACTTTGCCTGCAGAATGCGGCAACAGACAACTACCCTAAAATATTCACAGCCTCTGAGTTGAATATAGGACCCTTGTGTTGGATATGATATTGTGCCATGTGACTACTACACCCATAAGGGATATGCTGACATAGGCCACTGTGAAATCCTACACTATATACTTCATGTGCGAAAGTGAGAGGGAAGCAGGCCTCTGACAGCATTTTTTCATAAACTGGGTGAAAGCACTGAGATAGGCGAGGCGGTCGCCGACGAACTGGCAGACAACGTCAGCCCACAACGGGACAGGCGATCTGGAACATCATAGTCTACGCGATATTGTTGACAATTCTGTCTCTTGTACTCTAGGACGTCACTGGAGAAAGGCGCTGATGACTCTGATCCAGGCCTGCGAGGTTGCAATGTTATTGTAGCCTCCTCCACCCAAAGCCAAAGGGCCATAACATTTCTTTTCCAGAGCCAATTTCTTGAGCAGAGCAGCCACTTCACCGTGTACCTGCGGTGAAAGGTTAAGGTGGGTTATCGGATCCCCCTTAAGAGAGTCCCCGCCACATTGTAGCATTATGAAGTCGGGGGAGACATCGCAAATAAACTTCTTTGCTCCCTCAAACTTCCTGTAGAAGACGCTGTCGTCAGAGCCTGGCGGCAGAACGATATTGATCTTTGAGCCTAAAGCGTCACCCGCTCCCCTCTCATCCTCTCTTCCCGTTCCAGGATATAGTGTGCGAGGGTCTTCGTGTACGTCGACAACCCAGACATCTCTGTCATTCAAGAATTCGTAGAATACTCCATCACCGTGGTGGGCGTCGATGTCCACATAAAGAAAACTGTGGATCGCATGCTTTCTCCGAAGGTATTCAATCAAGATTCCTATGTCGTTGAAAACACAGAATCCTGCTGCAGCATCCTTTCTGGCATGATGAAGACCACCCATAGGATTGAATGCGGCCGCGACATCCCCGCTCACGATCCTTTCCGCACACTCTATCGTTGTGCCGACAACGTAAGATGATGCTTCGAAGACTCCCTTGAATGCTGGCGTATCGCCATAGTCAAGGTATCCAAATCCTGTCACTGACGCCTTCTTCACAAAGTCTATGTACTCCTTTGTGTGAAAGAGGCCTATTACGTCTTCGTCTGCGAACACGGGGGTGATCAGACTGATATCATCAAACATTGGACTTTCCCTGAACTCCTTATCGAACATACGATAGAAGGTTCGGATCCTTGTGAAGTTCATTGGATGATCGATTCCAAAAGAATACTGAAGCAATGGCTCCCCGTATGCTACTCCCACCTTCTTCATACACGAACTGTATTATTTGATGTGATTTAACAATTTGGATTCTTCGGTGGATGGTGGAAGAACATCACCCCACAGCTGACGCTTTCGTCGCAGAGGACGCCAATAATGAGTGCGAGAAAAAGTGATGCCAAAGCATTCAACTGAGGCAAGAAGGTGGCGGCTAGCCACCTTCACTGGATTCCTTGAAGTTGAGGACTCGAAGAATCTTTTCTTTGCCGCCAGGATCCTTTAATCTCAAGAAAGAATGCAGTTCTGGGTCAACCATATTGAGCTCATTCTCTACAGAAATGTATAGGATATCATTCAAGCCACCGATCAGATCTACAAGGCTGCCGTGGAGCCGCCCTTTCTTGAGAGACTCCTCCAAGGATGTGGTCCTGTAGGACGCCAAGAGCGGGTCAATGCGCTTATCTCTCCATCTTGGAACCACACATTCAAAGTTCCCCATGTTATAGGCGATCATGAAGAGAACACTTGGCTTAAGCAGAGGTCTGTCTCCGCTTACGACAAGCACAGCAGGCGTCTCAACTAGTTCGACGGCTGAGAGCATCATGCTCATCTCATCCCCGCTTCTATCCATTGTGACCCGAGCGCCAAGAAAGTCTATTCTTTCCATTATATCCAATGGGGGATCTGTCGAGGACACTATAAGCGTCCTATCGAAAACGGTCCACAGAGCGTCAAGCATATATTCGAGAACTGAAGACTTAGATGTTGTACTGTAGAATCTATTAGGCAACCCCATATACGTTAGCTCGTCTGCGACTACTACACCTGTCACCTTCGGAGAACCAGTGCTCAAGAAACCACTTGGCAGAACCCAATACTCTTTACCATGTTATTAAGCTTTGCATCTAGCAAGAAAGCCTTATCCTCACTTCATCTCCTTCTTTAAGGCCAAAATATCTTGACGCATCACCCCTGTTCACGGAAATCTCAAGGAGCTCAAAGCTATCGAATAGTGCCAAAGGCATACCTTCACCAACATGAGAATATGATTTGACAAGAGGCAGCTGATGCAAGTTCTTTCCCTGTAGAAGGATCACCGAACAAGCCTCAGGCAGGTCATCCTTCTTAACGTTTGTCACGACATTTCCAAAGCCATCGACAAAGAGCACTCGCCCCAGTATGGCCCTACCCCTAACAATTGGATTTGGGATTTCCAGCTTATACAAGGATTCTACAGGCCGACCGAATTCACAGATTTCCACACCCTTAGACAGATAGGCTGCGACTGGCGCAAATATGTCTCTCCCGTGAAAGGTTGACGAGACTTTTCCCACAAGATATTTGGCCTCTTCGATCTCGACTATGTGCCTTCTTGAACTCATTTCAGCAGTTGGATAGAATAGGCCATTGTCTGGGCCGACAAAGAAATAGTCTTCAGTTCGAACTATGACAGCCCTTCTTTCTGTTCCGACACCTGGATCGACAACACAGAGAAATATGCTGCCTTCTGGAAAAAAATGGTAGGCTTCTCTTAGCAGGAACGCGCCCTGAACCACATCATGGCGTCTTACATCGTGTGCCAGATCCACTAGAAGTGCCTCTGGATTGATCTTCAAGATGACACCCTTCATTTGGCCTACATATATGCTTCCCTCTCCGAAGTCGGTCAAGAGGACAATGATGCCTTTTCTCATCCAGTTCGACAGATAAGATGTGGTCATCGAGGGGATAAATTCTTATTGGGCAAGCCTATAGTAAACCCTCTTTCTTCCCTTCCCCTTATTTTCAACCTTTTCCAAAACTATTCCCCCTATCTCCCTTGTATTCATCACATGCGGTCCGCCATCTGCTTGGATATCGACGCCAGGGATTTCCACAATCCTCAGCGATGCCAGATTTGGAGGGGCACGCTCGGCCAACTTCACTACACCCGGAATCTTTAAGGCTTCTTCGCGGGACAGAAAGTACACCTTCACTTCTATGCCCCTTTCTATTACGGAATTGGTTTCATGGATCGCCTCCTCGAAGACTGCCTTCTCAGACGACTCTAGGTTGAAGTCATCCCTGCCATGTTCTGGATCAATGTGCCCACCTGTCACCAGCGCTCCATGTCTCCTATATAGAATCGAAGACAGAATGTGAGCTGCAATGTGTAGCCTCATGAGGCGATAACGACGTCCCCAATCTATTTCACAGTGGACTCTATCTCCTATCTTCACATCTGGCGTGCCTTCGACAGAATGCAGCACGTCTCCAGTCAGCTTATCTTCCAACACCTGCGAGACCTTAAACTCTTGTGAAAGATGGCCTATGAGGCCTGTATCACAGTCAACCCCTCCCGTGATGGGGTGGAATGCTGTCCTATCGAGTACTATATAACCACCCTGCAAGGAGACGACTGTCGCCTCAAATTTTCTCAGATAGCTGTCTCTTTGGTAGAGAAGCTCAGTCATCTTCCTCGCATAAGACGGACACTTTGATAAGATATAAACTTGCTTCTATCTCTTTAACTTTCTCGATATATATTCGTCAGCTGAGATTGAAGCTTTAGCTCCATCGCCAACACATACAGAAATCTGCCCCCACGTTCGACCACCGCATTGGCGCATACAGTCTCCAGCCGCGAATATCCCTTCAACCGAGGTCATCATCTCCCCGTTCACCTTTATGAAGCCCTCTTGATCCTTTTCAACATCGAAGATTTCAGTGTTTGGTGCAAGCCCCACGTATATGAACACTCCATCTAGGCTAAGATGAAACTTTTCACCTGTTGTTAGCCTACTCAAGGTGATGCCGGTAACATGATCTGTTCCATCGATGGAATCTGTCACAGTCGACCAGAGTACTTCAATGTTGGTTGACCGCATTGCGCTCTCCTGCAACGCCTTCTCAGCTCTTAGACGATCACGTCTGTGGACAATGTACACCTTCTCTGCGATATGTGAGAGGTAGACTGCTTCCTTAACGGCAGAATCTCCGCCACCAATAACCGCAACGACTTTGTCCTTATAGAATGGGCCATCACATAAAGCACAGTATGATACACCCTTCCCATAGAAGGACACTTCACCTGGCACGCCAAGCTTCTTCGGCCTTGCCCCAGTGGCGATGATCACTGCCTTGGAAACATAATAAGCATCCTCGGTCACAGCAACCTTGCATTCACCCTTGTCTATCACCTTCTGCACTTCTTCAATTTGAATTGGAACATCGTAGACTTTCACGTGATCGAGAAGCCTTTGGGCAAGCTCCTGCCCACTTATCTTTGGGAAGCCTGGGTAGTTCTCAACCTGATCAGTAAGCGAGACCTGCCCTCCAACTCCCAGTTTCTCAAGCACAATACAGCTTCTACCACTTCTTCCAGCATATAGTGCTGCGGTGAGACCTGCTGGCCCAGCGCCAACTATCACGATATCAGACTTTCGGGTAGGCTTCTCTGATGACATCCTCCATGATTCACAGAAAATCTCATTTAACTTTTTCCAGTACGATGAAGATCAACAGGGCAAGTATCAGTCCGCCAGCGATGTAGGCCGGCTGAGATAACATAATGCCTCTAACGACCGCCAGCGACAAAACCGCCAGAGAGAGCAGTGTGGAGATAAGACGCCTTCTGCCACCTGGCAAAGCCTTTCTCTTCGACTCGCTGAACGTCGCCTTCTCCGAGAGAACTTCTACATTCGCCTCTATCCACTTTTTGCCGAAATCAGTCAGCCTCCAGTACACAACCCCCTCACTTTCATAGGATTCAACCAACTTCGCATCCCTAAGCTCATTGAATATCCTGTAGAGATTCGAAACCGGCGCGTCAAGCCTATGACTCAACTTCGAGGGCCTGTAGGAGCCAGACCTCAACTCTAGAACAAAGCGTGCTCTCAGCCTTCCACCTACAGCTTCAAATATAGTCGTAAGGTCTTCTTCTGACTTCGCCAATCCTCACTCTACCACAAATCTGCTGAGGCATGGATTTAAATCTACTGAACCTAACCTTACAGCAAAATAAAGGACTCGATGTTCAGTTATTATAGCCTTTATTCTCACAGAGAAAATACTCCTTCAAGCCTCTCATTATGAGGCATTCATCTTCTGAGACCTTGACCGCTTTCGAGTCAGCCAGCTCGTTTATGATCACAGGAGCGTTCCGTATCAGGACAAAAGGAATCTTCTCGTCCACTTCCCCCATCGCCAAATGGGCCATGGATGCGAGATCATCAAGTACATTCAAGAATGTTATCTTCAAAGACCTACCAAAGAGGTCCTTCATACCCCTGCAGTCGATAACCGGAACAATTCCAGACGACCCAATAGCCACTCCGACAGTCCCCCTTCTCATAGGATTAACCTTGCTGTCAACTATTATAACACCCAACTTCGTCCCCGAAGCCTCTTCCAGCCGCTCTCTTATTCTCTTAGCTAACAGATCCGGATTCTTCGGCCACAGAGCAGTCTTCCCCGGTGGAGCGTTCTTATGGTCTACACCAGCATTAGCTATCAATATGCCATTGTTGATCGAAAGTATCGCTCTATACACACCACCATATATCATTTCAGATTCGTCCAAGACGATCTGCGTGAAGCCAGGCTCCAAGCCATACCTCCTTGCCATCTCAACTGCCTTACTTGATACTTGAAGCTTTTCGCAGTCAATCATCCTACCCTCAGAGATCGCGAGAACCTTGTCGGCTATGGCGACAATGTCACCCTCCCTAAGCTTTAGACCCTGCCGCGACAAAATTGACAGCAGCAACCCTATCACGTCATCGCCTCCCTTTATCAACGGAGCCTTCATCGGAATCACAGTGATTCTCTTTGCAGCCATCTCAGTTCGTCTGCTCTTCCCCACAGGTGTATAAAGGGCTTTCGCGGCATCGATCAAACATTGCGAACAAGTGTAGAATAGCCTTAGCCGTCACCTACAGACTTTACCGTCTAGCAAAAGACTTTATAACTCGACAAAAGAATACTGCCAAGAAAAGTGAAGAGGTTGACGTCCCCCCAATCCTTCAGCGAAGAAGAAAGAATCAGGTATTCTCGACAGCTCGTCCTCAAATACATAGGAGACGAGGGACAGAGGAGGCTCAAGAAGGCCAAAGTCTCCGTTGCAGGCGTCGGCGGTCTCGGCGGCCACATCGCAGTAGCCCTTGCAGGACTAGGAGTCGGCTTCTTGAAGATAGTCGACAACGACTCAGTTGAACTATCTAACATCCACAGACAGACAAACTTCGAAACCGGACAAGTTGACAGACCGAAGGTGGAGGCTATACAGGAGAGGATCAGTAGAATAAACCCCCACGTCACAGTTGAGACACACACGTACACGATAAACCTAGATAGCGCCGTAGACCTCGTAGAGGGCGTCGACGTAGTCATCGACGGCCTGGACAGTTTCACGCCAAGAATAGCGGTCAACAGAGCCAGCATAAGAAAGAAAGTACCCTACGTCTACGCAGGGGTCCTGGAGGCTTATGGAAACCTAAGCACATTTGTGCCAGGGAGAACCGGCTGCCTAGAGTGTAACATGGGAGCATTCCACGGAGAATCAAATCTAACATGCGAGAGAGTGGGCGTACTGCCGACTGCCGTAACAATAGTGGCCAGCCTTGAAGTTAATGAAGCCATAAACTTGATCGTTAAGGGAAAGGGGCTGCTCGAAAACAAACTCTGTGTCGTCGACTTAAGCGTTCCAAGCCTCGACACAATACCATTCTATAAGAATCCAAGATGCAAAATCTGCTCAGACAAACTCGAGAGGCCAGAGTACGAAGAAAAGATTGTAGAAGCGTGTGGAAAGAACAAGTACGTCGTAACCCCAACTCAGACAATGGACTTGAACCTCGAGAAGATCTTACCCAAGATCTCCAGAGCCTTCCAAGTTAAACTGCACACAAAGAACTCCATAAGCCTTCTCTACGACCCAAGCACCTACGTGACCTTGATGAAGACAGGCAACATGCTGATAAAGGGACCTGAAAACCGAGAGGAAGCTCTAAAGATATTCAACAGACTCCATCACATAATATCAGAAGGCCAAGACTCTGATTAATCTTCCTAGCAATATGGACGAAATAACGCATTAAGATCAGATTTGAAGAATCAAAAGGCATCCCATATATAGGGGCTCCAACTTTCTGTACTCCAAGACGTTGACATATTTGAACTATGTCACAAAGATGAACCATAACAACTCCAAAAAGATTTTTTAGGTAGCTCAGACTACTCTGCCAAGAAAAATGGCATGGAAGCCCAAACTGGCAGAGCGTACAAGAAGCTGATTTCCGTCCTCTTTCTGGTCATCCTGTCAACAGGCACGCTGGCATCAATCAAGCCAGTGGACAGAGAAATCGAGGCGATCGTGATCGTGAAAGGTGAACCTCTCACAGCAGCCATCACACATTACAACATAACCTTAGCAGACGAGCACGCTAAAGAAATCTCTGAAGACAAGATCCGTGAACTTGAGGCAACAGCCAAAGAACTCCAGAGAAAAGGCATACCACTTCGCATTGAATCTTACCTTTACACGGTAGTCTTCGGCTTCATCGCATTGGTTCCATCAAGGTTCATAGGCTCCTTAAATCAGACAGGAAGAATTCAAGCCATCCAAGAGAGTAGGAAGTACACTCTGGATTTGGGCTCAGGCGTCAAGATGGTGAACGCGCAAAGAGCATGGCAGCTTAGAGACGAACACGGCAACAATATAACAGGCAAAGGGATAAAGATAGCGCTGATCGACACAGGCGTAAACTATTCACTGCCAATATTGGGTGGAGGGATAGGCGCAGGGCACAAGGTTCTCGGCGGCTATGATTTCGTCGACAAAGACAGAGACCCCATGGACTTCGACGGACATGGCACAGCCGTCGCAGCCATTATGGCTGGAAAAGACGACAAGCTGATCGGTGTCGCACCTGACGCCAACATCCTTGCCTACAGAGCCGTGACAGAGAGAAGGGAAACTTCTTCCGCGTTGATAGTTCAGTCTCTAGACAGGGCTGTATCAGATGAAGCTAATGTAATCAACCTCAGCCTCGGAGCAGAGGGAACAGAGTCTGCCTTAGGTGCTGCGATAGCCAACGCGGTCAGCGCGGGAGTGGTGGTCGTAGCAGCCGCAGGAAACTCTGGACCGAGCACAAAGACGATAGAATATCCAAGCTCGTTGAACAACGTCATATCTGTAGGCGCCTCATCAAATATCAATTCATCGTCACTGAAAGCTGAGTTTACGGTAAGCGAACTTAGGAGATCCTTTGACGCCATCCCCTTAAACAAGACAACACCCACAAGAGGAACACTGACCGGTAGATTGGTTTATGTCGGCCTCGCAGGAAAAGAGGATGTCGCCGACAAAGACCTCACAGGAACGATAGCCTTAGCGAGAAGAGGAATATACTACTTCAGTGACAAAGCCAAGAACGTCCACGATAGGGGCGCAATCGCCCTCATAGTCTTCAACAACTTAACCGACAACTTCATTGGAGCCCTAAGAGAAGAGGTTCCAATCCCAGTCGCCTCAATTTCAGGCGAGGACGGAAACATATTATTGGAAGCCCTCAAAGAGAAGACTCTTACGGCAACATTCTCTGTCACACCTGACCCATATCAAGTCATATGGTTCAGTTCAAGAGGGCCTTCTTCTCCATTCTATATAAAACCAAATCTGATAGCCCCCGGATACGAGGTTGAAACCGCAAAATATATGGGGGGATACATGACAATTTCTGGGACAAGTTTTGCCGCGCCACATGTCACGGGAGCCGTCGCCCTCATCAAACAGGCCAGACCCTATCTGAAGCCAGACCAGATAATGTCCCTTCTAATGGACACTTCGACGCCTCTTTCAATGGGAAAAGAGAGATATTCGGTGGACACCCAAGGTGCAGGACTCATGCAGGTATACAGTGCGCTAGAAAGCGACTTTGTAGCCACACCTGGAAGCCTAGTCTTTCACCTGTCACCATCAAATCAGACAAGAGAAGTGAGATTGCTTGAGGTAGAAACCTTCTCCAAAGACCACTTATACCTCGTAACCTCCGACACCTGGGATGGCCCAAAAGACGTCATCATCAGATTCAAGGAAAAGAGGTGGTCAGACAAGATAGTGTATCTGGAAGTCGAAGCCGAACTTAACACACAGAAGGCAGGAACCTTCTATGGGTGGATCAATATCTCAAGTGAGAAGATCACCCAGAGGATCCCCGTCAAGGTCCAAGTCAATCCAGTAGGAATAACAGTTGTAAGTACCACAGAGAAATCTGTGGCACTTAAAGTCAACTGCCCAACCGACTACGTTTCAGTCAAGGTGCTTGTGCAGATTCCAGGAGGCAGCAACAAGACAACATATTATGGTACAGACGTAGACAACATCACTTTCTCAACCCCAGCCAGCGGCGAATACTGGATATCAGCACTTGTCACAACGAAGACTGAAACCCTGATGGGCTTCAGCATAATGGTCATCGGCGAGTCCATAGCGCAGCCAACCCCAACCGAAATATTAGGGATAGCGCCTGGGGCGCCAGCCGTAGGAGTACCTCGCCAAGCAGTCGAAACTGTTGGTATCACGTTAGCCGCTATTATCGTTTGCATGCTCTCTTACGCCAAGTTAAAGAGTGCTAGAAGGAGACACGCTCCCCCAGTATAGATAGCCAACGATCTCTTGACCTTCAGCGGACACGATCCAATCCAGAAACACATTTATTGGCGCTCCCTTGACGGTTTCTGGATACCCTGACATGCAAGAAAGTCAATACGTGAAGATCATAGAGCGTTCACTAGGAAAAGCTAGGAAGACCATACTTGACAGAAGAGAAAAGATCGTTGAGGTTGGAAAGAACAGGTTCAATGACACAACCTTCAATGTCGATATTGAATCTGAGGCAGCAATAATTAAAGAATTTGAAGAGAGCGGCCAAGGTTTCACGATAATATCCGAAGAGAGTGGGACAAGAGAACTCAACGGAGGGGGAAAGATCGTGGTCATAGATCCCCTTGACGGCAGCAACAACGCAGTCAAAGGGATACCGTTCTACGGCATCTCGATAGCGGTCGCAGACGGAGACAGAATCTCAGACATAATAGCATCAGGGATAGCCAACGTCATAACAGGAGACACCATCCTCGCATACAGGCAATCGGTATTCTTCAACAAGAAAACCTGCCATCCATCGAACACAACAGACCTAGGCTCAGCGATGGTATCGGTTGTGCCAAAGCTCCACAACCTAGACGAATCATATTATCCAGGCAGACTGAGTGCTCTGCTGAAGAAGATAAGACACCCAAGGTTCCTCGGAAGCGCTGCTCTAGAGACAGCATTTGTCTCAATCGGTTTCATGGACGCTTTTGTTGAGTTAGCCCCAAGACTTCGAATAGTAGACTTGGCCGCATCATTTCATATGGCCAGAATATCGGGAGCATACCTAAGAATACTGAACATCGACAAAGACGTTGGACTGAAATATGACGGCCGGATCAGCTGCATAGTCGCAGCAAACGAGAAACTTGGCAAACAGATAGCTGACGCGATACGACAGCTTCCTGAAGACCCACCCTAATCTGCGACCATATCCTATATCGCAGCAGACAAGATAAGACACAAAGCAGAACTTTTAGGAACTTGCTGCAAGAAAATAGGAAACTTTGCACATAAGTCTCCGACGACTATCGTAAGGTTTAATACCGAGCCAACCCACTCACATACATGTGACCAGGATGTCAAGTGAATTGTGCCCAAACTGTGGAAAGCCTATTTCAGAACATGAAGCAGTCGAAGAAGTGGTAGGCAAGAAGAGCTACAAGTTCTGCTCCGACGTCTGCGCCAAAGCATACAAGGAAGTCAAACACAGACGGGAAGAAGTACGCCGCGGATAAGCCGAAACAGCCTTCCGAAAATGAATCACTTGAAGACTAAACAGAACTGTGCACCCAATATTTTTTCTTAGTGAGAATGCTTGGAATTTCCCACGAGAACTAGTAAACTTCAACACACCTAAACATAGCACACGATATAGGCGTATTGGAAGAAGTCGATCCACCAAGTGATTTTCTACCCAAGCACCCTTTCCAAGGCCACCAGAATGGATACGCCGACAAAAACTATTGAGACGACCGAGCCAAGGGTAATGCTCGCCAAAGACGACTCCAGCGGCATACCCAAGACAACATGGAAGAGAAGAGCACCTACGAGTATGATCACAACCAGACAGGATAGTAGACAAGCCGACACCTTTGAGACAACACCTTTGCGTCCTGAGAAAATGTATGCTGTATAGCTTGCCAGAAGGTTCGCGAGAGCTCCTATTACGACATCTGGCAAACCATAGATAGACATCAGAAAATTGGAGACTACAGCACCTAGGGCTGTGCCGTATATCGCTGCCTTACCTATCCTCTTGTTGAAGCTCAAGGGTATGAGCGCGTCAGAAATTCGAATTTGAAATATGGCCGAAAAGCTTATTGGCGCAAGCAGAACCGTGATCGAAGCATAAAGTGTGGCAAAAAGAATCGATAACGTAAAGACCTGCCTTTTCTCTCTTGTCTTCGAGGTCGCCTTCTCCAAGTCTAAACTACCTCCCAACCGGGGTTTATATCGCGGAACAGTGGGAGGACCACCACCCGCATAATCTCCCAACACGCTCGAAGCTTATAAGATTTTATGTCAACCTCCAACATCTGAGATTCTCAGATATATACTATCTTTGGCTCAAGCCTATCGGAAATGTCGAGTACAATATATGATCTCGAATAGGGGAGGCTACCCTTCAGGGCGCCTGGATTCATGAAGAGAATACCATGGTCTGTAGATATCTCTGAATGGTGCGTGTGCCCAAATATGATGGCATCCAGCTTCACATCAAATCTTTTTCTTAATCTCCTCTTTATTCCAAAAGGAGAGCCTCCCTCTGGAGGATGAGTCAAACCAATCTTGAAGCCTCGAAGGTCGATAACGACTTCAGGTGGCAAAGATGACTTAACCCTGACTTCATCCATGTTGCCGTAGACTCCATAGAATGGCTTAAGCCTTCTCAGTTGGTCGACAAGGCCAATGCTCGTATAGTCTCCTGCATGTACTATCAAGTCGGCTTCCTCGATCTCCTCCAGAACCTTTGATGGAAGCTGATCTATGCTGCCACAATGTGTATCGGAGAGAACAATGATGTGGGACAGCATAAAGGAAAGTTTCGAGGTTGGAGTATATATATCCTCGCTATCTCCTGCTGCATAATAACTATTAATAGCAAGAGCATATGGCATGATGTGACAGAAGATGCCAGAATTCTTCACAGGCAGATTAAAGAATGTTTTGAAAAAGAATCAGCTCTCGCTCGGCATGTGGGTAACCATACCCTGCGCCGAAGTCCCAGAGGCCCTTTCGAGAATCGGATTCGACTGGTTCGTCTTCGACACAGAACATGCGCCAACCTCACTTGAGACAGTCCAAAGACTTCTACCATCATTGAACGGCAGCAACACAATGCCGATCATCAGAGTCGCATGGAACGACATCGTAATGATCAAGAGAGCACTTGATCTAGGAGTAGAGGGAATCATTGTCCCATGGGTCAACACGAAGGAGGATGCGTCAAAGGCTGTGAGGGCCTGTAGATATCCTCCACAAGGCATCAGAGGAGTCGGCCCCAGAAGGGCTGCGGTCTACGGCCTTGATCCCTCATACTATAAGAGGGCAAACGAAAACATTGCCTTGATAGTGCAGATCGAAACACAGGAGGCCATAGACAACGTCGATGAAATATTGGATGTAGAAGGCGTCGACTCATTCTTCATCGGCCCCCAAGACCTATCGTTCTCGCTCCAAGTACCACACGACTATGGGAGCCAAAGATTCAGGACTGCAATCGACAGAGTACTCGAGGCGGGAAAGAAGTCAGGCAAACCTGGTGGCATATACACTTCAGGAGCCCAAGACGCGATAAAGTACATAAATAAGGGATTCAAGTTCATCGCACTTAGTTCGGACGTGAAACTCCTAGTGAACGCCGTCAAAAAAGAGCTTGAAGCAACGAGAAGCGAGGTCACAAAATAGGCAAAAAAAGGCGGACACTGAGATCCAAACAGACATTTAATGATGATTTTTCGTCCGACAATCTAAGACTAGTCTCTTCGTCGATTCCGCTCAAGCACACCTGAAGATTTCATGAGTAGACGGCGTATTGGAAGCTGCTGCGGACACCTTCGTTCACATTCTCCACAATTCTTACACTTCTGCTGGTTCCTATCCAACGGCACAATGTCTTCGTATCTTCTTATAACTTCCTCCTGCGACACTGGATCACCGCTCTTTCTATAGTATTCGTTGTAGAAAGAGAAGATGTCTACTATGTCGACTCCATTGGGGCAAGGCATACAATATCCACAACCCTTACATCCGATCAGACCATACTCAAGATACTTCTGTCTGACTTGAGATATGACGTTCAGTTCGTCGACGGTCAGAACACCTGGCCCGGAACGACATGCACTTTCAACATTTTCTATAACCTGTTGCATCGTACTCATCCCACTTAAGACAACGGAAACTTCAGGATGGCCCCAAACCCACATCAAAGCCCACTCTGCAGGCGTCCTCTTCACACCCACACTATTCCAGATATCTTGAATCTCTGGTGTAGGATTCATCGCGAGGAGGCCGCCGCTGACAGGCTCCATTATGACGACAGCTAAACCTCTATTTGCAGCATATTTCAGCCCTCTTGTGCCAGCCTGATAGTCAACGTCCACGTAATTATACTGTATCTGGCAGAACGCCCATCCCTGATATGAGTCAATTATCTCCTTGAACACTTCGTATTTGTCATGGAAGCTGAAACCTAAGTGGCCAACTTTCTCTTCTGCAATCTTCTTTTCAGCCCAATCAAGAGCGCCTAGATCCTTCATCTTAGACCATCTTGCCTCATTCAGCCCATGGAAAAGGTAGAAGTCCACGTGTTCGGTCTGCATCCTCTTCAACTGCTCATCCAGCACCCTATCCATGTCTTCTCTGGACTTCACCAGCCAAGTTGGCATCTTTGTCGCAACCATTACTCTGTCACGGTAGCCGCCTTGAAGAGCTTTGCCGAGCAGAACCTCACTTTTTCCACGGTGGTAGCCGTAGGCTGTGTCAATGTAGTTTACACCGTGGTCGACTGCGTACCGTATCATCTTTATGGCTTCATCTTCGTTTATGTTTGCCGGATCCACTCCAATTGTGGGCAACCTCATAAGGCCGAAGCCCAAGGCGGAGCAGCTGATGTCAAGCCTTCCAAATTTCCTGTATCTTATCCCAATCGCCATTCCCTTTACCTACGCTGAACTTATAAATGTTGAGAGGACGACGTTAACATGAGCGAATCGTACGAGACCAAGTGAAGGATTCCCTTGCCAAGATCGGTGATCTACATATTGGGGAAGACATCAGGTCAGCTTTGAGCCTTGTACACCTGTGTTCTTGGCCTTGAAGGTTCTTGCACCTATCAAAGCAACTACGTTTGTAGCTATTATAACCATAGTGACAATTGAGAGTATCTCTTGAGAATATGGTGTACCATATTCTATCATCAGGGTTGCCACAACCGCTGGGGTCAAGCCTTGTCCCATCAACGTGAATATGAATCTTTTCTCATATCCTGGTCTAGAATGGTCAGCGACGTAGGTTGCAACAAATCTTGAAGACAACAGCGCCAACATTATGGTGCCCAACAGGGCATAGTTTCCAAGGTCAAGGAATGTTGAGATGCTCATTTCCAGACCTAAGAGGACGAAAAAGAATGTTCTGAGGAAAAAGGATATTTCATCTTGAAAGCGGCTCAAGTATATCATGACATTTTCTGGCATTTCCAGTCTCAGTGATAGAGGATCTGAGATAAGCTTACTGTTAGCGAAAACCAAACCCAAGGTGATCGCGGATATTATTCCACTGCCATCAATCACTTCAACAAAAGCATACGTTATGAGAAGATAGCCGAATGTCGCAATGTACAGATATTTTACATCATAGGCGATCTTGATAAGTTTAAGCCAAAAGAGTCCAGCAACAGCTCCAATCAAGAAGCTTACAGAAAACCTAGAAAAGAAAGAGGCGACGATAGTTCTCGCCCCATCAAGATTCAGTGCGATGTTACTCAGATAACTGTTAAGAAAAGTTGAGAAGAGCACTATGATTATTAGACTGTTCAGAGCCGCTTCCATGGTTACGCTAACGAACAGATTCTTGTTCGTGGAGAGCATCTTGGCATAGTATCCTACAACAGCAACTGTTGTCTCACCGCCGACGGTCACGCTCAAGAAGATAGCCGGATAGAGAGGCCAGCAGAAGACATATGTAAGTATGCAGAAGATCGACACGATACTTAACCCCACATATATCAGTGTCCTAAGCAAAGCTGAGAAACTTTCTTTCAAAAGCTCTTTAACATATATTTCTAGGCCGAACCCAAAGAGTATCATAGCCAAAGTGAGACTGCTCATCACTGGCGCGATCAACCTGACAAGGTCCAAGGGAAAGAAGCCTAGAACTGGCCCTACTACAAAACCGAAAGCGATCAAGAAGAATATCTCTGGAAAACCCGTCTTCTTGAAGGCCATATTCCCGAAAAAGCCTATGAAGATTATGGCAGAGAGAAAAATGAAAACTGAAATGGCTGAGATCATCCAAAACAACCTGTCCAATTTGAATATAAATATCTTTGGGCTGGAAACAGAAAACATTCCAAAAGGCAGCAAACGGGTTTACAGAAGAAGGCTTCTGCCTGACAATCGATGCAACTTCTTGCACCTACCAACGCCCATCCATCTGGCACCCCAAGAAGAAGGTATATTAGAGAAGAGAGTAGGAGGATGATCGAATACGCGGAAAGGATCTTCAAGTTCTGTTCGAGTCTTCTATCCAAGGTACAGTAGAGAAGAAGTCATCTCTAAGATTAAAGATAGACTTAAGATCTTAGACGGAGAACTACCACTCACGCTTGTCGTCCTATTCGGCTCTTATGCTACTGGAAACTATACGGTGGCAAGCGATATAGACCTTCTAGTCGTGTACAGAGGAGAAACAAGAGAGGATGCCTATGGCAAGGTAAAGAAGACCTTGAAAGTCCTTGGACTTGAGCCTCACGTCTACTGCGAAAAAGAATACAAGGACCTGTCGGACGCTATAGAAAAGATGGTCGAACATGGTATAGTCCTCTATGAGAAGAGATCAGGTTTCTCAGACGATTTTCAGGCGACTTCTCTGTCTAAGAAAAGAACCTGAGCTGAATGACTAGTTGTTCTTGAAGATTCTCTAACATGCTAATGCCCCATTTTTCTTCAGTCACATATCACCCTTAGTATTCCCGCATTTCAAAAGATTATCACAGATCTGAATGCATCGACACGAAAAAAAGCTAAAAACACGTGAACTGGGAGATGATGGGAAGAAAACCTCCTTTGAAAGTGAGAAACACCTCTGAATATAGGAGCGTCTCAGTCGAAGAGACCCTACGACTGTTAGAGACGAAGGCAAATGGCCTCAGAGAATCTGAAGCTAGAGATAGGATTAGAATATTTGGTTACAATGAGGTACCGGAGAAAAGGGGGAACCCTCTTGCTGAGTTCTTGCTACGATATTGGGGCCCTATGCCGTGGCTATTAGAGTTGGCAATGATACTTTCGTACATTTTATCTCACTATCTTGAGGCAATGATAGTCTTTGTGCTGCTCACGATAAACTCTATCATAGGCTGCATACACAGCCGCAGCTCACAAAAAGCATTGGAGCTTTTGAAGAAAAAGCTCGCCATCAAAGCGAAGGTACTGCGAGACGGAGACTGGGCGACAAGAGATGCAAGAGAGATTACTTTAGGAGACATCATAGTGGTTAGCCTAGGTGATATAGTGCCAGCGGACGCCAAGATTTTAAGCGGCGAGCTTTCTGTTGACCAGTCAGCCCTCACAGGAGAATCCCTAACTGTAGACCTACATCAATCAGATGTCGTCTATTCTGGCTCTATTGTGAGAAGAGGAGAAGCAAAGTGCATCGTGGTCAACCGGGTAGAAACACGTATTTTGGTAAGACAGCTGAACTGGTCAAAATAGCCAAGCCCAAATCTCATCAGGAAAAGATAATGATGGCAATCATCAAATATATGATGTATCTTGGTGTAGCGGCGTTAATTTCAGTTTCAACCTACGCTGTGCTGATGAAGATTAGCCTCCTATCAATAGCGACTTTTGCAGTGGTCTTCCTCATGGCAGCAGTTCCGGTGGCTCTGCCAGCCGTACTGACTGTAGTTCAAGCGGCAGGTGCAATAGAACTTGTGAAGAAGGGTGCGTTAGTCACCAGACTCGACTCAATTGAAGACGCAGCTTCAATAGACGTTCTTTGCCTCGATAAAACAGGTACAATAACAGAGAACAAATTATCGGTCGTCGACATCGTGCCTTTCCAGGGGTATGGCAGCATGGATGTGATCACAATAGCAAGCCTAGCATCTGATGGGGAAGGAAAGGACTTAACAGATCAAGCAGTTATCGAATACGCTAAAACCGCAGGGGCCGAGCATGGCGCATGCGAGCGAATCTCATTTACACCTTTTGATCCATCATCCAAGAGGACAGAGGCGGTCATCGAAGTCAGAGGAAAGCATTTTAGAGCTGTTAAAGGTGCACCCCAGATGGTAATTTCTCTGTGTAAAGGAATGGATGAAGAAACCCGGAAGAGGGCGAACGAGATAGTGGAAGAAGCATCTCAGAAAGGATATAGAACATTGGCGGTTGCCAGATCGATGGAAGAAGCCTTAGACGATCTTCAGCTGGCAGGCTTCCTTTCATTAGCTGACCCGCCTAGGCATGACTCAAAAGACATGATAGAGGAGGCAAGAAAATTGGGAATAAAACCGATGATGCTCACAGGAGACAACATTGCCATAGCAAAAGAGGTTGCCAGACAGGTTTCGATTGGCAGTAGAATCTTTCGGATGACGGATCTTAAGGCCTTAAGCGAAGCTGATCGGGCAGAAATCGTCGAAGAATGCGATGGGCTTGCCGAAATATATCCCGAGGACAAGTATGAAGTCGTCAAACTCTTACAGTCGAGGGGGCACACTGTGGGAATGACAGGAGACGGAGTCAACGATGCACCAGCATTGAAGCAGGCAGAAATGGGAATAGCTGTGAGCAATTCAACGGATGTGGCAAAGGCATCCGCTAGTATGGTCTTGGTCGAACCAGGCTTAAGGGTGATAATCGATGCGATAAAGACAAGCAGACAAATATACCAACGGATGCTGACTTGGGTCATAAACAAGGTTACCAAGACAATACAGTTTGTAGGCCTGCTTACAGTAGGCTTTTTCTGGTTACATGACATTGTAGTCTCCCTCTTAGGAGTTTCCCTTCTCGTCTTCGCAAACGATTTTGTAACGATGTCTCTGGCTACCGACAATGTGAAGCACACAAGCAACCCGAACAGGTGGAATGTGAAGAATATTACTCTAGCATCTCTTGTCATAGGGGTGCTGCTTGTCGTAGAAGGCGCAGTTGCCATTCTAATCGGAGCAAACTATCTCCATCTAGAATGGGAGAAACTCCGCACATTCGTACTGCTCATGCTTATCTTCACAAGCCAATTTAGAGTATACGTAGTAAGAGAGAGAAGACATTTCTGGTCCTCACGCCCAAGCAGAGGATTACTTATATCCAGTGTAGCGACGACAATAGGATTCATATTATTGGGCGTCTATGACATCATCATAACACCACTCACACTGCCTCAGGTCCTCACCGTGCTAGGTTTCTCGGCACTTTTTACCCTCGGAATAGAGCCGGCAAAATATTACACATTCGGGAAATTCGGATCGCAAGACAATGAGTAACTAAGGCTAGTCGCCCATGGCCCTTTCATATCAAACCAGGCCTAAGTGTAGAGGTTAGCATGAACAGGCAACGGACAACAGGTTATCAGACGATGTCTAGATGACACTTAGCTGCTTTCATAGAATATTATGGCAAGAAGATTGATTTGTCCCGTTGACACGGAAGCAGAAGTATTTTTATGCAGTCTGATAGAACTTTCTATAAAGGTCTTTATAACAAAGAGTGGAAACGTTTACGTTCAAGGAAAGATTGTTATGGAAAACCTTCCAAAAATAGGATATTCGAAAAAACTTTTTTAACATGGGGGTCCCCAACTTTAGTTGGGGTGCCCCATGCTATTAGATCTTGAGCCAAAAAATAAGAGAGAAGACCTGTATGATTTTGAAAAGGAGCTGGAAATGGTGAAGAGAGGAATAGAAACGTCAAAAATGGTGGTAGTCAGCGGTCTCAGAAGGACTGGAAAGACTTCTCTAATTAAGGTGGCGTTGGAGCAGTCGAATGTGCCTTATCTTTATTTGGATCCAAGATTTTCCATAAACTCTAACTATAGAGACTTTGTTGAACTATTGAAAAAGGGGCTAGAAGATTTTCTCGACAAAAATAGGCTGCTGGTTCAAGACCTTCAAAAAGTTGCAGCCAGGTTCAAAGGATTAAAAATCCTTTCAGTCCCGCTATCGGTAGAAGTTACTTGGAAAGGAAGAGAGAAGGTGACTATTCAAGAGCTTCTCCTCGCACTGGATAAACTAGCTGGAAACAAAAAGAGTAAAATTGTGATCGTCATAGATGAGGCTCAAGAACTTAAGAAAATAAATTGGATTCGAGTTGATAGGATAATCGCTTATGCCTATGACAACCTTACTAACATACGATTTCTTTTTTCAGGCTCTCAAGTTGGGTTACTTCATGACTTTTTGAGAATAGAAGATCCAAAGGCACCTCTCTATGGAAGAGGGTTCATTGAGGTAAGAACGAGAAGGCTGTCGAAAGAAGAATCTTTAGATTTCCTTATTAAAGGGATGAGACAATTTAATGTTGAACCCAACCTTCGAATGATAGAAAAGGCTGTGGAAGAAATTGATGGAATCATCGGTTGGCTTACCTACTTTGGGCACATGTATGCAATAAAGGGAACCGCGGATATCGACCTCGTAACTTCTAGTGCAGTAAATCTTGCAACTCAAGAACTGAACAATTATCTTCTCCAGAAAAAAAGTGACAGGTATAGGACACTGGTCAAACTCTTGGTGAGAGAAAGAAGCTGGTCAGATCTGAAGAGACAGTTAGAAGAAAAGGAAGGCAGAACAATAAACAGTAAGACGTTCATAGAGCTTGTTGACAATTTAGTCAAATCAGGAATAATAGAGAAAAATAAAGAAGGGAGATACTATATACCGGATCCAATAACACGAAGGGCAGCTGAAATGATTACTGGATAAACGGGGCAGAACCTATCATAAGCCTTTATTAGACTATACACAACATGTTAACACATCAGTCAAGGAGCACAAGAATGCGTCGAACTATCGCTGAAGGGGATACATTCTGCTTATTTGGCGTCGGATACCCAAAATCGCATGACATCCCCATAACATTTGATGGAATTGCAAAAAGTGAGGAAATTGAATGAAGAAGGCGAGAAGATCTTTAGGAGGATTTGACACAACATCCTTGATGAAGTCAAAATTCTACGAATTTTATCATCTCATCAAATTTGTCTTCTACACCTTCATCCTGAGACCTTCTTCTAAGATAATTTGTTTTAATGTGATCTTTTTGTGCCGCATAAACCAAGAAAGCCTTGTCTCTGTCTTCTAGACTGTTCCAGAATTTCCATGCGGCTAAGCAAGATACTATCAACTCTTCCGGAGGAATAATGTATACCCTTCTGCCACCAACTTTTAACTCAAGAGGCTTTTTTGGTTTATCATAGCTTCCAGCAACTACATCAATTCCTTTTTCTGAAAGTTGCGGGAATTTCAGTAAGTAAATTCTTAAGCCCCTCTCACCAACTTTTTTGAGAAAGGCCTTAACTAATTTCTCTGCTTCCAAGACAATAATGTCTACATCACCAGTCCTGTATGCTCGTCCAGAATAGATTTCGGCAGCGAAGCCGCCTACAACTATTATTCTTCCAAGACCCTTTCTTTCTAGCTTCTCATTCAACCAGCTCAAGAAGCACAGAAAACGCTCAGTTTCATTTTTTCCCTCAATTTCCTTCACAAGACCGCTTAAAGAGGAAACTAGATCTTCTAAATCTTCTCTATAATCAGTGTATTTTTCTTCCATTCAACCCACTTCAACTCTTCCAGCCCCTGCCATTTTTCATACGCCATCATCGAGAGCCTTTTTAGATCTTCGGTCGTTCTCTTGCTCCCCCTAACCTTGGGCCTTTCATCCAGAATTTTCAATAAAACCCTTCTAAACACGCTATTCGAAAGTTGGGGGTCTATAAGATCCTCTGAATGCATCATCATTCTTTCACTCTCTTGCAGAAGGCTTCTTTAATACTTTTCTATTGTAAGTAAGGAAGTGGCTTAAGAAGACATCAAAGCGTTTTCGACAACAAATCGTGTGGCAAATGAACACATACCATGGGACAAGGGGTAGTAGGACAACTTATTACTCAAGAAGACATCCAGCTTCAGATAGCGGAAGACAGTCTGTTCGAGTAGAAATAGAACCCTAATGTTCCTCACGATGCAGAAGCTTTACTCCATTGGGGATTTCTCGACCAGGCGGGATGACAATACCAGCCCCTACATAGGCATCATGCCCAAGGCAACAGCCTAGGAATCTTTGACCGGAATCCAAAGCCTTCCCGTCCTTGATTAAAGTCACGCATCTACCATCCAATCTAAAATCTGCTAGAACGGAGCCAGCTGGGAAGAATGAGTCGCGCCCCATTAAACTAGTGTTGATGAAGGGGCTTGTTGTGAACGCACCTGGAAAGAGGAGCGAATACGTCACATTCACACCATCCCGAAGTTGGCATCCTTCACCAAGAACCGAGTAGGCGACAGTGCAATTGTTGTGTATCACAGACTTGGCTCCGACCATCGAACCCCTTATGACACTGTGAGCTCCGACCTCCACCCCATCATCTATTATGGAGTTCTCAAGGTATGCAGTTGGGTGAATGTCACACCCTTTTCCTATTTGCACATTCTTGGATGAAACACGCCATTGATTGGTTGAAAGCGCAGAGACTGCAAGGCGGAGTTGCCTTAACCGATCGCGTTTAAGGTCAGCGATATGCGCCAGCAGTGCTGCTACATTGCACGCCCATAGGTTAGCCCAGTGCTCGATTTGGACGATCACTTTTCGGGTGATGGGCGCCCTGTATATGCCTCCTGGAACCATGTGGTCTGGGAACGGCATCTCTTGCACGTACTCATCAGCGTCGACAACCAGCGGCTTCGGAGTGGCAAGTCCATCATAGCCTGGAGGATAATAGTAGAGTCGGTAGCCAACATTTTCCCCTAGGTCGTCAACATCCATGGTCGCTGTTATCGTCCTCTCCGTCAAGGTCCCTTTCTTAATAGCGCACTGGGTTGGTTGGTCTAAATGCTGGGATGCATCGAGGAAAGAGGACAGCAACTCCTTTGTGCAGAAGACTGTGTCCTTCATGACCAAACGCCCTCTTCTCCTGTCCTGACCCTCGGCACCTATCATTCGTATGCCCAAAGAATTCAACACCCTCCGCTGGTGATCTTCGAGTCTCGAATTAAGTATCAGAAGTTGTTGAGGGTGTTCCAGAAACGGGCTTACCCTTATTTGGCTGGGCTCAATAAGAGCTTCTACTGACACAAATATCACATACGAAAGGGGTCTTTCTCGATATAAAAGCTTTTACTAGGCAGTACGGTAGGAAATATGTTTCCAAAAGACCTGAGTATAACACGAAATCCTATTCATGTTCCTTTCTTTCCTTATTAAGAAATTTTTCCTACTGTGAGGTAACCTTCATTGCTGCTTTCCACTAGATTTAGTGTTGACGGAACCATTGCTAATAGTATTGATACGCCGTTTACTGCTGTCACAGTCACCATTAGAATATGATGTTGCTTGAACCTCTTTTTGGTAGCAAATATTGCACCGGCCAGAATGGCTGCACCAAGCATTATCTGGGCTATCATGTTCACTGTTGCAGGTAGTATTTGAGTTGATGGCACGATCGTTGTAGTAGAGGTAGTCGCCTCTAAAACGGCCCACAAACTCCATCCATGAAGGTTACAGTTCGCTCTTGCTTTCACTAGCGTTTTCTGGTCTATTTGCCCTAAGTCAATCTTGCAAGTGAATGTTGTCTCGTTTTGAGGCGTTAACTCTACCCTAATGAGCTTATCATCGACCTGGGCTTCGATCGTATCTACGTAGTGGGATTGGGAAGGGTTGTTGTGTCTTATCTTTAGATTAAGTATGGTGTTTGTGCCTTGTGTTTCTTTGCTCATTTCAAGGACTGCTGGAACGTCGGCGGAGACAGAAGTAATCAACCAAGGTCCTATTAATGCGAATAGAATTGTCCAGACGTAGAAAGTTGTTTTTCTGCTCAAACTATTTAATGGCATTACCCGTTGTTTATATTATGAAGGGATCTCTTTTATACGCATAGTTCTTGAGATTCTTCGAAAAGATTCGAAAGCTTTAATTGGAATCATTGAAATGCTTCCTAAAGAGTATCCTTGGGAAAGCCTGTTGCACTAATTAAAGGAGATGACGTGGGACCAAAGCTTACTGAAGCGGTGATGACCGTGTTTGAAGCTATGAAGCCTGATCTAGAGTTTATTCCCTGTGGAGCAGGTTATGGGGGCACGTTCACGGTGATGACTCCTTGATCCCTGAAGAATCCTGGGAAAGGTTGAAGAACTCTGATGCCTGCTTCGGGAGCAAGTTATCCCTTCCGGCCCACATCAAAACGGAACGCACGTCAATGGCGAAGACCCTGCTGACGTAGCTTGGGAAATTAAAGAAACGCTCAAAGATTTATATAAGATATGGGGCGAAAATAAGCGTGAAAGAGTTTTGGAATATTTTACATGATATGAGAAAAACTGCAGAACAGACATTAGAAATGTTTAGAGA
>Ga0209102_1000128_pt1 | contig 51550 bp, 63 predicted proteins | sample ConPoolayeHmetaG_FD_185483 | JGI IMG/M metagenome (GOLD analysis project Ga0209102, IMG submission 185483) | Hot spring microbial mat communities from California, USA to study Microbial Dark Matter (Phase II) - Cone Pool mat layer H metaG... ...
AGAATGTTCAATTGGATGATGACAATATCGTACCTAACTTGCAGAAGAATGTCTTTGGAAATTGCTATGTAGATTGATTCCAATTGGCCAGCCGACGGAGCATAATAGTATTTGCTTTCGTCAAAAGCAATCTGCTGCAAAAGCTCTACATCTATGTCTGAGGTTGAACCTAATCCAATCGTGTAGATTCTTACTCCCTTACTCTTAAGGGTTTTTGAGCATTCAGATTGATTGACAGCATATTCTCTGGCATACGAACAATTTTCACGATGTTGTGGGTTATGCGGACATGGTCTATTAGCTTTTCCGTCTGAAAGGAGAATCATTACCCAAACTGCATCGGATCTGCCATGGTTGACAAATTCTTCATTTGCCTTGCTTATTCCGCCTCCAATGTTCGTATAACCATCTGCACTTAAGGCGTCAATTTGAGACTTGATTTTTGTCGCGTTATTTGTGAGGCTACATCGAAGCGTTGCCTCTGTCGAGAACGATACGAGACCAACCCTATCTCTTGACATGTTAAGTTGATCCACAAAGGTTTTTGAAGCATTCTTTGCAAGATCCAATTTTATTTTACCACTGTCATCTTTCTCTCCCATACTTCCTGAAACGTCCATTACGAGCATGACATCAACTGGCTGGTATTCTACTTGAGAGAGAGGCAACGAGATTGTGAATGTTCCAGTGCCTGAGAAGGCGTTGTAACTCGTAAACGAGCTTGAAGCAATATTTGTCGCGTCCATTAAGGTGCCGTTTGTCATGGAGCTGTCAAAGGACACAGTGAAAACACAGTCTGAGGGAAGAAGGGTTGAAATAAGGGTCTTGAGCTGAGATTCTGTGAACTCTCCGCCTTCCATTATTCTTTGAATTGTTTCGGATTTGCATAGCAAGTCGAAAATGTTTTCTCCGGTTTCTTCGATGCTGCTTTCGTTGACTGAAACGTTGACTCTTGCGAGATAGGTGGTTGCTGAAAGCCCAGCAATTAGCAATATGCATGCTATCATCGCTTCGATTACTCTCATCTGTGCTTTTTTTTCGCGGATCGTTTGCTTGTCACCTCCAAACCTCGAGCTCAAAATAGTAGGTGAAGCCATCGATCTCTACGTATCTGGCTGCCCAATCCGTGCTTAGACCGTAAAATTTCCCACTAGTATAGTTGAGAGACGTGATAACTGGGACTTCGCTTGGAACCACTTGGTTACCCTCAACCTTGACTCTTAAGTAAGGGGGGTCTGTTTGCATTGTCTTGATGCCAATTAAGTCAGCACAAACAACTAGGTAGTAGCCATTTATTTTTTCAAGGGTGCATGAACCGTCTATTCCTGTTACGTTTTTTGCTGAATTCTCTGTGCCATTGGGTCCAATCAACTCTGGCATATAGTAACCAGTTATGTTGACGTTGGCTAAGGGCACTCCTTTATGATTTTTGACGGTTATCTTGTATTTTTCGTTGCTCAATGATTCGATGCTGATGTTGAAGATTGGCTTAATTCTTATAACGAGATTAATATCTGATGAGAGTCCCAGAAGGCTTCGCAGCTCTCCTGGTGAAATCCATGGATAGTCTGTGTGGGTCTCGTCAAACCTTATGACCTTTCTGGGATCTAGAACGTACGTTCTTGTTGCTTCTTGTGCCGCAAGCCCGAAAAGGGTTGGGGTGGTTGAGCCCCAGTTCGCTGGGTTGCCTGGAGACAGCAGTATCATGTCGATTAGGCTTTCAGCCATGTTGTAGTCTTCTTCCATCATCAGGGCTGTGGTGTTCGCAATGAGGGACTGTAGGTTAGCGTGAAGGGCGACCAGCATTACAAACATCATAAAGCCAGCGAGAATATACTCGTATATTGCGTTCATTGCTCATGCATCCCCTTTCTCGGTTCTTGTTCCAAGCCCTATTGTTATTTGGTCTCCAGCTCTCTGGCACCAGACCACTATGCCCTTTTCTAGGTTGTCAACTGCGAATCTTGGCGTAAGATTGCTTGGGTAGGTGCCTGAACCGTCGTAAACTTCGATGTTGCTCTCCGTTGACCATGGAAGAGCATATTCCCCATAGACATAGGAGTCTGAGATCAAATAAACGCGAACAAGTAGGCTTTGTCCGATTTCCTCAATCGTGATGTTGTACCCATAGGCTGTTAAGCCTGATGGAAGAGTGACATTTTTGATTAGAAATTGGTCTTGGTCGCCTAAGTAACAGAGCGAAACAAGGTCTACTATGTCTGAGCCTATGTAGTTGGCGATTTTGCTTAGCTGAACTACGATGATGTCGTTCTTGAACGCAGCTATTGACATGGAATAATAGGAGCCGACGGAAATGAAAATCAACATCAGCGACACTGTTCCAATGATGTGGGTTACGGTTGTGGAAACCAATTAACCCCCTCCGAGAACAGTAATCTTAAAGTCAACGATGGTAAGATTAATCAAAGTTGGCAATGTCGCGTTTCCGCCTAAGTCTGTTAGGGACACAGACTTTTCTTTACCAAGAAATTGAACTTTGATGCTGAAGTCGCCTATGCCTTGCAGGATCTGCTGTGTTTCAACTCCTGTATTCTCTAGTATAATTCGCGATGTTTCGAAGGGGCTTATTTCGCCTGAACTTAACCTGACAACCGTTATTTCCAGCAGGTTTCTAGTGCTTGGCTCCGATGTGGAGCCATTATAATAGTTCATTACTCCACAATAGATGCATCTAATCCTGTTAAAATCGAGTGAAACCCATGCTCCTTGATCTTGATATTTTTTCACGCAGCTCAGTGAGCCGTTTAAGTATACGATCTGTAACGAATCGTTGCCTACGAAGCAATAGTCTGTAGAAACGCCTGCACGGGGTCCTCCTTGAATCTTGAAACTGTTCATAGAAACTGACGCTATTGTGAATGAGCCTGTTGCGTTTAAGATAACGATGTTCATGGTTCCTTCTTCGACAACATAGGGACACGTGGTCACAAAGCTTGTCTTAACAATCCCTGTTGACAGAGGTTTGAACATTATTTTTTTCGCTATTTTTTCCAGACTTAAAACAGCGTTGACGGACTGGTCAAATTGGACGCTTTCAACATTGAAGTTAAGAGTATCATTAGCGAAATAGGAGGCAGTAACAATTATTACAACCATGACGCTGGTTAAAATGACCGTTGAGACGATTTCTGAAAAAGCAAACTTATTGCGAAGCCAAGATGAACATCTCAAAGTCATCAACTACGCCTCCCACATTAGACTATAAACTAGGGGAACAAGAAAAAATAAGAGGAATAGAGGGGCTAGACTATCTATGGCAGCTTTACTGACGTTGGGTAGTCCTTACCAGCAGCAGTGTGAACCTTTATTTCTATCCTGGTTCCAGATGTGAAACCATCATTTTCGCTTTCATCAAGTGACAGGTAGACTGTTTTGCTCGCTCCTTTAGCAACCTTTATGTTAATTGATGCTAGTGCTGTAGAGTTATCCAGCGTTCTAGTATCATATTGAAGAGTTACTATGCCTGACGTATAATCCTTGAGTGGTATGCCGTTGACGTAAATATTGTCGACAGTAGCATCTGCTGAACCTGAATTCTTCAATTCAATCGTAATATTCCAAATATTATCGTCCTCTTGCCATTTTGCGTAGATTGATGGTAGTTCTATTTGTTCGAAGCTTGTGTATCCGCCTGCTATTGCGCCCATCCAGTAGGCTACTGAGACCGCAACTACGATTGTGACCGATATCAGAATGACGGTGGCGATTACTGGACTTAAAGCCCTCTTATCTCTTTTCATGCTTTTTGTCACTGTTTTTTCACCTTTGAAACAACTTGTGAGCCAACGATTGATAAATGAGTTATGAAGACGTCGTCTGTCTTTCAAGTATGTATCTCCAAACCATTTTTGCAGATCCATGCTGGCCAAGGGCTTATGGTTTTTGAGTCCATAAACGAAATATTGCTGCCACAAACACACATCAAACGGAGTAAACCTCATTGCTAACTGCTGAAGTAATCTTGATGTTGTGGGTGAAAACAGATGATGAACGAAGTGCTTGAAGCCTCACGAGTGTTGCTTAGCCTCTTTTTCCTCGTTCTTTCGTCGTGGCAGGACCTTAAAAAACGCGAAGTCTCCAACAAAGTGTGGGCAACCTACGGTCCAGCCGGCTTAGTTCTGCTAATAATGCAGTATTTTTTTAACTCCAGCTCAGTTAGGGAAGGCGACATTATACTCTGGTTTGCTTCTATCGGGCTCACGACGGTTATAGCACTTGTTCTTTTTTATACAGGATTCTTCGGAGGGGCAGACTCAAAAGCCTTAATTTGTTTGGCCATAGCTTTGCCTGTTTACCCGTCCTCCATAATGAAACATGTGACAACGTACGTTTTCTTCTTTCCATTGGCGGTACTTGTAAACTCAGTTCTAGGAGCCTCACTATTAACAATTGTAATCGTATGCTACAATTTGTCCCAAGTCTTAAGAAGAGAAAAACTGTTCGAGGGACTAGAAAACGAGTCGTTCTTGAGCAAAGCAGTCGCGTTCGCAACTGGCTTCAAAGTTCGCACCGAAAAGATGAAGGGCAGCTCCTTCTATTTTCTGTTAGAACAATTCTCAAAGGAAGAAAACAAAGGCGTTGTTAGACGCCTGAAACTAACACCCCGTTTAGATGATGACCCCCAAAAGGAAGCTCAGCAAAAAGAACTTTTGAACGAGCTGAATGGAAAAATTTGGGTTACACCTGGGCTTCCATTTCTAGTGTTCGTAACAGCAGGGTTTGTCGCTGCTCTCGTAGCTGGCGACTTTACATCTTGGCTAATCCTAAGAATAGTTTCACCTTAGAAAGTTTCTTACAAAAACAGCCACTCTTTGAACAATCTATGGCATTATTGTTTTTTCTGTTTTTCTCAGATCTATCAAAACTGTTTCTGCCAACTCGAATTGTTTCAGAAATTCTTGCCCCTTTTCTGTAATCACTAAAGTCCTTCGGGTTCCTCTTTCAACGGTCTCAATTAATCCGATGTTAACAAGCGTCCCAAGCATTCTTTTAAAAGGCGTCCAAGCTAAGTTGCATTTGTACATGACGTTTGTTGGCTTGTTTACGCCAGACTTCAAGGTTTTTAAGACTTCAACGTAAATTTCGATTTTCGACCTTTTCCTTGTCATCATAATCTATATTAGAAATATGGAATTAGAATTTTATTTTTGTGTCCCCACGAAGAGCCTCTGAGTGGTTACTAGAAATCGCTAAAGACCGCCCGCAAATAAGAAAGCAACATGAACCATCACACATTATCTCTTGAAGTTCCATTCCTTCGTCGCGTATTTCTCAATTATTAACCTTGAGGCGTTTTGCTCTTCAAAATTTGTAATCGTTCCATTCACCAGTTTTATGTCAAAGGCTTCCTCGAACCCTTTTATCAAAGACTCTTTAAGTTCATCAAAACCTACATCTCTTTTTAAAACTCTCTCTAGGCTTGTGACTCTTTCCTCAACCGTTTTCACCATTTTATCTCGGATTTTCTCGTTCGGAACCTTGAGAACAGTAAACATCAATGAAGGGTCAACCTTCAAAAGTATGGTTCCATGCTGGTGAACCACGTTCATCCCACGAGTTTGGGCGTTTCCAGAAATTTTTTTGTCTTCTGCAATGATGTCATTGATTGGTTTAAACTCAGCCGGAACACCTAACCGCCGAAGTCCAAGCACAAGTCCCAAGCAAAGAGTTTCATAGGTTTCCTGAAAGTCCGGCGAAATTAGCCTATGATCTTGATTCATAATTATGCTGTAGGTTAGTTCTCCGTCTCTGTCGTGGTAGACTGCTCCGCCGCCCGTTCTTCTCCTCACATAGTCAATGCCTTTTTTGTCGCAAGTGACTGTGTCAACTTCTTCCTCCATACTTTGGAAGTACCCTATCGAAACGGCGGAAGGTTCCCATCTGAAAAACCTTATGGTGTTAGGCACCAGATTTCTTGACCTTGCAAGCACAATGGCCTCATCTAACGCCATATTATAGAACGCGTCATGAAGGCCCGTGTCTAGGAGACGCCAGTTTTCAACCATTACCAGCACCAGCCATAACTATGCATTTAGCAAAGTCTTCAGGAGAAGCACCAAGCAACACGGCTTTGTTCTTCAAAATAAATTCTCTAATGCGATCGGCAATAACCGTTTCGTTAAGCAACACTCCTGTAACAGATGTTTCTATGTCATCAATTAGCTCCTCCGGGTGAAGAAAAAAGTCTCCAGTAATTTTAACCTTCTTTATTTTGTCATCTTCGGTTTCAAGTTGAACCTTAACGAGCTTTCCGCCCTGGACCTTTAGTTGCGCTTTGTTCATGCGACTCTTTTTCTCCATGTATTTTTTGGGATTCGTTTATCATTTGCGATGAGGTCATTTATCTATTGCCATTGACTTTTTTAACCATTTTGTCTATAACCAATTTTAAAGCTTCATACACTTCGTCCTTACTAAGTAGGTTCACGTCTAGAATAAGCTGAAAAGGCTCGTAGTCTTCACCTAGATTGAATCCATAAAGTCTAGAGTAAATTTCTTTAGTTTTTGTTTCTTTGTCTCTAAGAACTTCAAGGGCTTCTTCTGGGTCTAAACCATCTCTTTCAGCTAAACGTTTAGCCCGAGTCTCTTCTGAGGCATCAAGCCAGATTTTGAATCCTTTTTTCAATAGCCAAGGCATCGCCCAGCTGTCTACGACTACGCCACCTTGGTCAGCCCATTCGAGAAGTTTTTCATCAACTTTTTTGTCTATTTCAAGATTGTCAAGTCTCTGTTGTAGGAACCTAACGCCCTCAGGAGTCTCCCACCAGCCTTCCCCTGTTGTCTTGAAACCCATCTCCGCAGCAACAGCTTTAAGTGCGTCTCCTCCAGAAAAATATTTGAGCCCATAATATTTTGCGAGGCGCTTGGCAACTGTGCTTTTTCCAGAGCCTGCCATTCCCGAGATGCAGATAACAAGCTTTTTCTTTTCATCAATTTTTCCCGATCCTTGTTCCATATGTGGCCCTCTGCAACCCTATTTTTGGGTTTGAGGCTGGACGCCCATTCCCATGCTTATTCCAAAGATGCGTTGAAGTAGTGTGCTGGAGAAGAAAGAGCAGATCATGTACCAAAAAAAGATTGGCATCTCATAGAATGTTCCTTTATCCACTGTTATGAAAGGAATAAAAAAGGGCGAATAAGCAACCGTTTTGTCAATGAGGTAGGAACCTAAAATCTGCCAAATCGCAAAGAACAATACTATAGTCACAACCATGTTGATAAGCTGCCCCTTCATCATCTTACTTTGAATCTGAGAGATCCGTTTTTCCTGTTTCCGCAGCTGGGCATAAAGTTTTTTGTCACCTGTTTTTTTTGCTCTCTCTCTATCTGAATTATAGTTTCTCAGCTCTTCTTGGAACTTCGCATATTCTTGCGGATTAGCGAATTTAAGCCTTAACAATATGGACGCAATCGACATGAACGAGGAAACACCAAACACGAGTAGACTATAAAAAGCTGGCGTATCAAACAAGATGCACTTAACCTCCTAGGAACCGTCTTAAGCTCGGATACATCTCCTCGACGCGTTCCTGCATAATCTGCTGGTAATACTGATAAACAATCCCAACTGAGAGAAGGATGCCTGTGCCTGTGCCGAACGCGCCGAAAAAGTCAGCTATCGCCGCAAGCAATCCCACTATTAGGCCCCCTAATACAGTTACTGCTGGAATGTATTTGCTTAATAAGGTTTCAATGGGCTTCTCTGATCTTCTGAATCCTGGGATCTGCATTCCTGAGTCGACGAGCTGCTTTGCGACTGTTCGCGGATCTAAGCCTCCTACCTGCAGCCAAATTAAAGAGAACACGACACAAAACGCCACAAGTATCACTGAGTAAATCAAATACCTAACCGGGTTTTCCAGTACTTCGACGAATCCTCTTGTTGGAGAGGTAACGTAGTATGCAAGTCCACCTGTAGGTACAATGTTACTATCTTGTTGTGTAAAGTTTCCGAAGAGGCTTATTATTGGGGCGAAGTCACTTGTCCTGTAGTTACTCCACAAAAGTTGAGACCACATAACTATGTTTCCAAAGAGAGCTGAAGCAAAAATCACGGGAAGATTTGAAACATAGAGAAGGCTAATTGGATATTTGCCTTTGAAGCCTCTGTATTGGGCGTGAGCTATTGGCAGTTCAACTTTTATGCCTTGGACGTAGATGACGAATAGGAAAACTCCAATAGTTGTTAAGAGACCCGTTATACTCGGCCATCCAGAAGAACTTAAAACAAGATTGTTTAGTGAACCTCCTGAAACTAAACGTTGAATTATGGCAACAATGATTCCAACAGGCCTCACAGATCCATCCGCAGCTTCCTTCACCGAATAATACTGGAAACATGATATCATTATATGCTGGGCAACGCCTGCTAGAATGAAGAGGCTGATTCCGCTTCCGATTCCCCAGCCTTTCTGAATCATTTCATCTAGAAGCATGAGGACTATTCCAGCAATCAACAGTTCAGCAAAAATTACGATTGACTGCACCATTGGCAAAGTACTGTAGATTCCCCAAATCAGGTAAGCTGAAGCTTGGAAGGCTGTGAAAATGATGGAGAATATTTTGCTGACGCCAGTGAACAGGGATCGGTCTTCAGGGTTAGAGAAGTCAACCTCGATGAAGTCTGCGCCGGCAAGCATTTGAAGAATCAAACCTGCAGTCACAATTGGGCCGATGCCGAGCTCCATGAGTGAGCCTCTTGTTGAGGCGAAAATTATGCGCATAGCAGATGTTTCTTGTGAAGTTTGTAATCCGTAAAGTGGAACGTAGCTCATGACTAAGTAGATTATGAGTGCTATGGCAGTCCACAAGATTTTCTCGTTAAATCCAACCTTACGTTCCGGTGCCCTGACCTCTGGGATGATTTTCATTAATGGTTCAAACGCTTTAAGGAACTTTCCAGGCAACCCTTATTTCCCTCATCGGCCCAATTGTTTTGGTTTATGTTAAGGTAATATATGTGTTACGACAAGAGTGTTGTCCAGATTTAGGCAGCTTCAGTTATTACTTCGCCGCCTGCTTCTTCTATTTTTTTCTTCGCTTCCTTGGAGCACGATGGTGCTTTCACTGTTATTGGAACTGATATTCTTCCCGATCCTAAAAGCTTGTCATAACCTATTTCTTTAAGGTCAATAGTGATTTTTCCGCTTTTTGCCTTTTTCGTTTGTTGTTGTCTAAATATGATTTCCTCAAGTTGCTTTAGGTTAATGATTTTAGGCTGCTTTTTATTAGGTGGTTTGAACTTGTCTTTACTGAAGTGGTCAGGCTCATATCTTAGGACATAGCTCCATCCGTGTTTGTGCAGTCCAGGACGCCCTTTTCCTCCTCTAGACCCGCTTTTTCGATGTTGCCCAATTTGTCCCCACCCGTGAGTCCTTGAACCTCGCATTTTTCTTACTTGCCTAAGATTGTGTGGCATTTTTCAGTTCTCCATTTTTTTCAAGATTTCATTTTCATATATTTTTAGATCATACGTTTGATGAGTTCATTTATTGCATCTCCCCTGTATCCGTATTCTCCCCCAGCTTGATAGCTTCTTTTGATTGTCTTCTTATACCCTTTTTTTGGCGGATGAAGTCGAAAGACAGGTTTTACGCCTTTAAGGTCTTTAAGTTCGACTTTACAACTGTGTAGTGCTTCTGCAAGCTTCGATAAGTTTTCGTAACCAAGCTGCCTAGCATAGTCGTCTGAAAGCTTCTTGTTGCCACTTATTCTTCCCCTCTTCGCCAGAAGCATGGTGATTGTCTCAACTGTTGGTTCTCCCCATGCAATGTAGCTTTGTGCCTTCTGAAGCATGCCTAAGTAGCTTGGTCGGTCGTCAATAAGCGTAGCGTTACAATTATAGTTTAGATTAAGCATTTTCATTGTTTCGTTAATTTCGCCTCTTAGGTCGATAATGCCTCGAATTCTGATGACCGCTAAACACTTTGATTTTTCCATCTTCTACACCCAGTCTTTCGGCGTGACCACTTCATAGGTTTTTTTCAACGCGTCAAAAATGGCGTAGGCAAAGCTTGGAACCGTTCTCGTTGAACCGTAGCTTTGAGTCCAGCAATCTCTTATTCCAGCAAGTCGCAGAATTGATTTGGCGCCTTCGCTTGCTACGAGCCCTAATCCTCGAGGCCCCGGTATTATTTTTACTTTAACCGAGCCTCGTCTCCCAATTGTTTCGAAGGGCAAGCTGTGAGGTTGTCCGCATCCACACTCCCAGCTTCCGCATCCTCTTCTTACTATCGTGATGTTAAGCCTTGCGTCTGCAGCTGCCTTTTCAATTGCGTTTCGAACTTGGGCGGCTTTTCCTGCGCCAAGTCCGAGGTAGCCATCTCTATTTCCCACGGCTACTATGGCTTTGAATCTTGATTTTTCGCCTGCGTCGGTTTGTTTTTGGACGAGGCTTACGTTGATGACTTCTTCTTCTAGGTTTGGCAGAAGCATGTCTACTATTTGAGGTTCACGTATTTTTAAGCCTTCGGCGAAGCTTTCCTCCAGCGACGTGATTTTGCCTTCTAGGACTAGCTTGCCAAGCCTTGTACGTGGCTTCCATTCTTGAAGTTTCTCTTTCCGTTCTTCCTCACTGAGTTCTTGCCTGCGTTTACTCAAGGTTTTCACCTAAACGTCAGCTTCTCTAATTTTATTATAGGGTTAATTGGAGTTTGGTTTAGGATTTTCAATGAATGAATGAGGATTAACAATTTAAACTTATCTAATTGGTTGTATACGCCTTCATGTTAGTAACCTTCTTATTTTTTTGTGTCTCAGAATATGCGTAAAACGGCATACATAAAATCATGTAGGCTTCAGCTTTGAAAGTTGCAAATTTCGGAAACGAAAGTTCATTACATTCAGCGGTTAAAGCTTGGGTTGCAAAAGAAGGGGACAAGTTCGAAGTTTTGGTGGACGGGTTTATTGTTGACATTGTCCGAGGAGACCTCTTAATTGAGGTGCAAACCCGAAACTTTTCCGCTGTCCGCGAAAAACTTCAAAGTCTGGTTAAAAACCACAAAGTACGTCTGGTTTATCCGATTGCGGCGGAAAAAACGATTGTTCATGTAAACGAAGCGGACGGTGATATTATTAAGAGAAGGGCTTCTCCAAAGAAGGGTCAACTAATCGACCTTTTTGACGAGTTAGTTCGAGTTCCGCAGCTTGTTAGGGAAAAAAATTTTGAACTCATGATTCTCGTGACAAGGGAAGAAGAAATTCGGTGTAATGATGGTCGTGGAAGTTGGAGAAGACGAGGAATCAGCATCAGAGACCATCACCTTAAAGGTGTGATTGACAGTTTCCTCTTCAAGCACGTTGATGATTACCTTCGTTTTTTGCCTGAAAACTTGGTTCAGCCATTCACAAGCAGACAGCTGTCTGAGCGTCTTGACATTTCGCTGCGTTTAGCAAGACGTGTGACTTACTGTCTCCGCGAAATGGGAGTTCTGAAGATAGAAGGAAAAATCGGGCGGGCTTTGCTGTACAAGAGTTCAGCGTGAACAGTGTTTTCTTCTTGGTAAGGCGTTGTTAGAGTCATTGGATTTCTTGAGCTTCCGTGTGCGTTGTTGAAGGGGGAGGGGGTATATATAGTCGGGTCAGCTTTTCTGGCCATCTGTCCATATTGCCAAGTCTTTCTCATTCGGTGGTTTCGCAGAATTTTTATTTGTATAGGCGTTGTGGAATCATTGTGGAACTGTGGATATAAGCATATTTTTGTGGCAGTTTTTGTTATCTGCGAGGATCCTTTTTGGGCTTTGGTTTGTTTGTTGTTCAACTTCTTAGTTTCTGTTGCGTCTTAAAATATGCCCTTTCTTTTCTTGTCTTTATTTTTATAAAGAGTATTGAGAAAAAGATTAGGAGCATCATGAAAGATGCAATTTCAAGAGCAACAAGAATCTCGTTGCGTGTACTTAGGGGTGAGTTGAAACTGAAGGTTACTCCTAAGTCTTCTATGCCTTCGTCCTTTGGATCCAGACTAAAGGCGTCAAATTCCCACCCCACCCTCATGCTTCTTGGTATGGGCTGAGCTTTTAGTACGTATCGATATATGGGTTCATCGTTTATTGAGATGCTAATATGTGAGTATTTAGCATTTGGAGAGGTTTGTATGGGTTCTGTGTAACCCGTTAATTCTTTAAGTCTAATAGAGTATTCTTGGTTTGGTTTGACGTATAAATATTGTTCATGGAAAATGTGAGTGTATAGATTCCAAACTGGGTTTCATTGTTCATCAAGTCTTAGCCTTAGAATAATGATTACGTTATCCCAATATGTCATTGAGTGAAGGGTTTTCCAAATCCTTAATTTGGACAGTATTGAAGCAGTAGGTCTTTTAGCTTCTGAGAGGAAGGTGGTACTTCAGGTTTATAGGTGTAACATGTTTCATTGGATTCTATGCCTTGTATTGATTTTTTTTAAAAAAAACTCTGTACCCACCATGGGAGAATCCAATGTTCCAAACATCTTCGGCTCTCCCGTAGGTTTTTAAGCTTATCAGAAAATGTACGTGAGTTAACATTCAGACTTTTCCTAAACCCGTTAAATCCCATTGTTCCCTACGAAAACAGTGTAAAGAGTATTTGCAGATTCCATTTTTCAAGCAATAGCATGAAGTTTTCCTCGAGCTCCTGCACTGTTTCTTTTTGTTCTTCTAAGCCTATTTTGCGGCTGTCAAGAATATACTGAAGTGTTTCCCCAATCCATCAAGAGTGCTTTTCATACGTGACCATATAAGCTGAACAATTTGATCGTTGAGAGCCAGTTGTGGACACATAGATCAACTAATGCATAACTGGAAGATCGACTTTTAAAAGATTGTGTAACAAAAACATAGAGGAACCTGAGTATTTATGAGAAAAACGGTCCTAATTTTTGCGTTACGAAGATGATAAAATGCGGTTAACGATGACATCTGGGTTAAAGGATTCTAAATCATCGTAGGTTTGTCCCGTTCCAATAAAGAGAATTGGCTTTTTCGTCACGAAGGCTATGGAAACAGCTGCTCCTCCCTTAGCGTCAGCATCAACCTTAGTCAAGATTGAACCGTCAATCCGCACTGATTTATTGAATTCTTCAGCTTGAAAAACCGCATCGTTTCCAGCCAAGGCATCGCCCACAAATAAGACTAGATCTGGCTTAACTACACGGATAATTTTCTCCATCTCTGCAAGAAGATTTCTGTTCGTCTGCATCCTGCCTGCAGTGTCAACCAAGACAGCATTTACTCCGTGGGTTCTGGCGTACTGAACCGCGTCAAAAGCAACGGCTGCAGCATCCGCGCCATACTGGTGTTTTATGAGTTGAATCCCAAGACGTTTAGCGTGGATCTCAAGCTGCTCAATAGAGCCAGCCCTAAACGTGTCGCTTCCTGCCAAAACCACTGAAAACTTGTTCTTAAGTAACAAATGGGCAACCTTCGCAATCGTCGTCGTTTTTCCGGTGCCATTAATTCCAACGAAAACAATGACGCACGGTTCCTTCAGCTCACGTTTGTTTTTCACGATTTCCAGAAAGTCAACATGTTGCGAAGGTCTAAGAGTCTCTTGCAAAACAGTTTGCAGGGTCTCCTTCACAATTTTCTTTCGGTCGACAAGCCTTGTAATCTTTTGGCCTGTGAGTTTTTTCTCAATTTCGTCGCAGATGTAGTCAGCCACAACCATGGCAACATCGTTTTCGACAAGGCTGATCTTGAATTCCCATAAAATAGGCTGAAGGCTTTCAGGCTTAAGCTCTGTCTCAGAAATCTTGTTTACTAGGCCAGAGACGGTTTTTCTAAGCTTCTCGAACATTCTAGCTTCTCTCACGCTTTCTAAAGCTAGCTGAGAGATCTTGGAACCTGTCTTGGTCTTCTTGAATTCTCATCAACACTTGCGAAAGCTGTTGTTCCAATGACTGCCTGCTTTTTTCGATTTCGGATAATCGTTTTTCAATGCCTTCTTTGGCTTCTTTTATTGTTTTTTCAATTGCAACTCCTGAGCCGACTCCGTAAACAACGTTGTTTACATCTGTTATCTTCGCCTTTGCATAGGAACCGCCGCCAACTGGGACAAAGATTGGAGCGTCAGGCTGCTCTTTTTCCAGCCCTTCTAAAGTCTGCCTTGCAATGTTAAGTTCTGCCCAAGCAGCGTTTAGAAGATTTAGCCTTGATTGAAAGGATTCAGCTGTGCCTTCTAAGAGTCTTAGTTCCACAGCTAGCTTCCGAAGCTCATCTTCAGACGATAAGGGTTCCGAGTTCTTAACAGGCTCTTTGGCTTCCACGTTTATTCAGACTCCTCTGGGCTTATCTCCTCAATCTTTTCAATTTTAATATAGAAGCGTTTAACCTTGTGTTTGCTTCCTAAATTTTTATAAACCTCTTCAACAGCATCTTCTGGCTTTAGTGCCCTAATTTCTTTACTGAAGCTAGTTCTAAAGTTAGGTTTAGTTATTTTTCCTGACACTCTGAACAGTTTTACTTCACTCATCTTAATCAGCTACACCTAATGCTTGACCAATCATAAATAACTCTGGCCCTGTAGTATCAAGACCTGCAACTACAACTTTACTGTTTCCTATAAGACCCGTGGATATATAAGGTATCCCACAGTTAACTGTTCCAACTCCAACAGGCACCTTCAAAACCTGTTTTAACAAGGATTCTTCCTCGTGTTTAATCAAGGGATGAGTCATGACGCCGCGGTTTGTTGCTATCGTTAGTGAACCAACATATGGCAATCCCGCAATTTCTCCTTGAACCACCTCAACTCCCAAAGTGTCTGAAACCATTTTTACGTCTTCATTCTTAAGCCTCGGGTCAGCGACTGCACCATAATCGTTTGCAACCACGAGATTCCCGTAAGCCGTCAATTTTGTCTGAGCAACCGAAATGTTAACGTCTCCCAGAGACTTTAGTGATGTAACTTCTTCGCTCCAGATGTGTTTGGGGACCACTAAACCGTTTGAATTTGCGCAAATCAAAGAGCCAAGTAGCACTGAACCGCCAATGTTTGTTTTCACAACCTCGGTGTCGAACCAGTTTTCCAACTTTTTTACTTTTGTTTCAGGAACCTGATTCGGAACGATTAAGAACTCTTCCGTAGCCTTCATAAAAATACCTATGTTTGGACTGCCAAATGCATCAAGAAGAAAGATGGCCAACTTTCACTCTCCTTCCGCTGGATGAACAGTTACAACGCCGTCTGCATTTTTTGTTACGCGTACTCTGATTTTGCGAGGAGGTTTCTCAATGCCTCTGCTCCATATCTTCTCATTAACGTCGTTTGAGATTTTTACTGAATCACCATCGACCTTCATGTGCTTCGAAACAAAACTTTTGATGATTCGAACAGCCTTAGGGGTAATTTTTCTCCTAGGAGCGATCCACGCTTTGCCAAGAGGAATAGAGTAAACACGTTCCTCAACTATTTCTTCTTCCTCTTCTTTCTCTTCCTTTTTTTGTAAAACAGACTTCTCTTCCTTTTTCTCCTCGACTTTCTTTTGTTGTTCGGAACCCTCAACTGTTTCTTCTTCCTTCTCAACAGGCTCCGCTATTTCTCCGCTTCCTGTTTCACCAATCGCATCTAGGTTGGTCTCATCCTTCTTGGAACCCATATTTGCAGTTACCTCACGGTTTTATTTTAGTACGCCGCCAGTGCCTTCTCCTAGGGTTAACCCTCACTTTTCCTCGAGTTTTTGCAACAACCCAAGATGGAACTGGCTCGCTTTCCACACCGGCTTTGATTAGCCTTCGCTTCTTTGCTGTAGGTTTGTATCTTGCCAAGTTTAAACCCTTCTAATCCTTATTTCTTTTCGGTCACTTTGAAGCCTTAGTAGGATTTCCTTTAATTGGTCATCATCTATTGGGATATTGATTCTTCCTTGCTGAGCAATCTGAATCAACTGAAGCTCAAGCTGCGCTGCAAACTCAGGTTTAACCATCTTAAGATTCGCAAGCCTTTGTCTAGCTTCCTGCGTAAGGATTCTTCGCAGCAAAGCCTGTTTCTGGAGCTCAAGCTTTTTCTCTGCCTCCGCCTGCTGGTCCTGAGTCATTCTTTGCTGAAGCTCTAAGGCTCTTCGCCTACGCAGCTCCTCAAGCTCAGCGTCTTCATCCATAAATTATCCCGCTCAATACTTTTTAAGTTCAGGATTAGCTTTTTCCAGATCTTTCCTTATTTCAGTTGAAAATAAATCCAGCAGTTTTCTTCCCTCAGGCGTAACAACTCGTCCTTTTCCCTTAATGGTTGTCACAAGCCCCGAGTTCTCAAGCTGCTTTATAATGTTCCGAATTATAGCCCCGCTTCCTTTCCTCGTATGCTCAGGCATGAAGCCTCGATCTTTCCTACCGCCATAATCGGATCTAAGATGTTCCAGTCCAACTGGTCCTTTTATGTATATTTTTCTAAGCAGCGAAGCACTTCGAATATACCACCAATCAGGATTTTCTGGGCTTCGCTGAGCATGAACCCCAGTTTTAGCGAATAACGCCCATTCTGGAGGCTTAACGTTGTCCACATTGCTTTTTAGGTACGCAGCTAACTTCTCAATCAGCAGCGAAGCTGGAACATCATGAGGTGTCGGCATATCTTTCCTTCCCTAATTCAACGTTCCTTTGAGTATTTTAAAGGCGTATTATAAATACCTTTTCGGTTTTTCTTTGACTTAAAAAGAACAAAAGTATGCCCGCGCATCTCCACCATTTTCGAGTCAGTCGCAACCGCAACCCTATGCGCAATATCTTTTTTATCTGCGTTGACAAGGGCTGTTTTTAAAATCTTAACTTTTACCAACTTGCTTCGATTAAATGTTTTAGAAATTTCACTAATCGAAAAGTCGGTTGGACCTTTTTTGCCAATAATGACGACTGGTTTCTCTTTGTCTTTTTTGTTTCGGCTAGCCTTACGGGTTTCATGTTTTCTCATTCTGTTTCTTTCCTTTTAACGGAATTCTTGTTATCCCACCGCAATGTAAGCACGTTATTACGACGTGCGGTTCTCTATTAGGTTGGATACGAACTTGAGAGGTAGTTCCGGGTAAAATAAACCTTTTGCAATGTCTACAGATTTGGACACGATATTCGTGGGGAAGATGAACCCTTGCTCTCGAAGAAATTTTCATTGCCAGTTCAACATATCTCTGAGCAAGGTCAGATCTACAATTCACGTTTTCATGAGCAAGTTTAAATAGTTTTTTCACACGTTCAAGAGCTATCTTTCTCGAATTGCTGTTCATGTCTCAAGCCAGTTACAAGCTGTAATCTATTCACTATGAAATTTGAGCTAAAATACTTATAAATTGCTGTTCATGTCTCAAGCCAGTTACAAGCTGTAATCTATTCACTATATGAAATTTGAGCTAAAATACTTATAAACGGTTTCCCGTCATCCAAAATTTATTGCCGAAAGCAATCGATACATTTGGATTAGTTTAAAGAAAAAATTTAACAAACATTAAATAGTTTTTTACCGATACATTTTTATGTAGCGATAAAATGAATTGTATTTTGTGTGTCTCAAAAATGAAGGATTTCATCATAATCAAAGAGCCTGAAATTGCCAAGCTTTTCGCTGACCCAGTGCGAAGAGAAATCCTGCATAATCTTAGGCATCGAGAAATGACCTGTTGTCAGCTGGCAAAGACTCTTGACAAAAATCTTTCTTCCATCGCATATCATCTTAACGCTTTGGAACAGGCTGGCCTAGTTAGGCAAAGTCGAACAGTTGTTAAAGGCAACTTGATAGAGAGATTTTACCAGTCCACAGCCAAAGAATTCATCATCTCCTATACACTAAGCGAAGGGCTTGTTCCAGGCTCCGAAGACGTCGTCAAATTCTCAAGAGAGGTTTGTCAAGGTGCAGTTAAAAGCCTAGAAGCGTTTGGCTATGTCTTACCAAAGGAGAAGGAAGAAAAAATCCTAAAGCTCATAGAGAAATACGCCAGCTTAGAACAAATGGTTTTTGAAGGATTAATCTCTGAGCAGAAAATGCCTATCCAAGCTGAGGGACCCTCCATAAGACTTCTTTTAAACGTGTTAATGAGTATCCATTTGCATGAAAGAGATGATTTTCGAAAACTTTTGGACGAAATCTCTCATGAGCTAAAGCCCAATAGTGGCTGATAACAGGGAGGAAACACTGTTTGTCTTTGTTTAAAGAACTTTTTAAATACATTTTAAGAAACGCTCACTGGTTTATCATAAGCACAGTTGTCACGATTTTTACAACTTACATTAACGTTTACATCCCAACATTGTCTGGTCAGGCTGTCAGAGAGATACTTGTAATGGGAAAATATGATATGTTACAATGGCTCGTAATCCAAATTTTGGTTCTAACAGGTGCCTCCGGTCTTCTTTCAATAGTCCGTTCTGCCTCCTACGGTTATTTCACGCAGAAAGTAGTTTTTGACGTTCGCAACGATGTTTTCAAATCCATTCAGAGGCAATCATTTGGGTTTTTTGACAAGATAAAAACTGGCCAACTTATGTCTAGGGCGACAACTGACGTTGAAAGAATAAGAGGGTTTCTTGGATTTCAGCTCCGAATGCTTATTGACTCTCTTTTCTTGCTTGGAGGAGTAATAACCTCAATGATTGTCATTAATCGAGACCTTTCACTATTAGCTTTTGCAATTGTCCCAGTACTCTTGCTAGTGAACATCTTGTACGGGAAAAAAATCAGGCCTATTATGCAAACTGCAAGAGAGCACTATGGCACATTAACCTCCGTACTGTGGGAAAACATTACAGGAATAAGGGTAGTCCGATCATTTGCGAGAGAGGAGCATGAAAAACAAAAGTTTAACAAGCCAAACACAGACTACTTTAGGAAAATGAAGGAATCTGTGAAAACTCAAACTGTTTTCCAGCCGTTGCAGTCATTCATTTTTGGGTTAGCCACAGTCTCGATATTTTGGGCTGGGGGTATCCAGATAATTCAAAACCGGTTTTCTATCGACCAGCTTTTCGTGTTCAGCGCCTACCTTTCCATGTTGATGCGGCCTGTTGGAATGTTGGGGATGATTTTGTCGGGCTACCAGACGATGGCGGCTGCTGCTGAACGGGTTTTTGAAATAATCAATGCAGTTCCAGAAATTCGAGACAAGCCTAATGCAATTACGTTGCCACCGATTAAGGGGCACGTTGTTTTTGAAAATGTTTCGTTCGGCTACAACAAGGACAAGTTGATATTGGACAACATAAACATTGAAGCCAAACCAGGTGAAACAGTTGCGCTTCTGGGACCCACAGGATCGGGAAAAAGCACTATTATTAGGTTGCTTCCTAGATTCTACGATGTGACTTCCGGAAGAATCCTTGTCGATGGACATGACATTAGAGACGTCAAGGTTGAAAGCCTCCGAAAACAAATAGGCATTGTTTCTCAGGAAACTTTCCTGTTTAACATGACTGTGAAGGAAAACATTGCGTATGGTGTGCCGAATGCAACAATGGAGGACATCGAAAGAGTCGCAAAGATAGCTAAAGCTCACGATTTTATCATGAAGTTTCCGAAGGGATACGACACGGTCATAGGTGAACGTGGCTTAACTCTGTCCGGCGGACAACAGCAAAGAATTGCAATAGCTCGAGCCTTGCTTACGGATCCGCGAATTTTGATCTTAGATGATTCAACCTCTAGTGTTGATGTTGATACGGAGTACGAGATTCAGCAGGCTTTAGGTGCACTTTTGAAGAATCGAACGACATTTGTTATTACGCAGCGGCTTTCAACCATCCGAAACGCGGATAAGATAATTGTGCTTGATGACGGGAAAATAGTTGAAGAGGGAGACCATGAAATCTTAATGGCCAAGAAAGGCGCATACTACAAGATTTATGAAACCTTGTATGAGGCGCAAAAAGAGGTTCTTAAACCACAGAGTGAACAGACAAATTTTCGAAAATGGAAAAAGGAGGAGTCTTAGATGGGGTTCCATCATTGGCATGGTTTTGAATTTGAACGAACAGAAAGAAAAACCTCAAGTAGGGTCTTGATTTCTAGGTTACTCAGGTACTTTTTGCCGTTTAAGAAGCATTTGCTCATTATTGCCCTGACGATTGTTGCATCGTCAGTGACCGGTGTAATTGGGCCGTACTTGCTTGGCATGGAGATAATTGGCCGCTACATTTTGACATCCGATTATTCTGGACTCCAATTCATCATTCTTGCCTACATCGGGATCTTGATCATAAATTGGATTGCAGAAGCGGTTCGAACCTACAACATTGGCACAATCGGCGAAAACATGCTTTACAAATTGCGTTCAGACCTATTTGCTCACCTTCAAAGACTATCCTTCAGTTTCTTCGACAAGGCAGTTAGCGGAGACATAATTTCCGTGGTCACAAATGATACGGACAGCATCGGTCAAGCCTTCACTTCTGGAATAGTTATGGTTCTTAGCGACATCATAAGCATGAGTTTAACGATCATCATCATGTTCATGATAAACTTTGAACTAACCTTGGTTTCCCTAATTGTAGTTCCACTGCTGATTGCAACAACACTTGCTTTCAATTCAAGATTCCGTGCAACCTTCAGAGCAACTAGGCAAACAATATCAGGTGTAACATCGAAGCTTCAAGAAGGAATTTCAGGCATAAGGGAAATCAAATCTTTCACCAGAGAAACTGACACCATAAGAGACTTTACGAGAGTTAATCAACAGGAATTTCAGGCTAACTTTCAAGCGAACATCGTTTGGGGAACTTTCTTTCCCACGGTACAGCTCATTCAAGCATTGGGAACAGGGATAGTCATCCTTTATGGCGGAATGTTGGCGTTCAACGGGTCACTTGGCACGATGGCTAACGCGATTGGAGTGCTAATGACCTTCACGCTTTACGTGAGCAGGTTTTTCGGTCCCATATTTGACTTAACAAACTTCTACAACGTCGTCGAAGGTGCATTGGCAGCCGCTGAACGAATATTTGACCTAATCGACAAACAGCCAGAAATAAAAGACACCGAGGATGCAATAGAGCTGCAGTCCATCAAGGGCGAGATAGTGTTCAACGACGTAACTTTCGGGTACGTTCCAGAGCATCCCGTTCTTCATAATGTCAGCTTCCGCATAAAGCCTAAAGAAACGTTAGCACTTGTCGGACCTACAGGCGCAGGAAAGAGCACAATAATCAAGCTAATTAGCAGATTCTACGAGCCTCAGTCTGGAACGATAACAATTGACGGCAAAGACATTAGACAAATTTCGCAGAAATCCCTTCGCAGCCAGATGGGAATCGTCCTGCAGGAATCTTTCCTTTTCACTGGCACAATAATGGAGAATATTAGATATGGAAACTTAGAGGCAACAGATGAAGAAGTGATTAATGCTGCAAAAACTGTTGGTGCTCACGAGTTCATCGCAAAGTTACCCAATGGATACAACACGGAAATAGGTGAAAGAGGCGCGGGACTTTCAGTTGGACAAAAACAACTTATCTCGTTTGCCCGTGCCCTTCTTAGAAATCCGGCTATCCTAATTTTGGACGAGGCGACCTCAAGCATTGATCCTTACACAGACCTTCTCATAAGAAAGGCAATGAAAATCATGTTAAAGGACAGGACATCCATCATTATTGCTCATAGACTTTCTACAGTTAGGAATGCTGACCGAATCTTCGTTATCGACAATGGAAGAATCGTTGAGGAAGGTACACACAGGCAGCTGATGAGAAAGAAAGGAATATACCGTCACTTATATGACATGCAGTTCAGAGAACCGGAAACAGAAAAACCAGTGGAAACACAAACTATGCCCAAAATGTTCCCTCGAGGATTGCCATAAAGAATTATGTGTTAAGCGAATTGCAGAGTTCCTTTAGAAGACGCAGCCAGTTTAGGTAAGAGTTCATCGAAGCTCTAAGGGCAGTTGTGTCCTTTGCCTCAAAGAGCAAAGTGATGGTTTTTCCTTCACGGATAAGTTTCATCTTCGACCGATCAGTTAAAGAAGTCTTAGTTTCCGGTTCTAAGGCTTTCTGGATTGTTCTTGAAATTTTTTCTGAAGGAAGGTTAACTTTAATTATCGCCAATGCTTTTTTAGACAAAACTCTCACACAACGAACATAAAGGTAACAAATTCACATATCATATAATTATTGGCTTTTCAGTTTTTGTAGGAATTCATTGCTGGTCATCACATGTCCATACATGAGTGGCCATTGGCGGGTCAGTAAATGCTTTTTATGATTTTGTTGCGTTTTGCTGTCCATCGTTTCCACAAGATCTGACAATATGATAGCAAAGAACCCTTTAGTGAAGCCAATGATAAGAGTTGCATTGACGCAAGCTTCTGCGAACACACCCGAAAGCAAATATGTGTCCCATCGGTGTTTCCGAAAGAATCTCTGAAGGCTTTCGTCTGCGAAGGCAGAACAGGTGTTCTTTTCGATGACCAAGTCAGGTTCACGGGGACACATTCCGTCATAAAACTCCACGGATTCCTCAACATCGTGCTGGATGTAAAAGGTTGCTTTAGGATTCTCGTGATATAATATATTGATGTTTTTAGGCAAGTATTCCTTTGTCTAAGGAGTGGTCTTAACCCAAATTATTTTGCCCCCAAGCCTGCGATACGCATCGGTGAACGTTTTGAGCTTAGGAACCATTTGTCTTATTCTGTTGAAGGTAATACCGATTTCAGGACGTCCGTAATTTTCACTGCAACAGCTCTTAATCAAATCGACAACAATCAGAGTGTATAAACCAACTGTCGTGTCAATAATGAATTTTTCCATTTAGAATGTTACGTCCTTAATTCATCTTGTTCGGGCTGAGCGTTCAGCAGTGTCTCCTATCTTAGTAACTGGGATGTAGGCTCCTCCTGTAAATTTGAAACCGCATTTTTTGCAAATCCAGACGCCTACACTTTCTCGACGAACCGAGTTTGAGCTACATTGTGGGCAAAAGTGTCTCCTGTTTTTTTCCATAAGGACTTCACTGTATCTTTTTTTGGCCTTAACTCCGTATCTAACGCCTAGTCCACCAATGGGGCCTTTTTCTTTTCTTCTTTTTTGGGACATCAGCTTTTCACCACTATTTCCCTTAATTCCTCTGTTTTTTCTTTCGCTATGTTTGCAGCCTCAATTATTTGTTGAGGAGACAAGGTTCCAGATCCGCCTTTCTGTATTGCGCAGATTTTTCCATCCTTGCTGAAAGCTATTGTAAGACGGGCGTCCATGACTTCTTCTTCGTCAAGCCAAGGGTCAACAACTAGTATACCGTTTATCGACGCGAAGGTAACAGATATCGGGATGTCTCTTAAGGGCAATGGCGAGAGGTCAGGTTTCTTCTCAACTTCTCCGTCCTTAATTTCGTATTTGAAGATTTTTGTATTCAACAAAGCTGCGATCGAAGCCAAGGTTGAGGCGTCTATAAGGTTGCCGTCGTGATTTAATACATAAACATCTACGAAAATCACGAAAACCTTCTTTCCTGGAATAATGCATAGTTTTTCAAGTTCAATAGCTTTAGACTCGCGGATGCCTCTATCGACAACTCTTGCAAGCTCCATAGATTCTTCGCCTGGAGGCCCAGCTTCAAACTCAGGCGAAGCCAAAGGAACAAACTCAGCGTTTGTCGTCAAAACGCCTTCGTTAGGTCTATCAGAAAAAGGTTCACCTATATCTATTTTTACTCCAACCATAACCTCGGTTTTTCCTAAACGAACTCGAGCTGAACCTTCAGCTTTTCCAATGATGCCCGACTCTATCTGAATTGGTCGATAGTCTTTTAGTCCTCTGCCATCCAGTCTCTTTCCATCCGCAATCAGCTGCGCAATTTGTTGCCGCCTTATACGGGAAACCATAACAGACGTCATTCTTCTTCCGTTACCTCCGCAGTCTCCTTTATTGCTTGATACTTTGCCTTTAAAGCTTCTTTTTGAAGCGCATAAATCTGTTTGCAACCCTCCAGTGCAAGATTAATTGCTTGTTGAAACTCTTCAATAGTCAATAGTCCATCCATCTGAAGCAAAGAAATAGCGTTAAAACTGGGCATATAGGCAATAGGAATGTCAGCCTCTCCTTCCTTGTCTTCAATGTCATTCAGATCCAACACCAAGTGGCCTCCTGCTTTTCCCGCTGCACAAGCCACAATCAGATCCCTCATCGGTATGCCTGCGTTCGCTAACGCTAATGAGGCCACAGTAACTCCTGCACATCTGGTTCCACCGTCAGCTTGCAGCACCTCAATAAAGAGGTCTATTGATGTTCTGGGAAACTTTTCAAGGAAAATGGCTGGTTCAAAGGCTTCCCTTATGACTTTAGACAGCTCTACCTCGCGTCTTGATGGTGCTGGCGATTTTCTTTCCTCCACAGAAAATGGAGCCATGTGATATCTGCATCGAAGCAATGCTCTATCTGGGAGGGCCATGTGCCTTGGGTGCACCTCTCTGGGTCCATAAACAGCTGCCAAAATCTTGTTTTTTCCTTGTTCGATGTACGCTGACCCATCTGCGTTGCTTAGGATACCAACCTCCAATTTTATGGGTCTAAGTTCACTCAGTTTTCTTCCATCTGTTCTTATTCCATCTTCATTAACCAAAACAATTTTTTCTGTCATTGCGTAACTTCACCTCTTTCTTTTCTTACCATTTCAGTTATTCGGTCTGTTAGTCCCGTGGTGTGGGCTTCCTCATCAATTTTCTTAATCGCCATTATGGCTATTCTTTCATCTTCACGGTTTCTTCCAGACACGAGTACCAATCCATTTTGACCGACAGTTATATTGCATCTTGTATCCTTTTTCAACATACCTATCATTGAGCCTTTTCTTCCAATTATTCTAGGAATCTTAGCTGGCGAAACCTTCACAATTTGGCCGTACTTGATTTTTCCAAGATCTGGCTCGCGTATCGTAAGGTTTGGGTCGCGTGTGCGGTCAAACGAGATCACCTTGGCAAGTATCAAGTCATCAACATCCAGAAACTCTGAAAGCTCATCTCTTTGGGGCTTAAAGGGCCTGTTTAACGCTTCGGACGTTCTTAAAATTGCGGGGTAAGGCGAATTAATGTCAACTGTCCAGCCGTGAAGGTTCGACTCTACAATTTTGCCAATAACGAGGTCTCCGACTGACGGAATGTAGAACGTGTTAAGTGCGACGACATCGACTTTTCGTCCTTTGTATTCAACTAAACCAAGTCTGCTTGCATAGATTTTTGAGTCGTGCTTGTACGTGTTAAATCCAGCGAGGTAATCTCCTTCAGCCAGTAAATCGCCAGGTGTAACGATTTGTCTATTTTCATACAAAAAGGGCAACTTAAACCACTCCACAGATACCTATTTTATTATCTCCGCCTCGGCGTTGCCTTTGGTTAAGTCGCCAAGTTTCTCCAATAATGGTCCATAGAATCCAGCAATCAATTCAACAATGGCTGTCCATGACCCGTCAGCCCGCCAAGACTCGTTCTTAATTGTTCCAAAAGACTTCACAGCTCCATAGGCTTTTCCCACGTACTGAGCTGGAATTCTGACGTTCACCGAAATTTTTTCGATACTTATCGGTAATATTGGACGTAGAGCCTTAATAGCTTCATTCGCCTGCTCCTCAACATTCTCAAAAGGGTCTACAGAAAAATGAGCTTGATCTAAGGCTTGTTCTATTCTAGCAGGGGGATGAGGAAGTTTGGTTCTCGGGTCAACAGCCTGCCGAGAAATGAAGGCAACTATCTGTCTCTTTTTTTCCTCAACCATCCTTTTTCTCTGGTCAGCAGTCAACTGAAGGGTGCCCTTTTTCAATATTGTGCTTGCGATTTTTTGAATGTCCGTCGTAGCAAAGGCTGTTTGAAGGTCTTTTTCCGAAACTTTTAAGCCTTTATTTGCGTCGCTGAAAACCGTTTCTGTTACTAAAATGCTTGATAAGCCTACGGGTTTTCCTTCATGATATTCTAATGCTGGTTCTGGTTTTACTATGAGTTCATAGTTTTTTCCATCAATACTAATCCGCGCGATCGTGTAGGGTTTACTCATCACTTTCCACTGCCTAGCACTTCGGCTTGGCATTTTTCTATTTCTTCGTTTGACAAAAGCGTAAAAGTTTTAGTCTTTGTTGGAATAACCGCTATTTTTATTCTTGCCTGTTCATCTCTTGCCTGCAATGATCTTGTAAGACATTTTATGGCCAAGCGTATTGCATCATTCAAACTGAGATTTTCGTTGTATTCTTCACGGAGGATGTTTTCTACTGTTTCTCTGCCAATACCAATCGCTAGGGCTCTGTATGACCTATATGAGCCAATTGGATCTGTAGCGAAGAGTCTTGCTCCTGCTTTGTCGACGCCTCCAAAAATTATCGAGACGCCGAAAGGTCTAACGCCTGCGTGCTGGGTGTAAATCTGCATTAGATCTCCAACTCTTTTTGTAACCATTTCCACGTCAATTGGCTCATCATACATCAGCCTGTTGCTTTGTGAGTAAACCCGTGACTCGTCAATCAATATCCGAGCGTCTGAGCTTATGCCAACAACCGCTGCACCAAGGTGTTCATCCACAGCATAAATTTTCTGACTGAAATTTGGGTCTTGAAGCTTTGATTCAATCTTTTCTTCTGCTCCGATAACTACCCCTTCTGAGCACGAAATACCCACGATGGTTGGACCTCTATCCACGGCTGCAAGCGCATATTCAACTTGAAACAGTCGTCCATCTGGCGAGAACACCGTAATTGCGCGGTCATAGGCTCCTGGAACAGCGAACACTGACAAACGTATTCACCTCTTCATATCCTATTTTGCATCTTCTCTCACAAAAGGTTATAAACGAAACTAAAAAACTTTTTTGTTTAATCCGCGAGAAAGCGGCTCTTAGGATGAATTGATGGTCGCACAAACATAAATCAGGCGGTTAGGTAACCTGTTCCGTCTTTTTTATGGAAATGAGGGTTTTTTCCGCGGTTGACACGCATCTCAAAATATCGTCGATTGTTGAAAGAAAGGTCATAATGTTGTCTTCCTCGTATCTAACTATGGTTATCACAGTGTTTTTCGAACAAAAGGTTTGTATTGAAAGACCAAATGGAGTATCAATATTGTCTGGTGAGATGGCTTCAGAGACTGCTTTTGCCTCTTTAGAAGTACTATAGTCTAGTCTTATCTCAGCCTCCATTTTTCGCCAGCCTCCTTATGTTGTCTTCAACAAGGTCATCTATGGTTTTCAGGAAGTCCTCTTTGAAATTCATTGGAACCTGTGCTCCAGCAGCAACATCGTGTCCTCCGCCTGTGCCATCGTATTTCTCAGCGGAAACACGCATGACTTCGCCTATGTTGAACCCCCTTGATGTAAGATCATCAACTGTGCGTGCTGAAACCTTAATAATATTTTCTTTAGGAATAACGGCGTAGGCGATTACAGGCTTGTTTAAGTTAGACACGTTTGTCATAAGAATTGTGGAAATTGCACTAATCATCTTTTCGTCAACGGTTTCACCACCATGAAAGACGTATATGTTTTTCCGTTCTTCTAACCTGTCAGGATGAGCGTCTATCCACCGTAAAATCTCTGAAATAACTTGCCTATACTCATCGAGGGCTTTATTAGCTTCCTCCAGGCACTTTCCCCGGTCACCCATGCAAATTGCTACTCCCAAGCCTGGCCTTCCCGTTCTCCCAGTTGAGTTAAGTAATAAAGCAAACTCCCTTGCGTCTCTAAGAGGAGTCCAAGGTTCTTCGTTGGTCAGTATATAGACTGTTCCAAGGAGACTCATCGCAACATCGCTTTTCAGACCTTTAGAAATGAGATAGTCAGAAAGAGATGAAAAAATCTGACGTTTCTCTTCCTTTGAAAGATCTCTTAATGCCCGCCATTTCTCATCAATTTTTAGTTTGATGCCTAATCTCGTGAGAAAATCTAAACTTTTGTCTTCTTCTCCGCTAATGCCTGGGATAAAAGGCGTTGTAGTATAGGCTAGAGCTTTATGAATGGGACGAGTTTCTCTACCAAAAAATATGAGGTCAGTCACTGTCTCCAGTTTTCCTGACTTTATAGCGTCTTCAACAACTATCTGGTTGGCTCCTCCTAAACTTCTTTCCTTGTTTTTATCCTGCATATCACCCAAGGCACCAACTACTCCAATGCATGCGAGGTCCATGTTTTCTTCTGAAAGAGCCTTCGCAGTGAGATACGCTATTCCTGATCCGCTAATGTCTCGTGAACTATTAAGTCCAAAGAGCTGAGGGTTCACATGCACAAAATCTTTAATGGCTTCACCACAAGGTTGATGGTGGTCAAGGATGACTAAAGGTTTCCCTTTCACCTTTTCATTTAAAATGTCCAAGTATCCGCTTCCCATGTCAGTCAGAACCGTGAGAGCATTTTTCTCAGCAGCTATTGTTTCAGCAACTTTGTTGTCAAACCATCTTTCTATTCGAATACGAAACGTTGCACCCATCCTTGCGAGAGCTGTGCCTATAATGCCTGCAGCTGAAATCCCATCTGCGTCCATGTGTGAAACAATGAAAATCGAATGCCGTCTCTCAACATGTTCCATGATGCAGTTGGCAGCTTTATGAATTTCATTTAAAAAAGGTCTAAGTTGACCTTTGGAAGCTGCCATGACCATTCACAAATCATGGTTCAACGAAGAGGCTCATAAGCATATTTCCAGTCTTCAGCTAAGACGCCTTTACTTTTATAGTATTTTGACAAGCTGTAAATTTTTGACTCAATTACCTGTATAGCACGCCTATTGAAGGTATCCGACCTATGTCTTTCAAGGTGCGCGCGAAGGTTAGCGGCTTTCTTCAGGAGCATCTCAAGGTCTTCAGGAATCGAAGGGTTCAGGTTGTTTTCACGTAAAATGTCGTATACGTCCTTTCCCGTAATCGTCTTAACTAAAGGAATCCCATACTGATCACGGAGAATCACGCCTATTCGGCTTGGAGAGTTACCTTCTCTCGCGAGCTTGATCACTAAAGCCTCTACTTCTTCAGATGTGTACTTACACCAGCTTGGGCTTCGTCGGCTTATGGGTCGTTTTGAATGTGATTCTCCCTTTTCTTTTTTAGGCACTACTTATCCTCCATCTTAGTTCTTTTAAACAACTCATCGGATATTTAAAAACTTTGTTGAGCCAAATGTGGCGTCGCATGGTGGTTTAATCGTGGTAATTCTTTGGTCTAGTAATCTTCAATGTTAAAACCGAAGATTTTTCTTGTACCACATAGCAAACTTTCTTAAGGCTTGAGAGCGGTGAGAGATGCTGTTTTTTTCTTCGATGGACATTTCTCCAAAAGTTTTTCCAGACTTGCCTTTAGGCTCAAAAATTGGGTCAAATCCGAATCCTCTGGTTCCTCTGATTTCGTTCGCAATTCTGCCTTCAACAATTCCTGAGAAGGTTTCTACAGTTCCTTTTAAGCTGCAAAAGGCTACTACTGCCTTGAAGTAAGCTGCCCTTTTTTGTTCATTGTCTAAAAGCCTTAGGATCCCATTAAGCCCTATAGTATTATAGACAAACTTTGAGTATGGACCTGGAAATCCATTTAAGGCTTCTATAAATAGTCCAGCGTCCTCAACGATGACGGGCAAGCTACTTGTTTTGGCAGCTTCTCTTGCACTTGCTTTTGCTATGTTTTCGATGTCATCGTCCTGTATTTCTGAAACCTTGATCTTTAACATGGCTGAAGATATGTTAAACTCTGCGAGGACCTGTCTGACTTCGAAGAACTTATGAATGTTGCCTGAAACAAAATATATGAGTCGACCGTGTGGAAACGACTTGCTGGTCATTCAGTTTTCCTCGAGACCTTAACACCTGTGAAAAATCATCTTTCCGTAATATATCTTCCTCTTCTTTCAATTTCAGTAATCTTGTCTAAAACCTCAGCGGTTGCCTTTTTTCCCAAAACTTTTTCATAACCATCTATAACTGACTTGAAACATTCATCAGCGTGCATGAAATGTGTACTCATAATGGCTCTTTTCATGAGATGTAGGTCAACACCTCGGGCCTCAACTTCCCAAGTCTGTTCGCTTAATCCAAAATCGATAAACACAATGTCATCTTTGGGGGTTAGAATCATGTTAGACGTCGTTAGGTCTCCATGCATTATTCCAGCTACATGAAGCTTTCCGACAAGTTCACCAATGTGCTTACAAATTTTTATTCTTTCATTCGAAGGTAAATCGTTAAGAACTTGTTTAACCTGTTTTCCTTCAATAAACTCCATGACAATTGTCGAATTCAGAAGGTCAACAAAATACACGATTGGATTTGGAACTCCAGCTTCCTTAGCTTTATGCATTATTTGAGATTCACGTTTTGTTCGTTGAGCTTGAATTGTTCTGTCCAATTCCTGTATTCGATACTTCTTCGAAAGCCTTTTTTTCATTATAACCTTTCGGTTGTGCCAATTTTGAAGATAAAGGCTGGCTTCTGCGCCTTTTTTAATTAATATTTCTTTTTTCAACCCATGGAACCTCTACTTCGTCTAGACGCCATTTTGTTTTTACAAAGCTTCTTTCAACTGGAACAGTTATTCCGTGTAAAAAAGAAAGAACCCCAGTCCAAGCAATCATCACTCCATTGTCAGCAGAGTATCCTTTTGGTACAACAGAGAACCTTGCATTGTGCTCTTCACTCATTGTCTCAAGCATGGTTTGAAGCCTAGTATTCGCGGCAACTCCACCCGTGAGTAAAACCTCTTTTTTTTCAGTATGAGCCAGCGCTCTTTCAGTTACCTCAGTAAGCATCGAGAACGCGGTTTCTTGAAAACTGAAACATACATCTTCAATATTGTATTTCTTTTCTTTAAGAAGACTAAGAGCAGCTGTTAAGAGTCCACTAAAAGACAAGTCCATCCCCTTTACAGTATATGGCAGCTGAATGTACTTTTTTCCTTTGGCAGCAAGTTCCTCAACTATCCGGCCTGGAGCTTTCCCCTTTTCAAATTCTATGCCAGATTCTCTGACGAAAACATCCAAGCAGTTTCCAACAGCAATGTCCAAGGTCTCGCCAAAAATACGGTATCTACTTGATTCATAGGCTGAGACAATAGTGTTACCTCCTGAAACATACAATGTAAGGGGATCTAAGGAGCCAGTTGTTAGCTTACCTATTTCAATGTGCGCCACACAGTGATTTACGCCCACGAGTGGCAAGTTAAGGAATGACGCTAAGGATCGAGCAGCTGTAGCTCCAGTTCTTAAACAAGGACCCAGCCCTGGTCCCTGCGAAAACGCTATTAACGTTAACTCTTTGGGTTCAATTTTCGACTTTTTTAATGCCTCAGTTATTATCTTTCCAGCGATGTCTGCATGGTGTCTTGCTGCTTCTCTCGGGTGGATGCCGCCTTTTTTTGGTATATACGAGTCGTTGATGTTAGCTAGGATTTCACCCTCAAATGACACGATGCCGACACCGAAATCGTCAGCTGTGCTTTCAATTCCGAGGCAGTAACTTTTTGACACAAAATCAACTATGAAACGAAGCTCTTAAAATCATATCGGCTGTTTGCACCAAGTTTCTGAGTATATACTTTTTATGTAACGCTGTAGTATTATATTGGGAGTAGAGAACCGAGGAAGGCTTAATGCCGAAACAAGTCGATCTAGAACAAAAAGCATTACATCTTATCGTTAAATCTGGAGAGCAAGGTCTTTTACAATCTGATCTATGGCGGAGCATGAATGCCAGTAGCAGAGAGGGTTCCAGAATCTCTTTAAGGTTAGAGAAAAAGGGACTGATTTATCGTAAAAAAGAAATTTATAATGGTCGCTGGACATACAGATTGTTCTCGATGAGGCAACCTGTTTCTATAGACTCAATCCTTAGTTGTCCTTGTCTGACATGTGAGGAAAGTATAAGGTGTGGGCCAGGTGGAAGGGTGTCTCCTAGCACTTGCGACTTACTTACTGAATGGATCTTGGAATCATGTCAGATAAAGGTGGATCCTTCTGGTGACATCTAGTTGCCTAAAAGCTGGGTAAGAGGATATAGGAAAGACTATTTTTATTTGAAAGCAAAAGAAGAAGATTATAGGTCACGCGCTTCATATAAACTGTTGCAGGCATCTCGAAAATACCATTTTATAAAGCCACGAGACATTGTTGTTGATTTAGGCGCTGCACCAGGTGGTTGGTTACAGGCAGCGAGAAAAATCGTCGGGGCAAAGGGCTTTGTTCTAGGAATAGATCTTGTCCAAATTAAGCCGATAGAATACCCGAATGTCTTTACAATTGTTGGTGATATAACTGAACCTGAAATCGTAGATCGCATTAGAGCCATTCTTCCACGAAAAGCGGACGTTGTAATTTCAGATGTTTCTCCGCATGTTTCTGGAATATGGGAAGTTGATCATGCTCGTCAGATTGACCTTGCCAATAGCTCGATACACATAGCAAGATCAGTTTTAAGAGAAGACGGGAATTTTTTTGTTAAGATATTTCAAGGCGACCTTTTCAACAGTTTTTTGAATATGATTAAAAAATCCTTTGTCGAAGTTAAAGTTATTAAGCCACAGGCCAGTAGAAAAGAAAGCGCAGAAATATTTGTTCTTGGATTAGGCTTCAAAGGCAAAGACACATTAGTTACTTCCTGCGCAATCTAATGGTTTTCAGCGACCTTTAGGATTGTTTCCACCGCTGTTTGAAGCCCGTTTAAGCCTATTATCTCTTTTTGAAGTTCCTCGTTTCTTTTCCGGTAGGTTTCGTCACACAGCATTCTTTGTATAACTTCGGTAAGTGTATCTTTGTTCACATTTTTTTGCTCTAAGACTTCAGCTATACCTAGTTCTTTTACTCTTGCAGCATTGTTAACTTGTTCGGTGTGGTTAGGAGTGGGAATAAGGATCATTGGTTTCCCGTAACTGATGCTTTGCGTTATTGTTCCGTGTCCAGCTCTAGAGACGACGAGGTCGCAGGCTTTAAGATACTCAAACCTATTCGGTATCCACCCGAAAATAGATACTTTTCCTTTATGAACAGGTTTCATAGAGGAATTAGGATATCCAAGTGACATAACTATTTGGTAGTCCGTTTCAATGTTAAAAACGATTTTTCGTAAAAGACCCGTAATGTAGGCGCGTTCTTTAATTGGACCGCTGATAGGTATGTAAACCATCTTTGAACCGTTGTCCAATCCCAGCGTGTCCCGTAATTCTTCCTTACTTGGAAGATCATTTGGATGCACAGGCAGTATTGGGCCAATTAACTTGACCCTTTTTTGATAGGCTTTAGGAATATGAAGGTTTCCAGCTGACAAAACATAAGGTGGCGGAAAATCTGGTATCATTAAATGAGTTGCTCCGCTTGTCCACAGTTTTCCAATCAACGCAAGGGCACCGGTGTCTACTAGCTTAGCTAATCTTAGGAGCCTAGACCTTCGTGGAATGATGATTTGAAATTGGTTGAGAATGCAAACATCTGGGATGTTGAGCATTTTTGCTGCAATTAATGGAGAAACTCGAGAATCTGAAACAACCACATCGGGCTTAAAGGCGCGCATGAACCTGATTTCAGCCTCAATTTGCTTTGTTAAGGTAAACGACGCTATTATTGGACCTGGATTCGCAACAGTTTGTCTAAAGTCTACTGATCCATCTGCTTTAACAACAAATCCAACAGCAGGTGCCTTAACAACGGGAAATCCTGTTTGCTCAACATATTTCACCCCGTCTCTGTAGGTCGAGAATAATACTTCAGCGCCCTTTTCCACGAGCTTTTCACAAATCGGAATGCATCGGCCAGCATGCCCCAGCCCGATTCCGCAAACGCCGAAGTAGATTCTCACCATTAAGCCTCCTCTTTGTTCTTTTGGTCAACTTGAATAATTATTTTAGGGTTACATTTCGGTTAAACCTAAGAATGCAACAAACGTTCTTAACGATTTTGGAAGACTACGAATCATTACACGTATGATTGATTGATGGCTGCTAAAACTTTGTTGCTCGAAAAAAGGTTTTCAGTTTTTTCAATGTATGTCACTGGCTCAGTTTCTTTCACCACTCCGTTGTCAACATCCAAAATATATACGGCGTGTATATGGGAATTCTTAATTTCATCTAGGCTCACAGGAGGATTACTATAGTAAAGGTCACAAAGGGCTTTAATAGCCGTTATTTCTTCGTTGCTTCGGTTACGCGGAGGCTCCATCAAAACTTTGGGAATTGGCATGACATAATGCGGGGGAACTGCTAATCCGAACTTTTCAGCAAAGTGGCTGTAACGAGTTATTTTGCTGGCTATTCGAGCTCTGATGTACGTTGAAGGATCAAGAGCGTGGTCAGGCGGAACAAAACCCGTTTCAACCTCAATTATCATTGTGCCCAAACCCTTTGAAGCAAAAATGTCACATGATAACCCATTAAGACTCTTTTCCAAATCCACGATGTATCCAGCGAGAACCAAATATTTTGCGCAAACCAGCTCCATAACAGAATGATTAATCTTTACAAGATTTTTGCTATGTAAAACTTTCAAATGCTCTTTTAACCTTACTATTTCTTTGGAAACATTTTCTTCTTCGCCTCGGCAAAGCTTTTTCGCCAAGACCTCAAGGTCCCTTTCAAATTCCTGCACAAATATACCTCAAACCATACAAAATATTGTATAAAACAATTTAAGTTTTTTTAAGAACTCAAAGGGCATTCACTAAGATATTCCTTCACTCTCCGTCCTCGGCAGTTACGAAAAAATGAAATAAAGAAATCATCCGAAATTTTTCGACCCGATTCATGACCATTTCAATAAAGTAAACAAATTAAACAATCTAAAAACGCTAATAAAATACAAACTGCGAATCAATAAGTAACTAGACTTTAAACCTCACATTTTTAAAAAAATAAATACTATTCAGTTTAGAATTTTGTGCAAAAGACTTAAATTTGAGAGAAGAATAAGATAGTAATCCCAAGCTGGGAAGTACGCTTCAAGTACTGCATTGAAGCAATGAACGTACCAAACGAAACAGCTGAAGGCTGGTACGTGAAAAAGACATTGCTTCAATGGGCTGGACAATACTTAAAGCGCGATGCGTTAAGGCGTTGAGAGCATCGGACGAAACAGCTGAAGACCGATGCACGTCGAAGACAGCGCCCATACGGGCTGGACAGCGCCTGAGGCTTAGACCCAGCTTGGAATTATTATTCCAAAAGTTATATTTAACATTCGTAGGTTTTCATTTGTTTGTTTCACTAAATTTCATTAGTTATGATTCTATGGTTTTTAGTTGACTTCGGTACATTTCAACGATCTCATCTACAGCAGTTGCATCTTCAGCTGCTTTGTCAGATCTAAATTTACCAGTGAATCTTGGAAACCTGATGGCTAAGCCACTTCCTTCCCGTAGAACGTTTTGGGCGCACGTGTGGATTGGGCTGAGGGTGATTTCAGCTCCAATGATTTCCAGCACAACTTTCGGCTCGAACCATACGTCCGCTTCGAGTTTAGATTCAATCCTTGGATGACGGTGTGATATCTGGTGTGGGCTCATCATTTTAGGAATGTTCGCCAAGTCTTCATCTGTGAAGCCTGAACCGCATTTGCACACGGTTTCAAAGGCATCTTTTTTCGGGTTATATGCTGCTAGTAGAAGTGCTCCGTATGTTCCAGCTCTTTTTCCTCTGCCGTGAAATGCGCCTACAACAACTAGGTCCACTGTGTCTCTCATTTCGCTTTTGTAGTCTCTCTTATACTTTATCCACAACCAGCCTCTTGCTCCAGCTTGATAAACGGAGTCTTCGCTTATTGATTTGCATATTAGTCCTTCGCAGCCATTTTCGATGGCTTCTTCAAAAAATTTTTCAAGTTTCTTGGGGTCATCCGCAACTATGGAATTTGCCACCTTGATTCGGTCGTGCTTTTTAGCGATGGTCTGTAATATTTTGTGGCGAACCGGATATGTTTCTAAGGTTAAGTCTCTCCCATTCACGTAGAAAACGTCAAACATGAACAATGAAACAGGATTCTCTTTAGCTGCCTCTTGTATTCCATATTTTCTTCTCCGATGCATTAACTCTTGGAAAGGCTTCATTTCTCCCGTGTCAACGTCAACTGCGACACATTCAGCCTCAAATATGACTTTTTCAGGAATTAAACTCTCCTTAACGATTTCAACAGCGTCTGGATACTGGCTTGTTATGTTTTCAAGTCTCCTAGAAAAGAGTGTAACGTCGCTCCCGTTTTTGTGGACTTGCACTCTCTCCCCATCATACTTGTACTCGGCGATGCAAATCCCCCCAAGTTTCTCAAGTATCTCCTGAGGCGAACTTAGGCGTTCAGCAAGCATAGGTCTAATAGGCTCACCGAGAGATACACTGAAATTTTTGAGAGCCTCTGGTCCAAACTCAACAACTGTTTTGGCTACTCTCCCAAGATCAGAAGAGACGTTATAGGCTCTTTCAAAGAGAGGTCTGAAATCTTTTCCTCCACAATAAGCAATGGCCAAGGCGTCAAGAACAGTCATGTCAGCAATTCCAACCCTAAGTTTACCTGTGACCGTTCGAATGAGGTATTTCGCCTCTTTTGGTTCTGCATCTGCAAGCAGTCCCGCCAGAAGGTTGATTTTTTGGTCAATTGAGCCAGCGCCAGTTGACCTAGCGATTTTGTCAAGTGTTTCATAGACTCTTTCAACCGTTAATGGTTGTGGGAAAAAAGTAACTTGCCGTTTGTTTTCAAGAAATTTCTGTATGGTTTCGCCGAGGTCTCCTGTTTGTTTCAAGTCAGCCTCGATTTTTTCTTCGCCCCTCCCTGTTGCCTTTGCAACAGCTTTGATTGCAAGTTTCTCTGCTATGCCAATTTCGATTCCGATAAAGTCTGGGTAAAGTTTTCCTTGCGTAAGATAGACGACTTTGTCAATTACGGTTTTAGGCGTCTTTTTGAGTAACTCAACAAGGTAATCTGTCATCTCCAGCCTCTTGGTTGTCGCCTCAATTTTTTCGTAAGCGTCAGCGACTAATAAGTACCGCAAACCAAGATCCCCTTAGCCAATTTATCAATTCTATAAGGGAATATTAAAAGTGAATGGTTTTTTGAGTGGAAAGCTGCTATTCGGTTCTTACTCGGACGCCGCATTGTGGGCAGAAAACAGCGTCTGAGGGGAGGCGAACTCCACATTTATAACAAAATTTAGGCTGGAAGAACGGGGGCAGCTGCGAATACGGATATGGCTGTTTTCTATGTGGAACTATGAGTTGAGGTGGTAATAGCTGGTAAGACGGCTTCTCTCTTGTGCGCAGAGAATAATAAAGCAACGTCAAAGCTATAGGTTGGATTGGCAGGACAAGCGATGAAACGACACCTTCTCAATGACTAGCGCCATAGTCGTATTGAATGAAGTTACAGAATTGCTGATAGCCTGTCCAATGATGTTTGCCATCACTGTAAGAAGCATAATCATGGAAAGAATTATGAAAACTTTCAACCATCTGTTGGCAACAAGCTTTCTGCTCCTATATAAGCTGGCAAGAACACCAAGGCGTTCAATCATAACCACTTGAACTGTGAGACTAAACATTGTGGCCACGATGATTCCTGGGATTACGAAAAAGAACAATCCAAAAACCGTTAGAATTGACACAATTAAACTTGCTGTTAAAAGAGTAAGAAGGTTCGACCAGACAGAGTTAAGCCCAATTTTGACAGACATAGTTTTTCCCTCAAGTGCTTCAGAAGAAAGCTTTACAACAATTCCGTTGGCGATGGTTGCCATAATCCAATTTATGACGATAATAGCTACTATTAAAGGGAAAATAGTAGCTAAGTAATTAAAAAACTGCAGAAAGAATTCTTCAGCGACATTTTGTGGCAGTTCAAAAACAGGAGTCAACCTCCAAAGAAAATTTGTTACAAAAGTGTTAAAGACACTTATAAAAAGAAAAGGAACAAGCATAACATCAAACTTCGCAATGTATAAGCCAAAAGAAAAACTTAGGATTTCAGTAACTGAAAGCTCCCTGCTGGGTTTTCGAAACGCCATTCCTGTAGGCTCCTAACCACACCAAATATAGAGTTATTATGTGTAATATTTTGAATCACATGCCCAATAAACAAATAAGACTTCCCTTAGCTCAGTTAAAAACCTTTATAGGCTTTACTGAGTTAACAGAATAAACAGTTACACCTTAATCACCAGTTGTATCACGGGCGAAGTTAAATGGGCGTCAATTTAGGAGATTTGGTTCCAAAAACACCCATTTCCCTTAAGAACCTTAATGGAAAAAAGGTCGCTATCGACGCCTACAACGCTCTTTATCAGTTTTTAGCGATAATTAGGCAACCCGACGGGACACCTTTAAGAGACCGCAAGGGCATGATTACGAGTCATCTTAGTGGCTTGTTTTATAGAACGTGCAACCTGATGGAGATGGGCATTAAAGTCATATATGTCTTCGACGGGATGCCTCCTACTCTTAAAGAGGCAGAGATAAAACGAAGATCGAAGATCAAGGAAGAAGCCCAAATAAAGTATGAACTCGCTCTTAAAGAAGGCAAGATCGAAGAAGCAAGAAGCTATGCGCAGATGACAAGTCGGCTTAAAGACTACATGGCAGACGATTCGAAACGTCTGCTGAGGTGTATGGGTGTTCCTTGGGTACAAGCCCCATCAGAAGGAGAAGCCCAAGCAGCTTATATCGCAAAAAAAGGAAACGCTGACTACTGTTCCAGTCAGGATTTTGACAGCTTATTGTTTGGAGCTCCAGTTCTCCTTAGAAATCTAACAATCTCGGGTAGAAGAAAACTTCCTAGAAAAAACGTTTACATAGAGATTGAGCCTGAAACCGTGGAGTTAACGAAGCTTTTGAAGGAACTGGAGATTACGTATGAACAGCTTATAGACATTGGAATCTTAATCGGTACAGATTACAACCCAGATGGGGTGAAGGGCGTTGGACCAAAATCTGCACTTAAGTTAATCAAAGAGCATGGAAGCCTCGAAGCTACTCTTCCATTACTTAAAGAAGCAGAGTTTCCTGTTGAACCTAAACTCATCAGAGAAGTTTTCCTTCATCCCCGAGTTACGGACAACTACAAGATCGACTGGCAAGAACCAAACATCGATGGAGTTGTCGAGTTTCTCTGCGGCGAAAAAGACTTTTCCGAGGACAGGGTGCGGAAAGCCCTTTCTAAAGCGGTTGAGGGGATGAAAGAGTCTAAGAAGAAGACAACTTTGGAGTCATGGTTCTAGCGGGCTGGTCAACACCTCTTGGTTCTCGGTCTCTGACTAAGACTTATTAATGAAACGTGAATTAATAGTTAGGGTTTGTTGCATAAAGGCCTCTTAAATCCTTTGTCTAAGAGCAGGAAGTCTAGGATATGAGTCAACTTCGTGAGAACGAGAGCAAAACGCTAATTGCGTTAGGTAATCGCAGTAGGCGTTTAGCAGTCTCAACGATCGACGAACTTGTTCAGGCAACTGGGCTGAATCATTCTGCAATTATGCGGGCAGTCTTGTCCTTAGAGTCCCAGAACCTTGTGATGGTTAAAGAGAGAAGAAGCACAAGAATCGTTCTCAATGAGGAAGGAAAAAGATACGCGGAGCGAGGCTTACCTGAGAGACTTATTGTAAAAGAATTGATGAAAATGGGTGGAGTAGGGGATATAGATTCATTATTCAAAGCAACGGGTCTAAATGAAAACGTTCAGGTTATTGCTTTAGGCTGGTTAAGCCGAAAAGGATGGGCGGCAATAGATAAGGAAACTAAGAGGCTTAAATTATTGAAGGAACCAGCCGAGGGTTCAGATGAGAAACTTCTGTCTTTGTTGAATAGAAAGGGGTTCGCGGTTCTTGAGACTCTTGACGATGAATTGAAAGACGCCTTTGAGTTGTTAAAGAAAAGAAAAATCGTTGATGTTCGTGCTGAAACAGAAAGAGAAGTTGAGCTTACCGCAGCAGGATGGGGCTTGGTTGAGAAGGGCATTAAAGTTGTTGAAGAGGTAAGTCAACTAACACCTGAAATGTTGGTTACGGGAAAATGGAAGGAAATTAGGTTTCGAGCCTACAACATTCAGGCTCCTGCAGCAAACACTTGGCCTGGGAAAAAACATCCGTATTTGAGATTTCTTGACGATCTGAAAAGGAAGCTCGTGGCCTTAGGGTTTAAAGAGATGACTGGGCCGAATGTTGAGCTTAGCTTCTTTAACTGCGATGGGCTGTACTTGCCTCAAGACCATCCTGCTCGGGAAATCCACGATATGTACCTTGTTAAAGACCCGATTTACGGTCGACTTGACAAGTACGAAAAATACCTTTTGAACGTGAAAAAGGCGCATGAGAACGGCTGGAAAACGGGTTCAAAAGGATGGAGATACAGATTTTCGCTTTCTGAGGCTGCTAGATTGCTTCTCCGAAGCCACACGACTGCTGCAAGTGCTAGAAAACTTGTCAGTCCAGACCTTGAGATTCCAGGGAAATACTTCGCTGTGGCAAGGTGTTTCCGACCTGACGTCATAGATAGAACTCACTTGCCTGAATTTAACCAGGTGGAAGGCATAATTGTCGGTGAAGATTTGACCCTTAAAGATCTGCTTGGAGTTCTTGAAAAGTTTGCGGTTGAGATCGCTGGTGCAGAAAAGGTCAGGTATGGGCCCGACTATTTCCCGTTCACTGAGCCTAGTGTTGAGCTTATTGCTTACAAGAAAAGTGTTGGATGGATGGAGTTTGGTGGTTCAGGAATTTTTCGACCTGAGCTTACGTTTCCTTTAGGTATAAAGGTGCCTGTGCTGGCGTGGGGTCTTGGTGTTGACAGGTTGTTCATGATGAAGGCGGGTATCGACGACATACGGTATCTTTTCGCGCAAAATCTAGACTGGCTGAGACATGTGGAGATGGTTTAGATGCCAACAGTTGAAGTTGACTTTAACGATTTAGAATCTTTGCTTGGCATGAAGTTGCCTCGAGACGAAGAGAAACTAAACGAGGTATTATGGTACATCAAGGGTGAAGCAAAGGGCCTTGAGTCAAAGGAAATTCGAATAGAGCTCAAAGACAGTAATCGTGCTGACATTTGGAGCATAGAGGGAATAGCTAGGGCCTTACGTGGATATTTGGGGCTTGAAAAAGGACTTAAGGACTATCAAATCGAAGATAGATCAGGCGTCATAGTTCATGTAGATTCGAAGCTAAGAAACATTCGTCCCTACATAGCTTGCTCCGTAGTTAAAGGCGTGAGGCTTACTGACACTGCTATTCGCCAAATGATGCATTTCCAAGACAAGATGGATCAAACGTATGGGAGAAACCGAAGAAGAACGTCTATTGGGTTGTACGATTACGACCTAATCAGTCCTCCTCTTCGGTACGGAGTTGCAAAACCAAATGAAGTAAGTTTTGTTCCGCTTGATTTTTCTGAAAAATTAACTTTGGAGGAAATATTAGAAAAGCATCCTAAGGGAATCGAGTATGGGCACATTGTTCGCAATTTTCCTGTGTGGCCTATTTTTATGGACTCAGCGAACAAGGTTCTCTCTTTTCCGCCAGTAATCAATTCTAACGATTTAGGGCACGTCACACCCAGCACTGAAAACGTGCTTGTTGAAGTTACAGGTACATCTATTGAAACGGTTCAGAATACCTTGACGAACGTTACGCTTGCATTAGCTGATCGTGGCGGAAAAATATATTCAGTAAAAATCCAGTATCCGTATGGAAACATTAGAAGTATGGTAACTCCCAACCTAAATTGTGAAACTCTGAAACTTGGTTTGAACTATGTTAAAAAAGTCATTGGAATGCAGTTCACAGAGAGAGAAATTAGGGAACTTTTGGGTAAGGCGCGATACGACGTGGTGAAAGCAACCAAGAGCAGCTTGACTGTGAAAGTTCCATGTTACCGTGTGGATGTGCTTCACCCCATAGACGTTGTTGAAGACATCGCTATAGCATATAACTACAACAGAATCCAATCGCAATGGCCAAAGCAGCTAACAATTGGAGGTTTATCAAGCGACGCTGAATTCAGAGACATCATAAGAGAATTAATGGTCGGACTTGGCTTTCAGGAGATTCTAACGTTCATGATGTCTTCTTCCGAGGTTTTGTTTACAAAGATGAATGTTAAACCACAAAGAGTCGTAGAGATTGCTAATCCAAGGTTATCTTCCATGACTTGCCTTAGAAACTGGCTTCTTCCAAGCCTCATGGAATTTTTAAGCCACAACACTCATGTGGAATACCCGCAGAAAGTTTTCGAAGTAGGAATCTGCGTGGTTCACGATGAGCAAAAAGAAAACAAGACAGACGACATCGAAACTCTTGCTTGTGTAACAATCCACTCAAACGCGAGCTTCACTGAAGCAAAATCGCTTCTAGACGCCCTACTCACAAACCTTGGAATACAATACTTGTTAAAAGAAGAGCACCACGAAAGCTTCCTCCAAGGAAGAGTCGGAAAAATAATCATTGGAGATAATGAAATAGGAGTCATAGGGGAAATTCACCCACAAGTGTTGCAAAATTGGGGACTTGAAAACCCAGCTGCAGCCTTTGAAATAAACATCAATAAGGTTAGGCAATATATTTTATCTAAGCCTTAAACTGCCTAAACAAAATATTCTAGACAGAAATGCTTATTTTAAAAACATTTCACTTTTCTAATTAGCGATGACATGAGCTAACATAATCCCACCTTACTCAGCATGAGCCCGCCTAGACGGACTCAACAAAGATGGATGAATCCTCATCCTTCAGTGAAGAAGAGTTTACCCAGAAGCGGGACATGGTGGGCGTGGGCGTCAGAAAGCCGCGTTAGAGAGAGCTTAGCTGAGAAGGGCGTGCCCGCTCTCTGCGATGATGCTGAGTGTTAGTTGCGCGGAACACAACTACGCCCACGATAAAAAACCTAACGGAACCAGTAGATTTTCTCGGCAAAATGAAGAAATCAATCCACAACTCCAGTGTTTCCGCAGAGCCTGTGTAAAGAAAAATTCTGTGCAACCACGGGAAAAGAGACAACAGGCTCCCACACCCAAAACCACAAAAGAAAAATAGTCAAAGAAGCTGACCCGACTATATATACCCCCTCCCCCCCTCTATCCATTCACAGAAAACATTCTAAACCCCGTATAAGAAGATCTCTTAAAATCGAATATTCAGTGAACTGACCAAAAAGAAGTAAGTTGAATCGGCGACAGGCTACCTGATTTTTGTTTTCTCTTCTTTCTGATAAAACTGTGTCCACTTAAGTTTTCTCGAGTCCCGCTTAAGCTTAATGGCGTTCTTTCTGCACTTGCTTGAACAGAACCAAAGAACCACGCCGTCGCTTCTGACGTACATGATGCCTGTTCCCTGTGAAAACTCGTCGCCGCAAAAAGCACATTTTTGAACTTTAGGCATTTTTGTTTTCTCCATTAAATAGATACCAGTTTATGTTCCCCATGATCGATAACCGAAACAATCTAAAGCTACCTAATCTTTCTAGCTTCTCTTTCAGTTTCCCTCAACATCAGGATATCATCAAGCCGAACAGGTCCCTTAACATTTCTCGTTATAATACGTCCCTTATCAGGACCCTCGAGAACCCTAACTCTGACCTGAATAATTTCACCCGTCGATCCAGTTCGTCCAACTATCTGAATAACCTGCGCAGGAGTCAGAGTTTCCTCGCTTGCCTTCTGGCTCATCCACTGGAACCTTCCTTGATCCTTTGGACACGTGTCACTATTTCTGTAACCAGATCAGACGCTTCTCCAGGCTCAGTAATGCAAACAGCAGCGCATTGCACATCAATTCCAACCGAGGAGCCTAGTTTTTCTTTGCTTGGAACAAAGACGTAAGCAATTTTTCTTTCATCGCACAGAATTGGCAGGTGAGCAACTACTTCCGGGGGATCAACATCCTCAGCTATTACGACCAGTTTAGCTTGCCCTCTTTCCACAGCCTTAGTTGTTTCATTAGTTCCTTTGCGTATGCTGCCAGTTCGGGTTGCAGTTTGAAGCGCTTCGTATGCGGCATTAGCAACCTCTGCCGGTACCTCAAACTTTACATAAAATGGTTTCGACATACCTTACCACCAAACTTCATCAACATATGTTTCAGTTCATGTCTAACCCTAACTATAAACGTCTCCCTATATATGTTACGGTTTTTAGAAAAAAATGAAAAATAACAATCCAAAACATAGAAAAAACTCCTTAAATGCTAAGAAAAAGGTTTAATAGCGGCTTTGGTAAAGTGTCTATTTTAAAGGTGATGAGGCCCACCTTTAATTGCCTATGGACATTCCATCTAGGCTGATGGCTTCTACTATTAAATGACACAAGAGGCGGGCCACAATCCTTTCGCATTACAATATCGCTGACCTTATCAACACAAGAGATATAGTTGATTATATCTTTGAAAGGCAAAATGAAGATGGCGGATACACCCTCTGCAAAGGAATGTCGTCGAATGCTCAAGACACTTACTACGCGTTAAGGATACTTGCGATGTTGGAAGTAAAGCCTCGCAACGTAGAAAGAACCGTGGGTTTCTTGCAAGGTCTTCAGCGCGAAGATGGAAATTTTGATTCGGTCAAAGTTGCCTTTTACGTGATTATGTCGCTTTCTCAATTCAGTTACAGCCTTGCAAAAAATGCTTATCTTCTTATGCGTTCTTTTGATGTTATTTTAAGAGGACTTAGCATCCAAGCATATATGTGGAGATTGTGTCCGAACTTGAAAGTCTCCATTTGGCTGTCGATCTAGTTTATGCTCATAACTTTCCAGTCAACGCAGAAAAGGTAGCAAAACGGGTTTTAAGCCTACGTAACGGTGACGGCAGCTTCGGTTGCAGAAGGCATTCTAGAATTGCCTCGACATATTACGCTTTAGAAATCTTGAAGGTTCTGAATCAAAATAATAAAACACAAGAGGAGACATTGAGATGGATTTGGCGTTGTGAGGTTCCAAGCGGAGGATTTGTTTCATCTTCTAACGCACTTACGAGTTACTTGGAAGACACTTACTTTGGAGTAAAAGCGCTGGAAGTTCTTGACGAGAGCCCTAGATACCCCAAAGAGACCCTGAAATATGTTGCGAAGTTCCAGAATCCTAACGGTGGATTCCGTAGATCCCTATTTTTAGGTATCTCCGACTTTGAATCAACTTACCAAGCGTTATCCTGCATCAAAACAATCTTGTCGTTTCCGATACGGTGGTGACAGTTTTGATGGACAGACTATTATCCGATTTAGCTCTAAAGGTTGTTCTCAGCGGTCTATTAGACACTACATGGGGTAATTTTAGCCGGAGCGCAATTGTCAGATTTTTCGTTTACGGGAACAAAGTCAGAATAGGAATAGGAGAAGGAAACATACATCAATGGGAGATAGACGCGCTAAGAGAAGCCCCTATAGAACATGAATGGTTCAGAATTGAGCGCTTGGACACAATTTACGTTGAGGGAATAAAGTATGTTCCCGGCGGGAAAGTTTCAGGTATGCCTCGAGAGCTCATACCAGTAAAAAGCAAAGATGTAAGCATTTTTGTCGGTGAGGAGGAACGTGGGTTTTTCTCAGCTTACAGGTGTTTCGACATTAACCTTGGAAAGGGACGTGCATTATCCATAATCAGCCCAAGAAGTGTCATAAAAGATGTTGTGGAAACAGTTCATCCAGCGTTTCCAAACCGTAGATGCCGTGGAAGAATAAACAACGTAGAAGTGGATGCAGAAGTCTTAAGAGGTTTCTTCGAGAAAGGCTACGGAATCGGTATCCTAAGGAAAAAAGGCTCCTTAAAAATTGGAGATCAAATGGAAGGTTTCCTTCTACTAGGAAAGGATGATTTAAGAATCATACTCGAACGCATCAATCTAAACTCTGAAACTCTTGGTCAAGAAGTTAAGAAACATACGAAAGATGCTTGGCTGATGAAGGATGGGTTCTCGGAAGCCGTCTGAAGTGAGTTGAACAGATGTTTAACTATTTATGGAAAAGGAGTAAGATTGATATGGTTGAGAAGAACTTGCTAACAGTCGGAATTTTTGAAGGGATTGAAAAATCAGAAGGATGCCCATTATGCTATCTTTGGTTGAAGAGCGAGGAACAACACATGGATTTTCTGCTTACAAACGAGGCTAACATGAGTTCCGAGGTCAGAAATGAAGTTCTGACTGCCAAAGGCTTCTGTAATCGCCACGCACATCTTCTTTACAAGACTGCTTATAAAGGTGGTACTGAAGATGGTTTAGGTTACGCAATCTACATGAAGGATATCATTGGAATTATCAGTGAACAGCTTGAACGCCTAACTAAACAATCATATAGCCTTGAAGACTTGAAGAAGAATTTTCTTTATTGGAGAAAAAGGAAACAACCCTTTTTGCTTTTATCTGACACAGTTAAAGACGCTGTAAAAGGACAAAAATGTCCAGTTTGCAAATATCTTCAGTCAATGGATGCAGTGCACCTGCGCACACTTATTCAAATGCTAGATGTTGAGGATTTCCAAAAGCAGTTCAAATCTTCAAAAGGACTTTGCCTTCCTCACTTCGCATCTGCTTTCCAAATTATTAGTCGAAATAAATTCAAGAATCCATCTAGCATAACCAAGACGCTAATCGAGACAGAGAAAGAAAATTTTCAAATGGTAGAGCATTATCTTTTGGAATTCATAAGAAAGCAAAGCTGGGATTTTAGAGAAGAACGTTGGGGACCAAAAGCCGATGCGAATCATATAGCTTTGAACTTGCTAGTTGGTGTGGAAGGACTATGCTTGAATGATAAATAGGTTGAGTGTAAAGATGTTTGGTCGAATTGTGAGGAAGAAAAAAGAGGCTCCCGTCGTTATCAACGTGTTTCTTGACTGCCCAACCTACGATAGATTCAAAGATTATGTTGCGAAGAATAGCCTTGACGAAAGCAACGCATTAATTAAAGTGCTCGAGCGCGGAATGACTAATTATTGGCTTCACTGGTACAAGCAATTAAGAAAAGATTATACTCGAATGAGAGATATATTGGAAGAATACAAAAAAGACAATGAACTGCTGGAGGCAATCGAGAACCAAAACGAACAACTTAAAAAGATTATGGAGGAAAAAGCCACAAAATCAAGTGACAATCTACAATCATAAGTAAAGGTGAAACTATGAAAATCTACAGAATATTTTCTCGTTATAGGAAGCAGTCTTCGCAGACGCAGCATAGAAACCCTAAAGGATTTCTAGAGGATGTAGAGACACATGATAAGGTTTGTTTAAGTGTTACTATTCCGGATTCTAAAGCTGAGAGTTTTAGAAAATTCCTTAATGAAAAAGGATTGTCGGAAAGTTATGGAATTCATCTGCTAATGCAATATGGACTTTCTGAAGAAGATGAAGAAGAGCTGGAGAAGTTGGGATTAGAAAAGGATTCGCAAGTCGGCCACTCTTTATACAGAGAGTATGTTGTGATGAAATTTCAAGCGTATGAGTATTTTATGGAGAATAAAAGGATAACCATGAAGCTTAATTTATTATTATCTGAGAATCGTTTATTGAAGAAAAGGCTTGAAAAAGAAGGCTTACAAAACTGCGTCTCTAAAGATGAATGGGATGACTGGGACAAAGCTAGAGTAGATGAGTTTTACCGTAAGTACATCTTTATAGACCGATCTTGATTTCCAGTGAATGGAGATTTTATTGTGATATCTGAAAAAGATATGGTCAAGGGTAAAATATTGGCCAGCGTAGCAGCAGTGATTGAAGGCCAAGAGAACAAGATTCTCTTAATATGGGAAGGCGATACGCCCTACCATGGGCAATGGGTAGGTCCAAGAGGTTATGTTAAGACTGAGGAAACTGTCCAAGAAGCGGTTGTCCGAGAGGATAGAGAAGAAACAGGTCTCGAAGTTATTCCCGCCAGATTAATTGAGATATATGATGATTTCATTGCTGGCGCAGAAGATCAACCTCTTCATCACATTATCGTAGGTTACATAGCAAGAATCGTCGGCAGAGAAATAGTAGTGACTCAAGAAGCTATGGAGTATGCGTGGATAAATATGGTAGAAGTCCTCAAATCCGATAGGCTTCCTGACGTATTCAAAATAATCTTTGACTACTATAATAAGCTAGGGCAACGTCATTTTTTTGATTTTCTCAAAGTTAGATAGCTAGCCAAAACAGAAACCATTGAATATGAAACATAGACTGTTGGAATAACATGTACCAGATATTTGATGTCAAGCTAAAACCAAGGGAAATCGACCTGCAAGAGAACTTCGACAGAGTCAACAAACTGAACTGGTATTTCGATGGAATAAATCTTATAAAGAATGATGATGGATTGCAGTAAGTTCTGGAGTTATCGCATTTCAACGTAAAATGCCTTATTGGCGAGTTGTTCTACATAGAAAAAGGTGAATGGTCGTCTGAAAATTACCCGGGCCGAGAAGAAATAATTAAGGTAGTGGTAACTGAACTTGAAAAACTTCCTTTCAGCTTGGAAATAAATGAACCCCAAAGGACTGTGAAACATGAAAGATAAATCAGACAATAATCAAAAAATGGGAAAATGGCTAAATAGAAATGTCACAGCGATGGGTTTTACAAGCCTCTTCAGCGACATGAGCCACGAGATGGCCACATCCATACTTGCTCAATTCATAACAATCGAGTTAGGGGGCTCCGCTGTGTTCCTAGGCTTCATAGAGGGGTTGTCAGATTTCTCTTCAAGTTTTGTTAAGATGTACTCTGGATGGTTCAGCGATAAGATTGGGAAGAGAAAGCCGTTGGGTACACTCGGGTACATTATGACTGGCATTCTAATTCCCACGTTCGCAATCGCAACAAGTTGGATCCATGTTCTAATCAGTAGAACCCTCGGCTGGGTGGGAAGGGGTATAAGGGAAGCGCCCCGTGATGCCCTCCTCGCTGACTCTGTGGAGCCTGACAGCTACGGCCATGCTTTTGGGTTCCACCGTATGATGGACACTTTGGGCGCCATCATTGGGCCTGGCATTGCTTTTCTGTTCCTTCCGGTCATTGGTTTTAGAAACGTCTTTTGGGTATCGCTAATTCCAGGCGTTCTATCGATTCTTGTTTTCGCAGTTTTCACGAGAGAAGTCCTGAGCAGAAAGAAAAGCGGGAAAAGAAAACTTTGGTCAGACATAAAAAGTCTTCCGAGACAGTTTAGGCTTTTTCTATTAGCGGCCGGAGTATATGGTATAGGAAACTTTGCGAATACCTTTTTGGTTCTGAAGACGACAGAATCTTTGATGCCCACTCTAGGAATAACAGAAGCCAGCAGATTGGGAACTTCTCTATACATTCTTCTCAATGTTGGTTCTGCCATATTCGCCTATGTTTTTGGTGCGCTAGGAGACAGGTTCAACAAGAAGATGTTGTTGGCTTTAGGTTATCTCATCTTTAGTGCCTACTGCATTGGATTCATAGTCTCATCGCCAGAAATTTTAACATTCGCCGTCCTCTTCTTCCTTGCTGGCGTTGAAACAGGAGCAATCGACTCTACCGCCCGTGCTTACGCTTCTGAGTTGTTGGGCGAGATGGAAAGAGGAACAGGCTTCGGAATGATGAGCACTGTTGACAGCGTTGGCGATTTCATGTCCAGTGCTATTGCTGGAGCCCTTTGGACGCTATCATCCTCAAGTTTCACCTTTGCATACGGAGCAGTACTCGGTCTTGTTGCGACAGGAATACTATTAGTGCTAAATGCTAGTCGACCGAAGGTTTAGCATCGGGGCTAGCTCGTATCTAAATGGTTATGACTGAATAAAATGGAAAACCATTTGACCCTTTCTAATAAAATATTGATTTATAAAGAAAAATTTTACGCTTCACGAAACAGCATTACCCCTTTCTAATAAAATATTGATTTATAAAGAAAAATTTTACGCTTCACGAAACAGCATTACCCTACGCCTTGTAAAAAGAAGTATTTGTGCCCCAAAACAGCAGAGTAAATGCGCCACAAATCAGATTAGTCTTAGATACCGCGGTTTGTTGTTCAAAATACATTATCGATTGTTAAACAAATCAGACCAATTAGAAACGCAATGAACCGATGATTATTGATGGATACTTTTATAAAGAATAAGAATAGTAAAAAGACTCCATAATGAACTAAATGCTTTCTACCCTTTTAACTTGGGGAACTTTGCTCTTTAAGTATCGTTCAATGCCTAATTGTAATGTCATTTGAGACATGGGACATCCAACACAAGCACCTTTAAGCTTGACCTTTACTGTTCCTTCATCACTAACGTCGATAAGTTCTATATCTCCGCCGTCTGCTACAAGATATGGTCTAATTTCGTCAATTACCTTTCTAACTTCATCTTTCAATTAGATCGCTCCATTTATTATAACCATGTTATAACATATTGGTCCAATAATATAAACCTTCTCTATCTATGAGCGTAAACGACAATTACATCACCATTTTTCCGATCAACACGAACAAAACCAAACCTTTCAAATTGTACAATTTGCCCAACAGAAACATTTCGAATAGAGTTTTCAGCAAGCCCCTTCACCAACGATCCATCAGGCATCAAAACCTCGCACCTTACACCATCATCACTAGGCAGCCAATGGATCAAAGGAGCCTTTAGACGCCTAGCCCGAACAAAACCAAACCTTTCAAATTGTACAATTTGCCCAACAGAAACATTTCGAATAGACTTTTCAGCAAGCCCCTTCACCAACGATCCATCAGGCATCAAAACCTCGCACCTTACACCATCATCACTAGGCAGCCAATGGATCAAAGGAGCCTTTAGACGCCTAGCCTCATCATAAGATTCGCTTTTAAAGACTGAAGAAATCGCGTTTTCAACCACATCTTGTATTTGGATATTAAATAACTCCATTAACCGAATAACAGCGCCATTTACAAATAATGCTTTGTCGCTACTTGACACAAATAAATGCGCCTCGCCCATTTCCGGTTCAACAGTTAAAGTTCGGTAACCTCGCTCAGAATAATCTGGATGAAGAGGAATTCGAGCTTCAAAGGATTTTTGCAGTCCCCGTACAACCAGACGTAATGGTTCTTTAACGAAGAAAAGCCTATCAGCTTTTGGATCAACTATCTTCCTATTATAGGCATAAAGGTTCTCCCAACTAAGAGTTATGTCAACAGGTCTCGGACCAATGTCAAGAATAAGATGCCTAATAGCTTCTGGCTGTATGCCTCTCCGATGTAACGCCCTAAAAGTCGCAAGCTTAGGATCATCCCAACCTGTGAAAGTTCGGTCTTGAACCCCACGGACAATCTTCGATTTACTCAAAGTAGCTCCAACAATCTTAAGCCTGCCATAATGAATTGCCTCAGGATACTTCCAACCTAAATACTCGTAAAGGTACTCCTGCCTCTTCTGATTCGTCAAATGTTCCTTGCCACGAATGACATGGGTTACGCCATTAAGATGATCGTCAACACCATTCGCAAAAGCAAAAAGCGGCCAAACACAATACCGTTTACCAACTCTCGGATGAGGATATTTCTTTGGATCTATAATTCTAAAAGCCGGCCACTCTCGTATCGCAGGATTAGGATGGCTTAGATTCGTCTTAATTCGCACTACAGCCTCTCCTTCACCATAGCCTCCATTAAGCATGGATTGCCATCGAGCCATATTCTCATCTGAACTGAGATTCCTGCAAGGACAAGGTTTCCCAGCGGTCACTTTTTCGTGGAATTCTTCCCGACTGCAAGTGCAAAC
>Ga0209102_1000129_pt1 | contig 51001 bp, 55 predicted proteins | sample ConPoolayeHmetaG_FD_185483 | JGI IMG/M metagenome (GOLD analysis project Ga0209102, IMG submission 185483) | Hot spring microbial mat communities from California, USA to study Microbial Dark Matter (Phase II) - Cone Pool mat layer H metaG... ...
GGAACCGGGGGCAAGGTTAGCTCTTTGAAAAATTAAATTGAAGATGGAGGAATTTCTGGATGAAGTTTTTCCAAAGTTTCAATCCGGTCTTCGTGATTGGAGAGCCGGTGGGATTGGGTTGCGTGTTCTTCACGGATAGCTTTTAGTTCACCCATAACCTCGCCCATTTGGGTAAAAAACTCGTCTTTAGTGGGGAGAAGTTTGAGTTTCTCGTCTAGTTTTTGGTCCATAATTTCTTCAATTTGGTCAATATCTTTTTGAGTAAGCATGATTTAATTAAAATTAAATTTAGAGATTTTGTCAACAAGATCTTTGTCAGAAAAGAGGATGAGGAATTCCCAGTTCATCTTCGACTTTTTCTACGCGTTTTTTAATTGAACGATAATCGGTGTCGAAGAGATTAATGGCAATTTTAAGAGTTCTGTTTGTCTTTCGAACATCTCTTTTAATAGGCTCAAGCACCTTTTTAAGGTCGCTTTTAGTTTGTCAATAATACAAAAAATATCAAATTTTGTAATTTGTTGTTGGTATTTATTTGCTAATTCGATTATTTGTTTATTGGCTTATTTGTAGTATTTGAAATTTAAAATTTCAGGTCAGAAACCGGGGGGTGACAACGAGCGTGTTGCCCCTCGATTTCCGGCCAAAAAAGCCGGGAGACCCAGAGGTGTCAATAGGAATACACTTTAGAGGTGTGCTTTTTGAACTTAATAATCAAGGTTAGCTCTTTGAAAAATTAAATTGAAGATGAGGGAATTTCCGGATGAAGTTTTTCCAAAGTTTCAATCCGGTCTTCGTGATTGGATAATTGGTGGGATTGAACAGTTTTTTCTTCCCGAATATCTTCGAGTTCACCCATGACTTTATCTAAACCGGTCATTACTTCATCTTTGAATTTAGTTATTAAACCAGAGAAATTCCCGATTAAGCTATCTCTGAATTCGTCCAACCAAGCAGGTCTGGTTTTGTCAATTTCTTCCCTGATAATTTGGCGGATGACATTTCCAGAGGGAGTGGAGTTTGTTGATTTTTTCATAGTTAAATTAAAAACTTATTTTTAAAATTTGTCAACAGAATCTTTGTCAGAAAACAGGAGGCTAAATTAGTCTTTTGTTTCCTGAAAAAGAAGCCAGATAATTGCGTCTGGAGGACTTTTCAGGAAAGCTCTTTAAAATAGGCATACAGGAATAAAATCCTCCTTTTTGGTGCAATTCTTGCGCGGAGCGAAAGGGGAATCAAGCTTTGGTTTCTCTCTGGTTCCGTGCAAGTTTTTTTTGCAGAACCATATTTCAAGGAGGATAAAAATGTTTCAAGTGTTCTACGGTTTGGTTGCTTTTTTAGTTGCCGCCGGATTGGCGGTCCTGGCTGGCTTCTGGCTGGCCAAGAGGCTCTTCCCTTGGCTCGGCAGGAGCTTTCAGGTTCCACCTCAACCCGTAGCGAAGGGAATCCTGTCGGCCATAGGGGCTTTGGTGGTTTGTGTCTTTCTCGGCATGTTTTTGGTGCCGTTGGCACTAACTCTACCGGCTCCGAGACTGCCAGCGTTGGCTCCTGCACCGAAGCCACTTGTTCCGGGTCCGGTTGGGCAGGATACGTCGGCACCGATTGTTGTGTCGGCTGTATACCTCGTGCCTTATGAAAGTGAAGGCGGGATTCCTTACAGTGGCACTTCCTGGACAGCCGATGTCGCGCCCGGCGAAGTTGAAGTCTTGACTTCTGGTCCTGCCGAGATCGCAGGAGTTAAGTTGCCGGGTGGCGAGAATCGCGGGTCGGTTATTGTGCTTTTGCCCAGCTCGAAAGCGATTAGCTACACAGTAACAGGTCTCGTTACTGGCGCCAACTGGCATGGGGCTTATAACTTTGGCCGCGAGATCACCGAGGCTGACTGGCGCGCACTAGCCGACGACAGAGTGGCAGCCATGAAGGCAGCTCCAAACTGTACATCAGGCAAGGGTTGCCTTGTTGTAGATGTGTTGGTTGTGGGGCCGGCCGGCAAGGTCGCCTACTGGCAGAGGTAACTGAATAGGCGTTAGGCACACCTTTGGTGATTTTCTCACCAAAATTCCTGTATGCCTAACGTCATTTTGTCAGAAAAATTTTTGTGGCAAGATGACGTTAAAAATAATTTCGGCTATAATCAAAATGAATGAAGAAAAATTTTTATCCTCTTTTGCTGGTTTTAATCACTTTTCTTATTTGTCTTTTAAATTATAAACCTGGAACTTGGCTTTCTGGATGGGACACGCTTCATCCAGAATTCAATTTTTCCTTAAATTTTAAAAGATTATTCTTTGGTGTTTGGCGGGAAGACCAAGGTTTGGGAGCGGTTGCCGGCCATAGCCATATGGCTGATTTGCCAAGAGTTTTGGTTTTATGGTTATTTTCTTTTATTCTCCCGGTTTCTTTTTTGCGCTACTTTTATATTTTTCTCTGTCTAATTTTAGGACCATTGGGCGTTTATTTCTTTATAAAATACACCTTGGAGGAGTCCCTCCGAATCGGAGGGCCACCGTCCGAGGCGTCTGGGGGTGCTTTTTTAGGCGCCTTATTTTACCTTTTTAATCTTGGAACATTGCAGCATTTTTATGTTCCTTTTGAAATGTTTACTGTTCAATATGCAGCCTTGGGATGGTTATTTTTGTTTGCAACAAAATTTTTAGAAAACGGAAAAAGAAAAGACTTGCTGGTTTTTTCTTTGGCGACTTTTTTGACAACCCCCCAGGCTTACGCTTCAACTCTTTTTTATGTTTATTTTTTGATGCTAGGAATTTATCTTTTATTTTTAAGTTTTTTTTCAAAAAAATTTCTGTTTTTAAAAAGAAGTTTTTTTGTTCTGTTTATTATTTTTTTGGTCAATTCTTTCTGGATTTTGCCCAATTTATATTTTTTAAAAACCTCTGCTAAAAACGTACCTGAGGCAAAAATAAACCTCCTTTTTTCTGAGGAAGCTTTTTTAAAGAATAAAAAATATGGAACAATTCAAGACACGGCAATTTTAAAAAATTTTCTTTTTTCTTGGTTGAAAGTAGAAAATGGCCAGTTTGTTTATCTTTTGAGAACTTGGTTGGAATATTTCGAACAGTATCCATATTTAAGCCTTGTGGGATATTTAGCTTTTAGTTTTGTCCTTTTAGGAATTTTTCTTGGTTTTGTAAAAAGCAAGTGGAAATATTTACTGGCATTTTTCCCTGTTTTTTTGCTTTGCTTTTTCTTTATTTTGGGGGCAGATCTTCAAATTTTTCTTCTTAAAGAAGCTCTGCGAATGCCTTTTACTAAATTTTCTTTGGTTTTAATGTTGGTTTATTCAGTTTATTTTACCAAAGCGAGTGAATGGCTTGGAGAAAAATTGGCAAAAATTAAAAATTTTTTGGTTGTATTTTGGTTGATACTTTTTGTAATTTTTTGTTCTCCTTATTTTAAAGGAGAGCTGATAAGTCCGGCAATGAAAGTAAAAATTCCCCAAGAATATTTTCAGGTTTTTGAATGGTTTGACAAACAAAAAAATTTAGGAAGAATCGCCAATTTTCATTCACCGGTTTATTCTGGTTGGGAGTATTATTCTTGGGGTTTCCAAGGAGCGGGATTTTTTTGGTTTGGGGAAAAGATGCCTTTACTAACGCGTGATTTTGACCGCTGGAATCCAGCAAATGAAAATTATTACCATGAAGTTTCTTATGCTTTATATTCCAAAAATCTTCCTTTGTTTGAGAAAGTTTTGGAAAAATACCAGATAAACTGGCTTTTGGTTGACGGAAATGTGGTTTCTTACACTTCGCCTAAATCTTTATATTTGGATGAGTTGGAAGAGTTAATTTCTAAATCTTCAAAAATTTCTTTAGCGACACAATTTGGAAAAATAAAAATTTATCAGGTTGATTTGGAAACAAAACCTAAGGATTTTGTTTTTTTGACCCAAAACTTGCCAAAAGTTGAGCCGGTTTATAAATGGAACAATTTTGATAAAGCATATTATGACTATGGGAACTATTTAAGTTCACTTTTTTCTTTTGGTCGAGGGTTTTTTGAAGAAGGCGATATACAGCAAAAGGAAAACAATCAAAAGCAGGGCATAAGCAATGACGATTTTAACATTAAGATCGGCCCAGTTGATCATGATGATTTTTGGTCTAAGACAACGGCAATAATTAAAGAAACTATACCAGCCAATGTATTTGCTGTCAACAACCAGAATTTCTTTGGAAAATCGGTGACAAGAAAGTTTGGCAAAATTAACACCGAACCAAACCAACCGGCGGCTAAATTTGTAAACAATCCAGACAATGTCCTTAGCCAAGAAGTAGAAAAGGAAGGTTTCATTAGATCTAATGTATCAGAGCTAAATTCAGAAAGTCAATATATTTATTACCCCTTCCGCTCTTTGTTTACCGGCAGAAGGCAGGAAGAATTGGAGTTTAAAGTAAAAGAGGAAGGAAATAATTTTGTTTTTTGGGCGACGGTTCCTAAAGAATTTGAGGATGGAAAAATGGAGATTGCTTCCGGGACGGCAGAACTAGTGGAAATCAACCCAGAAAACTTGGGTGAACAAAAAGAATTTTGGCCCGAGGTGAATCTACAAAAAGGGATTATTGAAGTTAAATTTCCCAAAATAAGGGGTATTTACAGTTATGATTCTAGTATGGACAAAGATTGGTTGGGAAAACAGCCCCAAAGTTGCGACGCTTTTAACAAAGGCCAGTTTGGTCTTGAAAAAATTAAAATTGGCGATCAAGAAGGTTGGAGACTTTCCGCTTTAGATCAGGCAAGTTGTTTGGATTTATATTTGCCAACTTTGGAAAACAGATATAGTTATCTGATAACGGTTGAAAGCCGATATCAGAAAGGAAAATCTTTGCTTTTTTGGCTGGAAAATTTGCAAAGCAGAAAAGCAGACATTGAAACTTATTTGCCAAAAATTTCGACTTTTGATAAATCATATTTTATCCAACCGCCAATGGCTCAGGACGGTTTGGGTTATTCTTTGCATTTTAACAATATTTCCATTGGCAGGGTAAAATCGGTTAATGATTTGGTAAGAATTACTATTAACCCAATTCCCTATAAATTTTTGACAAGTTTAAATGTTGTCAAAAACAAAATAAGCAATCAGCAGTTAACAATTAATAATCAATTTACTGTTTCCCATCCCAATGAGAGTTTTTACAAAGTAGAAATTCCTAATACCGAACCGCTATTACCTAACACCTATCTAATTTTGTCCCAATCTTTTAGCAAAGACTGGCTGGCGTTTCAAGTTCAAAGTTCAAAGTTCAAAGTTCAAAGTTTGCCTAAAGTTTTGGTTAATAATTGGGAAAACGGCTGGCAGTTAAACCAATCAGCAGTTAGCAATCAGCAATTAACAATTTATCTTTTCTTCTGGCCTCAACTTTTAGAATATTTTGGATTTTTGTTGCTTTTAGCCACACCTTTGGTAATATTAAAATATGGGGATAAGACTCTACAATACTCTCACCAGAAAAGTTGAGGAGTTTAAACCGATTAATCCACCAACAGTTGGGATGTATTCTTGCGGACCAACAGTTTATCTTTATGCTCACATTGGCCATGCCCGGACCTATGTTTTTGCCGATATTCTTAAAAGAGTTTTGACGTATTTTGGTTTTGAAGTTAAACATGTGATGAATATTACCGATGTTGGCCATCTAACCGAGGCGGATATTTCCGATGAGGGCCAGGACAAAATTGAAGCGGCGGCCAAAAAAGAGAAGAAAACCGTTTGGGATATTGCCAAATTTTATACTGACGATTTTTTTAAAATGACTGATGATTTGAATATAATCCGGCCTTCGTTTGTCTGCAAAGCCACCGAGCATATTGGGGAGATGATTGAACTTATCAAAAGAATTGAAAAAAACGGTTTTACTTACATTATTGATAGGGGGGTTTGTTTTGATACTTCAAAATTTCCTGCCTATTCTGATTTTGCCAGATTAAATTTGGAAAAAATGAGAAAAGGAGCTAGGGTTGAGTTTGATCCCCAAAAGAAAAATCCAACTGATTTTTGGCTTTGGCGGTTTTCCGATCCTTCGGAAAAAAGGCAAATGGAATGGGATTCTCCTTGGGGCAGAGGATTTCCCGGTTGGCATATTGAATGTTCAGCAATGTCAATGAAATATTTGGGAGAAAGATTTGATATTCATACCGGAGGAATTGATCATATTCCTGTTCATCACACTAATGAAATTGCCCAAAACTGGGCGGCTACCGGTCATCAGGTGGTGAATTACTGGATTCATGGAGAGTTTTTGGAAGTTGAAGGCCAAAAAATGTCCAAAAGTTTGGGAAATTTTTATCGAGTGGAGGATCTTAAAAACAAGGGTTACACCCCGGTAGCCTTGCGCTATCTTTTTTTAAATACCCATTATCGAACTAAACTTAACTTTACCTGGGACTCTTTAAGGGCGGCCCAAAAAACTTTGGATAAACTTTATGAAATTTTTGAAGGGCTTGGACAAGGGTCAGAAAGGGAAGTGCTTTCAGATCAAAAGCTTGAGAAAATTGACAAATTTCAAAAAGATTTCCAGGAAGCCTTGGCCAACGATTTAAATTTGCCTCAGGCAGTAGCAATTGTTTGGAAAATGCTGAAATCAAATATTCCCAGTTATGACAAGAAAGAATTGTTTTTGGATTGGGACCAAGTTTTGGGACTAGGACTTAAAAACTTAAAAACTAAAAAACTAAGAAAAATAAAAATTAGCAAGGAGGTTAAAAAATTAGTAGCTGAAAGAGAAGAAGCAAGAAAACAAGGAAAGTGGCGGGAGGCAGATGAGCTTAGAAAAAGAGTTGAAGCCATGGGGTATAAAATTGAAGACACTCACCAGGGCCCAAAAATTAAAATTCTTTTACAATAGCTTTTATAAAACGATACACGATCGTGGGTCGTAAAATAAAAAATGGATAAGAAGGAAATAATAATTTCGTTTTTGGTTTTTTTGATTTTGGTGAATTTGGGATTTTTGGATTACCGTTTTTTTAGAAATAAATCCGGGGGAGAAATTTCAAAAACCGTTTTCCAAGATGAAGAAATAGAAACAAAAAATGAAGGAAAACATAAGGAGGTAGAAAATTGTTCCCAAGGCTGTTTAGAGTTGATTGAAGAAAAAATTAAAGAAGTTGAAGAAAAAATTCCCGCCCAAAACCCGGAAAAAACTACACCGGTAATTATTCCCACTTCAGTTCCGGCAGCCCAAGCAAAAGCGATTTATATTCCCTTGGTTGCAGAAGGAACCACTGTTAGTACCAGTTGGGTAGATGTCGTCCCTTCAGAATTTTATTTCAATTTAGCCGATTATCCTGGAGCAACCCAGGTTAGATTTATTTGTTATCTTCAGGCTCTTCATGGTTCGGCTAAAGTTTACGCCAGGCTTTATGACCAGACCAATAAAAGAGCGGTTGATTACAGCCAGCTTGAGACCCAAAAAGATTCTTATACCCTGCTTGAATCTTCGGGAATTACTATTTGGCGAGGGAACAACCAGTATACTGTCCAGTTAAAATCTGAAAACGGAACTCAAGTTTTGCTAAAAGAGGCAAAATTGAAAATTATTTTTTAAAAAATTTCTTTAATAATTTCTTCCAAAAATTTCCCAGATAAATAATATTGATAAAAATAATGCTTAAGACAACAATGGCGTCGTAAGTTTGGCGAAGGTAATATTCATCCTCAAGCCTTAACCACATGCCAAACTCATCAAAGATCCATCCCAAACCAATGCCAAAGACCGCCGCCAATTTCAGTTTCCATTTTTCAAAAAATTCTTTTGGCAAAGCAAAAGCCAAATATCCCACAATGGCGGTAGTCAAAATTCCATAAGCAAAATGGTGGATATGAACCCCGCGGACATTTTCCGTAAAAGATTCCGGAACAATTCCCTTTAATGCCAGATAGACCCAAATTCTTGAGGTGGCAAAAGTTATCAAAAAGAAGGAAAAAATCACAAAAGAAACTCCTTCTTTTTGCCTTTTTATAAACTTTTCATAAATATATAAAGGTGGTTTCAAAATCTTTTTGGTCATTTTAATAAATTGTATTATATAATTAAATTGTAAAAATTGATAAACCAATTTGGTCAAGAAAGGAGTCTTGTTGTGGCATTAAGTGTCGGAATTGTTGGATTACCAAATGCGGGTAAATCGACTCTTTTTAACGCTTTGTTGTCAAGGCAATTGGCGGCGGTGGCCAGTTACCCCTTTACTACCGTTGAGCCAAATGTTGGCAAAGTGCCTGTCCCTGATGAAAGACTGGAGAAACTTTCTCAACTTATAAAGCCTCAGCAAACCACCCCGGCTACAGTTGAATTTATTGATATTGCCGGTTTGGTTAAAGGAGCTCATCGGGGAGAAGGACTAGGAAATCAATTTTTAGCCAAAATTAGAGAAGTTTCTTTAATAGTCCATTTAGTTAGGGCCTTTGCTAATCCGGATGTTCCTCATTATTACCAAGAGTTGGATCCGGTAAGAGATATCGAAATTGTTAATTTGGAATTAGAATTAGGCGGGATTAAAAAGCCGGCAATTTATGTTTTAAATGTTTCTGAAGACCAATTGGGAGATAAAAATTGGCCGCCAAAAGCCAAGGTTGGCGGACAGGAAATTGAGTTTATTCCAATTTGTGCTAAATTGGAGTCTGATTTGGCTGAATTTTCTGCTGAAGAGAGAAACCAATACTTAAAGCAATCAGGAATTGAAGAGAGTGGTTTGGATAAATTAATTAAAAAAGCCTACCAAATGTTGGGGTTAATTACTTTTTATACTATTAAAGGAGGAAAGGAAGTTAGGGCTTGGAGTTTGACTAGAGGAAAAACTGCCTTGGATGCGGCTGGGGAAGTTCATACAGATATGGCCAAAGGATTTGTTAAAGCCGAAGTTATTTCTTTTGATGAATTGCTAGCGGTAGGGAATTGGCAGGAAGCAGGCGAAACTGGAAAAGTAAGATCAGAAGGAAGGGGTTATCAAGTAAAAGACGGGGACGTAATAGAATTTAAATTTACTAGTTGACAAAAAAAGCAGGCAAAGTTTAAAATTAGTTGAAATTATGAAGCGGAAATACGAGCTGACGCTAGTTTTGGAGCCGGAGCTTGACAAAGAAGGAAAAGAAAAACTTCTTGACAAAATCAAAAAATTATTTGAAAAAGCGAAGGTTTCCGAAGAAAAAGATTGGGGCGTTAAAGATCTAGCTTACCCCATTAAAAAACAAAAAAGGGGTATTTTTTATTGGTTGAAATTTGAAGCAGAACCGGAAATCTTACCCGATTTGAACAAAAAACTTAAACTAGAAGAAAAAATTTTAAGATATTTATTAGTTTGTGAAGGAGGAAAATAAAATGTCTTCAAGATCGTTAAATAAAGTTCAGTTAATTGGAAATTTAACAAGGGATCCAGAGTTAAGATATACTCCCCAAGGAACAGCAGTTTGTACCTTTGGTTTGGCAACCAACCGCTCATGGACAACCGAAGGGGGTGAAAAAAAGGAAGAGACCGAATTTCACCGGATTGTCGCTTGGAATAAGTTGGCCGAGCTTTGCTCTCAGTTACTTTTTAAAGGAAGAAGAGTCTTTGTTGAGGGTAGGTTGCAGACAAGGAGTTGGACAGCCCAAGATGGAACTCAGCGACAGGCCACAGAAGTTGTGATTGAGGATATGATTATCCTTGATAGTCGCCGAGCTCCTGAAGAAGAACCAGCCATTCTAGAGGAGAAAAAAATTGAAGAAATTCCAGTGGAGGAACCTCCAATTGAAAACCTAGAGCCTTCTAACACTGAGGAACAGGTTGAACAGCCAACTGTAAGTCAACCAACAGGGGGTCAAGCGCCTACGGACGACCTATCAAAAAAAACGAAAAAGAAAAAACAGGAAGAAGAAAAAACTGAGGAAGAGAATAAAGTAAATCCTGACGATATCCCTTTTTAAATTAAAAAATGAAGGTTAAAAAGGTTAAGATACCCAAAAATTGTTATTTTTGCAAAGAAGGGAAAGACCCTGATTATAAGGAAGTGCCAGTTTTGGAAGGATTTTTGAGTGAAAGGGGAAAAATTTTGGCTCGGTCCAAAACAGGAGTTTGTTCAAAACATCAAAAAAGGCTTTCAAGAGCAGTTAAAAGGGCAAGATTTTTGGCTCTATTGCCCTATGTTCCTTCAATTAAATAAAAAAGGAAATTAATGAAATTGACTCTAAAACAAATCAGGTCTTTAATTTTAAGTTTGTGTTTTGCCATTTTTTTTGGAGGAATTGGTTATTGGTTTGGCCAACGTCAGGTTTCTTTTGGACTTAAAAAATTTACCCCCCAAATTAAGATTGAAAGAAAATTATCCCCCGAATTGGAGGGAATAGATTTTGCTCTTTTCTGGGATGTTTGGGATAGGCTCTCTGCTTCATACCTTCAAAGGAAAAACCTTGATCCAGTAAAAATGGTCTATGGAGCAATTTCGGGAATGGTCGCTTCGCTTGGTGATCCTTATACGGTTTTCCTCCCTCCACAAGAAAATAAACAAACAAAAGAAGACTTAAGTGGGGCTTTTGAAGGGGTGGGGATTCAACTTGGTTATAAAAACGAAAGATTGGCGGTTATTGCTCCGCTGTCTGGAATGCCGGCCGAGAAAGCGGGAGTTAAGGCTGGAGATTTGATTTTGAGAATTGTTGATGAGAAAAAGAATATTGACAAAGACACGGCTGGGATTTCTTTACCAGAGGCAGTCAGTTTAATAAGAGGACCCAAAGGAACAGTAGTTAAATTAACTTTTAGCCGAGAAGGACAGGAGAAACCCTTTGAGCTTAGTTTAAAAAGAGAAACGATTATTGTCAAAAGTGTAGAACTTAAATGGATAGAAAAAGATGGGAAAAAAGTGGCCCATTTAAAGTTATCAAGATTTGGAGAAAGAACTGCCCAAGAGTGGGAAGAAGGCGTAAATCAAATTAAAAATGAAAAATTAAAAATTAAAAATTTCGGTGGGATTATTTTGGATGTGAGGAATAATCCCGGAGGTTTTTTGAATGGGGCGGTGTTTATCACTTCTGAGTTTTTGCAAGATGGGGTAGTGGTTCAACAAGATAAAGGAGAAGATGGGAAAGAAACTTTTTCAGTTAACCGGAAAGGGAGTTTGTTAACTGAGCCTTTAGTGGTGTTGGTTAATGGGGGCTCGGCCTCTGCCTCAGAAATTGTGGCCGGGGCTTTACAAGAAAAAAAGAGAGCCAGGATAGTAGGAGAAAAAACTTTTGGCAAGGGGACAATTCAGGAGGCTCAGGATTTAACGGGAGGAGCCGGGCTTCATATTACTGTCGCCAGATGGCTTTTACCCAGTGGAAGATCAATTGACAAAGAAGGGATTAAACCAGATTTTGAGGTAAAGATGGATGAAAAAGACGAGACTAAAGATCCTCAGTTGGAAAAAGCAATTGAAATATTGGTAAAATAATTCTTAAGCATTTTCTCAGAATTTGTTTTTTAAAATTTTAAACTTGGATTATGAAAAAATTTAAGAAATTTTTTACAGGACTAGCAATTGGATTAGTGATAGTTGTTTCTGTCTTGGGTGGTGCCATTTCCGACCGTCTTTTTGGTTACCGGATTTTGGATAGATATTTTAGCCGGAGAGTCATTCCTGAAGGAACGGTAATAGAAAGAAAAATTCTTAATGAAGAATCAGTAATTATTGAGGTGGTGGAAAAAGCCTCTCCTTCGGTGGTAACTATTGGTATTAAAAAAACTCAGACAGTTTTTGATCCGTTTGAAGAGTTTTTTGATCCTTTTGGTTTTTTTAATTTCCCTAGGCGTTCCCAACCGAAAGAAGAAAAAATTGAACAAAACATCGCCACCGGTTTTATTGTTTCCAAAGATGGCTTGATTGTGACCAACAAACATGTAGTAAGCGACACCGAGGCTAAATATAAGGTTCTTGCCTCTGATAAAAAAGAGTATGAGGTTAAGAAAATTTATCGGGATCCGGTTAATGATTTAGCTTTGTTAAAAATTGAGGCAACCAATCTTAAGCCTTTAGAATTGGGTGATTCTTCAAAATTGAAAGTTGGCCAGCTGGTAATTGCAATAGGAACTCCTTTGGGAGAATTTCCTAACTCAGTCACTAAAGGAATTATTTCTGGTTTAGGAAGAGGGATTTCTGCCGGTTCGCCATTTGAGGGGTATGTTGAAAGACTAGATAATGTTATTCAAACAGATGCGGCCATAAATCCGGGGAATTCAGGTGGGCCGCTTTTAAATTCCGCTGGCCAAGCAATAGGAATTAATGTGGCAATGGCCCAGGGGGCGCAAAATATTGGTTTTGCTATCCCTATAAATGTTGTTAAAGAAATGATTGAGACTTTTAACAAAACTGGCCAATTTTCCCGTCCATTTTTGGGTGTTAGATACAAAATGATTTCTATGAAGGAAGCGATGAGCCGGGGTTGGGCTGAAGGAGCCGGGGTGGTCGAAGTTGTTAAAGATTCTCCAGCAGAGAAAGGGGGAATTCAGGAGGGAGACATTATTACTAAAGTTGATGGCCAAAAGGTAACAGAAAAAGAAGGTGGTTTGGCAAAAATAATTTCCCAAAAGAAAATCGGTGACAGGCTGAATATTACCGTTTGGAGGGATGGAGAAGAAAAAAGCTTGACAGTTGTTTTAGAGGAGTTTAATCAATAATTTTCTTTCTAGTTTTTTATTTTAAACATCTTCTATTTTTCCTTTATTTATCAAAATGGAAATTTTATATCTTGACAATTCTTTAATGCACGTGCATGATGGAGTTATCAAATTAATTTTTGGTGATGAAGATTGAAAGCTTAGGACAAAAGGGAGTTGGTTATTTGAAGAATTTTTTCAAGATCTCCGTCCATAATTTTTTCCAAATTGTGCCAGGATTTGTTTATGCGGTGATCAGTGACTCTGTCTTGAGGAAAATTATAAGTCCTAATTTTTTCCGACCGCATCCCTCGGCCAATTGGAGAGCGATAACCGGCAATTGTTGATTCTTTTTGAAGTTCTTGTTGCTCCCAAAGTTTGGAACGCAGAATCGCTAAAGCATTAGCCCGATTTTGTTCTTGGAATCTTTCTGATTGGGCGGTAACGACTATTCCAGTAGGTTTATGGCTAAGTCTGACAGCAGTTGCCACTTTTTGGACATTTTGTCCGCCATGAGAAGAGGCTCGGTAAAATTGCCATTCAAGGTCGTTTGGATTTATATAAATTTGGTTTTCGGAAATTTCCGGCAGGACGGCAACTGTAGCGGTTGATGTATGGATTCTTCCTCTCTTTTCTGTAATAGGTATTCGTTGGACCCGGTGAACTCCAGCTTCATTCTTTAAAAGATTAAAAACTTCTTGACCGGAAATTTTTAGAACACCCTCGTCAATAAAATTAACCCTCCAGCCTTTTGAGGCAGCAAATTTGCTATACATTCTTAAAAGATCGGAAGCCCAGATTTTGGCTTCATCTCCGCCAACACCGGGACGAATTTCAATAATTGCAACGGAAGTATTCATGGTTTTTAATTCAAAACGCAAAACGTAAAACTCAAATCTACAACTCAAATCTGAAAATCTAAAAAGATTTAGGGTTTTGACATTTAGATTTGAGATTTGACATTTGAGATTTAAGATTTCTTGGAAAGCATCTCTTTTAGTGTCTTTGGTCTTTCAGCTTCCTTTCTTTCGGCTTCTGCTTTTTTAAGAAGTTTTCTTTGTTTTTTCTTTAGATATGTTTTCCCGGCGGCCTTTGTTTGTTTCTGTTTAAATCTTTCAACCCTTCCTAAAGTATCCACATATTTCATTTCTCCGGTAAAAAAAGGATGACATTTTGAGCAAATTTCCACTTTTATTTCCGGAAGAGTTGAGCCTACAGTAAAAGTGTTTCCGCAAGCACAAGTTACTTGGCAGTTATCATAATATTTTGGGTGAATGTTTTGTTTCATTTCAAATTATTATTATATAATACTTTTATGGGAAAAGAAAGAGGAGAGCAAGTTTCAAGCTGTACCTATTGCTATTGCTTTGATAGGTCTTTGTCTTTTGGTTGAGGGAAACCAGAAATAAAGATTCCCACCGCAATTATTAATGCCCCCAGTAAAAAAGGAAAACTAATTTTTTCATCTAGCCAAATTAAAGCGACTGGGGCAGCAAAAATTGGTTGTAAATAAGCAAAAAGAGTGGCTTCGGAAGCTTCTATTAAAGAAAGGCCGTACTCATATAGAGTGTAGGCAATAACAGAAGAAAAAATACTCATATATAAAATGCCTGGGAGAGCATTTAAGTTAAAAGTCAAAAGTGAAAAGTTAAAAGTTGAAGAATTCGTTTCAAGAAAGGCGAGTGGGATTACAGTAATCAGCCCGATAAAAAAACAAAAAGCGGTGATGACAAAAGGGTGGTGTTTTCTAAAATAGAATTTTGATAATAAAGTAAAGGCTGTCCAGGATAAGACTGAACCAAAAACCAAAATGTTTCCCAACAAATTTTGGGATTTTAAAAATCCTCCTTCCAACAAAGGCTGAGAAATAGTTATTAAACTTCCTAAGACAGCAATTAAAAGACCGATTTTCTCTTTAAAAGTAACCTTTTCTTTTAAAAAAATTACCCCGCCAATTGTGATAAAAATTGGGGCAGTTGAAGAAATTAAAACACCATCAATTGAAGTTGTTTTTGTATAGCCAACAAAAAGCAAAATTAAAGTTAGGGGAGTGCCCAAAAAACCCAAAAAAGCCAAAACAGGCACTTCATTTAAATGAAGTGGGTATTTTTTAAGATAAAAAAGAAAAAAAGGCAAAAAAATTATTAAGGTTATTAAAAACCGCCAAAATAAAAAAGAGTATGGGGGAATAAAATTTAAAGTATATTTAATAACTGGGGAAGCAATTCCCCATAAAAGAGAAACAAAGGTTAAAATCGAGTAGGCAGTAAGACGTTTCTTGGTCATTTTAAAAGGGCAATTGTTTTCTCTAAAATTTCCGTTTTTTGTTCCCCCGTTGCTAAATTTTTTAGGGTAACTAAATTTTTAGCAATTTCTTCCGGTCCGATAACTAAGACAAAAGGAATTCCCTTTTTGTCGGCATATTTGATTTGTTTGTCAAGTTTGGTTTGGGGATCGGCAAAAACCTCTGTATTTATTTCAAGACTTCTGAGTTTTCTGGCGATTTCTCTTGATTTTGATGCCAAGTTAGGAGAAAAGACAGTAATTAAAACTTTTGTAACCGAGTTTGGAATCTCTACCATTTTTCTGTCTTTTAAAACCTCACAAATTCTTTCAATTCCAAAAGAGCCCCCGGAAGCGGGGATATCAATACCTGAAAGCATTTTTGTTAAAGTATCAAATCGACCGCAGCCGGCAACCGAGCCAACCCCTCCTTCAATTATTTCTATTTCCCAAACTGGACCAGTGTAATAAGCTAAACCTCTGACAACCGATGGATCAAAACGAAAACATCTTTGGTTAAAATCAGATTTTTCCAAAATAGCAAAAATTTCCTCCAACTCTTTGATTCCCTCAATTCCTTCTTTATAGCCGGCTAACATTTTTTTAATTTCTGAAAGTAATTTTTTCGGTTCGCCCTGGAGGCTGGTTATCGTCAGTACCTTTTCGGCAACACGGTCGGGAATGCCTCTTTTTTTTAACTCAAGTTTTACTCCCTCCTTGCCAATTTTGGCTAATTTATCAATGGAAACTGTAATATCATAGAACTGGTTTTGGGAAGCTCCAGCATATTTGGCAATAGCATTGATAATTTTTCGGTTATTAATTTTGGTGACAAAATCTTTAAAGCCAAGTTTTTCCATCGCCAGCGTTCCCATCTCTATGAATTCAGCATCAATGACCATTGATTTTACCCCCCAAACATCGGCATCACATTGGATAAATTCTCTCAATCTTCCTTTTTGAGGATTTTCCGCCCGCCAGGCAGGCTGAATTTGATATCGTTTAAAAGGAAAAATAAGTTTTTGGTAATTTTGGGCGACAAATCGGCAGGCAGAAGCAGTCATTTCGTATTTCAAGGCTAATTTTCTTCCGCCAAAATCCTCAAGTTGATAAACTAACTTTTCCGCCTCCGGTCCATATTTTCCTAAAATCGTTTCTGCGTATTCCATCGCTGGGGTTTCCAAAGGTTCATAGCCATAACTTTCAAAAACAGACTGAAAGACAGAAATTACCCGTTTTCTTAATCTGGCCTCCGGGCCAAAATAATCCCTAAAACCTTTTGGGGGTTGAGGTTTATGTGTTTTATTCATAGTTTTTATAATAGCATTTTTTCTAAAATTTCAATTGCTCCAAGAGCTGTCTTTATGGCTTGTTCTATACCAGTTTTAGCAGAGTTAGATTCTTCTAGTCTATAAAGTATTTCAGGATTCTTTACGGCTTCTTTTAGCGATTCTGGGGTATTAACCGCTAAAACACAGCCAGCCTCAAGACCCCTTAACATAGGGATTAAAAAAGCTGCTGCACACTCCATCTCTGAGCTAACTAAGGGATATTTCCAAGAACCCATTCTTTTATCCAAATATATTTCTCCCCACTTTAAAAAATTATTAATATGTTCATAGAATGCATCATGAGTTCTGTTAATTCCTGTAAAAAAGATAAATTTTTGATTTTTTGCAGATTTGACCAAAGCATTGAAAACCCTAGGGGAAGATGCGGCCGGGAATTCTGGAGGTAAATATTCTCTTGTGGTTCCTTCTGCTCTAACTGCGGCGAAGGGAATTATGAGATCACCAGTTTTAATTTCCTTTTGAAGCGCCCCACAGGTGCCAACCCTGATAAAAACTTCTGCACCTATATTTGCTAATTCTTCAATTGCAATTGCGGTTGAAGGGCATCCTATTCCTGTTGATGTAGCCGTGACGGGAATTCCCTTATATCTACCAGTATATGTAAGAAATTCCCTATTGTTGGCTACCTCTTTTGATTCATCCCAAAAAGAAGCTATTGTTTTGACTCTAGCTGGATCACCAGGAATAAGCACATATTTTGCAACGTCTCCCTTTTTACATTTTATGTGTGGCTGAAGTCTTGACATGGAGTTATTATACTAAAAAAGTTTAACCTTTAACAATTTTAAAAATACCCAAGGTGTGAATAGAAGAACACCTTAGAGGTATTACTTATAGGAGGAAAATTGGATTGGTGGAGCACATGGGGCGGATTTCTTGACCATAAAGATTGTAGGGTAGCATATTTCTGGGGGGATTGAAAGAAATTGACTGTCCTGTTTTGCTCCATAAAACTAGAGCTTGGTGATTATCAGCTGTTAATCCGCTAATCATTATCAGTCCTCGTGTTTCAATTGGTTTAACTTGATGGTGTAAAGCTCTTGTGACCAAAAGCCAGGGAATTACCAAACAACTTGGTTCTAATTTTCCGTTGACAGTTTTTGAAAATCTAAAAATAGAGAAACTTTGGTCTTTATTAAAGGTAGCAGCAGCAAACCAGGCGGCTAAAGTAATTTTTCCTTGTTCAATATAAGCTGCCGACAAGGCTAAGTCTTGGACCAATAAGGAGGCATGTTGTTCATCATTAATAGAAATACTTATTGGTTTGCCAATTTCTGAAATATGGATTGGAACATCACCGAAAAATTCGTTTAAGACATTTTGATATCCAACCAACCAATAACCTAATTTTTGAGGATAATCATAAAAGTGGACAGATCCTTCATCTGGTCTAATTCCTTTGTTTTTGAGAAGTTGAAGGACATTTCTTAAATGAGTGTGATTTCCATAGTAAGCTTCTCCATAAAGAGAAACCCTAGTTTCTGGACTAAAGGATCTTATAGCTCTCCAAGCAGTTCCATAACAAGAAGCATATTCTTCCGGCGACATATAACTTCCCTGGTTTTTTGGAACATTACATTCATTGCCAACAATTACTCTTTCAACCCCAGAATACCTAGAAATTACTGTTTTTATATAATTTTCCCATTCTAATAAACTTAAAGGTTTGTCTTTGGGATATTGTTCAATTTTTAAGGTTCTTTGACCCTTGGCTTTTCTGAACCCTTCTCCATAACCACCAATTTCCAAATCACCAAAATTCATTGTCATAATTACTGGTTCGCCTGGGTAATGTGGAGCAATTTCCCTAGGAACAATCGAAAATCCGACAGCTGGTAAATTGGGGTTTGGTGGAAGTTTAAGAAGTTCGGCTGGGGTTAATTTTTCGATCGGGAGTAAAAAATCTATACCCAAAGTTGCTAAAAGTTTTAAAAAGTCTCGGCGGGAAAGTTGAGGATTATTTTCAATTAAAGAAATAGTCTTTTCAACTGAGTTCATTTAAAATTTTATGGCAGAGTTTTTATCAAAAGAGCCGTTGGGGTTTCGGATTCTTTTTCTTGGGAGGAAACAACAACTAAAATATTATCTACTTTTAAATCTTCAAATTTACCCTCTAACAGGTTTGTATTTTTATCTACTTTGACTATATATTGTTGAGTTAATTTTCTAAGGTGAGCCAGAGTAACGGTTTTTGTTTTAGAATCGATTTGGCTAATCCGGCCAGCAAAAGCCTGTCTTTTTGGGGGAGTTTTGGTGGGAGTGGGAACAACAACAATTCTTTTAGCTTGTAAAATTTTGTTTTCATCCAATGTGCCCATACAAATAATTTTTTGGTCAATTTCCAAATCTTTTGCTTTAATTTCTTTTCTGCTGGTGCCAATAATAGCCGCCTGACTGGCTATTTGAACCATTTTTTCTCCTGTCAAGGTTTCCAAAGTTAAAGTTGAATCTGTCATTTCTTTTAAAATTCCCACATAGCCTTTTTTCTCAATTTTGTCTTTAATTTCCTGAATTTTTTCCAAAACTTTTTCTTTTACCGCTTCTCTGACTTCTTGAACTTTTTCATCAGTCGGGGTAGCGGAGGGGGAGCTGACGGTAGCTTGGGTGGTGACGGTTGCCGCTTTCGCGTAGCTTAAATGAAAAATGAAAAATGAAAAAGTAAAAATTACAATTAAAAATTTTAAAATCATTTTGTTCTTTTTTAAATTTAGATTGTCGTTTTTCATTTTTATTTTTTAATTTTTAATTTGGATTAAATCTCTGCTGTTGAATGAACTATTGTTAAAGTCTGCTTGGCTTCTTCGCCCTCTTTTGTAAATCCATAAACTTCAATTAGATTCTCTCCAAGGACCAGATCAATTTCTGTTTCAAAATTTCCGTCTTTTTCGGCTTTAAGGATTTTTTCTCCTTTTTCAAAAATAACAACAATTTGAGAATCTGGAGCATAAGAACCTTTTAAAGTAATCTTAGGTTCTTTACTTAAATATTCATTGGCTGGGGTAAGAATATTAAGAATTGGTTTGGTTATTTCTGGAACCTCTTGGACAGTTGGGGTTGGAGTGGGCGCAGTGGTAGTTTTGATTGCTTTATTAGCTTGCCAAACCCCGAAGGTAACTAAAAGTCCAATAACAAAACCAATAAAGATGGCCAAAAAGACTTCTTTTTGCATCTTGCAGATTTTAAACCATAAATTATCTTCTTGTCAAGAAATTAACTTGCTGATAGAATAAAAATATGGAGATTTATTGGCTTGGCCATTCTTCTTTCAGGATTAAAGGGAAGCAAGTTAGTCTTATTACCGATCCTTTTGATGATCCCCAGTTGGGGATTAAGTTTCCAAAAGTTGAGGCGGAGATAGTGACTGTTTCTCATAGCCATAATGATCATAATGCCGCTGGTCTGGTTAAAGGGAACCCTTTTGTTATTTCAGGACCAGGAGAGTATGAGGTTAAAGGGGTCTCAGTTTTTGGAATCCAGACATTTCATGACCAAGAGCAAGGGAAAAAAAGAGGCGAAAATACGATTTTTCTGATCGAGATGGATTATCTAAGAGTCTGCCATCTTGGTGATTTAGGGGAGATTTTAAATGACCAAGTTCTTCAGGAAATAAATGGAGTTGACGTTTTGATGATTCCTGTCGGCGGATTTTATACCATCGACCCAGAGCTGGCAGCCGAGTTGGTGGCTAAGATAGAACCGTCTATTGTCATTCCAATGCATTTTAAGATTCCCAAAATGGGGAAAGCTTTTGATAATTTGGCTCCAGTTGAAGATTTTTTGAAAATAATGGGGGTAGGGGAGATTCAACCCTTACCTAAGCTAGTAATTTCAAAAGATAAATTACCGGAAGAAAGACAAATAATCCTGCTAGAAATGAAAAATGAAAAATGAAAAATGAAAAAATAAAAATGACAATCCAAAATTCAAAAATTTTAAATCTTAAAAACTTTTTTAATTTTTAATTTAAAAAGGGCTATGCCCGACGTAAAAATTCCTCCTCATTCAGACGAAGCGGAAGCTTGTGTATTAGGTTCAATTTTGATTGACAAAGATGCCATTATCTCCGTGTTGGAATTCTTGCGACCCGAGCATTTTTACAATGAAATAAACGGCTTAATTTTCAAGGCGATGATGAACCTTTACGAGGAGAGAACCCCGATTGATATTGTTACCTTAAGTGAAAAATTAAAAAAACAAAAATCTTTAACAAAAATTGGCGGCTCAGCCTATTTGACTGAATTAGTTAATAAAGTTCCAACTGCTGCTCACATTGAAGAATATGGTCGAATAATTAAAGATAACTACACAAAAAGAGAATTGATTTCTGCCGCCGGAAGGATTTCGGAAAAAGCTTTTGATGAATCGCAAGAAGCCGCCACGGTTTTGGACAAAGCCGAACAGGAGATCTTTTCTTTATCCCAAAGATATCTAAAACAGGCTTTTATGCCGGTTAAAGATGCTTTAGCAGAAAGTTTTGACCGCTTAGATGAACTTCATAAAAAAGCTGGAGGCTTGCGGGGAATCCCGACTGGATTTAAGGATTTGGATAATCTTTTGGCCGGAATGCAAGCTTCAAACTTGTTGGTTTTGGCTTCAAGACCGGGAGTGGGAAAAACCGCCTTTTCTTTAAATATTGCCAGACATGTGGCTGTTGAACAGAAGATACCAGTCGGTATCTTCTCTTTAGAGATGAGTAAGGAAGAGTTGGTAGATAGGCTTTTAGTTAGACAGGCAGAAATTGATGCCTGGAAATTAAAGACTGGGAGACTTGAGGAGGATGATTTTTCCCGGCTTTCTGAAGCAATGGGGATTTTGGCCGAGGCACCTTTGTTTATTGATGATACTCCGGCCATCTCGGTTTTGGAGATGAGAACTAAAGCTCGTCGGCTTCAGGTTGAGGCTGGATTGCAATTAATTATTGTTGATTATCTTCAGCTGGTAAGGGGAAGACAATTAGAGAATAGGGTGCAAGAGGTTTCCGAAATTTCCATGGGATTAAAAAATTTAGCCCGAGAACTAAAGATTCCAGTTTTGGCTTGTTCCCAGCTTTCGCGGGCGGTTGAAGTTAGGGGAGGGCAGAGGCCGAGACTGGCTGATCTTCGCGAGTCGGGGAGCATAGAGCAAGACAGTGATGTGGTCATGTTTTTGTATCGGGAAGAAGAAGAAAATCCGGAAAATATTACCTTGGAAATTGCCAAACATAGAAATGGCCCAACCGGTCAGCTCAAACTCCGCTTCATTCCCGCCCGCGTCTCTTTTTATCCAATGGAGTTAAAGAGGGAAAAATAAAACTGATGAAGATTATGTGGGCGAGGAGGGACTCGAACCCTCACTCCGCTTTCGGCGGAACAAGTTTTTGAGACTTGCCTGTCTACCATTCCAGCACTCGCCCTGGCTTTCTTTAAGTCTACCATTAATGGTATAATTTCTCAACTATGACTCTTGTTTTGACTGTTTTTAAAATTTTGGCTTTGATTTTAGCTTCTTTTGTTTTTTGGAGGAATCTGAAGGAAGATTATTCAAATGAAGAAATTTTTTCTCTTAGTATTCTGATTCTTATTTTTGCTTTTTCAGGAGGAAGATTTTTTTCTTTCCTGGGAGCTTTTTTAGGAGCAATTTTAGCTTTGGTTTTATTTTCAAAACCGAAAAAATGGAATTCTTGGCTGGTGGCAGATGCCTTAGTTTTTCCAATGTTGATTGTCGGCTTTGTGTTTTTCTTGCCAGATTTGCCAAGGCTTTTACTAATTTTTATGGTTGGTTTTTTGACTTTTAAGATAAAGAAAACTTACCGTTCTTTTGCCTGGTACAAAAGCGGCAAAGTTGGCTTTTTGGCCTGTTTTTCCGCAATTGCCTTTTTTGGCCTTTTTTTGCTACTTGAAATTATTTTTTATAAAGCCTTATACTGGAAGTTGTTAGTAGATTTTGGAATAATCACGGTAGCGGCACTCTTACTTTACCAAAGGTCAGAAAGAAATTTTAGAGAAGATTGGCAGAGTTTTTTAAAAAGATTAAAACATGAGCAGTAAAATAAAGTTTCCTCCAAAAATTCTTAAGCCAATTAAGGAATTTCTCCATTTGGAGGAAAAAAAATTGGAGAAAAGAAAAGAATCGTTGGAAAAATCAGACCCTTTTTCTGATACCAGAAGGCTAACTGATAATGCCTCTCCTGACGCCGACGCCTCAGAGCAATTTGGACATGCCACCACCGAGGCTTTAAAAAGGGAAGTAGAGCGAAAGTTAATTCAGATTAGAAAAGCTCTAACCAGAATCAAAATTGGCAAATACGGAATCTGTGAGAAATGTGGCAAGATGATAGATACTGACCGATTAATGATCATGCCCGAGGCTACTGTTTGTGCCGCCTGCGAAAAGAAAAAATGAGTTTCCTTTATGGTTCTTCAACAATGGAAAAAAGCCCAGCAAGAAAAAAGACTTAAAAGACAGAAAAAGTCTGTCTTTTTGTTTTTAATCTTAATTATTCTTCTTTTGATTTTAGCTTCAAGTTTCAGGTTTTGTTTGGGTTGGAAAAAATCAAAGATTCGAGAATTAAATAGAGTAAATTTTGTTATCAACTCATATGAGGTGGTAATTGTTTCTGTGGTTCAGGGTAAGGAAATTGTTTTAGTTGATGTTCCGGAAGAGCAAAAGATTAGGTTGACGAGAGGTTACGGCGATTATCCGATTTCGGCGATTTTTAGACTAGGGGAGTTGGACCACAAAGGCTTGAATCTTTTAACAGAGACAATTCAGGAATATTTTGCCGTTCCTCTTCAGGGAGCAATCATTCTGGAGTCTTTAAGATGCCAAAAAAGCCCAAAATTTTGTCTTGACAAAATCTTACTTGAGAGTTTGTTAGGTAAAGTTAAAACTGATTTTTCTTTTTCTGATTTGTTAATTTTGTGGTGGAGAGTTAAAAGAACTTCCTGGTTTAACTTTAAGGAGGTAAAGATAAAAGATTTGGAGCAAAAAAAACTTGATAATTTGCTGACCAAAATTTTTTTGGATGAGAAAGTAAGCCAGGAAAATTTAGCGATTTCTGTTTTTAATTCTACCGATTTTCCAGGCCTAGGAAATCAAGGAGCAAGAATTATTACCAATTTTGGGGGAAGGGTGATAAGTGTCGGCAACTCTGATTTGAAAAAAAATTCGCTTTTAAAATCTCCTAAAGAAGTTGCCAATTCTTATACGGTAAAAATTCTTAAAAATGTTTTTCAGGCAAAATGGGAGGAAGGAGAAGTTGAGGGAGGACGAGCCGATATCGAAGTTTACCTTGGTGAGGACTACTGGAAAAAATTAAATGAAAAGTGGTAAAATGATAGGGATTTGAAATTTAAGATTTTAAATTGAAGATTTACATTTGATATTTAAAAAATGAATAAATTTTAATATTTTCAATGTATTTTTACTATTTACTATTTAAAATTTAAAATTTTTACCATGTCTGGACATTCTAAATGGGCAACCATTCATCGTCAAAAAGAAACTGCTGACCAAAAAAGGGGCCAGATTTTTACTAAAATTGGCAATGCGATTACCGTGGCTGTCAGAGAGGGAAATGGAATAACTGATCCGAATTTGAATTTTAAACTTCGCCTGGCCCTAGAAAAAGCCAAAGAAGTTAATATGCCTAAAGATAATATTCAACGGGCAATTGATCGGGCTGTTGGAGCAAGTGGGGCTCAAGCTTTGGAAGAAGTAAGCTATGAAGGTTATGGACCAGGTGGAGTGGCGGTAATGGTCGAGGCAGCGACTGATAATCGCCAAAGGACAGTTCAGGAAATTAAAAATATTTTTGAAAGGTCCGGTGGTTCTTTAGGTTCTCCGGGAGCGGTTTCTTTTCTTTTCAAGAAAGTAGGCTTGGTAGTGGTGGCCAAAGGCGAAAACGCTCAGGAGACGAGTTTAAAATTAATTGATCTTGGAGCCGAAGAGGTAGAAGAGGTTGAAGACGGAATAGAGGTTTATGTTGGGGTTGACAAATTGGAGGAGATAAAAAAGAAAATTTCCGAATCCGGGCTGGAAGTTTTAAGAAGCGAATTAACGGCTAAACCAACCACTTTTGTCCAGATTTTGGATGAAAAAGTTGCCGCTCGAATTTTGAACTTGATGGAAAAACTAGATTCTCATTCAGATGTCTTAAAGGTTTACGCCAATTTTGATATTCCCCAGGAAATTTTGGAAAAAGTAAAACTAGGGCAAATTCAATGAGAATTTTAACTAAAAGACGGAAGTTCGTCTTGAGTTCCTTTTTGCTTTCTTTTGGGCTTTTTTTGCTTTCAATGATTGGTTTTAAGGGGAAATATCAAGCAATTGCGATTTTATCGTTAATGGCGGGGTTTTTTACTTTTTGGTCATTAAGAGGAGCAGCCTTTAACTTAGCCAAATGGGTGACGCCAATTTTACCAATTTTTTTTACCGCCGGAGTAGCTCTTTTTTACTTTTTGCTCCCGGCTGAGCCGTTAACTGTTCTGCCGGTTTTAGTTGTTTATTTTTTGGGGATGTATGCTCTTTTTTTAACAGAAAATATTTTTTCTGTAGCCTCTTTAAGAACAATTAATCTTTTTCGTTCGGCTTCAGCTGTCGGTTTTCTTTTAACCTTGCTGACGGCTTTCTTTCTTGATAATACCATTATCTCGTTAAAATTAGCCTTTTGGGAGAATTTCTTGGCGATTTTAGTTGTTTCCTTTCCTTTAGTTTTAAGCGGTCTTTGGTCAGTTAAACTGGAGGAGAAGTTGTCTTGGAATTTGGTAGTTTGCTCATTTGCTATTGCCTTTTTTCTAGCTCAGTTAGCAGCGGCTATTTCTTTTTGGCCGGTAACGGTTACAGTAGGCTCAATTTTTTTAACCGCTTGTTTGTATGTCCTTTTGGGACTGGCAGAGGCTTCTTTAAGTGAAAGACTATTTAAAAGAACGGTGATTGAATATCTCTCAGTTGGATTAGCGGTTTTTTTAATAATGTTAGTTTATACCCAATGGGGATAAAATAATTTAAAATTTAAAATTTAAAATTTTGGAATTTTTAAGACAGATGAGGTTGGAAGAGGGGAGAGGGAAATAGCCCAAGCCCTATAATATCCTATAATTATAAAAGGCCTTTTCACAAAAATTATAGGTTATTTTCACGAATTAGCAGATCTTCTTTTTATTTGCCATTATTTAAATCTTTTAATTTGTTCCTATTTTTAGCCTCATTTTTAACTGATATTTTTGAGTTGATATAGTTTGATACCTTTGCCCCTTTCTTTTTGTGGATAACTTTTGGTTGTTCGGTTCTTTTTATTAGGAGGTTTTGGGAAAATAAAAAAAATTTATAAATATAAATTTTTGAATTAAGATAGTGTAGAAGAAGAGAACTAAGTAACTTTTAAATTTAAAAACTCTCTTTTACTCCTTCAAAATATCTGCTTTGTTTTTTTACCCCTTGACAAGAGAGTGAGCTCCCAAATATACTGAGTATAATTACTCTTACACTCAGTGTATGTTATGACAGGGGTCTACCCTATTTTGGTATACTCTGCTAAAATTCATAGTTAGATTTTGAGAAATTTTTATGAACCTGCCTTTGTTTGACGATTTTCTTTTGAATCTTAAAACCAACAATTATTCTCCGGAAACGGTCTATAACTATGAACGTGACCTGCTGGTTTTTGCCAGCTTCCTTTCGGAGATTGGACTCCCCTTTGAAAAAGTTGACAAAAGGGCAGTAGCTCAATATAAGGCATATTTGGCTTCACAAGACCGTAAAACAGCGGTAAAAGGCTTGATTAGCACTCGGCTGGTCTCTCGTAGCCTAAACAGAATGCTTTCGGCCTTAAGAAGCTATTTGAAATATTTGATTGAAATGGATTATAAGGTGCCTGTCCCGCCTGAAGCGGTTAAATTAGTTAAAACAGAGAAAAAACATCCCCAGGTGGCTGAACTTGTTGATTTGATAAGACTTATCGAGTCACCATCTACTTTAGAACAAGACCAGTTAGTAGGTTTACGCAATAGAACCATTCTGGAGGTTTTGTTTTCCACTGGTATGAGAATTTCTGAGCTTTGCCGGTTAAATCGAGCTGATATTGACCAAACTGGCCGGATTTTTATTATGGGAAAAGGAAAAAAAGAAAGATTTGTTTATTTGACCCCAAGAGCCAAGCAAATTTTGGAAAGATATCTTTCCACCAGAACCGACGGAGCCAAAGCTTTATTTATTCCTTATGGTGGCCCAAACGCAAAGTCTACCCTCAAGCGTCTTTCTTCGAACTATATTCAAATGAAAATTAAGCAATATCGCGAGAAATTAGGTATAAACGTACCAACTTCCGCCCATTCCTTAAGACACGGTTTTGCTACTTATTTGGCCGAGTCAGGTGCCAATCCAGCGGCAATTCAGATTTTGTTAGGCCATGAGTCATTGGATACAACCACCAGATATGTTCATGCTTCTGATAAATTTGCCGAAGAAACTCACCGCAAGTTTCATCCACTAACCGAGTTAAAGAAATGAGAAAGCAATTATAGGCTTCCCGCTCTCCCCTACTATAGGATGTTAATTAAAATTGCTATGGGAAAATTTTAAAATTTGTTTTTTATTGATTTATTTTGTCAGGATTTGCTAGTTTTACTCCCCTATTTGAGGCAATATTGCCTACTTGGAAAATTTTTGGTTTTATGGCGGGGGAGAGGTTTAAAAATTTTAAAAAATGCTCAAAATTTTCCGCAAGTTTTTTTAAAATTTCTAATTTTTATAAAAACTGAGATTGAAAACCGATTCACAAAAATATGTCTTGATATATCAAAAACCGTTCTAGGGCCATTCTAGGAGTTTTTAAGTTCAAAATATGGTAAAATTTCAATATGGTTTATGGGGATTTGCATATTCATTCTTGCTATTCTAATGGTTATTTTAAAAACTTTCCTCCCTGGGTGGCTAGCACCCCAAAGCAAATTTTAGAAAAAGCAAAAAAAGTTGGTTTAAAAGTTGTTGCTATTGCTGACCATGATTCTTTGAAAGGTTCCCAAGAGGCAGCCAAATTAGCTTCTGGGTTTGGAGTTATTGTTGTTCCGGCTTGTGAGATAACCAGTTTAGAAGGCCATATTTTGGCTTATGGAATTAAAAAAGAAATTCCTAAAAAATTAAAGGCCAGTAAAACAATTAATTTAATTCACAAACAAGGGGGTTTGGCAGTAGCCGCTCACCCGTTTCGGGTCCGTCTCCCGATTTTTGATGGAATTGGTTTATACCGCTTGGTCTTTTGTTTGCCTTTTGATGGTCTGGAAGTGGCTAATGCTTCCCAACCTCTTAAAGCAAACAAAATAGCGCTCAAAGCAATTAGGAATGATGGATTGAGGGTGGCGCAAGTTGGTGGAAGTGATTCTCATGTTTTAGATTTTATTGGGTATGGAAGAACAATTTTTAAAAATAAAATAAAAACCGCTGATGATGTTTTGCAAGCAATTAGAAGCCAACAAACTGAAGCAAAAGTTGTCAAATATATTCTCTCTTGGCAAAAATATTTAACAACTTTCCGTGATCAGTTCAAATCTCTCCCCCACTTTATTCTAAGATGATAATTATTTGTGCACGTGCACTACAAAATTATCACTTTATTCTTCTTCTTTCCTCAAGTAAGTGACGGCGGCGACGGAGTCGCCTGAATCTTTTGCAAAGCGCATTAGAATTACTCCTTGGGTAGCCCGTCCAAGCCTGGGTATATTTTTCAAAGGTAATTTAATAATTTGAGCTTGTTTTGAAGTCAAGACAACCTGTTCCACATCTTCGCTGACTAGCTGACAGCAGATGACTTTACCAGTTTTTTCTGTCACCTCAGCCACTTTTACTCCCTGCCCTCCCCTTTTCTGTAAAGGAAATTCAGAAATATCGGTTCTTTTTCCAATTCCATTTTCCATAACCACTAAAATGTCTTTAAAGACTCTTTTCCTTTTATCTTTAGGTTGTTCAATTTTTGAAGGCAAAACTTCCATGCCAACAACCCAGTCCCCTTTTTGTAATTTGATTCCCCTAACTCCCATTGTGTCTCTTCCTGTTGGCCGAACATCTTTTTCGTGGAATTTTATTGATTTTCCTTCGTGGGAAACCAAAAGAATATGATTGTCCCCCGAAGTGGTTTTTGCCCAAGAAAGTTCGTCGCCAGTTTCCAATTTGATAGCAATTAAACCAGAAGAACGGATGTTGGCAAATTTTTCTATTTCTGTTTTTTTAACTGTTCCGTTTTTCGTAACCATAAATAAATATTTTATGTTGGGATCTTTTTGGGCGGGAAGGGTGAGAATTGACTGGATGATTTCTCCTTGCTCGATGTTAATCAAGTTGATAATCGCCTGTCCTTTTGCCTGACGAGAGCCTTCGGGCAAATCCCAGACCCGAAGTTGAAAAACTCTTCCTTTATTGGTGAAAAACAAAATATGGTCGTGGGTGTTAGCAGCCAAAAGAGATTTTATTTCGTCTTCCTCTTTAGTGGTCATTCCCACTACCCCCTTACCACCTCTTTTTTGGGTCCGGTATGTCCCTTTAGAAACTCTTTTGATGTAACCAGCTTGGGTAATGGTAATAATTTGATCTTCTGAAGGAACTAAATCTTCTTCAGAAAATTCCCCTACCGGCATTTTAAAAACTTTTGTCCTTCTTTCATCCCCATATTTTTCTTTAAGTTTTAAGACTTCATCTTTGACAACACCAATAATTTTTTGGGGATGAGCTAGTAAGTCTTCAAGCCAAGCAATCGTTTCTTTTACCATTTTGTATTCGTCTTCAATTTTTTGTCTTTCCAAAGCTGCCAGCCGACGGAGTTGCATATCCAAAATCGCTGTTGCCTGAATTTCCGTCAAGCCAAATTTTGTTATTAAGTTTTTCTTAGCCTGGTCTGCATCAGCTGATTTTTTGATTGTTTCAATCACCTCATCCAAATGATCCAAGGCGATTTTAAGCCCATCTAAAATATGGGCTCTGGCTTTAGCATTTCTAAGTTCAAACTCCGATCGGCGGGTAACAATCAACTGTCGATGTCGGACATATTCAGTTAAAATTTGTTTGAGGTTTAAAGTCATTGGGGTTCCGTCAACCAAAGCAACAAAATTTGCCGGGAAAGTAGTTTGCAATTCGGTGTATTTGTAAAGATTGTTTAAAACCGCTTTTGGTTTGGCATCGCGCTTTAATTCAACCACAACACGAATCCCATGCCGGTCTGATTCATCACGTAGATCAGAGATTCCCTCAAGTTTTTTATTTTTTACTAAATCGGCTATTCTGGCCACCAGCCTGGCTTTATTAACTTGATAGGGCAGTTCAGAAATAATAATCTGGAAACGTCCAGTTTTTGCTTCTTCTATTTCTGCCTTTCCCCGGACAAGAATTACTCCCCGGCCGTCAGTATAGACATTCTTTATGGCATTTTGGTCAAAGATCATTCCGGCAGTGGGAAAATCTGGACCTTTAATATGCTCCAAAAGATCGTCGATAGTTGCTTCTGACTCAAAAACAACCCCTTTTGCCTCCTCTGGTTCCTTTGTCTCTTTTGGCTCCCCCAAAGAGATTTTTTTGATTTCTGGCAAAGCCTGGTTTTTGCCGACCAGTTGGCCTTTTTCAATTAAGGTGACGATGGCATCGGCGACTTCCGAAAGATTATGAGGAGGAATTTTGGTAGCCATTCCCACAGCTATTCCTTCAGACCCCATTAAAAGAAGATTTGGCAATTTTGCTGGCAGGGATACCGGTTCATCCAAAGTATTATCAAAATTTCTGGTGGTATCAATGGTTTGCTTGTCAATATCAGCCAACAATTCTTGGGAAATTGCTGCCAATCTTGCCTCAGTATATCTCATCGCGGCCGGAGGATCGCCGTCAATTGAGCCAAAATTTCCTTGGCCTTCAACCAAAGGATATCTCATTGAAAAGTCTTGAGCCATTCTTACCAAAGCGTCGTAAACAGCCATATCGCCGTGAGGATGGTATTTTCCCAAAACTTCTCCGACAACCTTAGCGGTTTTGGCAAAACGGGAAGTGTGGGAAAGCCCCATTTGATACATTGCGTAAAGTATTCGGCGGTGAACAGGTTTTAATCCGTCGCGGACATCGGGCAAGGCCCGGGCGACAATTACGCTCATTGAGTAGTCCAAATAGGACTTTTCCATCTCCTGGGTTATTTCTGCTGGTTGAATTTTTCCTATATTCATCGTTTTTTATGATTTTTATAACATCGGTAGCATTTTTCTAAATATTTATAAGCATCATCCTTTCCATACCATTCCCTCACTTTTACCCACTTTCCTTTTTCCAGACTTTTGTAATACTCAAAAAAGTGGGAAATTCTTTCTTTTGTAGCTGGGGTTAAATCTAAGAGATTTTGAATTCTGGAGGCTTCCGGATCAACCCAATCAGCGGGAACACCGACCAATTTAATGTCCCTACCTCTTTCGTCTTCCGTTTCTAGCATCCCTACAATGCGGCAAGGAACAAATGTTCCCGGAAGGATTTCCCCAAGGGTCAGAATCAGAATGTCGGTTGGGTCGTTATCTTCGCTGAGGGTTTTAGGAACAAATCCATAATTAAAGGGGTAATGCATTGAAGTATGGAGGAATCGATCAACAACCAGTCTATTTTTTTTCTCATCATATTCATATTTAATATTGCTGCCCATAGAAATTTCTATAAAAACATCAACTATGAAATTGTTCTTTCCCTTTTTCATTATATATCTAAGGTTGCTAATTTGGCATGGGTTTGAATAAACCTTTTCCTCGGAGGAACATCTTCACCCATTAACATATTAAAAGTTTCGTCAGCTTTGGCAGCGTCGGCGACGGAGACTAATTTTAAGATTCGGTTTTCGGGGTTCATCGTTGTTTCCCAGAGTTGCTCGGGGTTCATTTCTCCTAAACCCTTATATCTTTGGATATTTACCTGGCCTGATTTTTCTTTGTTTTCCTGCAAAATTCTTTCTTTTTCGGTGTCATTATAAGCATAAAAAATTTCTTTTCCAATTTGGATTTTATACAAAGGCGGCAAAGCTATATATAAGTGGTTATTGGCAATAACTTGAGGCAGGTGGCGGTAAAAAAAGGTCAAAAGCAAAGTTTCAATATGTTCTCCATCAACATCAGCATCGGTCATTATTATAATTCGGTGATATCTTAGTTTTTCAATGTTGGTTGTTTCTCCTATTCCCATGCCTAAAGCAATAATTAAATCTTTTAATTCTTCAAATTCAATAATTTTGTCTAATTGGGCTCTTTCAGTATTTAAAATTTTTCCCCCCAAAGGCAAAATCGCTTGAAATCTTCTATCTCTTCCTTGTTTGGCGCTTCCCCCAGCGGAATCGCCCTCCACAATGAACAATTCGCATAAAGATGGGTTTTTTTCTTGACAGTCAGCTAGTTTTCCCGGCAAAGTCATTCCTTCCAAAGCTCCCTTGCGGATAACCGCATCTTTGGCCGCTCTGGCAGCCAGTCTGGCTTTGGCGGCCAGCATTACTTTTTCCAAAATTTTTCTGGCGTCAGCCGGATTTTCCTCAAAGTAAGTATCCAAACCTTCTTTAACTACGGCAGCAACATAGCCTTGAACTTCAGGGTTATTTAATTTGGCTTTAGTTTGCGATTCAAATTGAACTTTATCTGCGGGTTTTTTGATAAAAATAACAGCGGTCAAACCTTCTTTTACATCTTCTCCTGTAAGGCTTTCATTTCCCTCTTTTAAAGCCCCAATTTTGTTGGCATAATCGTTTATGGCGCGGGTAAGGGCCATTCGAAAACCAGTAAGATGAGTGCCGCCATCTACAGTATTAATTACATTAACAAAGGACAAAACATTTTCTGAAAAACTATCGTTATATTGAAGAGCAACTTCAATTTCTGTATCCTCTATCCTTTTTGCCAAGTAAATAGGGTTACTAAGAGTTTTTTTGTTGCGGTTTAAGTGATTTACCAAGGAACGGATTCCTCCTTCAAAGTAAAAAGTTTTCTTAAGTCCGATTCTTTCGTCTAGGAGATGAAATTTGATCCCCGCAATTAAATAAGCTCTGTCTCTAACCGACTCCTCAATTTTTTCCAGGTTCCACCCGATATTGGGAAAGACTTTTTCATCAGGTTGAAAAATTGTTGAGGTTCCTGAAGCGATCCCAATCTTTTCAAAAGCAGAGTCTTTTTTTTCTTTTTCCGGAAGAGGGCTAACCGGCCATAAAGGATCACCTTTCTTATATTCTTGAAAATATATTTTGGAATCTCTTTTAACTTCAACTCTCATCCAGGAAGATAAAGCGTTAACCACGCTTGCTCCAACTCCATGAAGTCCTCCGGAAACTTTATAGGCTTTTCCATCAAATTTACCTCCCGCGTGTAACTTCGTCATACAAAGTTCCAAAGCACTTTTTTTGTATTGGGGAACAACATCAACGGGAATACCCCGACCGTCATCAGTTACCTGGGCTTTTCCGTCTTTATAAATAGTTACCCAAATATTTTTGGCAAAACCGGCTAAAGCTTCATCAACAGAATTATCAATAATTTCCATCAAAAGATGGTGGAATCCTTTTTCATCAGTTGAGCCAATATACATTCCCGGTCTTTTCCTTACCGGTTCGAGCCCTTCCAAGATCTGGATGTTTTTAGCTGTATATTCCCCTTCTTTGGAAATTACTTTTTTTTTGAGCACTCTTTTTCTCGGCATCTTGAAGAAACAGAAAAACTGAGGGCCAAACAACCCTCAAACTAACTTAATTTTATCAATTTAAAAAGGGTAAATCAAGGAGAAAATAAATAAAAGATCTCGAGTTTGAAATTATTCACTTAACCTTTCTAGCAGAAACTAATCACCTAGGGCAAATTCTAGAAAAGAAGCAAAAGAAATTTCTTCTCCTTTTGCTTTTCTTGTTTCAATAAAATCATCCAAAGCCTCCCAACATTTGCCCTTTTTTGAAGTAAGGCCTTCCAAGCCGCCAAATTTTTCGATCACTTCTTTAACTACTGGGACATGTTCCCAGGCAGAAAGTAAGACCCTCAAATCCAAGGGGAGCTGCCCTTTTTCTTTTATAACTCTTGCAGCATAAGGTAAAATTATATCACCAAGATGAATTTCTTTCTGGTCTAACCATCCTGCTTCCTGAGCAACAGATTTTGGGATTAAGGTAGTTTTCTTCCCGCTATATATCTTTACATTTTCAGTCCCTACATCTGCGAACGGTTTAACGGGGAGACTAATTCCCCCGGGAAGTTTAATTACACTACTTTGGAAATTAGTTGCAGTTTCGGTAGGAATATTTAACACTCTTATTTTTCCAGCATCTGGTGAGTAATATAGATACAGTCCCTTAGCTTTGTCAGATTCGGAAAGATTGTCAAGCCAACCCAAATCTTGAGCGGCCCTTTTAGGGAACCATAATTTTCTTCCATTTGTCTCCAGCCCAATAAATTTATCAGGGGGATATTTTTCTCTCAACTTTCTTCCGTAAGAATCGCAATCTTCGTAATTTGAGATATATCCAATTTTTTCTTTTGGGCTTCTTTGGGGAAGAAGAAGAACAGTCACGGTTTGCAATTCTTTTATCTCCTTTTTAGAGGGCTCTTCAGGCTTTTTTGGATCTTGTAGGCCAAACTCTTTTGCTAGACTTCGTTTTTGGGTTTCTGATTGTCTATCAGGAATAACTTTTTGCCGCATATCTTCTGGTAATTCTTCAAGTAAACCCCTTATTATTCCCAATCGTTGATCGAAAGTTATTTCTTCGGTTCTTGTTTCAATTTTAAAAGCAGCTCCAACAAGTTTTGAAACTCTAGGTTTTCTTTTTAAATCGTGGAGTTCAGCAACGGCTCTTGCAAATTCTTCTTCAAGAAACTTTTTTTCATCAGGGTTTTCAAGTTTTGCACAATAATACTTTGATACCCCATCTGTTAGCACTTCACTTAGATCTGTTTCTGGAGAATTTTCCATAAACTCTTTTAGTCTTACTAAATCAGAAAAATCAAATCTAAATCGCTGGCGCTGGTCACGAGCTATTCTTTGTTCTTGCAAATATCTATTAGCCTTCATATGGAACTCAGCAAGAAGCCGAGCAATTTTTTCAGCTTCTCCCTCGCCTTGAAATATTAACTTCAACCTTTCAAACAGGGTTTTTTCATCCAGATCTCCTATTTTCGTGTAAATAAAACGTCTTAAAAAATCTGGAGCAAAAGGTTGTCGGCCATAGTAATTTGGGGGATTAGTGCTGGCTATAACTCGGAAGAGGGGCCCGGCAACTGCTATTAACCCTCCTTCTTTTTCGGTGAGGACTAATCTTCCGGGTTTTTCTAATATTGGATTAAGTTTGACTAAAATCTGGGGTTCAGCTGCTCCTAGTTCATCAAGATAGAGCCAACAGCCTTCTCCTCCATTCCATTTCATTGCCAGAGGAACTACCCCATCTTTCCATTCAAAACCCGTTCTATCAGAAGCAGGAACAAATTTGCCAATTAGTTCTGAAACATCAGTCTGGCCGGACAGAGATATCCTTAAAAGTCTAGTATTAGTCAAACAAGAAAGGAGCTCAACTGCCTTAGTTTTACCGATATCGGTTGGTCCTTCCAAAAGAATTGGTTGATTATTTCTAACGGCATTTGCAACCCCTTCTAATATTTCCAGACTTTTTTCATCTACGGAAAAGTTGGAAAATTCTTCTCGTTTGTAAATTGTTCCTGCTTCACCAACCCTTTTTTCTACCTCAATTCCTCTAACAGAAATATACACTTTTTTGCCTCTCTGGATCTCGCAGATTGGGTCAGTAATCTTAGCGAGTTCCCTTGAGCTTCTAAATAATCTTTCTGATTCTTTTGGCGTCATTTTAGTAATTCATAGGATTCTTGAGTATATCCTCTATTAATTTAGCTAAAGTAGTGCTTAACTCTCTTGCGTGAGATAGAATTAAATAAAACGGGTAATTAGATTGTATGAAGGCGTCTCCTTCTGGATCTTGACCAAGCTTGATAGCAATCATTTTTATATCACTTTTTTTCTTAGCTTCTGCCAACAAAACAGCAGTTCTGTGGAACTCTTTTACTTCTTCTTGTTCATCGGTGGGCATTTGGGGCAAGCCGTCAGTTAAGGTAATTAAAAAATTGTTTTTGCCTTTATGCTTATTTAACCTATCAATTGCTCGTCTTGTTGCTTCGGATGTAGGAGTCCATCCTTGACCATGGCTGATCATCCTACCTATTGATTTTCTTGTCTGGCTGTCTACTTCATTATTATTAAAATCCTTATAAATCCAGTAGGCTGGGGAGTCGTCTTGAAAAGTAGAAAATCCAGCCACTTCAAAAGGAAGAGAGACTCTTTGGAAAACTTCTGTTAAAAAAACTATACCCTTAACTGTTTCCTGTATTTTTCCTCCGGTTTGCATTGTCTTGGAAAGATCAACTAAAAGGTAAAAGCGATAGTCTCGGCGTTGGGGTAAGGTTTTTCTTTGCCAAAGTTTGTCATAAATGGTTGAGTCTGCTTCAAACTGCATTGCTTTTGTAATGTCTAATCTTGATCCATTAGGAAAACCGCTCTTAAACCTAAGAGATTGGTTTGGTTCAAGGACTCTTTCTAGCTCCTCTACCGTTTTATCAATTAAAGGAAGAATTTCTTGGTAATAATGGTCATAAACATCGTCCGGGGGTTTCCTTTCCTGTTCCAATTGGGATTTTACTCCCGAGAGCCATAGGGTAATTTCTTTTTCTTTCTGGTCTGACAGCTCTTCTTTCATTTTTCTTTTTTTAGCTTCTTGATGGGTTTCATGTTCCAGGGGATTTCTTAATTTGCCGCGAAGCCTTAAATTAAGAATGTCTTCAATCCCTTTAAGAGTCTCTTGGGCTTGTTCTTCAAATCTTTCTTTTTCTGAAGTAGGAAGTTTCTCAAAAATCCTTTTCCATCTATTTCTTAAATTTTGAGAAAGTTTACTCGGGTCTAACTGATCAAGCGGGTCCCTTTCGCCCTGTAATAACGAGTTTAATTCTTCTTTTACTTTTTGTGAGGCAGGAGAACCTTTCTCTTTACTTTTCCGTCTTCGTTCTTCTTTTTTAGTTTGTTTTAAAGCTTGAGAAATCTCTTTTTCCGACTGTTGCTCCTTTTGACTTCGTTCTTTTTGATTTTGGTCTTGTTCTCTTTTGCTTCCCTTGCCGCCCTTATTTTTCTCTGCATTTGAGAATTCTCTAATCATTTGGCGTAAGGCTTCATTTTGTAAGTCCTTTTCTAATAACCTTTTGAAAATGGGCCAAATTTTAGTTCGAGTAATAAGGTAGGCCGATCTTGCTTTCGCATCTATCTCGCTTTCTTCCGGAAAAATTGGCGGATATTCCTGGAAAGCTTTTTTCGCAAAACCAATTGTTTCTTTAAGGGCCTGTGATATATCCGAAGGCAGATTAGCACTAAACTTTCCTTTGTTCCAAAATTTTTTTAGTTCGTATAGGTATTGGGTAAATCTAGGGAGATAACCTAATTTTTCCAAAACTTCTTGGGCTTCCAGGGTTAACAATTGGCCACCTTCCTTTACGAATTGGCTTTCGAAAACAGCATTTTGCCAATTTTTGACTCCTTCGTATTTAGTGGCAAGCCAGTTGTCAACCCGACAATCTTCCACAGTGTTAAAAAGAGAAGAAAAGCCAAATTCTTGCCAAATTTCGTCGGGAATAAATTGAGTTCTTGAGATAGCTCGGTGACCTCCTTCGTGGGCGACAGTTTCTTTTACCCGAATGGGATTTTCAGTAAATTGGAGAGGGTCTAATGTGATTTTATTCTCTCGCCAGTCAAAAAAAGAGCCCTTACCGGGCTCTCCTAGAACTAAATTCATATCAAAGTCAAATCCTATGATTTGTGCTATCAATCTCAGTTCATTTAAGGGCGGAGATTGTCCGAGAATTTCTCTCTCCTTCATAATTTTGTTATCTTATAATATAATAAATGAGTCCAAAAGTCAAGTTTGTGTATGAGATACACCTTTGTAAAAACCTTTAAATTTGGTATAATCTAAAACAAAGATGCCGAAAGAAATTATAATACATGGAGAAATAAAAAGATGGGATAAAGGAATTACCTCTAAAGAAGAATGTAGTCCAAAAATTAATCCCTTTAACTTAGTTTTTTCCTTTGGGATAAACGAAATTAAGCAAGAAGGTTATCTTCCTCTAGATGCAAGGATTATGCTTTACTCGTGGGCAGGACAGATAATCGAAATGAAAAGCGAAGAAAGAAGGATCTTATGTAGGGTTGATGTAAATAAGCTCATTGAAGATTGTGGAGGTATCCCCAAAGAATATGAAGATAGATTACCCCCTTTAGGTAATTATCTAGAAGCAATATATTCTTTTGTAGAAGGCAGGTTAGAAAGTGGACGGCTTACCCAATCAACTCTGGAGCTTTTAATGTCTTGGGCTGAGTTTCTCGATAAAAGTAAAAGTATTACTGCTTTAGCTATGAAAAGCGTCGGAAACTATGTTCCTACAGTTTGGTGAAGAAGTTCGAGATCTCATAAAAAAAGGGCAGTCTAAACTTGGAGAAGTTTTGTCTAAAGGAGCCTTTGCCGAAGAGGAATTCCAAAAGAAAGAAAATCTGGCTGAAGAGTTAACAATAAGCGAGGAGTCTTTAACTAAACTTCGGGAAGTTCTCGATTTATTCTAAAAGACGTTTTTTTATCTCCCAAAAAAAGAAAGATTTAGGACAAAATTCTCTAGAGTTAATCTGATGTTGGTGTTGGATTGGAGGTAGGTTTTGGTATTAAAAAGAGATTTTAAAACGTTAAAGTATTCAGGATTTTTAGGATAATTTTCAATCAGTAATTTTCTGACTAGAAAAATCATTTTGTCTACCCATTCAATCGCCTTGGTTCTATCTTGATGAATACCTAGCTTTTCCAAAGCTTCCCACCTCTCCCCTATTTTTCCCGATGTAATTTTTTTAAATATTTCCAAAAATTCTTTTTCTTCTTTTTCTGTTAGGGAGATTTGGGGTGTTAAGGGTAGTTGGATAATTTGGCAACGGGAAACGATTGTTGGTAAAAGCCAACTTGGGTCAGGAGCACAAAGGATGATTACAGTATTTTCTGGGGGTTCCTCCAAGGTTTTTAATAAGGCGTTTTGCGCCTCCGGGGTTAAATTTTCCGCCCTAGGGATTATCGCCGACTTGAATTTTTCCCTAAATGGTTTTAGGGAAAGTTGAGTTTGGAGCTGGCGGATTTGCTCAATACCAATTGAGGTTTCTGACTCCAAGATTAGCAAATCAGGATTGTTTTGAAAAGGCCCAAATTTGTCTTCGGCTTTTTTGACCCTTAATTGAAGGTTTCCGCCAACAATTAAAAAACAGTAAGACATTGTTGACATTCTAACATATTTACTTAATAATTTATTTAATGCCCGAAGCAAAAGATTTAATTCAAATTCTTTTAAAGAATAATAAAATTTCTCCAAAAGAGGCGGAAGACATTCGTCTTGAAAGTTTGAGTAGCGGGAAAACTGCCGAAGAAATTATTTCCCAAAAAGAATTGGTTAATGAGGATGATTTGACTCAGGCCAAAGGAGAACTTTACCAAATTCCTTTTGTAAATTTAGCGGAGAAAGGAACTTCTCCAGAAGCTTTACAATTTATTCCCAGACCGGTAGCGGAAAGATTTCGTTTTATTCCTTTTGCCTATGACCGAAAAAACAACGAGCTTTCTTTAGCCATGGCCAATCCTTTGGATTTGGAGTCAATTGAATTCGCTGAAAGAAAATCCAAGGCGAAAGTAAAAGTCTTTATTGCCCCAAAAAGCAAGATTGAAAAAGCAATTTCTGAAAGGTACAGTCAAGGTTTGACGGCCGAAGTAACCGCAGCCCTAAAAGAGACAGAAGCCCCGGTCAGAGAGGTGGTTGATATTAGAAAACTTGGAGAGGTTATCAGAGAAGCACCAATTGCCAAAATCGTCTCCACCTTACTGGAATTTGCCATTAAGTCACGAGCCTCCGATATTCATATTGAACCCTGGGAAGACAGAACCAGAGTAAGATACAGAATTGATGGAATTTTACAAGAAAGGCTAGTTCTGCCAAAAAAAGTTCATGAAGCCTTGGTTTCAAGAATAAAAATTCTTTCCGATATGAAGATAGATGAGAAGAGAATTCCTCAAGATGGCCGGTTTAATTTTCGGGCTGATGGCGAGGAGGTAGATTTACGTGTTTCTACTCTTCCTACGGTTCATGGAGAAAAAGTGGTAATGAGGCTTTTAAAAAAGTCTGGCAATATTCCCACCTTACCTGAATTAGGTTTAAGAGGGCAGGGTTTAAAAACTCTTCAAGATTCAATTCTTCGGCCCCACGGAATTATTTTGGTTTGTGGCCCTACTGGGAGCGGAAAAACCACCACCCTTTACTCGGTTTTGTCAAAAATAAATACGACCAGAGTTAATGTAGTGACGATCGAAGACCCGGTTGAGTATCAAATAGTGGGGGTGAACCAAGTCCAAATTAATCCCCAGGCGGGTTTGACTTTTGCCACAGGTTTGCGTGCTTTTTTACGACAGGACCCAAATATTATTATGGTTGGGGAAATTCGGGATCGGGAAACAACCGATTTGGCCATTCAAGCCTCTTTAACTGGCCACTTAGTTTTTTCAACTTTGCATACCAAAAGTGCTGCCCAAGCCTTGCCTCGACTTTTGGATATGGGGGCAGAACCGTTTTTGCTTGCTTCTTCCATGACTTGTGTGGTTGCTCAAAGAATTTGTCGCCGTGTTTGTCAAGAATGTAAGGAGGAGTTTGACCCAGATCCTAAGGTTTTGGCTGATGTAAAAAGGGTTTTGGGAAAACTTTTTCCCGAGGACCAAAAAATCAAATTTGCTAAAGGAAAAGGTTGTGAGAATTGTAGTAATACCGGCTATTTTGGCAGAATTGGAATTTTTGAAGTTCTTTCGGTAACCGAAAAGATAGGGAGGTTGATTTTGGAAAGAGCTCCAGCAGTTGATATTGAAAAACAAGCTTGTGATGAGGGAATGATTACCATGAAACAGGATGGTTTTTTGAAAGTTATTGAACAAATTACAACTATTGAGGAAATCTTGAGGGTTGCTCAAGATTAAAAGTATGTCAATTGAACAGCTTTTTGAAATTGCTTGGGCCAAAAAGGCTTCAGACTTGCATCTTTTGGCCGAGACCCCTCCCCTTTTAAGAATTGACGGAGAATTATCCCCTGTTCCCGGAGAGCCAGCCTTTACTCCTCAAATGGTAAAAGAGCTGGTTTTTTCTTTTCTGACTGATGAACAAAAAGAATACTTAACGGTTAATAAAGAGCTAGATTTTTCTTTGCCTTACGGCCAAAGGGCTCGTTTCCGAGTTAATGCCTATATTCAAAAAGGAACGGTAGCTGCTTCTTTACGCTTGGTTCCTTTGGAAATAAGAAATATTGACCAGTTGGGTTTACCAGCAATTTGTCATAAATTTGCCGAGCTCAGGCAAGGATTTGTCTTAGTGACCGGTCCAACCGGTCATGGTAAATCAACGACCCTGGCGGCGATTATTAATGAAATTAATCAAAAAAGACGATGTCATATTGTGACGATCGAAGACCCGATAGAATTTATTTTCCCTCATAGTAAATCAATTGTTTCCCAAAGAGAACTTCGGACGGACACCCATTCTTGGGAAGTTGCTTTAAGATCAGTTTTACGGGAAGATCCAGATGTGGTTTTAGTAGGGGAAATGCGTGATTTGGAGACAATCTCCGCCGCTTTGACAGTGGCCGAGACCGGACATTTAGTTTTTGCCACTTTACACACTAATTCTGCTGCTCAAACAGTTGACCGAATTATTGATGTTTTCCCCCAGGATTCTAAAGCCCAAGTAAGAATGCAGCTTTCTTCTGTCTTGGAAGCGGTTTTGGCTCAAAGACTTCTTCCTTCTTTATCCGGCGGCCGGGTAGTGGCGGCCGAAGTGATGCTGGGAACTCCGGCAGTTAAAACCTCCATAAGAGAAGGGAAAACTCATCAATTAGACAATGTTATTCAAACCTCAGCTGGTTTGGGAATGATGAGTTTGGAGTCTTCGTTGGCCAAATTAGTAAATGAAGGGAAAGTTGCTTTAGAAGTAGCCAAAAACTTCGCTTTGCGGCCAGAAGAGCTGGTTCGGTTAGTTAAATCGTCAAGAAAGTAAAAATGTCTAAGTTTGTTTATCTTGCTCGGATTCGAGTTGGTGAAGCCAAATTACCTAAAACACAAAAGGGGATGGTTGAGGCAGCGAATGAGAAACAGGCGGCCAAAATTTTGCGCCAAAAAGGAATGATTCCGATAAGAATTTCTCCTTTGTCTCAAACTTTCTTTAAGAAGCTTTTACTTAAATTTTTCCAGAAGATTTCTCTGGTAGATGTCGCAAATTTTACCCGAAATATCGCCACGATGATTGCCGCTGGGCTACCATTGACCGAAGCGCTAAGCCTCTTGAGAAATCAAATGTCCCCCAAAATGGTTCCCGTAATTGAAGATATTTTAACTACCATTGAAGCTGGATCCTCTTTTTCCGAAGCCTTGGCTCGTCATCCAAATGTTTTTTCAAAAGTCTATATTGCCTTAGTTAAAGCGGGAGAGTCAGCTGGGGTTTTGGATGAGGTGATGAAACGATTGGCCGACACTTTGGAAAAACAGAAAGAATTTCAAGCAAAAGTTAAAGGGGCAATGATCTACCCGGCAATTATAATTACGGGAATGGGAGGGGTGGCTTTAATTATGATGGTCTTTGTTGTTCCTAAGTTGACCGGTCTTTACAAAGAGTTTGGGGCCAAACTGCCGCTGCCAACACAAATTTTGATTTCCGCCTCAAGCTTTTTAGCGGCTAATTTACCAATTTTAATTTTGCTTTGTTTTGGAGGTTTTTATTTTTTAAATTTACTTCAAAAAACCCCTGTTGGTAGAAAAAAGGCTGATCGTTTAAGATTGAGACTCCCCCTTTTTGGTAATTTACAAAAGCAGATTGTCTTGGCCGAGATTTCTCGAACCTTAAGTTTACTGGTGGGGGCAGGCATTCAGATTGTTGAGGCTTTAACGATTGTGGCCGATGCTTCAACCAATGTAATTTTTGTGGAAGGGATTAAGAAAGCAGCCAAAAGGGTGGAAAAAGGTTTTCCTCTTTCTCAAGCTTTGGCAGAAAATGAAGATTTTCCTTCGATAATGAGTCAACTTCTTTCCGTTGGAGAGGAGACAGGAAAAGTTGATGAGGTTTTGGGAAAAATTTCCCATTTTTTTGAGACCGAGGCAGACCAAACCTTAAAGGGCTTGACAACGGCAATTGAACCTTTAATAATGATATTATTAGGTGTTGGAGTAGGTTTTTTAATAATCGCCATAATTTTGCCGATTTATAATTTAACAAGCCAGTTTTAATTTTTGGAGGAGGTGATTAAAAAATGTCAAATCTAAAAAAGGGATTTACTCTAGTTGAGCTTTTGATTGTTATTGCCTTAATTGGAATCTTATCTGTGGCAGTTTTGTCTACCATAAACCCGATTGAACAGACTAATAAAGCGCGGGATTCGGCTTTGAAAAATGATGCCTCAGAAATTTTGGGAGCGATTGAAAGGTATTATGCCAGCCAGTCAACTTATCCGTGGGTGGCCTTGGGAGAGGCGGAATTAGAAGACGCAGTCGGTTATTCGGCAGAGCAGACAGGAGCAGGGATTTGCGGCACAGACTGCACGATAGATGGCAAGTTAATAGAGGCAGACGAACTTAAGCCGGCTTTTAAAAATAAATCCTTTTTGAAATCAACTGCTACGGCTATTGATAAAATGTATCTTTATAAAGATGCCGGGGCTTCGGCCAGTGTCCATGTTTGTTTTGTGCCGAAATCTCGTACCTTTAGAACAGATTCCGATACCAATCCTTTGTGGCTATTGACATTCAGCGGTGGAGTACCTTCGGGAATGAGCGAGGCCGAGGGAAATACAGGCGGATCAGGCTCCTGTCCTGAATTAACGGGGACTCAGGCTTGGGGATCGGTAGATTCAGCTTGTTTTGTTTGTGTGCCTTAAAATGATAGGATTTGTTTTTTTGGCGGGTTTATGCGTTGGCAGTTTTTTGAATGTATTGATTTATCGGTTGCCGAGGAATCTTCCGGTAGCAAGAGGAAGATCTTATTGTCCCAAATGCAAACGGAAAATTTCCTGGTATGATAACATTCCCCTTCTCTCTTTTGTCATTCTGGGTGGAAAGTGCCGTTATTGTAAGAAAAAAATTTCCTTAAGATATCCTTTTGTGGAGTTGGTAACGGGGATTTTGTTTGTTGTAGGGTACTTAAGGAACTTAGATTACCTAGGTTATTTATTAATTTCTAGTTTTTTGGTAATTTTCTTTATTGACCTTGAACATCAGATTATTCCCGACCAACTAATTATGCCTTTGATTATTATCAATATCATTTATTCTTCAATTTTCAATTTACAATTTACAATTTACAATCTTTTGCCGACGGCCATAATTTCTGCCTTATTTTTTTATTTTCTTCACTTTATTACCAAAGGCAAAGGGATGGGTTTGGGCGATGTTAAATTTGCTTTTTTAATTGGTTTGGTTTTTGGATTTCCTTTGACAATTGGAGCCGTTTATTTGGCTTTCTTGACAGGAGCAATTGTGGGAGTCATACTAATTTTAGTAAGGAAGGTGAGATTTGGGCAGCAAGTTGCTTTTGGCCCATTTTTAGCCTTAAGTAGTATTTTAACTTTATTTTTTCAAGAACAATTTTTATGCGTTCTAAAAAAATTTTTTTAAAAAAAGAAAAAAATAAAGGGTTAACTTTGACTGAATTGATAATCGGATTGGCGATTGTTGGCCTTTTGGCGGTTTTAATGGTACTGGGATTGAAGCCGAAAGCACAGTTGGATAAAGCCAAAGATTCTAAAAGAAAGACCGATTTGAAAAGAATTCAAACTGCCTTAGAGGATTATTATAATGATCACAATTGCTATCCTACTTCCTTGGTGTGTAACGACCCTTTTAATCCTTATCTTGAAAAAATCCCCTGCGATCCTGATGGAGGTTCCTACTCTTATGAAGTTTCTGGAGATTGCCCACAATATTATCGAATTTATGCCAAACTGAAGTACGCCTCTGATCCGGATATTAAGAAAGTTGGTTGTGAAAGTGGTTGTGGAGCAACCGGGCAATATAATTATGGCCTGTCAAGCTCAAATGTAAGTCTTGAAACAGGGATGGCTTCTTCTCCCACCTCTACCCCTGCCCCACCTCCACCAACTTCTCCCCCTTTGGGCCAATATTATGGTTGTTTTTCTGGAATTTGTCAGCCTTTACCAGGCCCTATCTGCTCTCCCAATTATCAGTCTAAAAACTGTTATGGTGCTTGTAGTAATCCGGCAAATGAATGCAAATAATTAAGAGTCAAAAGTCACCCTCCGAATCGGAGGGCAAAAGTCAAAAGTTTGGTTGGGGTTTTACCTTAATTGAGCTTTTGGTGGTGATTACAATTTTGGGGATTCTTTCGACCATTGGTTTGAGTTCTTTTCGGTCTTCTCAGGCAAAAAGCCGGGATGCCAAAAGAAAAGCCGATTTGGGGAATGTTCAGAAAGCGTTAGAAATGTATCAAAACGATTATAGTCTTTATCCTTTAACCTCCTCTTTTCCTTCTTGGGGCTCCGAATTTAAGGATGCTAAAGGGACGATTTACATGATGGAGTTACCTAAAGATCCTGTTTCTACCCAAAACTATGTTTATAAATCAGACGATGGTACCTGGTATAAACTTTATGCTAGACTGGAAAATATAAATGACCTTTGTTTTACTAGTCAACCTGATAATTGCAAGAGCGCCGGTTTTTCCGGCACTGATTGTGGCGGAGGCACTCTTTGTAATTATGGGGTTTCAAGTTCTAATGTAAACCCATGATAAAATTTAAAATTGATAAGGCCTTTACTTTAATTGAACTCTTGGTAGTGATTTCTATTATTGGAGTTTTGTCAGCTTTGTTGATGGCTAATATTTCGGGAATAAGGCAAAGAGCCAGAGATGCCAGAAGAAAGTCCGATCTTAAGGAAATTAAATCAGCCTTAAGATTGTATCATAATGATTGTGATAATTATCCGCCTGACAAGGCCGATACCAATGTTATTCAAGGATGTGGGACTTGTGAGGCGCCGGCCGATTGTTCTTGGGGAGGAGAATTTGTAAATTCAGGAGGGACGATTTATATGAAACAACTCCCAACCGATCCTTTAAACGATGGTGAGCATATTTATCATTATGATTGGGTTGACCGGGATAATTTTCGGCTTTGGGCGGTTTTAGAAAATGTTTCTGATGCTGATATTTTGAAATCCCAAGACCAATGCGGAATTACTGGCCAGGAGAACACGGCAAATTATTATGTTTGTGCAGACTAATAAAAAAGGGTTCACTTTAATTGAACTTTTGGTGGTTGTTTCCATTATTGGAGTTTTGGTTGCTTTTGGGGCAGCCAGATACCAAACTTCTGAAAAGCAAGCCAGGGATACCAAAAGAAAATCAGATTTAGCTCAATATCGGATTGCCCTGGAAAATTACGCGACGGCAAACAATTCTTTATATCCTTCAGGCGACGGAACAATAGACACCCTGTGTACAAATCTTGGAAACTTTATTGCTGGATGCTTACACGACCCAAGAAATCCCCCTGATTATCTTTATTTTGTTTCTACCGACCAGACTCAGTGGGTTTTGGGTGCACCTTTGGAGATGGGAGGATATTGGGAAATTTGTGCAAATGGGAAATCAGGAAAGGTAACATCAGCGCCAACTGATAGCGCTTGTGACTTATGAAAAATAAAGCTTTTACCTTAATTGAACTTTTGGTTGTGTTTTCCCTAATAGGGATTATTATAAGTGTTTCTTTGGTGGCCTACAGCTCTACTAGAAAATCGGCTCGTGATGGTAAAAGAAAGGCTGATTTGGAACAGATAAGATCAGCTTTGGAGATGTATAGGGCCGATGTAGGTTCATATCCAACCACCCTCAATTTTGGTGGTTCGCTAACTTTTGGGAGTGATGTTTATATGGCAGCGATTCCAAACGACCCCCTTGCCCCTACATATCAATATCTTTATTCACAGACTGGCCAGAATTCTTATAAACTTTGTGCCTTTCTTGAAATGGGCTCGGGCGATCCTGGCTGTGGAAGCTGCGGAAGCGCGAATTGCAATTATAAGGTGACTAACCCATGAGAAGATCTGCCCTTGGTTTTACTCTTATAGAACTTCTTGTTTCCGTAGCCATTATTGGTTTGCTTTCGGCTGTTGGTTTGTCATCTTATGTCCAGTTTAATCGCCGCCAAATTCTTGTTTCAGCTGTTCGAACTTTATTAAATGATTTGCGTTTGGCCCAAAGTAAAGCGGAAAGTGGAGAAAGACCTTCAGAATGCGTCGGTGATCTTTCAGGTTATCAGGTAACAATTCAGACTTCTGGATATAAAATTGAAGCAAACTGCTCTTCTTGGGTAAAAATTAAAGAGGTAAATTTTCCGGCAGTAGTTAGTAAAAAAAGTGGATTTAATTGGGTGAAATTTAAGACATTAAGAGGAGGGGTAGAAGTGAATCCTTCAGGCCAATATTCTTTGGTTTTGAGCTCTTTTGGAACAGATAAAACAATATCTATCGGTGCAGGAGGAGAAATTTCTAGTCAATAAAATGGAAAAGGCTAAAATTCAAAAAGGCCAAACTTTAATTGAAGTAGTCGCGGCCTTAGTAATTGTTAGTATAATTTTGGCCGGAGTAGTAAGGGTGGTTGTTGTTTCCTTAAAAAATATGGAGTTTTCCCGAAATCAAAACTTCAGTTTAAATCTAGCTCAGACAAAAGTAGAAGAGCTACGAGCTGAAAGAGATTCTACAAACTGGGAAGTTTTTTGGAAGAAATATCTTGAAACTCTTCCCAATCCCCAAGTTGAGCCCGATTTGGGCCAAGGGGGAGCTTTTACCCGGAAGACCTTTTTTGAAGGAGAAGGTGATAACAAGATGAAAATTATTGTTAATGTCTCTTGGGAAGATTCTTTAGGAACGCATGTTTCTTCAATATCAAGCTATTTGACTAAATGGAAATGATGAATAGAAATTCTTTCGGCTTTACTTTGATAGAAATGTTAATTGTTATCACTTCGCTTGTTCTCCTTCTGATAGCTGGAAGCAACTTGCTTTTTGGAAGCCTTTTGGGAAGTAGTAAAAGCGAAGTCCAAAAAGAAGTAAGACAAAATGGTGAATATGCTTTAAAGGTTATGGAGGAAACAATTAAAAATGCCGTCAAACTTGAATTTTGCGATTTAACCACTGTTACTGTTAAAAACCAAAATAACCAAGATATTACCTTTAAAGTCCTAAACGACGGGAGCAACATTCCCAGAGTGGCCTCTAACAGCAGCTATCTTACCTCAAACAAAGTCAAAGTTAAAAACCTAAGTTTTACTTGTGAGGAAAATCCCGGTTTACCCCCAAAGATAAAAATAAGTTTTACGGTTGAGCAAGTTCAGACAACCGACCGTCCAGAAAAAAAAGCCTCAATGCAATTTTCCACAGTGGTTTCGATGAGAAATTTTTAAAAAGCCTTGACTTGGAAAATCTTGTAGATTAAACTAAAGAATGATGAGAAAACTGCCCAAAAATTTTTATCAAGAAGGTCAAACCCTCTTAATAATTCTTTTGATTTTAGCGGTGATTTTAACAGTTGGTCTTTCAACAATTTCCTCTTCAATAACCGATATTAAAATTACCAAACAGACAGAAGAAGCAACCAGGGCTTTTTATGTGGCAGAATCTGCTTTGGAAGAACGTTTAATCCTTCCCCTTCAGGCTCAACCGTTGGAAACTGGAAGTATTGGGGGGATAGGCTATGAAGTAGCTAAAACCGGTCTTGGGGGTGAAGAGTTTTTATTTCCCTTTCAAACTAACTCAGGAGAGCCACAAATAGTTTGGTTAGTTGGTCATGATGAACAAGGGCAAATTACTCTTTCCGAGAAGTATAATGGACCGGTTACTTTCTATTGGGGAAATCAAGATACCTCAGAAAAACCAGCTTTGATGGTTTCTTATATTTATACCGAAGGAGGAGCATACAAAATTTCCCGCTATAATTTTGACCCGGATGCTGGAAGAAGGAGCTCTAATAATTTTGATCCTGCTTCTACAGGTTCTTATCCAATAGGAGGTAAAATCTTGAAATATTCTGCCTCAATTCCCAATTTACCTCGAGGAGGAGGGATTCAACCTTATTTTTTAAAGCTAACCTTAATTTACAACTCAAGCCCTCAGTTTTTAGGGGTTAAAGCCACTTCTTCTCCTTATTTACCTACTCAGGGTTTTTGTTTTACTTCAACGGCCACAGTTGCCGAGTCTGGAATTACCAGAAAAATAAAACAATGTAAATTATGGGAAAATCTTCCTAATATTTTTTATTGGGGTTTATATTCGGGAGGTAATTTAGAAAAATAGGCTTATGGCTTTTTTTGGACTTGATATTGGAACAAGTACAATTAAAATAGTTCAACTTCAAAAAGAAGATGGAAAATTTCGTCTTGTTAGCGCTGGAATTACTAAAACACCTTCTCCCGGCCTTTCTTCTGAAGCCGAGAAGGATTTATTAGCGGTAGCAGAGGCGATTAAAAAACTAAAAAAAGAAACAGGGATTACTCCTGTTGAGGCTGTTTCCTCTTTGCCGGAAAACAATGTTTTTACAAGGGTGATTGAGTTGCCAGCGATGAGTGAAGAAGAGATTGCCCAAGCTTTACACTGGGAGCTTGAGGAAGTTGTTCCCATCCCTCTGGCGGAAGCAAATTTTGACTGGCAAGTGGTTAGGAAAAATTCTTCAGAAGTTTCAGTCCTCGTCGCTGTTGCTCCAAAAATACTGGTGGAAAAGTATCTTCATGTTTTTGAGTTGGCTGACATTAAGCCAGTTGCTTTAGAAACGGAAATCCTTGCTTTGGTTAGGGCCCTAAAAACCATAGGACTGTCTAAAGTGAAGCTGATTGTCGACTTTGGGGCGAACTCAATTAATCTTGTTATTGCTAAAGATGAGGAAATTATTTTAACCCGCTGCCTACCAACTGCCGGGAAAGCGATTACCAGGTCCATCTCCGCTGGTTTGTCTTTGGAAGAAGAAGTGGCTGAGGAGTATAAAAAAACTTATGGGTTAATGGCGGATCAGTTTGAGGGAAAGATTCAGGAAGCAATCAAACCAGTTTTAAATCTTCTTCTGGCGGAAATTAAAAAATCATTAGAGTATACGGCGGACCAGAAGAAAGAAGCAGTTCAGATGATTGTTCTTTCTGGTGGGGGGGCAAACTTTCCGGAATTTTCCCAGATTCTTTCAAAAGAATTTGGGGTGGAGGTTCAAATTGCCGACCCTTTTTCCCCGCTGACGGGTGATCAGAATTTGCTGACTGGTCTTAAAAAATTATCACCAAGTTTTACTATTGCTGTTGGTTTGGGAATGAAGGAGATTTAAATGGCCAAAGTCGGAATTAACTTAATACCAGGTGAGGAGAAAGCCTCGTTTGAAGTTATAGACCTGGCAAGGAGGATTAAATTTTATGCCTCAATCCTTGTAATTGCTTTTCTGGTTACTCTTATGGCCTGTTTTGTGGTTTTTTTTAGAGTAAACTCTCATTTGAATAATCTTTTACAAAAAATTTCTTTGACTGAAGCAAAAATTAAATCTTACCAGTCGCCAGAAACAGATTTAGTTATCGTTAAGGATAGGCTAACCCAGGCTGGTAAAATCCTTAAAAAACAGGAAAGAAAGATAGAAGTTTTGAACAAAATAAAGGCGGTGGCTCCCCCACAGGTTATTTTTGAAACAATTGAATCCGGAGAAAAAGGAGGACTTTTAATAACGGTAAGTTCTTCTAACTTATTAGCCCTCCACCAATTTATCAAGGATATTAGCGACCCGGAATTTGCAAAAGATTTTCGTTTTGCCCAAATTTCTTCAGTTTCCCGATCAGAAACGGGTATTTATAGTTTTATTTTTGAATGTGCATTCTAAAAATGAGGAAAGTTGAGATTATAAAGATTCGCTGGCGTCTCTTTGTCATCCCCCTTCTGACTATTTTTTTTACTGTCGTTTCAGTTTTTCTTGTTTTGATTCCCAGAGTAAAAATGATACTCCAATTAAATTCACAAGTCCGGGAAAGTGAAAAAAGACTAGGACGTTTGACCGCTAAGGCCGCTGATCTTGAAGGATTGGATGCCGTTGCCCTTAAAGAAAGAAGAGATTTTTCTTTGAGAGTCGTTCCTCAGACTAAAAATGTTATGGAGTTTGTTACACTTTTCTCAAATCTAGCCCAAAATTCTCAAGTTTATCTTAGTTCTTTAGAAGTTTCTCCAGGAGATATTTCAACTCAGTCAGGAATAGTAACTTCGCCTGAAGGTCTTGAGATTTTGCCATTTGAGGTAATTGTCGAGGGAACCAGAGAAAGAATCTTAGATTTTATTAGTCAAGTTGAAAAGTCAATTCCCCTGATGTCTGTCCGATTATTTAAAATTGCCGAGGGCGGGGGGGCCGCCCGGGCTCAATTGAGAGCGGAAAGTTACGTTGCTCCCCTCCCGAAAAATCTTGGAAAAATTGATTCGCCTTTGGTTAAACTTAGTCAGGAAGATGAGGAAGTATTTAAACTATTGGAAAATTTTAAAACCTATGAGGTTGGTTGGACTTCTACCCCCGCTTCGTTTTCTGGCAGAACCGACCCTTTTTCCTTTTGAGGATTTTCCGGGATTTTAAGAAGAATTTTTTTACCTTCTTTGGTGGCTCTAATTT
>Ga0209102_1000130_pt1 | contig 50866 bp, 50 predicted proteins | sample ConPoolayeHmetaG_FD_185483 | JGI IMG/M metagenome (GOLD analysis project Ga0209102, IMG submission 185483) | Hot spring microbial mat communities from California, USA to study Microbial Dark Matter (Phase II) - Cone Pool mat layer H metaG... ...
GCACGCTTTCACCAGCCTTAACTTTAGATATGATTTCCTCTTTGACTTCTTTTGATATTCCTGCCAACTTAATCACCCCCTAATCAGTAAGACTCATATTAGACTCTGTGTGCATTTTAAGGGGTACATGTCCTATAGTATCAAAACTTGGGGAAGAAGAAGTGCCCGCGAAGCGGACAAAAGCTGGCAAAGCCTGCTAAATTGTGCGCAGAAAAAATATGCAAGGCCATCAGGACGAGCCAGAAATGGTGCGGCTGTCTGTAGCGGGCGGCAGCCGCTCCGCTTTGAAATACGTTCGAATTTGAACATATACAGAGCACTTAGCCGCATGGATAAATTTAATTTTTAAGGTTGTGGCTTTTTGGGGAGACTACAAATGGAATTTCTTCCCAATCTCGAAACTTTCTGATTTTGAGGTTTTTAGCCCATACAGCATCTAGGATTTTTGTATCAACCCCCATTTTCTTTGCTAAAGCTCTCAGGGCCAACAGGTCCTTGGGAAAACATTTTCCCCCAAATCCCCTTGCCGACGTTATATCCAAATGCGAATCGTATATTCTTTTGTCTGCGGTGACCATTTTTTTAACTTCCTCATATTTTATTCCCAGTTTTTCGCAAATCTCAAACATTTCATTTGCAAATATTACTTTAGTTGCTAAAAAGCAGTTTGCCATGTATTTGACCATTTCTGCAGTTGTTGGGTCTGTTAAAAAAATTGGAATTTTTGGCATTGTACTTTGGTAGATTGAGGATACTCTCCTTAAAACCAAGTCATTTTCCGCTCCAATAATAATTCTGTCGCTATTGACAAAGTCCTGCAGAAAGGACCTCTCTCTTAGAAATTCAGGATTAAAACAAAAAAGATTATCTTTATACTTTGTGATATAGCCCTTGGTGGTACCAGGGATGACTGTTGACTTGATGATAATGATTTTATCCGATTTTCTGGCGATTCTGACAATTTTTGCAATTGCTTCATCTATAATGGATAAATCTATTCCAGACTCGTCTTTTTTAATTGGGGTGGGAAGGCAGACAAAGATATAATCCGACTTTTGCACAACCTCTTTCAAAGACTCTGAAGGTTTAAATTTATCATACACATGAATTTCTTCTTTTGAAAAACCATACTCAACAGCCTGTCCAACTATGCCATAACCGATTATGCCGATTCTAAATTTTCTTCGCATTTAATCAAAAATTGGCAAATTACCTAAGCTGATTGCGTTTTTCCATTTCTTGGGATGGTTGCCTTCCGTAAAGACACATGCCGTTAAAATTACTTTTCCTCCTGCTTTTTTAACGAGAGTCTTAAGGCCACTGATAGTTGATCCTGTTGAGACAACATCATCAACAAGGACTACGTTTTTGTTTTTGATAAGCTTTAAATCTTTGCCGTCCAGCCAAAGGGTTTGTGGTTTCCCTGTTGTTATCGACAAAACTTCGTACTTGAGAGCTCCTTTCATGTAGGGCTTTTTAATTTTTCTTGCAACCACATAGGGTATCTTAAGAATTCTTGAGAGTTCGTAGGCCAAGGGTATACTTTTGACTTCCGGAGTAACAAGAAGATTTGTATTTTTTGGTATTCTTTTCGCTAAATGAGCGGCAGCCCGTTCAACTATCTCCGTGTCCCCAAGGATATTAAAAATTGCAATTTTGAGGTTATCATTAACCTTAAAAATCGGCAAATCCCTTTTTAGTCCACAGATGTCCACTCTGTAAAACTTTTTACCCATTTTTTTGATTAATTTACCCATTTATTCAAGACGTGCGCTTTTTAGAGCACTTCTGCATTCACAATCGTTACTTTTATCAGGCCATTGCCTTAACATTTTAACCAAAAGCTTTTTAGCCTTTGTTATATTAGAATTAAAATTTTTAACTACTTCCTCAACTGTCACAGGCTTTATTTTAGTCCCGCCGGCAACCCCGGCATCGTAATCTGTTACAAGGGCGATTGCACAGTAACAGATTTCAAGTTCACGGGCTAAAATTACCTCTGGATATTGAGTCATGTTCACAATGTCCCAGCCCATTTTTGAAAACCATTTGCTTTCGGCGCAGGAAGAGAATCTGGGGCCGTTGATTACGACAGAAGTACCCTTTTTGTGTATCGGAAAATTCATTTTTTTGGCAATTTTATAAACAAATTTTGACAATCTGGGGCAGTAAGGATAAGCTGCTGAAATATGGGTGACTAGAGGCCCTTGGTAGTAAGAGTCGGCTCGCCCGCTGGTTCTGTCTATAAACTGGTCAATAATCACAAAATCTCCTCTTTTAATTCTTTTTTGCAAAGAACCGCAAGCAGTGGTTGCGATGATTTCTTTTACTCCAAGCGATTTTAGCGCCCAAATATTTGCCCTGTAGTTAATTAAATGTGGAGGAATGTTGTGAGATTTATTATGGCGGGGAAGAAAGGCTACTTTTTTTCCCGATACGCTACCAATAGCAATTTTATCAGAGGGTGGACCAAAGGGGGTATCAATTTTTACTTCCACCAGATTTTCTGATAAATCGTAAAATCCTGATCCACCGATGATAGCTATATCAGCCTGTTTTCTCACAGAATTATTATACATCTACATCTAGTGGTTGACTAAGAAGATTTTTTGTTTCAAGATTTGGGTTAGGTTGTGTTTAAGGAACACCGGTTGAATTCCGGGGCTGTGCCGCAACTGTAGAAGCCAGAAAACTAGCAGCCTTTAGTCCCGAGCAGGAAATATGTCGTCGCATCCAGAAAGTCCTTATTTTACTACATTACGGTTTGTTGAAAGCTGGAGACAAGACCAGACTCGTCTTAAAGCTGAGCTTACTTCGTTGAATAAAGAGACCCACAGAATACCAGATGTTTACCATTTTCAAGTTGACGAAACTCTCATAGATCCGGAAACTGAAAGACCTATCTTTGATTTCATTGCCCCAGGTATTGAATATGATATAGCAAAAAGACTAGAGAAGTGGGCCTTAGAAAATGATGAAGGAGTAGCTTTTTGGGTGAGTCCACGTCTTGAGGGCATTTATCCCTGTAACAAAATAATCATTCACACTATTTGTTATACCTTGGAAGGGAAGAAGGTTATTTTAAATAGTGCAATCTTGTTTGATGGGGAGTTGAGTAATCCGGAGGAACTAAGGAGAACTCTTTTTTTTGCACCTGACAACGATGAAACATTCTTAAGAATTCTTAATTGGATAGAAAATATATCCCACCAGAAGATTCAAAATAGACATGGTAGACATGATTATAGAAGCGTTAGAGAACAGGCTAACTATTTTGCGAATCTAATTAGAACTGGCTATCCTGCTGACTTGGTTGTTTATGAAATGCAAAAAAGTGGCTTTCTTGGCCCAAACCCAGTCAGTTGTCCTTCTTTTTCCGGATTTTTGGGTTTTCGCTCAAAAATTCACATTTTTGAGGGCAAAAGAATTCTTTGTTGCAGGTGTCCATTTTGCGGCAGGGAGGTGGCTGCAGAAATCTATGAGGGCAAAATTCACTGTCCCAATTGCGGACGTTCAAAACCATATGTTATGTAATAATAACTTTTTTCCTTTTTCTAGCAATCTTTAAATCAACCAAGCTTTTTCTGAGTGCATAGATTGCTTTTTGTTTTTCCTCTCCCACTAGACCCTTGGCAATAAGTTCTTCGGCTTTCTTCTTGGCTTGCAGGGCGTCTTCTTCGGATATTTCATCTGAAGCTGATACATCCTCGATTAAGAGAGTTACACTTTTACCATCAGTTGCGACAAATCCTCGACCAATAGAGAAGGAAAGTTCTTCTTTATCTGTTTTTACAGTGATTCCTCCAGTTATAAGTGGAGCGACAAACGGCATGTGTCTGGCAAGAATGGTGATTTCTCCATCATAAGAGTAAGCTGTAACCTTTTTAGCCTCGCCTTTGAATATCTCTTTATCTGGACTTAAAATTACTAACGGAAAATTCATTTCTTTTTTGAAACTTCATCAATTGAACCAATCATATAAAAATCTTGTTCGTTTTTGTCGTCGTGCTTTCCTTGTAAAATTTCCTTAAATCCTCTTACTGTTTCTTCAATTGGAACATAGACTCCTTTGATTCCAGAGAATTGTTCAGCAACCGAGAAAGGCTGGGTGAGAAATCTTTGGATTTTTCGTGCTCGTGCAACAGTCAGTTTGTCCTCATCAGAAAGCTCTTCGACACCCAAAATTGCAATGATGTCTTGGAGTTCTTTGTATCTTTGTAACACCTTTTGTACCCCCCGTGCAACCTGATAGTGAACTTCTCCAACAACCTGCGGGTCAAGTGCATTAGAGTAAGAGGAAAGGGGGTCTACGGCAGGATACAACCCCTGCTCAGAAAGCGATCTTTCCAAAGAGATAGAAGAATCAAGATGTCCAAAGGTGGCAACTGGAGCTGGATCTGTGTAATCGTCTGCTGGAACATAGACTGCTTGGACTGAGGTAATTGAGCCTTTGGTGGTTGAGGTTATCCTTTCTTGCAACTCTGCCATTTCAGAGGCTAAAGTAGGTTGGTAGCCAACAGCTGAGGGAACTCTGCCCAAAAGCGCCGAAACCTCGCTTCCTGCCTGAGCAAATCTAAAAATATTATCGATAAAAAGCAAAACATCCTGCCCCTCCTTATCCCTAAAGTACTCTGCCATAGTCAGTGCTGTCAGGGCAACCCTGAGTCTATTTGTTGGAGGTTCGTTCATCTGGCCAAAAACCAAGACCGCCTTTTCTAAAACCTTTGATGCCCGCATATCAAGCCAAAGGTCATTTCCTTCACGGCTTCGCTCTCCAACTCCCGCAAAGACAGAAAAACCTCCGTGCTTTGTGGCGACATTATGGATAAGCTCCATGATAATTACTGTTTTGCCAACTCCAGCACCGCCGAAAGTCGCGACTTTTCCACCTTTTACAAACGGGCAGATAAGATCAATTACCTTTATTCCAGTCTCAAAAATTTGAGTGGTTACTTTCTGTTGAACGAGGGTAGGAGGGGATTTGTAAATAACCTCATAATTTTTAGCATCAAGCATACCCAAATTATCTATGGGTTGGCCTAAAACATTAAATATCCTTCCTAAAACTTCTTTACCAACAGGCGCTTTTATGGCCTCACCTGTATCAATTACTTCGTCTCCCCTTCTTAAACCTTCTGTCGGTCCAAAAACCAAGGACCTGACTAGACCTTCTGATTCAAGATGTTGTTGGACCTCGGCGGCAAGGGTTTGCTTTTTGGTCTTGATAAGTAAACAGTTTTTAATAGCAGGAAGAGGATCTGGAAATTCAACATCCACTATCTGCCCGATTATCTGTGCTATTTTTCCTTGATTCATATCAGTCTATAGTTAGCCTTGCCGTGACAATATCCGAAAGTTCATTGGTAATTGTTTGCTGTCTGGCTTGATTGTATTCTAATATCAATCCATAGGAAAGCTGTTTTGCATTATCAGATGCGTTTTTCATAGCAATCATTCTGGCTGAGTGTTCAGAAGCTTCTGCTTCGATGATAGCTTCTCTAATCTGGATCTCCAGATAAAAAGGAAGAAGATTTTCAAAAATAACTTCTGCCGAGGGTTCAAAACTAAAGCGTATATTTTTTTTAATTTCAGTTTCCTTTTCAAAGGTGGTAATTGGCAAAATCTGCTTGATGCGGGGTTCTTGGACAAAAGCTGACACAAAATCGTTATAAGCTAGGGATATTAGATCATATTCCTGGTTTGCGAAGGAATCGGTAATAAGTTTTGTTATGGCGGGTACAGAGGATAAGAAGGGCTCCTGATCGGAAAAATCTGCCAAAAGCTTTCCTTTCAAGACTGCGAAATTTCTTCCTTCCTTTCCCAAGGTTATAAAATAAGGATTTTTCAAGTTGAGATTTTTCAAGTCTTCCTCGACGAATCTGAAGAGATTTGTGTTTAGACTGCCACAGAGTCCTCGGTTGGTTGTGATAAGAAGATACAAGGCATTTTGAATTTTTGGGGGAACTCTCAAAAGGGGAATGATATTTGGATCAACTTTCCCGGCAAAATTTTGGATGAGAGAATAAACTGTTTGGGCGTATGGTTTGCCCGAAAGAGCTTTGTCCTGCGCTTTTTGAACCTTGGACGCTGCAACCATCTCCAAGGCCTTGGTGATTTTGTGAATGTTTTTGATAGAACTTATTCTTTTTCTAATTAATCTCGGATTTTTCATTTTCTTTAAGAATACCCTGCCTTTCTTTAAAACTTTTGATGAAGTTGGTAACTACCTCTGTGAGTTTTTGCCAAGTCTCCTCATTTATATCTTTTGACTCGGCTATTTTTGTAAATAACTTTTTCTCTTTTTCTTTTATGAAACCAAGAAATTCTTTTTCTGCCCTTTGCACCAGTTCAAGAGGTATCTCATCAAGTGCACCAGATACTCCCAGAAAAATTGCCAAAACCTCATCAATTACATGCATTGGTTCATATTGGGGTTGCTTTAAGAGTTCTACTATTCTTTTTCCCCTTTCGATTTTTTGCTTTGTGACTGGATCAAGATCGGTTGTAAATTGCGCGAAGGTTGCCAGTTCCCAGTATTGTGAAAGATCAAGTCTAAGTCTGCCTGCCACTTTTTTCATTGCAGGTAACTGGGCCTTACCCCCGACACGCGAGACAGAAAGACCCACGTTTAATGCGGGTCTTATTCCTGAAAAGAATAAATCGCTTTCTAAATAGATTTGTCCATCGGTAATTGAAATAACGTTTGTCGGAATATAAGAGGAGACATCACCTGATAATGTCTCAACTATTGGCAGAGCTGTTAGGGATCCGCCACCTTTTTCTTTGGCTAACTTGCACGCACGTTCTAAAAGCTTTGAATGAAGATAAAATATATCCCCCGGGTAAGCTTCTCTGCCCGATGGCCTTTTTAAAAGAAGAGAAATTTCACGATAAGCCCATGCATGTTTTGTGAGATCATCATAAATTACCAGAACATCTTTCCCTTTTTCCATAAAATATTCTCCTATAGCTGTTGCAGAGTAGGGAGCCAGATATCTTAAACTTGCAGGATCTGAAGCTGAAGCCACGACAACAACAGAGTTTTTTAGGACATCATACTCTTTTAACTTATTGATAACATGGGCAATTTTTGCTCTTTTCTGGCCTATAGCTACATAAATACAGATAACCCCGCTGTCTTTTTGATTAATGATAGTATCAAGAGCAATGGCAGTTTTTCCAGTACTCCTGTCTCCTATAATAAGTTCCCTTTGACCTCGGCCTATGGGAATCATCGAATCAATAGCCTTGATTCCTGTTTGCAAAGGAACGCTGACTGGCTCCCTTTCTATAATCGATGGGGCAATTTTCTCAACAGGCATTAGTTTATCGGCTACTAAGGCCTCTTTTTCATCAAGGGGTGTACCCAAGGGGTCGATAATTCTTCCCAGAACTTTATCACTGACTCCGATTGATAAGATTTCGCCTGTTGAGATGGCCGTGTCTCCTTTGCGGAGAGTTTCAGACTTTCCCAAAATAATTGTTCCGAGTTTATCTTTTTCAAGGTTTAAAACAAGTCCATAAGTTTCATTGGAGAATTTGATAATCTCCCCATACATGGCGCCATCTAGACCATCTAGCCAAGCCACAGAGTCTCCGACGCTTATAATTCTGCCCTCATCAACCAGTTGTCTTTTTTGTCCTTCAAGTTCACCTGAAAGAGATAAATCCAAAGTTTTTGAGCCAATCTGAATTTTTAGTCCTCCCAAAAGACTGGGGTCCACTTTATACTCTAAAACAAAGCTTTTACCTCCCAGAAAGGTGGCAATACTTTTTTTTACCCTTAGTCTTTCCTGAGAAGAAAGATTGGTGGCAGTAGTGACTAAAACCTTACTTTTTCTCATTATTAAGCCTTAGTTGTTTTAAGCTTGCAATTGATGTATCGATTATTCTTTTTTGAATGTTTTTGGCCAGGTTTTTCTCTAGTATCTTTCTTATCACTTCTTTTGCAATTTCATAAGCTTTTTTCTCAATTTCATTTTGTATGTTTTCTTTTTCTCTTTTTATCTCGTCTTGGGCGCTAGCAATTATATTTCTGGCTTCATTTTCAGCTCTTTTTAGAATTTTTTTCCTTTCTTCCTCAGCCTCAGCTTTGGTTTTTTCCAAAAGTTCTTGGGATTTAAAACTTGCTTCTTCTAAAATTTGTTTTCTTGTTTTTTCAAGCTCCTCTTTTTGTTTTGCCAAAATCTCACGATCCTTTTCAATGTCCTCAATTTTTTGGCGCTTTTCTTTAATAGCGTTAATAATGGGTTTGTATAAGAACTTTTTAAGCAAAAAAACCAAAATACCAAAGTTTATTAACTGCACCAAAATTAAAGATGGATTTATTCCTAATTTTTCCATAGTTTTTACTAGACAAATTTGATGATAAGAGCGATAACTAAGGCATAGATGGCAATGGCCTCAGCAAAAGCAATAGATAATATAAGAGTTGTTCTTATGTCATTTGAGGCTTCTGGATTTCTACCGATTGCTTCAAGGGCTCCCTTGCCAATTAAACCAATGCCAATTCCTGGCCCAATGGTACCAAGACCAATAGCCAAGGCAACTGCCAATTCCTTTAAACTCTCCATATTTTACGAAGTCACCTCCTTTTTGTCGTGTTTTTCTGTTGCCACAACTATAAAAATAAGTGTCAACATGGTAAACACTAAAGCTTGGATAAAACCCACAAAAATTTCAAGTATCAAAAATGGAATTGGAATAAAAACGGGAACCAGAAAAACCATTACAGAAAGAAGTACCTCGCCCGCAAAAATATTACCAAATAGACGAAACGAAAAAGAGAGAGTTTTTGAGACTTCCGAGACAGCTTCCAAAAGACCAACAAAAAAATTTATTGGATTTTTAATATTTATGAATTTTGACAAATAGCCTTTTAATCCGAGAAATTTAATCGAGTAGTATTGGGTAATCCCAACTGAGAAGAGAGCCAAAGATATGGTGGTATTTAAGTCAGCGTTTGGTCCTCGGAAAAGAGGCACCAAGACTTTTTCATGACCGATATTCTCCCAAATTCCAACCGATCCGACCCCGGGTAAAAGACCAATCCAGTTACCAAGTATTATAAAAAGAAAAAAAGTAAAAAGAAAAGGAAAAAACCTGTCAGTGTTTTCACCTGCGATGGAATAGACAAGATTGTAAAATCCTTCAACTATGGTCTCAATGACGATGGGTATTTTTTTCCTCTTATTGATAAAAATTCCCAAAAAAAGGAGGATAAAACTGACAACAAAACCAGTCAGTAGGGAATTGGTTATCGGGACTGGACCAATGGAGGTTAAGGTTTCGGCAGCCACAGAAATATGTAGTTTGCTCATTTTTTGCTTCTTAATCTCCTTTCAGTTTTTATCCCCTGATAAATTGCAAAAAAGACACCCCCAACTATTCCAAGAATGATAAATAAAGGTTTGGTATTAAAATTCTTATCAAGAAAAACCCCTAAAATTAAAAGTACTATGGGGAAAAACACAAGGGAAAATACAATATTTGTGGCTTCACTAAAGGCTTTGACAAGCTCGGCAAAACTATCTGTTTTTTTGCTCATAAAAATTCCTCAATAAAAAAAAGAAGGTGGATTAATAGATTTTATCCTCTTGCTTGAGTTTGGTCAATAAGTTTGATATGGGTATTAATAAACGGAAAGAGTATTGACAAAAAAGCACAAATGAGTTTAAAATACACATGCTTTGAAAAGCTATTAACTTATGGCATTTGATTTCCCTCTTATCTGTCTTTCTGAGCTTTGCATTGTCAAGATCAGTTAAGACGTGGGAGAGAAGGCTAAAAACTCTCCCCTTTAAGAGGGTTTTTTTATTGAAAATATGAACTTAATTCAAAGTAAAAAGGTACAAATATCCAAAGAAGGACTTGAGGCTCTTGAGAAAGAGCTTAGGGTTCTGGTGGATGAAAAAAGGCCTAAGTTAGTTGAGCGTCTTGAGCACGCCAGAAACCAGGGTGATTTGGCTGAAAACAGTGACTACACTGCTGCCCGAGATGAGCTGGAATTTTTAGACGGTAGGATTTCTGAGCTGGAAGAGGTTATAGATAACGCTGTAGTGGTTAATGGAAAGTCGGGAACTTCAACAGTAGCCTTTGGGACAAAAGTAACTCTTGCTGTTGATAAAAATGAAATAGTTTATGAAATAGTTGGAGCTTGGGAAGCAGATCCTCTTAAAAAAAGGATTTCTCATGAGTCGCCTTTGGGTCAGGCGCTTCTTGGCAAAAAGGTTGGGGATAAAGTAGAGATAGAAGCTCCGGCCGGCAAGATTGTCTACACTATAGTCAAGATAGACTGAAATCTGCTAAACTTGGGATAAAATAAATGGCAGGGGAAACTCTTGAGAAAATACGTGCTGATAGAATTAAAAAACTTGAGGAACTTCGCAAAAGGGGTATAAATCCTTATCCTTCAAAGCTTATTCAGAAAAATCAAAAAATTTCTGATATTCGTAAAAAAAGGGGCGATAATGTGACAGCGGCTGGAAGAATATGGGGTTGGCGAGAACATGGGGGAAGTATCTTTGCGGATTTAAAAGATGAAAGCGGTAAAATTCAAATCTTTTTCCAAAAGAAAAATTTAGCCAAAAGCTTTGAAAACCTGAAATTTTTGGATATTGGTGATTTTATTTTGGTTTCTGGTAAGTGTTTTAAGACAGCCGCCGGAGAGTTGACTATTGATGTTGTTGAATTCCAGCTTTTAAGCAAAGCTCTACGCCCTCTTCCTTCTTCTTGGTATGGACTTCGTGATATTGAAGAGCGTTATAGGAAGCGTTACTTGGATTTACTAATAAATCCCGAAGCGAGAGGGGTTTTTGAAACCCGCAGAGATATAGTAAAGCTTCTCAGAAAATATCTTGATGATCACGGATTTTTGGAAGTGACTACCCCGGCACTTCAACCAATTTATGGAGGAGCAACAGCAAAGCCTTTTGTAACCCACCATAATGCCTTGAATATAGATCTTTACCTAAGGATTGCTGACGAGCTTTATCTAAAAAGGCTGATTGTGGGAGGATTTGAGAAAGTTTATGAGATAGCGGTTGATTTTCGCAATGAAGGAATTGACCGTTGGCACAACCCCGAGTTTGAGATGCTTGAGTTTTACTGGGCATATGCAAATTATCAGGATCTTATGGAAATGACCGAAGAAATGCTTTCTGAGATTGTTAAAAAAATTAAAGGTAGTTTCGAGGTTGAGTATAAAGGGAGAAAAGTAAGCTTTAAACCTCCATGGAAACGTATTACTTTTAGAGATGCTATCCGTGCCGAAACCGGGCTAGATATTAACCAAATTACCTCTTTTGAGGCTCTTAACTCAGAGGCGAAAAAGAAAGATCTTAGTTTTGAAACAAAAGATGTTAGGGATTTAGCAACCGGTTTTGATGCACTTTACAAAACTTATGTCAGGCCAAATATTTTAGATGCGACTTTTATTATCGATAATCCTTACATAATGCGTCCCTTGGCAAAAAGAAAAGAAGAAGATCCAACTAAGGTTGAAAGTATTCAGTTGGTTGCGTCTGGTATAGAGCTTGTCAACGCCTATACAGAACTTAACGACCCGGCTGATCAGCGGGAGCGCTGGCAGGAAGAAATGAAAAGAGCTAAAAAAGGTGCTGCCGAGTATCAGGTTATAGATGAAGATTATATTGAGGCTTTGGAATATGGTATGCCCCCGACTGCGGGTTGGGGGATGGGTATTGAACGCTTGACAGTTATTCTAACCAACCAGCAGACAGTTAAAGATACTATTCTTTTCCCGACCCTAAGACCGTCCGGCTAGCTTTTCTAATTCCCTGAAAAAAGGCTCAAGACTGCTTTTTTCGAGATATTTTTTGGCGTTTTCCCAGAACTCCTCGAATACTTCTCGAGGATAACCCTTTTTTTGATAGTCGTAGGCTTGTAAAACCATTTCAAGTTTATCCACCAGCTTTAAGAATTTTGCTTCAGGAGTCTTTTGGTCATTAAACTCTTTTAAAAGATTTAAGTATCTGTTTTTATGAGGAATGTTTTTGAATAATTTTTCTAGCGTCTTTATTTCATCCTTGTGTTTAATGTTCTGCGAACCTATTATCCTTCTGCCTGATTCCCACTTAACATCACCAATACCAATTTCTCCAAGATCGTGTATTGTGTTCATTTCTAATAACTTTCTTTTGTCAAGCTTTTTATTGTTGTTTGCCAAAAACATGATAATAAGTCCCATCCTCCAAGTGTGTTCTGCAACGGATTCTGGATTTTTTATCCCTTTTAGTATCCAGCCCGTCCTTTTAACTTCTTTTAGAAGGCCGGCTTTAGTTAACACTTTTATAATTTCTTGAATATTTGTTCTCATAAGAGCAGTTTTTTAAATAGTTTAACTATTATTTGTTCTAGATTAGAAATTCTTTCTTCAAGTTGCGCCAGCTTCTTTTCATTGTAAGTTTTACTTTCTCGTTCTTCTTTACTCTCTTCAATAATCTGGGAAATGCTTACACCGGTAATTTTGGAAATCTCTGTCAAGGTGGGCATAGGCGGAATTGCTCTGCCTGTTTCATAAGCAGAGATTGTCTTATCGGATATACCCAATTTTTTGGCCAGGGATTTTTGGGATAAGCCTGACTGGATTCTGGCCTTTTTGATGTTTTCAAAGATTGTCATTTTTTAGCGAGACGTTTATTCTACGCTTATCTAATTCTATATGCAATTTCATTGACTCAAGTACAATTTAGTGATATATTAATCTAATTTCGTTAGACGGTATAAATGCAATATAGACTTTTTATACATACTGAAAAAATTGAGATTATTACTCACGCCAAGGATGTCAAACATGCACTTCAAATTTTCCGAAAAGTCTTAGAAAAAAGCGGAACCTCCCAGCTCTACTCAGATGAAAAGCTGTTAAAGTATATTACCAAACTTTGACTTAATGTATTCGCTTTTGTATGTTAATATTGCCTTATTATGACTCGCGAGGAAGCTCTTGCCCTTCTTGATAAACATTTAAAAACCTCAAATCTAAAAAGGCATTGTTTTGCGGTTGAGGCTGTTATGAGAGCGTTAGCCAGAAGATTTGACAAAGATGAAGAAAAGTGGGGACTGGTTGGCCTTTTGCATGACGGGGATTATGAAGAAACAAGAGACACTCCTGAGTTTCACACAATAAAAATGGTTGAATGGTTGAAAAAAGAGGGTGTTACCGACAAAGAGGTCATTGGGGCTATCTTATCACACAATTTTGCCCACACGGGCCAAAACCCTCCAAAAAATCTTTTGGAGTGGTCTTTGTATTGCTGTGATGAATTGACAGGATTTATAGTTGCCTGTGCTCTTGTCAGGCCCGATGCTTCTTTGGCTTCGGTTAATATAGAGTTTATGGAGAAAAAATGGAAAGAGAAATCTTTTGCCGCGGGGGTTAACAGACAACAAATTCAGGAGTGTGAGGGAAGACTTAAAATTCCACTTCGTGAGTTTATGCAAATTGCACTTTCTGCGATGCAGGGGATTTCCCAAGATTTGGGTTTGTGATAAAATTGTCCAAAAGCGTTATTAGACAGAATCCAACTGTCGAGCTTCCCGAGGTAGCAATCGGGACGGGTTAGCCCGTAACAGCTTGAAATTAAGAATCAGTTGAGCTGGCACCTCCGAGATCTTCTTGGGCGCAACTTCACAAGAACTAAATGGCAAAAATAATAATTATTCGCCACGCAGAATCAATAGCTAATACCTTGGGAATTTATCAGGGCCAGACTTATGACACTGGTTTATCTGACCTTGGCAAAAAGCAAGCTCAGGCCTTAGCTAAGAGACTTGCAAAAGAAAAAATTAACCGCATTCTTGCAAGCCCACTTAAAAGATCTCTTGAGACTGCATATGAGGTTGCAAGTGTAGTTGGTGTAAGTGTGAAGATAGAAAGAAAGCTAATTGAAACAAATCACGGTAAATGGGAAGGAAAAGACAAAAGGTGGATACAAGCTAACTATCCGAATATTTTGACGACCTGGAAAGAAAGACCCCTGGAAGCTTTTTTCCCCGGAGGAGAGAAATTCATTCAAACGGTAGACAGGGTTGGCAAGTTTTTGGCAAGATCCCATTGGCAAGGTAACACATTAGTTATGACCCACGATAACATTGTGCGAATAATAGTTTGTTTGGCCCAAGATCTTGATATTAACAAAATGTGGGAATTTGATCTTGAGCCGTCAGCGATCAATACCTTCAAAATAGAAGATATTAATGGTACGAAAAAGATTAAGATAGTTAAACTTAATGAAACTTCCCATCTAAAAAATTTGCGTGCCAATTTGAGTTCCCACGCGTTATAATAGAAAAATGTTAGACATTCAGTTTATTAGGGATAATCCTAAGGAGGTTAAAAAGGGTGTTGCCGCCAAGCAGTTTGACCCTAAATTAGTTGATAAGGTTTTGGAGCTTGATAAAAAGAGGCGTGACCTGGTTGCCAAAGTTGATGAGTTAAGAAGCCAAAGAAACAGACTAGCCCGAGAAAAAAGGATTAACGAGGGGAAACAAGTCAAAGAGAAACTCCAAGGTATTGAGCCTCAGTTGGAGGAGGTCGAAAAAGAGTTTTTAGATATTTTGAATCAGATTCCTAACTTACCACTACCTCAAGTTCCAGTTGGTAAAAATGAAAAAGAAAATGTAGAAGTAAGGCGTTGGGGAACTCCGCGGGATTTTGGCAAAGATGGTTTTGAGCCTAAGGATCATTTGGAATTAGGGCAAAGTTTGGGGATTTTGGATTTTGAGACAGGGGCAAAGGTAGCCGGTTCGCAGTTTTATTATTTATATGGGGATGGAGCGCTTTTGGAGTTGGCGCTTGTGCAGTATGCTTTTGAAGTTTTGCAGAAAGAAGGCTTTGAGCCTGTGATTACTCCTGATTTGGCAAAATCGCGATACTATCTGGGGACCGGCTATGCTCCTCGCGGAAAGGAAGCACAAACGTATGTTATTGAAGGCGAGGATTTGGGGCTTATTGCCACTGCCGAGGTAACTCTGGCCGGGAGACACGCCGATGAAATAATTCCCGAGGAGAAACTGCCCATAAAGTATATAGGTTATTCGCATTGTTTTAGACAGGAGGCCGGAGCTTATGGCAAATACTCAAAAGGGCTTTACAGGGTTCATCAATTTACAAAGGCCGAGATGTTTATCTTTTGCAAGCCAGAGGAGTCCGAAGCAATGCACGAGCATATATTGCAAATGGAGGAAAAAATTTATCAAAACTTGGGGCTTCCTTACCGAGTAGTTGAGATGTGCACGGCAGATTTAGGGGCAATGGCGGCCAGGAAATTTGATATTGAAGCATGGATGCCCAGCCGCAATGATTATGGAGAGGTTACTTCGACCTCAAACTGTACTGATTATCAGGCAAGAAATTTGAATGTTAAACTCAAAAGAAAAAATGGCAAGACCGAGTATTTGCACATGCTAAACGGCACAGCAATTGCAACTTCTAGAACTCCTCTTGCAATTTTGGAGAATTACCAGCAAAAAGATGGGACAATTATTATCCCCGATGTTTTGAGAAAGTGGATAGGGAAGGAGAAAATCACAAGGGGCTAGTTGTTTGGGAAGATTCCAGCTTTGTTATTCTATCTTCGTGATCCGAAATTTTGTGAGCAATAATTGTTCTTTCTTCGCGTGAATCTCTTATTTCCTTTACAAATGCATCTAATTTATCAAAAATATCACTTTTTAATTGACTCAACGCCCTATTAAGATCAAGCTTAGTGACAAAAGTTTTTTCAAGTTCATTTATATCTTTTTGTGTTAGCATGTTTTGATTTAATGTCATGAAAAGTTAACTGTCAATTCCATGTTCAAGGTTTATAGTACTTTTTGTTCTTAATCTTTTCAGGTAACAAGCTTTCCTTTGTATAAGGCTCATAACCTTTTCCGTACCCTAAATCCTTCATGAGTTTTGTGGGTGCATTGCGGATTTGCAGGGGTATGGGGAGGTTTCCATACTTTTTAACATCCTCCAAAGCTCTCATATAGGCTTCATATGCGCTTCTGTCTTTTTTGGCTGTTGCCAGATATACGGTTCCTGCAGCCAAGTTTTCCTGACATTCTGGTAGCCCAACTTGCTGGCATGCTTGAAAGACTGCATTTGCTACAACTAAGGCTGTAGGGGAAGCAACATCTTCACTAGCAAACACCACCATCCTGCGAGCTATATACAGGGGATCTTGGCCTGCCTCGACCATGCGTGCTAGGTAATAAAGTGCTGCATCGACATTTGATGCACGCATTGATTTGATGAAAGCAGATATAATGTTGTAGTGTTCTTCGCCATGTTTGTCGAAGGTTAGCTGACGTCTTTGCAGAGCTTCTTCAATATCTCTTGTATTTAGTATTTTGTGTTTAGGATTTAGATTTTTGGCTATTTCTAAGACATTAAGAGCCACCCTAGCATCACCATTTGAGGATTCTATTAGGAACTTTTGAGCGTTTTTATCAAGGTTGATTTTTAATTCGCCAAGACCTTTTTTAATTATTTCCTTTAAGTCTTTTTCCGAAAGTTGATTAAGTATCAAGACCCTGCAACGGCTCATTAAAGGCCCAATGACTTCAAATGAAGGGTTTTCAGTCGTGGCACCGATTAAAATTATTTCTCCGCGCTCAACATGGGGCAAAAGTTTATCTTGCTGGGCTTTATTAAAACGATGAATCTCGTCTAAAAAAATAATAGGCACTAGGGAATAGGTGTTAGGCAATAGTTCTTTTTGGGATGTTTGTCTTATCACATTTTCGATATCTTTGGTTTTGGTGTTTACGGCTGAGAATTCGTAAAATTCTCTTTTTAGGTTATTTGCAATTATTTTTGCCAAGGTGGTCTTACCGCAACCAGGAGGACCCCAAAAAATAAGAGACGGAAAGAAGGAGGATTTTTGAGCGTTTTTAAGAAGTTTACTAATAATTCCATTTTTACCTACAAGATGTTCCTGTCCCACAAACTCCCCAAGATTTTTTGGTCTAATTTTTTCAGGCAAGGGCACTTTATCCATAGGTTTTTTATTATAATTCCAAATAAATCCCGAAGTAAAGACAGAATATTTAAAAATAATGTTAGAATCAATTCATGAACCCCAAAATCACCATGGATAGAATTGGCCAAGTTATCTTTACTTTCAAGGAAGTAAGTAAAATCATGGCTCGCGTGAATAGAAGGCTTTTGCTTTTTGTCTTTTTTTTCAACGCACTTTCAGGATTTATAGTTATCCCCAGTCTTTATCTTGAAAAACTTATTTTAGATAAGTTAATAGGAGGTATTGGAAACCCCAACTGGAAGTTTGCGCTTTATACAGTCTCAATTTTAATTTTTTTAAGGCTTGTTCTTGAGCTTTTTAGAAATATTATCTCAAAGGTAAGTTCATTCCTAAGAAGGATGCTTTCAAGAACTTTTGATGCTGAGCTTGATATGCTGATGGCTAAAAAACTTTCTGAACTTGATATAGCAACAATCGAAAGCCCCTCTTTTAAGGATCGCTTCGATAAAATTCAAAGAGAGTCGGGCAGGCGAGCATGGTCACTGATGATGCCCATCAGTGAACTTCCGAATTATCTGGTTGGTTTTGCCTCTGCTGTTGGCCTTTTGGTGTTCCTAAGTCCCCTAATTGCCATTGGTGTTGTTATTGTTTCCACGCCACAATTTCTGGTTGACTCAAAGTTTATCCGCAAGGAATATGAGCTTAATTCTTATCTTGCCCCACTTCATAGACTTTGGGGTTGGCTTAGTTATTTTTTGATAAGAAATAGAAATTTTATGGAACTTAAGGTACTGAATTTATCAACACATCTGTCTCTCAAATTGAGAAAAGTCCAGAAAGAAGTTTTGAACAAATATGTAGATCTTCATAAGAAAAGGGAGTTATCAAATTTTGGCAGTATCTTGCCCTTAACTTTTTTTGAGTTTTTGGTTTCAATCTGGCTTGTGTTTTGGGTGTTGACACAAAAGATTACAGTTGGTTCCTTTCAGATGTATTTAAGGGCTTTTCGTTCTGCGCAGAGCAATTTATCTGATATAGTTTCTGCAATCTTGGAAATTTATGAAAATTATATTTATGTTTCAGACTTAGTTTGGCTTTTAAATCTTGAACCAGTAATTGAAAATACCAAAAAAGGTAAAGTTTTGGAACCTGGGAAAAATTACTCATTATCTTTTAGGAATGTTTGGTTTAAGTACAAGAAAAAAGATCCATGGATTTTGAAAAATATAAATTTTTCTGTTTCTTTCGGTGAACGAATTGCAATTGTTGGTGAAAACGGAGCTGGTAAGTCGACTCTTATTAAGCTTATTGCAAGATTTTATGATCCGCAAAAAGGCGAAGTTCTTGTTGGGAAGGAAGATATAAGGCGTGTCAATCTTTTAAGTTGGCGAAGAAAACTTGCTATTCTTTTTCAAAAATTTGAGACTTATCCTTTTTCGGCAAAGGAATCCATTGGTTATGGAGACATAAAGAGGTTAAAAGAATTTTCCCAAATACAGAATGCTGCGATAAAAACTGGTATTAACGAGTTTATAGAAGCTCTTCCTAAAAGATATGATAACCCCTTGGCACCGGAATTTGAAAAGGGGGTAGATTTATCCATGGGTCAGTGGCAACGTCTTGGAATTTCAAGAATGCTTTTTAGAAAGGATGCGGACATTATAATAATGGATGAGCCCACAAGTAATGTTGATCCAAATGCAGAAGAGGAAATATTTAATCAACTTTTAAAACAAGCTGAGGGGAAAATTTTGATTTTTGTTTCTCAGAGGTTCTCAACAGTCAGAAAAGCAGATAAAATTTATGTTATGAATAAAGGAAGATTTGTCGAAGAGGGGACCCACGAAAGTCTTATGGCTAAAAAGGGACTGTATTGGAGACTTTTTACTACTCAAGCAAAGGGTTATAGTTAAAATTTCTAATTATTCTGATGTCTAATTTCACTAAGCTATTGACCGGGATGAAAATATTGGAAGAGGTTATTTCTCCTATCAACGGAAAGTTGACGGTGATTCGGGATTTGACCTTTGGGACTTATATCCACGGTGGAGGAATTACCCAGTCTGGCGGGATTGCACAGTTAATCTGGAAAAAGCCCCTCGTGAGGCTTCAAAACTTTGAAATTCGAAATTGTTTAATTCTTGGTCTTGGAGGAGGGGGAATAGTAAGACTTATTAGAAAGAACTGGCCCAAGGTAAAAATTGTAGGTGTTGATATTGATCCGGTAATAGTGGATTTAGGAAGAAAATATTTGGGTTTAGATAAAGAGGGTGTTGAAATAGTTATTGATGATGCCTATAACTTCGTAGCTAAAAAACCCCAACTTAAAAGTTGGGATTTGGTTTGTGTTGATATTTATCTAGGCCAAGAATATCCAAGAAAATTTGAAGAAAGAAAGTTTATAGAGGGGGTCAAAAAAGTTCTTGGCAAAAATGGATTTGCCGTTTTTAACCGTCTTTATTATGAAGAAAAAAGAATCCAGGCAGTAAGATTTTTGCATCTTTTAGAGAAAACCTTTTCAAAAGTAGATGTGGTGTACCCCAAAGCAAATATAATGTTTATTTGTTCTTCTTAGGTCTGCACCGGAAGCTCTAATTCTGGTAAAATAACACTGTTTTATGTTAAGAAATATTTTCTCACGAATTTTGGATATCAATAGAAGGGAAGTTGAGAGACTTCAGAGGGTTGTCAAAAAAATCAATGAACTGGAGGGGGTTACTAAAAAGCTGAAGAATGAAGATTTTGCAAAAGAAACTGCCAAGCTCAAAGAAAGAATTCACCAAAAAGAGCCCCTAGAGAATATCCTTCCTATTGCTTTTGCTCTTGCGAGGGAGGCTTCATGGAGAGCAATAGGCTTGAGACCTTTCGATGTACAATTAATGGCTTCAGTGGCTCTTTTTGAAGGTAAAATTGCCGAGCAAAAAACCGGAGAAGGGAAAACTTTATCAGCAGTACCTGCTTTATATCTTCGAGCCCTAGTAGGTAAAGGAGCTCATCTTGTAACTGTTAATGATTATCTGGCAAGGCGTGACGCTGGCTGGAATGGTCCTATTTTTCATCTTCTTGGTCTTTCTGTCGGGTCAATAATTCAGGAGATGAAATCTTTTGTTTACGACCCTGAATACAACGACACTAGTCACGGAGATGAACGTTTGGCACACCTTAGACCAACTGAGCGCAGAGAAGCCTACAGAGCCGATATAACTTATGGAACGAATAATGAATTTGGTTTTGATTATCTTCGGGATAATATGGTTGCCAGCAAAGAGGAAAAAGTGCAAAGAGGGCACTATTTTGCAATTGTTGATGAAGTGGACTCTGTTTTGATTGACGAGGCGCGAACACCCCTTATCATCTCAATGCCTGATACCGAACCTACTCAAAAATATTACAAATTTGCCGAGATAGTTGATAAGCTTGATTCACTTTCTGATTATAAGATTGATGAAAAGTCAAAATCGGCTACGCTTACCGAACATGGTATCACCAAAGTAGAGAAAATTTTAGGTGTTGATAATCTTTATGAAAAGGACTTTGATGCTATTCATCATATTGAGAATGCACTAAGAGCAAGAACTCTTTATCTGAGAGACCGAGACTATGTCGTTAAGGATAATCAGGTAATTATAGTTGACGAGTTTACGGGAAGACTTATGTTTGGAAGACGTTGGAGTGATGGGCTGCATCAGGCTGTGGAGGCAAAAGAAAAAGTTCCCATTCAGCAGGAGAGTAAGACCTTGGCCACTATTTCATTTCAAAATTACTTTAGGATGTATGAGGTCTTGTCTGGAATGACAGGTACCGCAGCTACCGAAGCAGAAGAATTTCGTAAGATCTACAAGCTTGACGTGGTTGTAATTCCTACCCATAAACCAATGATTCGTAAGGATTATCCCGATGTTGTTTATAAAACTGTTCGGGCAAAGTATGGGGCAATTATAAGAGAGATAGAGGAAAAGTATAAAATCGGTCAACCCGTTCTTGTTGGTACAACTTCTATTGAAAAAAATGAAATTATTGACGCCTATTTAAAGCGCAAAGGAATTCCTCACAATGTTCTCAACGCCAAAAATCATGAAAAAGAAGCAATGATTATTGCTGATGCTGGCAAGCCAGGGGCTGTAACAGTCGCTACAAATATGGCAGGTAGAGGAGTTGATATAGTTTTGGGGGGAAGTCCTCCGGATAAACCTCAGGCTATGACTCGTGAGGAATATGAGAGGACTTTGGAGTATAAAAATTGGTTAAGACTGCACGAGAAGGTTATAAGAGCTGGCGGTTTACATGTTATTGGGACCGAGAGGCATGAGTCCCGCAGGATTGACAATCAACTCCGTGGCCGTTCGGGCCGGCAGGGAGACCCTGGTTCCTCGAGATTTTTTCTTTCCCTTGAGGATGACCTGATGAGAATTTTTGGTGGGGAGCAAATCAAAAATTTGATGGACACTCTTAAGATTCCCGAGGATCAACCTATTGAGAATAAAATTGTAAGTCGGGCAATCGAGGGAGCTCAAGTTAAAGTTGAAGGATTTAATTTTGATATCAGAAAGAATTTGGTGGAGTTTGACGATGTTACTAATCAGCAAAGGCGAATTGTTTATAAATTAAGGGATCGAATTTTGGGTGCTGCAAATTTGAGAGAAGAGATTTTAGAAAAGCTTTCTAACCAAATAGAAGGTCTTCTTCTGACAAGTTGGTTTGATGACCAAAAGCCTGACTATGAAAAAATTCTGGTAGGGCTTCTTGAGATAGTTCCTTTTGACGATAATTCTCGCGAAGAACTCAAAAAAAGGCTTGGCAAAATCAAAAATCGTGATAAAGCAAAAGAGTTTCTTAATAAGGTGATTCAAGACGTTTATAACGCTCGGGAGAAACAGGTCGGTGAAGAGATTATGAGAAAGATTGAAAAATACGCTTACCTTGGGGCAATTGACCACCTTTGGATTGATCATATTGATATGATTGACGCTTTAAGAGAGGGTGTGAGGCTTAGGGCTTTTGGTCAGAAAGACCCCTTGGTGGAATTTAAAAATGAAGCATATGAGCTTTTTGAGGGCTTGATTGGGAGGATTGATGAGGAATTGGCTAGACGCATCTTTAGAATCGGAGTTGCACAAAGACCCCAAGAGATTCCGCTTGAGGAAGCTCGGACAAATGTTGATAGAGTTGACGCGATGGGTTTGGCCGCAGAAGACGCAGATACTACTGCTCAAATAGGTCAACCCCTAAAGGTTTCAAAACATAAGAAGATAGGTAGAAATGATCCCTGTTGGTGCGGCAGTGGCAAAAAGTGGAAAAAATGCCATTATCCCCAAGAGGGATAAATAAAAGGATTTGTGATTACTTCAATGTACTAGTACGGTAATACAATATAGTTGGGAATTTTTGTAGAGACAGGGTTTTTTTAAAATGTGAATTTAGGAATTGGATTTGGGAATAATTTTAGGGGCTCAACTTGGGTGCGTTTTTTAATACGGGAACCAGTCCGAGGGATTTCTGAGAATTTAATTAAAAAGGACGTTGAGGAAGAAAATTTATTTTCTAGTCTGCTAAAGGAGGAGAAAATAGGACATTTTTGTTACAATACAGAAAAATTGAGGGAGATTGTCATGATATTAAACCTTCAAAAAATTAATTACCCAATAAATATAGAGAAAAAAAGTTGTAATTTGTTAGAATTAAGAAAATAAATTAAAAAATGGGTTTATAATAAAACTTACCCGAGTTTTACTTTTTCCAAAATTCGGGAGATACTATTGAAATATAGCAGTTATTTGGTGAGGTAATGATGGTTTTAACATTTTCAACAATGATGCCCTTGGGTACAAAGATGCCTGACTTTGAGCTAATGGACGTGGTAACGGGACAAAAAGTTTCACCAGCCCAATTTTCTGATAAACAGCTACTTTTGATAATGTTTATCTGTCGTCACTGTCCTTATGTACAGCATGTCAAGAAAGAACTTGTCAAACTAGCCAACGATTATAAAGATAAGGGAGTTGGTGTTATTGCAATAAGCTCCAATGACGCAGAAGCGTTCCCCGAGGATGCTCCTGAAAGTCTTAAAGAAATGGCCCTTCAGGAAGGGTTTCCTTTTCCTCTTCTTTACGATGAAATGCAGGACGTTGCCAAGGTTTTTACAGCAGCCTGCACACCCGACTTTTTTGTCTTTGATAGAGAAAGAAAGCTTGTTTACAGGGGGCAGCTGGACGATTCAAGGCCGGACAATGGCAAACCAGTAACAGGTGCTGACCTTAGAGCAGCCCTCGACGCAGTTTTATCCAGGCTACCAGTTAATCAGGATCAAAAACCAAGTTCGGGATGTAACATCAAGTGGAAAGCCGGAAATGAGCCTGATTACTTTTTAAGATGATCTTTTAAGATGATTAATGCCTTCGCAAATGCCCTCGAACAACTCAATAATGTTTTTCCTCTTCTAAAGAAAGACTACAAAGATAAAGAATTATTTAATAAAGCAATAGAGAGTTTACAAAAACCACAAAGAGTATTAAGAAAAAAACTCAGTATTATTATGGATAGTGGTAGAAAGAAATCCTTTATGGCCTATCGTTCTCAATATAATAATACTCTGGGTCCTTATAAAGGAGGAATAAGGTTTCATCCCAACGTAACAGAAGATGAAGTTAAAGCACTCTCTCTTTGGATGACCATTAAAACTGCTGTAGTGGGTCTGCCTTATGGGGGAGCTAAAGGTGGAGTTGCCGTTAATCCAAAACTTCTTTCACAAAACGAACTTCAAAAATTGTCAAAAGAATATGCAAGGTTTATCAGCCCATTTATCGGCCCATGGAAAGATGTGCCAGCGCCGGATGTGAATACAGATGAGAAGGTAATGGCTTGGATGTTAGACGCTCATGAAAAAGAAATAGGGCAACACTCTCCAGCTTCTTTTACAGGAAAGCCTATTTCTCTTGGAGGATCTCAGGGTAGAACGGAAGCGACAGGGCTGGGTTGTTTTTATATTTTAGAGGTATTTTCTCAAAAAAGACACCTTCTTCCTTCAAAAACTACCCTTGCTGTTCAGGGCTTTGGAAATGTGGGCTATTGGTTTTGTCATTTTGCCGCTAAATCAGGATATAAGATTATCGCAGTATCGGATTCTAGTGGTGGTATTTATGACAAAAAAGGATTAGACCCAGAAAATCTCCTTTTTCTTAAAGAGAAATATGGCTCTTTCAGGGAGGCTTGTGGACAAAAGAAAATAAATTTTATAACAAATGAAGAATTAATAGCTTCAAAAGTTGATATCTTAGTTCCAGCTGCTTTGGAAAATTCAATCAATAAAGATAACTGTTTGACAATAAAGGCAAAAGTAGTTTTGGAGGAAGCAAACGGCCCAATTACGCCTGAAGCTGAAGAGGCGTTACTTAAAAAAAAGATAACAATTATTCCTGATGTTTTAGTAAACGCAGGCGGAGTGAGTGTTAGTTATTTTGAATGGGCGCAAAATTTGCAAGGGTATTCTTGGAGCAAAAGCGAGGTAAATAAAAAACTTAGAAATATTATGATTAAGGCATTTTCCGAAGTATTTAATTTATCTCAAAGCAAAAGGATATCTCTAAGACAAGCCGCCTATATCCTTGCACTAAAAAGAATCATAAACTCCATAATTACCCGAGGAAACTAAAGAATATGTGTGGTATTGCCGGCAAGATAGTTCTTAAGAAAGGTTGTGTTTATCAAAAAGAACTTTTTTTGATGTCCCAAAAAATTGCACACAGAGGGCCGGATGACGAGGGCTTTTATATTTCCTCTGATAAAAGGGTTGGTCTTGCCTCAAGACGCTTGGCGGTAATTGATTTGACCAAAAACGGCCATCAACCCATGACATATCTAAATAGATATTGGATTACTTACAATGGGGAGATTTTTAACTTCGAGACAGAAAGAAAAAAAATGGAAAAAGAGGGTATTGTCTTTAAGTCTCGCACAGATACCGAGGTTATTTTGGCGCTTTACCACCGTTATAAAATAGGGTGTTTGAAATATCTTAGAGGTTTTTTTGCCTTTGCAATCTACGACGCAAAAGATAAAACAGTTTTTTTGGCTAGAGATAGACTTGGGAAAAAACCACTTAAGTATTTTCATGACGGAAACGTTTTTCTTTTTGCTTCGGAAATTAAAGCCATACTCACCCAAAAGGAAGTTAAGAAAGAAATTGATTGGCAGGCAATTGACAACTATTTGACCTATGGTTATGTTCCCTCTCCAAATACGGGATTTTTGGATATTTACAAACTTGAACCCGGCCATTTTTTGTGGATTGACCTTGCTAAAAAAACTCTTGTTAAAAAAAGATATTGGAAGTTGGATTTTAATCAAAAACAGAATCTTTCGGAAAATGAATGGATTAATACAATATTGTCTTTCTTGGAAGAATCAACAAAACTAAGAATGATATCCGATGTTCCCTTGGGAGCATTTCTTTCCGGAGGAGTTGATTCATCTGCGGTTGTGGCAACAATGGCTAATCTTTCTAAAAAACCCATCAAAACATTTACTATTGTATTCAAAGAGAATCGTTATGATGAAAGGTTGCACGCCAGAAGGATAGCCAAACTTTACAAAACCGAGCATCATGAGCTTTTAGCCGAGCCGAAGTCTTGCGATATCCTTCCCCAAATTGTTTATCGATATGAAGAACCTTTTGCTGACAGTAGTGCTCTTGTTACCTTTATGATTAGCGAGCTGGCTAAAAAATATGTAACGGTAATTCTAAATGGTGATGGTGGGGATGAAAATTTTGCCGGCTACATGCGGCATTGGAAAATAAAACGTGATCTTTTGTTTGAGAAGTACAAAAAAGGCATAAAGCTTGTTTTTCCTCTGAGATTATATGAACGAGCTAAAAAATACATAGAAAAATCCGCACTTCCCCTAAGTCATCGTTTTGTTACTTACAATATATTTTTGACAAATGAGGAGAAAGAAAAACTTTGCACTCCATTTTTCAAAAGACAAATTTTTAATTTCAACTCCTATGACCTTTATGAGCTAAAATTCGTAGAATCTAAAGCCCAAGATCCTTGCGATAGGGGACTTTATGCTGATTTTTCCTATTGGTTGCCGGATGACCTTTTGGTAAAAATGGACATCGCGACTATGGCTAATTCGCTGGAGGGCAGATCACCGCTTCTTGATAGTAAATTTGTCGAAATGGCAGCTCAGATTCCTTATGAACTTAAAGTTAAAGGTTTTTGGAACAATAAATATATCTTTAAAAAAGCACTTGAGAAAATTGTCCCCAAAGAAAATCTATATAGACCCAAACAGGGTTTTAGTATCCCCTTGTCATTGTGGTTTGATAGAGACCTAAGAGATTATTCTAAAAAGATTCTTTTGGGCAAAAAAGCTTTAAAAAGAGATATTTATAAAGAAGACGTTGTTCGCGAAATGCTCAAAAGACACTCTTCAAACAATGATTTTGGACCTAAACTTTGGTCTTTGGTTTTTTTGGAGCTTTGGTTCCAAACCTATTTCGACTAAAATTTTTTTATGATATAGTTTCAAGATGGATTCAAACAGATTCTCTTGGATTGATAAAGAATTACTAAGACTTAAAAAAGAGGGATTATACAGTCCACCCAAGGTTATTGAGGCTACAAAGGGGGTATATATAAAAATTTCCGGCAGAAAACTAATTAACTTTTGTTCAAATAACTATCTAGGTCTTGCCGATGATAAAAGGTTAAAACTGGCGGTCAAAAAAGCGATTGATGAATTTGGTATTGGGCCGGCAGCAGTCAGGACAATTTCAGGAACGACTAAACTACACACAGATCTTGAAAGAAAGCTTGCGCAATTCAAAAAGGTTAATAAAGTTCTTACTTTTCAAAGCGGATTTGCAGCAAATTTAGCTACCATACCGGCTATTGTGGGAGAAGGGGATATCATTTTTTCAGATGAATTAAATCATGCAAGTATAATTGATGGTTGCAGGCTAAGTAAGGCAGAGATAACCCGTTTTTCCCACTGCGACTTTGTTGATCTTGAGAGAAAGTTGAAAAGACAAAAAAATTCAAAAAGAAAGTTAATTGTGACAGACGGCGTTTTTAGTATGGACGGAGACATTGCGCCTCTTCCTCATTTTGTAGACCTGACACAAAAGTATAACTGTATCTTAATGGTAGATGATGCCCATGGGGAGGGGGTTTTGGGAAAAAATGGTAGGGGGATTGTTGAATATTTTAATCTCCACGGAAAAGTTGATATCGAAGTTGGGACAATGAGTAAGGCTTTTGGGGTTGTCGGTGGCTATGTTGCAGGATCTGCTCAACTCATAGAATGGTTAACTCAAAGAGGTAGGCAATTTTTATTTTCAAGCGCTATGACAATTGCGGATACTGCGGCTTGTTTGGAAGCCATCAAGATACTTGAAAAATCAGATAGTCTTATTAAAAAGTTGTGGAATAATACAAACTATTTTAAAGAAAATATGCAAATTATGGGTTTTGATATTGGTAAAAGCCAAACACCTATCGTACCAGTGTTGCTTGGGGATGCAAAAAAAGCTTTTGAGTTTAGTAAACTGCTTTTTGAAAGAGGTGTTTTTGCAAAAGCGATTGGTTATCCAACGGTACCGCCGGGTAAAGCTCGCATAAGGGTGATTATCTCGGCAGCACACTCTAAAAGTGACTTAAATAAAGCACTGAGAGCTTTTGAAGAGGTTGGTAAAATATTCAAAGTGATATGAATATTCTAATAACCGGAGTTTCTGGGGAAGTTGGTTTTAGCCTTGTTAATAAACTTTCTCAAAAAGCCAATCACAAGATATTTGGTTTGGATTTAAAACAGCCCGACAACAGAATCTTGTCGAAACTAACCTACTTTTTTCAGGGAAGCATCCTTGATAAAGCAATGGTAGAAGTCTCATTTGCAAAGTATGATTTTGATGTAATTTTTCATTTGGCCGCAATTCTATCCACAAGTGCTGAAAAAAACCCAATGGAAGCTTACGACGTCAATGTAGGGGGGACGCTAAATCTTCTTGAGTCAACAACTGCATGGTCAATACGTCGAGAGAAAAGGATAAAGTTTATCTTTCCAAGCTCAATTGCTGTATATGGCTTGTCATCTCTGAGTGAAAAGAAAAAAGCCAAGAAAGTCAAAGAAAACGAATTCACAAAACCGATAACCATGTATGGAATAAATAAACTTTTCTGTGAGCATTTCGGAGAATACTTTTCAAAAAACTATAGACTCTTGGATTCCCTTGATAGATCTCACCTTGTTGATTTTCGGGCGATTCGCTTTCCTGGCTTAATCAGCGCGGACACAATCCCGACAGGAGGAACAAGTGATTATGGAGCAGAGATGCTCCACTCTGCCGCTCAAAAGAAAGCTTATGTATGTTATGTTCGTCCTGACACACAAATTCCTTTTATGGTAATGCCGGATGCTGTGAAATCATTAATTAATCTTATGAAAACTCCGATAAATAATATTACTCAGAAAGTTTATAATGTGTCTGGTTTTAGTGTATCAGCAAAGGAAATCGAAAAAAAAGTTAAAAAATTTTACTCAGACTTTACTATTACTTATGATAGTCAACCCCAAAGGCAATTGATAGTAGATAGTTGGCCTTTGGATATTGATGATTCAAAGGCTAAAAGAGACTGGGGTTGGTCTTCCGACTATGATTTTGACAAGGCTTTTGATGAATATTTGATTCCTGCTATTAGCAAAAAGTATCAGGTCTAAAGTGAAAAAGATATTAATTACTGGTCTTGGAGGGTATATAGGAAGTGTAGCTACCTATCTTTTCTTACAGAAAGGGTATGAAGTGGTTGGGATTGATAACTTCTCAACTGGTTGCGAGGCTCCTTTGAAACTTTTGCAAAAGAAATTTACGACAAGGAAACTTAGGTATTACAAACTTGACTTGAGAGAAAATATCTCTGAAGTTTTTCAAAAAGAAAAGAATTTTGACGCCGTTGTCCATTATGCGGCTTCTTGCTTGGTTGACGAGTCAATGGAAAACCCCGAAAAGTATTTCAGAAACAATGTTTGTGCAAGTCTAAATCTTATCTCAACAATGTTAGAAAACAACGTCAAAAAAATCGTTTTTTCATCAACCTGCGCAGTTTATGGAGAAAATAAATATATTCCAGTTGACGAGAATCATCCAACCAATCCCACAAATCCTTATGGTCAGTCCAAGAAAATGGTTGAAGAAATAATTGAGTGGTTTGGAAAGCTTAAGGGTTTATCCTATGTTATTTTGAGATATTTTAATGTTTGCGGCGCAAGCGACGATGGTTTGATAGGGGATTCCAAAAAGCCCTCAACTCTTCTTGTCCAAAACGCTGTGCGTGGAGCTTTGGGTATTGCTCCTTTTTATCTGACTTGTCCCAAAGTTAAAACAAAAGACACTACTCCAATAAGAGACTATATAAATGTTGTCGATTTAAACGAGGCACACATCAAGGCTATAGAATATCTTTCAAAGAACAAAAAAAGCGAAATCATAAATCTTGGTACAGGTAGTGGGAATTCCGTGTTAGAAGTTGTTAAAAAAGTACAAGAAGTTACCGGAGTTATGTTTGATATAAAAAGGTCTGTTCCTAGGAGGGGAGAGTATGCCGAAATAGTAGCCTCAATCAAGAAGGCAAAAAGGATTCTTAATTGGCAGCCAAAACACTCTTTGGAAGACTCGGTAAGGTCGTTGATAATTTGGTATAAAAATCATCCTCAAGGTTGGGATTAATTTGTATGGAAATTTTTACTTCTGATATTCTCTCAAAAGTTTTAGAAGCCTTTTTTTCACCTGATTAAACCTCCCATAAATAATTGTTCCACAAGCATTGATATGGCCCCCGCCGTTTCCTCCCATCTTTGTTAGTAGTTGAGGAAGATTGATTTTGTTGCGCAGGTTATTTCCTGTAGCTTTTATTTCGATAACTCCCTTTTCTTGTTCGTAAATAAGTATACCCCTATCGAAATTTTTGACTTTACCGGCCAATTCAAGTCTAAATACTGTTCTTAATTCTCTTAAGGCAAAATTATCAAATTTTTCTTTTTTAAATATTAAGTGCGGAACAAACAAAAAAATAGTTTTTAATTTAGAGTCATATTTGCAGTTATCCAGAGCAAAAGAGAGCATTTTTAAATAATTCTTTGATTTCGAAGCGTAAATTTTATCTATTATTTCTTGAAATTTTGCACCCTTTTTAATAAGTAGTGAAGCTATCTCGAAAGTTGTGGGAGTGAAATTCCATTTAAAGTTTCCGGTGTCTTCGATAATTGCTGCATAAGCAAGAGTTGCAATTTTATCATCGATAAAAGAGCATGGGATTATTTTTTTAATGAGAATTTCGGCGGTAGCTGCCGCGCGGGGATCATGAATATGAACAACTCCAAGCTTTTCTTGTTGTAGGGCGTGGTGGTCAATGTGGATTCTTTTGTCGTAGAGGAGAATATTTGGAGGATTATCATTTTTTTTATTTTCGTAGAATTGGGCCAAATTACTTCCGTCAACAAAAATCACAACGTCGAATAATTTTGTTTTAAAAAACTCCTTTGTGTTTCTAAATTCTATCTCATTAAAATAGGGTAAAAATTCAAAAATCTCTCTTAACTGGTTCTGAGGTTTTCCTGGAAAAACCAGCCTTACCTTTTTATTTAGCGATTCTAAATATTTTTTGAGTATTAGCCCCGTTCCTATAGAGTCACAATCAAGGGGATGGGAAGCAATAATTAAAAGCTTTTTTTCGCCCTTTATGTAGTTGTCAAATTTTTGCATATTGCTAATTTAATTCTCAGCAAACATTCTACCACACATTTACTAGATGCCTTAAATATCACTGTACTAGTACAGTGATACAAATTTTTAAAATTAGTGGGGTTAGTGGGGATGGAATAAGTTGTAATTACTTTCTAATAAACAAAAGTGCGTTGGGGATGTTACGTCCCGGTCCGACTTTATATCCACCGCTCCAGAGCGCGGTTGATCCTCCATTGTCAAGATTAAGGGCATTTTGGATTCCCATTGCATGTAAAACCCGGGCCGATTCGGCAACAGTTGCATTATGAACTACGCCTATATAAACAGTTGAACCGGTTGCTCCGATAAAACTTCTATTGCCCTTTGACCCCTTTTTGGGGTCGTCGTCACCCCCGAAGGTAATACTGCCGTTTAGGACCAACAGGGGTTGATTGGCGATGACTGCATCCACCCCCGTGTCGCGTCCCCATTCCAAAGATCTTGTTATGAAACGAGCAGAATTTCCCGAGAAAATAACCGCCGGGACGTTGCTATAGACGTTATTATCAGAGTTAAAATATGTTTTATTCTTGTTCATTAAAAGTGTGTCAAAAGAGTTTGTTTTTCCGGCACAACTTGGATAACTTGCAGGACAAAAGTAAGAGCCGTTGACTCCCGCAAATGCTCCATTTCTGCTAATATAATCAGCTAACGCCAAAACCGGGCAGTTATCATGGCAGTCTGAATCAGAAGCAGTGTCAACAATTACTCTGGTTGAGTTTAAGTCTGCGGCAACAATACTAACCATAAATGACCCAATCTCAGTTTGTACCCTCTGTCGTGAGTAACCAGAGCTGGGTGGTGTATTGGACGAAGCTATATTTTCAGGGATCTGGAATGAGGAGGTTATTTTTTGTGTTTCTTCTTTTATCTTTTGACTCAAGGAAGTTATTTTTGTAGAAGCTGATGCATAGTTTCTTTGTGCCAAAAGGTTTAAGGATTCGGCAAAAAGCTTGTCATAGTCTTGAGTGTTTTTACTAATTGATTTAAAGTCTAGAAGGTCTTCATAAATAGAAACCACATTTTTATAACCTTCGTTAATATTTTTTATTTCTTCTTCAAGTTCTTTGTTTTTTAGATATTGATCCTCGCTTTTTACCTTCTCAAGTTCGCTTAAGGTATTTTGTAAAATAGTGGATAAGCTGTTTTTTTCTGAAGTGAGTGCATCAAGTCTTGTTTTATAGACTAAAACCTCTTTTCTTGAAAAAAGGTATAAAAAGCTAGTGAATAGACTGAGTGCAGCAAAGGCGATAAAAAAAAGACCCTGTTTTAAATTTTTTTGGTATTTTTTTAATAAACCCAAGATTTTTTCTTTCATTTTTTGTTAATTCATTCTAGGCATAAATGCAGTTGAAATGTAAGAAGCAAATTACAAAGCAATTATGGTATCATTCAAGCATGGGGGAGTTTATCTCTTGGCACTATTCTTCTGGACTTGATTATTATCTTCGACAGTGGCTTTTTTTTATAGACTGGACTGTGCACTATTTTTCGTTACCTCTTCTTATGAAATCTTTATTTGCCCCTTGGAAACGCATGGTTATTTCTGATAAGACCCCGGGTTTTAATCCTTATTCTTATTTCCAAAAAGTGACTTTTAATTTAGTTTCAAGAATTGTTGGGGCGATGGCCAGAATAGCACTTTTCTCAGTTGGAGTTGTAATTTTGTTTTTGGCTTTTCCTATTGGTGGGCTTGGACTTTGGATTTGGTTAGTCCTTCCCATAGTAGGCTATCCCGCGTACCAGAACCATAAAGAGCGGTTAGAAGTTTTTATCAAGGAGCTTATTGACAGATTAGAGCGTGTCAAGGAGGATAATCTTCGTACTTTATTTACTAACGAGGCTGGAGAGTTTGTGTTGAAACGTCTTGGCCTTGTTCTAGAAAAGCTAACAAGCGGAGTTAACCCAAAATTGGTAAGAATTCCCCAAAAAGTTAAAACTTATCAAGATTTAGTAAGTGTATTTCTTAATGAAAATATTTGGTCGGATGAATTTTTTCGTAAAATTGGGATTGAGAAAGAAGACCTTTTGTGGGCCTGCTATTGGTGGGATCGAAGAAAAATTATTAAAAAAGGATTTGGTGATGGGAAATTTTATTTTGGAAGGCCGGGAATTGCACTTGAACTTTTGTTTGGTTACACGCCAAATCTTAATCAGTACTCAGTAGATTTGGGTTTACCCCAGCCATACTCCCACAGGCTTATAGGCAGAGAAGAGATAGTTTCACGAATGGAGCGATCGCTTACCTCTGGTCACAGTGTAATAATTACTGGAAAGCCCGGGGTGGGTAAAAAGACAGTGGTTTTAGAATTCGCGTCTCGAGCAAGTAAGGGACAGCTTGGACCGGAAATGGCCTACAGGAGAGTGCTAGAACTTGATTACAATTCCTTATTATCAGAAACTCGTGACATCAACCTTAAAAAGACAAAATTTACCCAGATTTTAAATGAAGCAGCCAGTGCTGGAAATATAATTTTGGTTTTGCGTGATATCCATAGACTCATCAACCCTGAGGTTGAAGGATATGATTTTACTGATGTTTTTGAAGAATGTTTGGAAAAAAAGGAGTTAAAGGTAATAAGCATTATAAATAGCGTTGATTACGAGCGTTTTATAGCACCAAATTTAAGAATCAGAAAATATTTTGAAACCGTCGAGGTTGATCAACCAAGTAAAGAGGAGGCAATGAAAATTTTAATTGGAGCTTCCGATACTTGGGAAAATCTTAAGGGAGTTATTGTAACTGTTCCTGCCCTAAGAAAAATATTAGAAGGCAGTGACCGCTATATTACTGAGACCCCATTCCCTGAAAAAGCTCTAGAGTTATTGGATGCGCTTGTTATGTATCGAAAGCAAAAAGGTGGGGGAATGGTTAGTTCCGAAGATGTAAATATAATTATGTCCGAAAAAACAGGAATCTCCTTTGACAGACTTAGCCAAAAGGAAAAACACCACCTTGAAAATTTAGAAGAGATAATTCACGAACGGCTAGTAAATCAGGATGTGGCGGTTTCTTTTATTGCCAGAAGCCTTCGTGCCAGAATGGTTAGCGCCACCAATCAAAATAGGCCAATTGGTTCTTTTTTGTTTTTAGGGCCAACGGGAGTGGGAAAAACCGAGACTGCCAAAGTACTTGCCCGAGTATATTATGGAAGCGAGAAAAGAATTTTGCGTTTTGATATGAGTGAATATGCAGGCAGTGAAGGTTTGAGCCGTCTTATCGGTTCGCAACAGCTAAATCAGCCCGGTGTTCTTACTACCTCAATCAAAAATCAGCCTGCAAGTTTACTTTTATTAGATGAAATCGAGAAAGCCCCGCGTGAGATTATTAATCTATTTTTAGCACTTTTAGACGAAGGTATGATGACCGATGCCTTTGGAAGAAAGATTAACTGCAGACATCTTTTTGTAATTGGTACTTCAAATGCTGCTGCTGAGTATGTTAGGGAAGTTGTTTCAAGAGGAGTCAAGGGAGAAGAACTGCAGCAAAGTGTTATTAATTATGTCATGGAAAAGGGTCTTTTTTCCCCAGAATTTTTGAACCGTTTTGATGGAGTAGTAGTTTATGAGCCTCTGGGTATGCCGGAATTAACCAAGATAGCCAGAATTCTTCTTAGCGAACTTGCTTCCAACATAAAGTCAAAAAACATTTACCTTGAAATAACTCCCTTGGTATGTCAAAAACTTGCCCAGGATGGTTATGATCCTGCTTTTGGTGCCCGTCCCATGAGAAGAATTGTAGATATTATTCTTGGTGATCTTTTAGGAAGAGCTATTTTGTCAGGGCAGATTAAAGAGGGTGATAGAATTAGGATTATTCCCGGAGTGAAACCTCAAGAGTATCACATAGAAAAAATTGAAGTTACAGCTTATTAATAATTAAGGATATTTTCACGGAAATTTTATCTTCTTTTCAAAAAAGTAGTTATTTCTACTAAAGATTGACATTATAGGTATTATACATTTATACTGCTTTTTGTATGACAGACGGATTTGGTACTACTCCTTCCACTCCCCAAAAAGAAGTGGGGTTTCCAGAGGTTGGTCCCAGCAAGAGTAAGTTTCCCAAGTGGTTACCCATTTTGCTTATTTTTGTGACCATAATTGTTCTTATTGTTGCAGCTTGGTTTATTCTTCAACCTCCCAAAGAGGGTGGCACTCTAACTCCTACCCCAACTCCTGCGCTGGGAGGAGAAACCTTCTCAGTTCCTACTCCAACTCCCACACCGACCATACAGCCTAAGAAACCTTCTATACAAAGGTCTGAAGTGACTATTGAAATATTAAACGGCACAGGTATTCCCAAAGAAGCCAGTTTTCTTGAAGGAGAGCTTAAAAATATGGGTTATTCAGAGATTGAGACCGCAAATGCTCAAAAGCAAAATTACACTGCTACTGAAGTGACATTTGATTCTGATTTACCGGAGGAAGTTAGGACAGAAATTATCCAAAAACTTCAAGACCTTTATAATAAGGTAGAAGTAAAAGAATACGACAAAGAAAAAGGCAAGGATATTCGCATTATCACTGGGGTTAGGAAAAGCGCTTCTAACCTACCTACCGCCACACACTCACCCAGCCCTACTCCAACTCTCTAGAAAAAGGGGTAAAATAATAGTGTGAATGCGGTTGATATAAGAGATATTTTGAATAAGAATTTTCAATTATTCGAAATTAGGGGAATAGTCTTTGCGCCCAATCTTGTTCAGGCTGTACTTATTGTACTTTTGTTATTTGCGCTGGTGATGACTCTGGCAAGACTAAGGCATATGTATGTTAAATGGTCTTTTAAGGCTGCTTATGCTTTTATCTTTATCGGTTTTTTATTAGCACTTATATTGGAAGGATTTCTTTTGTTGGGAGGAAGGACAATCTTAAGTAGTATTATAGGTTGGAAAAATCCGCCCGAACCCCTTGAGAAGGTACTTGACGTCAGCAGAGAAAAGATGGTTAAGGTCTTGCAAATCGAGAAAGAAATTCCCCAGTCAAATGCTATCTATCTTGATGCCGAAGATTTTGTTAATCTCTTTGAGAAGTTAGAAGATAAGGAGGCTTCTCGGGCAAAAGAACTAATCTGTAAGTAAGTTTGCTATACTTTGGGTGTGCAAGTGAGAGAATTCCAAACAAAATTAAAAAGACTTTCTGGTCAGATAGAAGAAGTCAAAAAGAGTTTAAGATTTGATTCTAAAAAAGACGAGCTTAAAAGTCTAGAGGAGGTAGTGGCCAGCCCAACTTTTTGGCAGGACCAGGAAAAAGCAAAAGAGTTAATGCAACGCATTGGTGCTCTAAGGGAGGAAATAGCTACATTTGAAAAGTTGCAATCTGATTTATCTTCTTTGCTTGAACTTGCAGAAGAAAAAGAGTTTATAGGTGAGCTTGACTCAGAAATCATCAAGATTGAGGCGAGACTTAAGGAATTTCAAAAAAAAACCTATTTGTCAGGTGTATATGATAGCAAAAACGCGATAGTTTCAATTCATGCAGGACAAGGTGGGGTTGAGGCGATGGATTGGGTAAGTATTCTTTTTCGAATGTACTTGCGTTTTTGTGAAAAGAGAAAGTGGGGGGTTCAAATCTTGGATGAAACTCCCGGAGAGGAGGCTGGATTAAAAAGTGTAGTCTTTAAAATAAGTGGAATGTGTGCATATGGTTATCTGAAAAATGAGGCTGGTACCCACAGATTAGTCCGACAGTCCCCCTTCAATGCAGATAGATTAAGACAGACATCTTTTGCACTTGTCGAGGTTTTGCCTGAATTGGAGGAGGTTGACCTTCCTGATATTAAAATTAACGAGGATGATCTTGAATGGCAATTTTTCCGTGCTTCTTCACAGGGCGGACAGAATGTGCAGAAAGTTTCAACTGCCGTCAGACTTAGCCACAAGCCCACAGGCATTGTGGTTACTGCCCAGTCGGAGCGTTTTCAAGAACAAAACAGAAAAATTGCCCTTAATCTTCTTCGAGCGAAACTTTGGGCTAGAAAACAAGAAGAAACACAAAAGACCAAAAGGCTACTTAAGGGAGAGTATCGTCCAGCAACATGGGGAACACAAATTCGCTCTTATGTTTTACACCCCTATAAAATGGTCAAAGACTTAAGAACAGGAGTTGAAACTTCAAATACCGAGGCTGTTTTGGATGGAGAATTGGATGAATTTATCGAAGCAGAGTTGAGAATGTTGTAAAACTAATGTTATATTTAAGGGTATGGAAAATCTAAACCAAGTTTTACCCCAAGAACAACCTAAACTATCTCAGCCGTTGCCTTCAGTTGTCAAAAAGTTTCCGAAGCCCAACTTTAAAAATGTTATCTTTACTGCTTTGTTATCTTTTTTAGTAGTCTGTGCCGGCACACTAACTGGCTATTTTCTGGCTGGCGCCAAGTCCGAAGGTTCATCTTTCACCAAGGTGAATAGTCTTCTGCCAACAAGGCAAGGTGGTTCAAAAGAGCAAGGAGTGGCAGATGAGGGAGTTTTTAAAGATTCAGCTCAAGGAGTTTTGGAAGAGGGGGGAATTGAAGGGGAAGGAACTCATCATTTAGTTCGTGACGGGGGTCCTTCTCAATATGTTTATCTTACTTCTACCGTTATTGATCTTCAAAGTTTTGTGGGTAAAAAAGTAGAAGTATTTGGAGAAAGTTTGGCTGGTAAAAAAGCAGGCTGGCTTATGGATGTTGGCAAAATCAAAGTACTCGAATAAATAATTGTTCTTCCTGTGAGAATCTGTTAATCTTTTTGTATACCTTCATTTGTATCATGGTGGAGTTTATAAAAGTAAGTAAAAGTTTTGGAGCGATTAAGGCGCTTGATGACGTTTCTTTTAAAGTTGAAGATGGTGAGTTTGTATTCATAGTAGGGCCAACAGGCAGCGGAAAAACTACTCTTTTGAGGCTTCTTTTGGGAGAGTTTAGACCTTCAAGTGGAACTATTATGTTTAATAATCAAGATATCACCAAAATCAAGACCCGAGATTTACCAAAATTGCGCAAAAAGATTGGAGTTGTTTTTCAGGACTTTAAACTTCTTTCCGAAAGAACTATTCGTGAAAATGTGGAGATACCTTTGGCCATACACTCGGTCGAAACCAATAAATGGGAAGAGCGCCTCAAAACAGTCTTAGAGCTGGTTGGACTTTCTGATAGGGCAGATTTATTTCCTTCTCAACTTTCGGGTGGAGAGATTCAAAGAGCAGCTATTGCCCGTGCCTTGATTGTTAACCCTGATCTTATATTTGCAGATGAGCCCACGGGGAATCTTGACTGGGAGACAGCTGAGGGTATTATGACTATCTTTCGCAAAATCAACGAGCAGGGAAAAACTGTCATTATTTCATCACACCACAAGGATTTAATTGCTAAAATAGGTAAAAGAGTACTCACGCTTAAGGAAGGAAAAATTATTTCGGATACAAAAATGACTGGAAAAACTAGAAAAGAAAAACAAAAATGATTAGACTTCATCTGACAACTGCTCTTAGAAACTTGAGGCGTTCGCCTTTTCAGGCGCTAGCTGCAATTTCCGTTTTGACAATTACCTTTTTTGTGGCAACAATTCTTTCTCTTATAATTTATTCTTCGAACCAGCTTTTGAATTATTTTGCGACTCGTCCGCAAATTATTGCCTTTATTAAAAGTGATGCAACAGAGGAGGAAATTAAATCCTTTAGAGAAAAAATTGAAAATGACAAAAGAATTAAAAACCTTGATTATGTGACTAAAGAAGAAGCACTTGAAATTTATAAGAATGCGACAAGTGATAATCCTCTTTTGGCGGAGCTTGTAGACCCTTCAATCTTTCCTGCTAGTCTTGAATTCTCGGTTACCGATCTTGAGTTTGCCGATGAAATAATTAAGGAGGTAAAGTCTGAAAAAATTGTTGAAACAGTTGGTTTTACTGCCAGTATAGGAAAAGAAGAGTCTTTAGGGGGAGTTGTAGAAAAACTACGCAGCATCACCACCTATATCCGAGTAGGAGGAGTAATTAGTGTTGCGGTTTTAGGATTGACTTCATTTCTAGTCTTAACCGTGGTTATTGGTATGAGAATAGCCGCGCGTAAAGAAGAAATCGAAATTTTAAGCCTTTTGGGGGCAACACCCGGTTTTATCCGTCTTCCAGTCATGATTGAGGCTTTTAGTTATTCCTTTTTGGGTGTATTGGTTGGATGGGTGGCAGCCTTTATCCTTATACTCTATCTAACTCCGTCTATTGTTAATTACTTTGGAGACATTCCAGTGGTTCCCCGAGAAACTGGTAATTTTTTTGCTCTTTTGGGGATAATTCTTTTGCTGGAGATGGTTTCTGGCTTCATAATATCCTTTGTTGGGGGTTTTCTAGCAATTGCCAGAGCGCACAGGGCAAGAAGATGATAAGAAAGTGGAAAGAAGCTTTGCTATTATTGGCTCTTGTCTTTTGGGTAAAGGCAGTTTTGAATTTTAATAATTCTTCTGTCTTTGCCCAATCAAATGAAGAAAAACTCCAAGAGCTTAATCGGCAGATACAAGAATACCAAAGTCAAATTGCAAAACTCCAAGGCCAAGCAAATACCCTCTCAAATCAAATAGCGCAGTTTGATGCACAAATACGCTTAACAGAGCTTAAGATCAGTCAAACAGAAGAGAAGATTATTCTTCTATCTGGAAGAATCGAGCAACTCAAATTATCGCTTAATTCTCTTTCAAGTGCATTTTCGTCAAGAGTGGTGGAGACTTATAAAATGACAAGGTTGGAGGACCATGCGTTTATCCTGACCTCCACAAAAGATTTGGTAAAAGCTGTCTCGCGATTTCATTATCTAAAGATTATACAGGAGGCAGATCACAGTCTAATAAAAAGATTGCTTCAAGCTCAAAATACTTATGAGGACCAAAAGTTAAACCTAGAGGATCTCAAAACAGAGCTTGATAAACAGAAGAAGTCTCTTGATATCCAAAAAGCGGCAAAAGCACAACTTCTTACGCTAACCAGGAATGACGAAAAGAGGTATCAAACTCTTTTAGCTCAAGCGCGGGCTGAGCTTGAAGCTATTCAGGCTATTATTGCCGGCCGTGGAGAGGAGACAGAAGTGGGAAGAGTAAACGAAGGGGATCGCATCGCAAGTATAATTCCGACTGCATCCGCATGCTCAAATGGGGCACATCTTCATTTTGAGGTTGTGAAAGATCGTGTCCATCAAAACCCTGCCAGCTTTTTAATACCCAAAGATGTTATTTGGGATAATGCCCCCGACTCTCCTTTTAGTTTTTCCGGCAGCTGGCAGTGGCCTATAAATGATCCGGTTAGAATTACTCAGGGTTATGGAATGACTTATTATGCCAATAATCTAAAGTATTACGGCGGCAACCCACATACAGGGTTAGACATGGTTAATGACAATAAAGATTACACTGTGAAAGCAGTGAAAAATGGTGTTTTATATCGAGGTGCTATAGGCTGTGGCGGGGGGACATTAAGATATGTAAGAGTTCGACAAGACGACGGTTATGATACCTACTACCTGCACATAAGTTATTGACATTGAAAAGATGAGGAAAATTTTTATTTGTTTACCTTTTTTACTCGTATTTATATGTCCTTCTATCGTCGCTGCACAAGTTGTCATAAATGAATTTAGCTCAAATTCTAGTCCTGACTGGGTAGAGGTTTATAATAAATCTGAGGATGAAATTGACCTTTCAAATTACACTCTTTCAGACAGCTCTGCTTCAGGGAACACCAAAAACTTTTCTTGTATTTTAAAGCCCAAAGGATTTTATGTGGTTGAGTGGAGTAATAAACTTGATAACGCAGGGGATATCATCTATTTGAAGAAAGATGGATCAATTGTTGATTGTGTCAGTTACGGAGATGGTAATGGAAAATTATGTGATGGAGCCGAGAGTGTAAATTTACCTGCTCCTGAAGTTGGGCAATCTGGTGCAAGAAAGGCAGACGGCGAGAATAATTGGCTGATAAGTGAGCAAACTAAAGGCTATTCAAATATTGTTTCTCAAAAGCCGGAAGAAGTACCGACTTGTGTTTTACCAACTCCCACTCCAACCCAAGCTTTAACTCCTACCCCAACGCCAACCCTTACTCCGAAACCAACCGTCACCCCCACACCAACATCCAACCCCAAGACAACACTTACCCCAACACCAAGGGCAACCCCCACACCAACTCTTAAGGCAGGAAGAGAACAAGAAGAGCTTGTTTTGGGGGGCAGGAGTTTTTTAACTCCAACCCCCCCAGCAGGTGAACAATCTGAAAGTGGCTCGCCCAAAACCACGACAATTGCTGCAGTTTTGATTGTTTTAGGGGGAGGTTTAGCTTTGTTTTCAGCTTATTTATTTTTCAAAAAGTATTTAGCTGATTATAATAAGGCAGATGACAAAATTGGAAGTTTCCTCAAGGATTAGAAAATTTCTGCGTTTCTGGCTACCTGTTGTGATGTGGGCAGCTATAATTTTTGTTTTTTCAAGCCGGCCAACAGCAAGGACTTCAGAAATCCACTGGCAGGATTTTGTTGTCAAAAAAACTGCCCATATTATCTTATTTGGAGTACTTTGTCTTCTTTTATATCGTGCACTCAGACAGGAGGGAATTGAAAAGAAAAACTCTGGACTTTATGCAGTAGTTATTACTTTTATGTATGCAGTAAGTGATGAGCTGCATCAATCATTCACTCCGGGCAGGGAACCGACCTTTCGAGATATTATCTTTGATACAATAGGGGCATTGTCAGCTATTTATCTCATATGGAATACATTACCAAAACTGCCGCTGAGACTCAAAAAATTGGCGAAAGACTTTCAGCTTCTTTAAAGGGTGGCGAGATAATTGCCCTCAAGGGAGCTCTTGGAGCTGGCAAGACTACTTTTATCCAAGGAATTGCCAGGGGGCTTGGTATTAAAAAAAGAATAATTTCACCCACCTTTATTATTGTTAGAACCTACAGGGTAGGCAAAATTAATTTTTATCATGTTGATCTTTATCGTCTGGAAGGAAATTTAGAGCGAGAAATAGAAAACCTTGGTCTAAAAGATTTCTGGGGCAGGCCAGAAAATATAACAGTCATTGAATGGGCTGAAAAAATAAAAAGGCATCTACCCCCCGGGACTATTTGGATTAAATTTAAGTACTTAAGTCAAGACAAAAGACAGATAACTTGGTAATTCTGAAGTTATGAAACTTTATATAGACACGTCTGACAGAGAGAAAATAATAGTTGGTCTTGATGAAAAAAGAATTGTCGCCAAAGCCAAAAAGGAGAAGTCCCAGCTTTTATTAAAGCTAATTCAAAAAATCATAAAAGACAGTGGTAAAAAATTTTCAGATATTTCTGAGGTTGAAGTGGTTAGAGGTCCCGGGTCATTTACGGGTTTGCGTGTGGGAATTACCGTTGCAAACACAATCGCCTGGGTGCTCAAAATTCCAATCAACGGCCAAGATGTCCAAAAAAATGGGCCAATTGAACCGGTATACGAGTAAGTTTTTTTTGAAGATTGTAAAATTTTTAGGCAATTTTTTTATTTTTCTTTCTTTATTTTTGCTTTTTTTGATTTTTGGTCCTGTTTCAGTGCAAGAAGTAAATTACCAAACAAGGCAAATTTTAAATATAAACCCTCCTCTTGCTCCCACCAACACAGATTTTTCAATTTTGATACCCAAGATTACCGCTAGCGCGCCCATTATTGCTCAGACAGATCCATTTGATAAAGAAAAGTATACTTCTGCTCTCAAAAAAGGGGTTGCTCACGCACAAGGTTCTGCCCTGCCCGGCCAGCCGGGAAACGTCTATCTTTTTGCTCATTCTACAGATAGTTTTTATAACGTTGGTAAATACAATGCAGTTTTTTATTTAATTGGCAAATTGGAAAAAAAAGATAAAATATACATTTACTATAAGAGTATTAAATATACATATGAAGTAACCGATAAGGCAATAGTTAATCCAGAGGAAACTAAATACCTGAATCGATTAAGTGAAGAAAATACTTTAACTTTGCAGACTTGTTATCCACCCGGGACGACTTTTAAACGTTTGATTGTTATAGCAAAGGAAATTTACTAAAGGACTTGACTTAGTGGTCTTAATAAAATATAATCGGGCGAATTTATGAAGAAAATTCTTTCTTTGTTTTTGATTTTTATCCTTCTTGCCCAACTTTTTATTTCCCCCTTGAGAATATATGCTCAAGTGCAAGAAGAAATAATTTCTACTTTTTCTTCGGATGCTCCGGTAGCCAATGAAGGGGAAAAACAGTTTTCAACTAAGGAACTTACTCCCTTTGTCACAACCGACAAACCAGAATACTATCCTGATGAAACTGTAGTTATAAATGGTGCAAATTTTCCGGTTAACTTAGAACTTTCCCTTAAGGTTATTTGGCCGGATGGGGAATTTCGAGACTCCACTGGGGTTCAGGGCAGTACTAATCAGGTCAAAACTGATGCAAATGGAAATTTTATATTTTCTTATGATTTAAGAGGAGAGGGACAAGAAGGAGATTATAAAGTTCAGGTTTTGATGGGGACAGAAGTTTTGTCCGAGACTTCATTTAAAGATTGTAAAAGACCCCCCCAGCCGGTGGTTTGTCCTGACGGCAATGTTAAATATGAAGTGAGTGAAGCAAGATATGAATATACAGACGGTTCCGCCACTGTTACTATTTATCCCTCAAGCAGGGGGAGCAAGAACTCCGCTTCCTGGCAGGCGGCAGAGGGTTATGAGATTGTTGGTGTTTGTCTCAAAATCGGCGGCCCGGGTGGAGGAAGTTTAAAAAATGGTCTCACGGATGGCGGAGGACCCTTTGACTATGATATTTCTCATGTTGTGATAACAACACGTCCTATTGAACAAACTTACAATCCGGCAATTAATATTCAAAAATCCGGTCCAGTTTGGGCAGAAAAAGGTGAAATAATTACATTTTTTTATGAAGTCAGAAATATCGGTGATGTCGAGCTTTCAAATGTCAATATAGAAGATAATAAGTGCCAAACAGTGACTTATGAGTCAGGTGATGATGGGGATGGTCTTTTGGAACTTGGGGAAGTTTGGAATTTCATATGTAGCTCCAATATTTCCTGGACTTTCCCATACCCTTATACCAATGAGGCCACAGTAGAAGGCTCTTGGCAGCAAATAAAAGTTAGTGATTCTGATTCTTTCGCGCTTTACCCTTTTGTGCTTCGCAAAAACGTTCTTTTATACTGGGAAGGTTATAATATTGAGTACGACGATCCACAAACTCCCTTTGATATCCAACTTAAAAAGAATGGACAGGTTCTTGCAACGCTTGAAATTAGTGAAGAGGACAGCCAAAATCTTTGGTTAAGTGAAGGAGGTTACAAGTTTTGCGAAGTAGACCTTCCGGCTGGTTATCTTCCCGCCTATGAGTGTATAAGTTACCAAACTGGGGAGGGTTATCCAGATTGGACGTATTTAAATGTGGTCACATTTGATTTGGCGGTTGAAAAAAGTGCTCCCGCGAACGCTCGTGAGGGAGATATTATAATTTACACCTATAAATTGACAAACTCTGGGCCGGCTGCGGTTAGCCCACTTATTAGTGATGATAAATGCTCTCCTATAAATTATCTTTCCGGAGATGATGGAGATGGCAAGATTGAGCCGGGTGAAGAGTGGCTTTATAATTGTTCCTATCAGATTCCTGAGGGTACTGCCGGGACAAAGATTGAAAACAGGGTTGCTGTCAGGGATGAAGAAGGTGAAGGTAGGCCAAATTACTGGTGGCTTGGTGGAGATAGAGATTTATCCAATAATTCAGATACGGCCGAGGTTGAAATTTTAGCCAAAGAAGAGCCAGAAGTAAGACTTACTCTTTCAAAATCAAATAATCTAAGTGGGGAAATTGCGGTGCCCACAACAGTTACCTTTGAGATTAGGGTTACAAATGAGGGTGGAGTTAAACTTACCAATGTGATTGTCAAAGACGCCCAGCCGGGTGGTTTTTCTTATGTTCCCAACTCCTCAAAACTTGACGGGAATCCGATAACAGACCCAACCTTAAATAGTGGAGTTTTACAATGGACAATAGGGGATTTAGTGGCTGGGGAATCAAAGACTCTTTCCTATTCGGTCGAAATTTCGCAGGAAGTGGTGGTAGGAACACATAAAAATATTGCAGTGGCGATGGGGTATACCCAAGACAGATATTGTGATTTGGCTGACGAGTCATTTGTGGATGCGCTTATTGGTGTTCAGGCGGCATGTGATGTGGTTGAGAGTAGGCAGATAGAAAGCAATCTTGCTGAATCTAGTATAAACATCGTGCGATCCTTGACTTATGGCGGCAATATTCCGGCGCCCCAAGTCCTGGGAGCGGCAACCCAGTTGCCTGCAACTGGTGGTGATACAGGGTTTACTTTCTTGGCTATAAGCTTGGGTTTTTTGGGAATTGTTCTAAGAATAGGAGCTTATATCTATGAAAAAAGAAATCATCTCAAGCTAGTTAAAAAATTTGCGAAAAAGTTTGCATTTTCTTTCACGGTTTTACTATTCCTTCTTGTTTTTGGTGGGAGAGAAATTTTAGCAGTTTCTCCAAGAATAACAATTTCCTCTCTTCCCGAGTATCTTACAACTGATAGCTTTAAGATTTCATATTCGGCTCTTGCTGATGACCCATCAACTATTAGGGTTAGGTTTTATGTCAGGGGTGAGGGAGAAAGTTATCAGGAATTTGGCAGTGAGCTTACGGGAAGTTCTGGTTGGATTCAGGTAACGGGTAATGAGATTAGGCAGCAGAAAAAATACTATTTCAAAGCCGAGATGACAAGTTCAAATGGAAACGCTTCAGCGGAGACAAGCACTATATACGACGTATCGGGCCCCTCCCCTGTGCAGAATTACAAAAAAGAAAGAGTGGAGCCTTCGGTTTATAAAATCTCATGGAAAAATCCGGGAGATTCAGATTTCTCAAGAGTGTTTATCTACAGGGGTGACACGCCGGGCTTTGAGGCAGATGGTTCACATAAAATTGGCGAGCGAGGTGGTGCAGCCGATCAGGAAATGTTTTTTGAAGACATTGGCCTTGACGCAGGAAAAGAGTACTTTTATGCCTTAAGAGCAGTTGATAAAGCTGGGAATTCTTCGTCATTGGTTGGGGACGCCCCGGAGGCAATTTATATAACTGAAACCCCCTCTTATCAAAAAGAAGAAGGAACCGGCGGCCTAATTTTACCCAAAACAGGAGAGACCTTGGGTGAAGAAGATAAAGAAGATTCTCTTAAAGAACCTCAGGAAGAAGAAGTTAGTGAAGTTTCGGGCGGAGATTCTGATAAGGCAATGACTCCCTTGTCTAAATTAATTTTGGGTGTTGGGATTATTATAGTTGCCTACGCAGGGTACAAGCTTTTCCTCTCCGAAAAGCCAAAAACAAAAAAGAAGTAACTTGATAATATTTAAGCTTTTATTACTCCATTTGTGAAAAACAGGTACAAAAACCCATAAGTATAAAGAATTTTTATTAGACTAGTAAGAAAAAAATTACTCACTAATATAACATGCTGCAAATATATAAGACTTTCTAATTTACTTATTGACATCCCTATAATAATTTGTCTATAGTGAGTTTAGATTATTTTGACCCTAGCTAAATAAAATGATGGTTATACTAGGGATACACAAACTTAAGCCGCAGGATTACCGATAAAAAGGGTTGCGACTTTTTTTGTGTAGAAAAAAGGGAAAGGAGGTGAAGAGAATTATGGTTAAGAAATTATTAGCAGCGGCTGGAGCAGGAGCCATGCTTTTGAGCCTTGCAGTCCCAGCATTTGCTTGGACGACTTGGACAACCCAACCGAAAACAGAAGCAACTGTAAATAACAGTGCTTATGTCAAAAATTTTGTAGACACCTATGCTGGATCAGGAGGAAACTCCGTTTTCGGCTTGTTTACCAAGGGTGTTATTAAGACTGGTGATGCATTTGCCTATACTGATGTTGCAAACACCGTCAATATGAATATGCTTGATTGTGATTGTTACGACAAGCTCACCATCAACAACACCGCTACTGTCAAAAACTATGTTGATACAACTGCAAAAACTGGGAAAAACTCAGTAAGCGGCAGTTGGGTGCACGGTTTTATCAAAACAGGTGCGGCAGATGCATATTCGCTTGTTGATAACGTGGTTAATACCAATATGCTAGGTGTTGTAGCAGACGCAGAGTAATTTTTTTTGAAACTTGTCCTCGGGAGGGGGGACCATCACCCCCCTCCCAAAAGGGACAAGGCTAGTGAAAAGCTAGTGAATAGTAAAAAGTAATAACTAAATAAGTAAATGAAAAAAATAAGAAAAATAATTGCCATCTTTATAATTTCAATTTTTCTTTTTGAAAGAACTGCTTTTAGTGTGGTTTTGGCAGATGAAATTACCCAGCAGTCTGAACAGGAATCTTGGGAAGAAACTAACCCAACCGAAACCCCACCACATGAAGAAACTGACAACGTTGTAATTACAAATGAGGCAGAGTTAGAGGATAATATAGCCACCCAAACCCAAACAGGAGAAAACGAAATCTTGGAGGTTACTCCTACACCCACCCCGCCAGTGGATGACTTAAAAGAGAATCAAGGAATAACAGACAAGGTAGCTGAAAATGAGCAGGAAGGTGCTCAGGAAATTAACCCAGCACCGACTGGGGTGCCGGCTGTTCAAGGGTCAACGATTGAAACACAGGATGCCGTGAGCGTTGTGGCGGTATCAAACGACGTAAATACCACAATTGCCAATTCCGAGGTTCTTCAGCACACACTGAATATATTTTTTGAACATGAAGGGGATATTAACCTTTCTGACACTTCTTTTTTCCAAAAAGCCAGAGAAATTTTTGATTCTGCAAGCGAGAATACCGTTATTAATGTTAAAGTCTTGAAAGGTGGAAATTGGGCATTTATTGAAAATGATATAGTCTCAACGGCAGCAACCGGCGGAAACAAAGTAAGCTCAGAGAGTGCGAGCATCCAAACAGGAAACGCCTACTCAATTGCCTCGCTTTTTAACAAGGTTAATACAACAATTGTTGACTCAAAACTTTATGTTGTTACGATTAATATTTTTGGCGTGTCGGAAGGTAATATCATTTTACCCGAAGATTTGGGCCAAGGCAGCTCAGGCTGTTGCGGAGGCTCGGTGGAGGTTACAAGTGGCGCGGAAGTAACCAATAATGTCACAAGCACAGCTTTAAGTGGAGATAATGAGGTGGAGTTGGGTGAAAAAGATAAGGAAGGTCAGGCAGAAATAGTTACAGGAAGTTCAAAAAGCATAGTTAATATCTTAAATATCATTAACCAAAACATAATAGGAACGTTTTTTTATTTTCTAAACATCAACAATCTGGGTACTTGGCTCGGAAGCTTTTTGGGGATTGGAGGTTACACTGCGGAACCCGATGCTAGCGGCAATTACAGATTAAGCTTTTTAGGGTTCTCGCAAGAAGGTCAAGAGTGTAATGATTGTTTTGATGGAGTTGAAATTAACAATTCGGCCACAGTTATTAATAATATTGCCTCTACCGCCTCCACCGGGGAAAATAAGGCCTACTCCTCCCAAGCACAAATTTATACCGGTAACGCAACAAGTGTGGTTTCCCTGGTCAATATAATCAACACGACCATTATTGACTCTTTTGGCTTTATCGGCTTTATAAATATCTTTGGGGCTCTTAAGGGTGATATCGGAGGAGCAAGCGCTTTTGTTTCTTCATATAAGGAGAACTATGATCAGGATTCTGGGCAGCAAAACCAAGGTGGTCCAGGCATTATGGAGACGGGAGGTCAGCTTTCGGTAACCCAATACAACAATATAAACGATTATGTCTTTCCGGGAGATACGGTTACCTTTTTTGTAACTATTAAAAACAATGGTACAGGAAAAGTTTATGACGCGAAATTAAAATTGGGTCTGATTGATGCTGCAGGACAGGATTTGGGTGGAGCCATTTTCAATCTTGGGGACATTCAGGTTGGCAAGGGGGTAAAGCTGACAACGGGCCTTGTTCTTTCCAAAAATGCTCTCCCCGGCACTTATATCGCCCGAGCCATTGCCTACGCTAGCGTGGGGCCTTTTGGTGAGACAATCAGTGCTTTTGCGGACAGCAGTGTAGTAATCTCGGGGGTTTCAAAACTTGTCAGTAATATAAGCATTATTCCCAAGGCGGAAGCAGCGGTGCCGCTTGGAGATACCGAGGTTTTGGGAGCTGTTGAAGAAGGCGCGGCAACCAATTTACAAACCAAGATGCTCGCGATTTTTTTGGGGCTTTTATCCGTTTATCTGCCTCTTAAGGGTTATCAAAAAAGAAAAAGACTTCTTCTTTTTTACGAAAACGCAAAACCTCTTATTAATGGAGTTATTGCTCCAATAAAGACATTGCAGGCAAGAATTACCTCCCTTTTGTGATAGTATAAAAACAATTGACTATCTTGCTTCTTTGCCTCTTGCTGCTACAATTTAAATATGCAGATTTTGAAAGATTTTTTTTCAAGTTTTTTGGGAAAATTTATCTTCTTTTGGATTATCGCAGGATTGCTTCTGATTATTGGTATTATAATTTTCATAATCCAAGTCAGCCTTGCTTAGGGGGTTATTCTTAGGTTAAGATGTTTGAGTATGAAACTTGCCGTTTCTTTTTATCACTATTTTTTACCTCACGAGTCAAATAATTTTAAGGCAAGGGTTTTACAACCCTTTTTTTTAATTGTAATTCTTTCTTTTGTTATTTCTCTGCAGATAATTTTACGTCTTTTACCCGCCTCGGGTGTGAAAATTTTGGGTTATGCGGCTTACATTTCGCCGGAGGAAATTGTCAGACTGACAAACGAGGAGAGGGTTAAACACGGTCTTGAAGCACTGAAAATGAATACAGTTTTGTCGCAGGCCGCACTGGCCAAGGGCACGGATATGTTAAATAAAGATTACTGGGCGCACACTGCACCGGACGGTACGGAACCTTGGAAATTTTTTCTTGATTTTGGATACAGATATCGCTTTGCCGGAGAAAATCTGGCGCGGGATTTTTCAAATCCTGCCGACGTCGTCTCAGCATGGATGGCTTCTCCCACCCACAAAGAAAATATTCTTTCTGACAAATATCAAGAGATAGGTGTAGCAGTTGTAGAGGGTGATATGGGAGGAGTGGATACCACTCTTGTTGTCCAGTTATTTGGCACAAAACTATCTGAAGCTCCTCGTATTGCCCCTATTGCTGCAGCAAAGGGGGAGGAAAAGAGTTTATCAACACCGCTTGTGGTTGAGGAGCCAGAAACACAAGTCTCTTATCAGGCTCCAATTGAGGTTGTTCGTGTCTCGCCTTTTAATATTTCAAAGATAATTTCTCTTGGCTTAACCTTGTTTTTGGTCACCCTCCTTGTGGTTGATTTTGTTGTGGTGGCCAGACAAAAGGTCAGAAGAGTTGGAGGAAGGGTATTCGCCCATTTAGCTTTCTTGGGAATGATTTTGGCCATTCTTATTATTGCCAAAGAGGGTAATATTTTATAAAGAGATGTTTCAAAAAATTGCTAAAGATTTACCACATTTTTTAAGCCTTTTTGGGGTGCTTTTTGCAGGATTTTTAGTTTTTGTTTTGTTTTCCTATGATAGGAAATTTCAGATGTTTGCCCTGCTTGCGACTGCCAGCGGCTACTTTACTTGGGGCGTGGTACACCACATAATCCACAAAGACCTAAGCCTTTTTGTGATAATTGAATATGCAATTTTCGCGCTTTTGGGTATTGCTGCAGTTTTATCTGTTATTTTGACTTTTTGAATTACTTTATAGGGTGTTCAGTAAAAACCCTAATTGGAGTTTTAAATTCAAATCGTTCTCTTGGTTATTTATCTCCATTCTTCCTTTTAAATCTCTTTGGGTTGTTCTTAGTAAAATTAGTTCCTTAAAGAACATGTATCAAGAAATATCTATAAGGAAATCTGCATATCTCAAATTTCTTAAGATTCTATTAAGGAATTACGGCAATACCTCCTTCCATAGGGTTTTTTGTTTGGTAAGGGAGGGAGGATAAAGGGCAATAAGCTCAGGAGCAAATTCAAAAACTTCAGAAGGTGTGTTTTGATTGTCTGCTCCTAAGTCTCTAC